>Ga0182024_10000846_pt1 | contig 79875 bp, 70 predicted proteins | sample P32metaG_FD_120480 | JGI IMG/M metagenome (GOLD analysis project Ga0182024, IMG submission 120480) | Permafrost microbial communities from Stordalen Mire, Sweden - P3-2 metaG (Illumina Assembly) | ecosystem: Environmental > Terrestrial > Soil > Wetlands > Permafrost | place: Sweden: Stordalen...
ACGAGCATGGAACCGCCGCATGAACCGTGACCGCATCAAAATCAACTGGAAGTTTGATCGCAAGGCGGCCCGCAGCAAGTTCGGCTACAAAAGGAACTCTTTCAAGCGGTCATAGACCTAGCCGCGATGGTGGTCTGTATACAAGCTTCGGTGGAGATGATCGCCGCGTGGTTTGCCCGGCCTGCGGGTCGAGAACCCCTGGCCCTGGCGTTGGCGGTCGTGTGTTGCGGGAGTGGTCTCGCAAGTGTGGTCCTAAGACGTGTTGCCTGGAAGCTGAGCGTAGATGAGCGCATCATAACTTTTGCAATCATGAGGACCGTCGTTCGGCAAGCGTCAGCCCAGGGCGCTGGCGATTAGGGGCAGCAATGCGAGTCGGTGAGTTGCCGCAAAATCGGTCGACGGATGCCAGAGGCGCTGCTTAGATGATTTCCTGCGGGGCCGTCTCGACCTCCGCAGCCGCCGTCCGGCCGCGCAGCGGAATCTCTTTCAAGAAGAAATTCACGACCACCGCCGCGCTCAAAATAATTGCTCCGATGAAAAAGATAAACTCGATGCCGTGATCGAGCGACGTTTTCACGTCGGCATACAACTTATTCAGCAACACCAGGCCGCCGGGATATTTGGCGAAACCCGCTTCAAGCTGCGGCCGCATGATCGACAGCATCAGCGGGTTCGAAAAATACTGTAGCGCGATGGGCGGCGTCCCCGCGGGAACACCGGCCGCGAACTCGCGATGATAAATGGTCAACAGAATGCTGCCGAACATCGCGACGCCGGTGGTGCTGCCGATCGATCGAAAGAATTGCGACGACGCTGTCGCCGTCCCCATATGCTGCCGTGGAGCAGCGTTTTGCACGGCCACGGTGTAGACCGGCTGCACCAATCCCATGCCCAGTCCGGTGACGATCATGCCGAGCACGACGGCGGATCGCGTGCTCGATGCATCGAGACGGGCGAACTGAATCATCCCGATCGCGATCAGCGTCGCACCGACGATCGCCAGGACTTTGTACTTTCCGGTGCGCGAGGTAAGCTGCCCTCCGACAATATTGCCGGTGACCGCGCCGAGCATCAGCGGAGTTAACAGCGATCCCGATTGCGTCGCCGAAATCCCCAGAACGCCCTGCATGAACAGCGGCAGATAAATGATCACGCCGAACATCCCCATGCCCAGCACGAAATTCGCGATGGAGGAGACGCGGATGATCGGGTCGCGAAAAAGGGAGAGCGGGAGCAACGGCTCCTCCGCTTTGGTTTCCGCGTAGAGAAATGCGCACAGCATCACGACCGAGACGGCTAACAAAGATAAGACGCGGGTGGAGGTCCAGCCGTAGGTGGTGGCCCAGGTGAGCGCGAGGAGCAAAGGCACGAGGCACCCGATCAGCGCGCCGACGCCGGACCAATCGATGATGCGGCGCACGCCCTGCGGATGGAAATACGGGAACTCGAGATAGATGGCGGCGATCGCGAAGATCCCGACCGGCAGATTGACGTAGAAGCACCAGCGCCAGGAAAAATGATCGGTGAGGAAGCCTCCGAGCGTGGGGCCGAAGATCGACGCCGCGCCCCAGATGGACGCGAACAGTCCCTGATACTTGCCGCGTTCGATGGGAGAGAAAACGTCGCCGACGATGGTGAAGACCAGGCCGAACATGATCCCGGCGCCCAAGCCCTGCAAGCCGCGGAAGACGATCAACTGGTTCATTCCGTCGATGCCCAGGAAGTTTAGTTTGCCGGAGGCGCCGCACAGTGCCGATGAGGCTACAAAGGTCGCCGCGCCGGTGAGAAAAAACCATTTCCGGCCGTAAATGTCGGATAGTTTCGCGAAGATGGGGACGCAGATGGTGGAGGTGAGCAGGTACGCCGTGGCCACCCAGGGGTAGCGATCGAATCCGGAAAGTTGGGCGATGATGCGCGGCTCAGCCGTGCCGACGATGGTCTGATCGAGGGCGGCGAGCAGGAGGCAGAGCATCAATCCGGCCAGGGTCCCGATGAACTGGGGGCGCGTCAGCCGGATGAACCCGGAGGTATAGTATTGCGGTTCGGCGGGGGTCTCCATTTATAGATTGTAGCCGAGTGGAACTCTTCGGCCATGCGAGGGTAGTGGGATCTTGACGGGGCTTCAAATGGACGGTTGTCCTCACGCCGAGGATGGTCCGAGCGTTTTAGCAGCTAGGGATAATCCCGTGGTTTGTGCAGCGCTGGCGGTTAGTGAGATGCACCAACCCTTGCGAAATGGCTCCGGCACCACAAATCGCTCCCGTTTCGGTACTCGCCCTGGGGGAGAGCGGCGGCTCGCCAGAGCCCCGGAGCCGCGCTACCAAGGGTGCGGCGCGTCCCCGTGCCAAAAATGGACCCGGGCCGCTGACGACGGCATCCCGAGCTGGAAATAATTGGGCGGAGCTGAGCGTTCCCATCGCGGTGCCGGGGATTGTGATGGCGATGATCGCGCCTTTGCCGCCGTTCCTGCTCGACTTTCTCATCAGCGCGAACATTACCATTTCGGTAATCGTCCTGCTGGTCTCGATGTACATCACCAGGCCGGTCGAATTCAGCGTGTTCCCAACATCGCTGCTGCTGACACTGTTCCGCCTGGCGCTGAACATTTCTTCGTCGCGCTTGATTCTGCTGCACGGCAATACCGGAACACGCGCCGCCGGGCAGGTGATCGAGGCGTTCGGAAACTTCGTGGTGGGGGGGAACTACATCGTCGGGGTGGTGATTTTCCTGGTGCTGATCGCCATTCAATATGTAGTGATCAATCACGGCGCGGTGCGTATTTCAGAGGTGACCGCGCGGTTCACCTTGGATGCCTTGCCGGGTAAGCAGATGTCGATCGACTCGGATCTGAACGCGGGCCTGATCGACGAACACGAGGCGCGCGCGCGGCGCAAGAATCTGGCGGCCGAAGCCGAGTTCTACGGAGCCATGGACGGCGCGAGCCGCTTCACGCAGCGCGATGCCGTCGCGAGTATTCTGATCACCACCATCAATATCGTTGCGGGATTCTTAATCGGCGTTTTTCAAAACGGGATGGAGTTGAAACACGCCGTGACGACTTATACGATCCTGACGATCGGCGATGGACTGGTGACCGTGATCCCTTCCCTGATGGTTTCCATTTCGGGAGGCCTGATAGTAACGCGGACCAGTTCGGATGGCAAAGTCGGGACGGACGTAAAGCAGCAGATCTTCAGTACTCCGCAACCGCTGCTGTTGTCGAGCGCGGTACTGATCGCGATGGCTGCGTTTCCGGGACTGCCGACCATACCGTTTCTGCTGCTGGGTTCCGGAGTGGGATTCGCCGGGTGGAGATTGCACAGGAAGCTGGGCGCCACGGAAAATGCGCCCGCTCCGTCGGCTGCGGCGCCGGCCAAGGACAGCCTCGAAGCCCTGCTCAAAGTGGAACCGTTGGCGATCGAGGTCGGATTGGGACCGGTGAAGATCGTGGAGGGCGCGCAGAATTCGCCGCTGCTTCGCAGGATCGCGGGAATCCGCCGTCAGATGGCGACGGAACTCGGCTACATGGTGCCGCCGGTCCGAGTGACCGACAACCTTCAGCTAAAAGCATCGGAATACGTGGTGCTTCTAAGAGGCGCTGAAATCGCCCGCTTCGAGCTCATGCCGAATCGGGAATTGGCGATCCATCCAAGCGGGACGGTCGCCGAGCCGTTGGAGGGAATCGCCACTCGCGAGCCGGCGTTCGGGATTCAGGCGTTGTGGATCACTCCCGAGAATGCCGCGGAGGCCCGCGCCCAGGGATACACAGTGGTTGATTCGGTGAGCGTTCTGGGAACCCATCTGGCTGAGTTGATACGGCGTCACGCGTTTGAGCTCCTGTCGCGGCAGGACGCCAAGAACATTCTGGATCGGGTGGCGGAGGACAACCCCAAGGTCATCGAGGATTTGGTGCCCAAGTTGCTCCCCATGGCAAGCGTGCAGAAAGTTTTTCAGAATCTATTGCGTGAGCGAGTTTCAATTCGAGATTCGGTAACCATTCTGGAAGCGCTCGGGGAAGCCGCATCGATGACCAAGAATCCCGTCCTGCTGACCGAGTATGTGCGCCAGGCGACCCGCCGGAGCCTGGTCAAGCCGTACCTGAATTCATCGGGCGAGCTGCCCGCGTTCTTCATAGACCCCAAGATTGAACAGTCCATTGAATCGGCCATCGAATACGCGGAGCAAGCCAGCCATCTTAATTTAGCGCCCCAAAAAATTCGTGAGATCCTGGACCGCGTCACGCACGCCGTGGACTCGACCGATTCACCCATGGCGGTAGTGACCAGCTCCTCCGCGCGTTTTTTCCTGCGGCAGATGATCGAAGGGTCCATTCCCAATCTTTCGATCCTCTCGCATAACGAAATTCCATCCGCGACTCGAGTCATGTCGGTTGGACTGATTCAGTGAGGCTTTCCATTCAATGAGGCTTAAGAGTTATTTCTCGGCGACCGTGGAAACGGCTATGGAATTGGCGCGCAAAGAGCTGGGCGAGGAGGCGCTTCTGGTAAATGCGCGCCCGGCGACTCCGGGAACGCGCCATCTGGGCGCATATGAGGTGGTCTTTGGTGCAACCGGCGCTCCGCCGGCTCCCAAACTACCCGGTTCCCCCGCGCAAACTATCAACGGTTCGGCGGCGCGGACCGGTGCGGCACCGAAGGATTCGCCCCCACCGGCCGACCGGATCACCCGGGACGTCGCCGACATGCGGCGCGAAATCGAACGGCTGGCTTGGAGCCTGCGGGGAGCCCATATGTTCCTGCCGGGGCCGCTTGCACCGGCTGGCGATCCGTCCTGCTCACGGGCCTACGCACGACTGGTAGACAACGAACTGGATGCGATGATCGCGCAACCGGTCTCGCAAGGCGCGCCCCTTGAACAATTCTTCGAAGTCGACGCGACACTAGGCCGGCGGCGGCCCACATCAACGGGATCGACGCAAGCGGCGCGAGCCGTGGTTGCGCTGGTGGGACCACCGGGTGCGGGTAAGACGACGACGCTCATCAAGCTTGCGGCGCGTTACGGCCTCCGGTCCCGAAGGCCGCCTCAGATTATTTCGACGGATGTGTTCCGCATCGCGGCCGTGGATCAGCTTCGTTCGCTGGCATCCATTCTGGGGATCGGCTGCGAGGTGGCGGAAACCCCTGTGGCGTTGGCTCAGGCGCTCGAAGAGCATCGCGCGAAGGAGTTGGTGTTCATCGACACGCCCGGCCTCGCAAACGGTGAAATGGAAGACGGCACGGATCTGGCGCAGCTGATCGCCACGCATCCGGAGATCGATACGCACCTGGTGTTGCCGGCATCGATGAAGCCCGCGGACATGGCGCGCGTGATCGAACGCTACGCGATATTCCATCCGGACAAGCTTCTGTTTTCGCGGCTGGACGAGGCGGATCGCTATGGCGCGCTGATCAGCGAATCCTCCCGGCGCGGGTTGCCGGTTTCCTTCCTGACGACTGGCCAGCAGATCCCCGACGATCTGGAGCCCGCGACAAAGGCTCGCCTGATCGAGATGGTTGAGGCAGCGCACTCCGCCTCAGACGAACCCTTACGCAACACCATCGGAGCGGCGGCATGAAAGAGGCCACCCAATTGGGAACCACCTTCAGCGAACCGCGGCGCGGGCGGGCATATCCGGCTCCGGAGTTTTCCCGCGAGGAGCGCGAACAGCTGATCTTAGAGCATCTGCCCCAAGTGCGGCTGATCGCACGCCGCATTCACGACCGGCTACCCGAAAGTGTGAGCCTCGATGACCTGGTCTCCACTGGCGTGATCGGACTGATCGCCGCGATCGATCGCTTTGATCCGACGCAAAACGTCAAGCTGAAAACTTACGCAGAGTACAAGATCCGGGGAGCGATTCTCGACAGTCTGCGGGGCCTCGACTGGGCGCCCCGCCAGCAGCGTAGGCGCGCCAAACAAATCGAAGGGGCCATCAATACCGCCGAACAGCGGCTGCATCGGACGCCGACCGAGGAAGAGATCGCGGCAGAGCTCGGGCAGACCATCGAGGAATATCATGCGTGGCTGGTGGATTCCCGCGGATTGAATCTGGGAAGCCTCGAAAACGCTTCAGGCGACGATGAAAACCGCGATCTGTTGGAGTTCGTTTCCGGCGACGAGGAATCCTGGCCCTCGCGCGTGGTGGAGCGCAGCGAACTGCAGCGCCTGCTGGCAGAGTCGATTTCAAAAATGCCAGGGATCGAAAAGACAGTGCTGAGCCTGTATTACTACGAGGAGTTAACCCTGCGGGAGATCTCGAAGATAGTCAGCCTTCACGAGTCGCGCATATCGCAGCTCAAGACCCAGGCGATCCTGCGACTGCGCTCCCAAATGGAGAAGCGCTGGCCCAATCCGCGGGCGGTCTAGACGGCGCCTGATACTCCGCCGAGAAGCCACCAGTGGACAAGAACCATCTGAACGAGACGCAAGCGGAACAGCCGAGAACGGATAAGCCCGTGGAGGTTCGGAGTTGGCTAGTCGAGGAGTTCGCCGCCCGGCTTGCCGCCGCCCTCGGCGGTATCACCGGCGAGCGGCATTCCGTCGAGGTGAGTGTTGCCGGCGAACAGCCGAAGGAGGGCGCGTTGTGCTGGCGTCAGCCGTTCAGCGGAGTTGCCGGCGCGATGTGGATTGTTGCGGCGGAAGACTCCTGGCATAATGCCGGCGCGTGCGCGATCCGTGCGGCCGGCATCGATCAAGGCGGTGCGGACCAGTTCAAGTCTGAGTATCTGGAGATCCTTCGTCAGACTGCGAGTGGCATCGCGCAGGCACTGACGCAAAGATTCGGGGTGGAATTTACGACTGCCGGAGGCGAACAAGATGCACCGCGTCTCAAGACAGAATGGGGCGCGATCGAAACCACCCTTGCCGGAGCAGTCGCCAGGATCGCCGTGGGCTTTGAGCCGGAGCTGCTAGCGGCACTGGCCGGCATGGCTTCGAGCGCATCGACGCTGCACCTCGAAACGACGGGCGAGCATAACCCGCAAGGCTCCACAACGTTCGATCTGCTGCTCGACGTGGAGCTGCCTGTCAGCATTTCATTCGGCCGCGCGCAGGTGGCGTTAAAGGACGTTTTGAAACTCACGGTCGGATCTATCGTGGAATTGAACCGGGACATCTCGGATCCCGTGGAAGTGATCGTGAACAATTGCGTGATCGCCCGCGGGGAAGTGGTGGTGGTACAAGGAAATTTCGGCGTGCGGATTCAGAACGTGATCAGCACTCAGGAGCGATTGCGAACGCTCGATTAAAAAGAAGGACCATGAAACCCAAATGACTCTTTCCCTCATTCCATATTCTCTGCTGGCCTTGGGATTGATCGCTACGTTGATTCTTTTCCTCAGCGTGAAGCGCGAAATCCACTCCACCTCGGCTCAACATCGGCGGCGCATGGAGGATCTTTCGAGAAAGCTGAGTGAAGTGCCCGCGATCCAGCCAGAACCGGCCTTCATCCCCACCGCGGCGCGATCTGGGCTTAACATCAGTAAGCGCGTCCAGGCGATGCGAATGCTGCGGCGCAACGAAAACATTTCGCACATCGCCGCGGCCTTGGGAGTAACGCGCCGCGAGGTCGAGTTGCTGATCCGCGTGCAGCGGTTGAGTGCGGCGGCCGTTAATCCCGCGGCCCACTGATCACGCGCGGTCCGGCCGGACTCGCGAAATAATCGAACCCATTATCGGGATTGCCAAGCTCCCGCAGGCGGAAAAAGCCCCCGCGCTTTTCCTCCTCGATGGTCACGCTGAGCGGCACTTCTTTGTGATCGCGCATTACTACGATAGAGACCGGCTTGCCCCGCAAAGCGCGCAGGCGGCTGGTAACGTCGGTGGGTGTCGTAACCTTGGAATCGTCCACCCGCACGATTACGTCGCCGGCCTTGAGCCCGCCCTTTTCCGCGGCCGATCCGCTGATCACCGATCTCACCAGGACGCCTTCCTTCACGCCGAAATACTGCGCAAGCTGGCCTTCCAGCGACTCGCCTTCGATTCCGAACATGGAACTCTGCCAGGACATAAAGCTGCGCGGCATGTCGGGCATTTGAAATTCAAACGATCCCCCCGGCGAAACGGAAAATGTGTTGGAGTTGAATCCCGCCGCACTCGGATGGCGAGCGGCCACCTTAACCGCCACGGTCTGCGGAGAGCCATTACGAAATATTTCCAGCTTGACGTCGCGTCCGGGCGGAGTCTCGCGAACCAGGCGCGAAAATTGTTCCATCCCCTCCACGCGCTGCCCGTTGTATTGCAGGATCGCGTCGCCGGACTTGAGTCCGGCCTTATCGGCGGGGCTGTCCGCCTCCACGTGCGTGATCTCCACGCCCGCTTCTTCGCGCAGCTTGAGCGTTTTCGCCCGATCGCCGTCGATTTCCTGCACCATCACGCCGATATAACTGCCGGATGCCGGCGTGACCGCGACCTTCGCCCGCGGCGCCGGGGGCGCCGTCGGAGGCGGTGGCTGCGCCGCCATAAACGAAGCGCACCCTAACGCGGTAATTCCCACAAGGTTCAATATCCGCATGGTCAACTCCTGGTTCTAATTTCTCCCGTTCAATATTCCTGAGCCGACTTCTTCATTTTGACTTCTTCACGTAGATGATCCCGCCCGCTGTATTGAGCGTGAGCAGCGGACCGCCGCCATTGATCGATCCCTGATACACCATCGGAACCACAAGCGCCGGCCGTGCGGGAGCGATACTTCTCGCTCGGAGCTCCGAAAAATCGGAGACGATTCGAGGATTCGCGCCGGAATCATTTCTGGCCAAGACCGACAACGCTACGTTAGACGGAATCAAGACCGTAATGTCACCCGCGCCAGCCACCAGAGACGAATCTTCCAATCGGGCGCCCGCGAACAATTCCGCAAGAATACTGCCGAGCGCGGTCTGCACCTGCAACGGTCCCGACGAAGTCTTGACGCGCACAGGCCCAGCTCCGCTTTGACACCGCACTCCGCGCGCGGAGCCGATCTGGATGGATCCGCCGTGCGTATCGGCGAACACCATGCCGTTCGACTGCGTGATCTCGATGACGCCTTCGGCCGTGTGCGCTTCGACGTTCGAGCCGGCCCGATCCACCTGGATATTGCCGCCCTCAGTCGAAAGCACCAGCGGCCCCGCCGCTTCGCGGATCTGGATCTCCCCGCCCGCGGTCTGGCAGTCCGCCGCGCCCCCCGCGCTGTCGATGATGATAGACCCGGCGCCGTTCACGCAGTGGATCGCACCGGCGATCTTCCCAAGGTGGACTTCGCCACCGCCCGTCCTGCCGTCGAAACTGCCGCGAATGCGATCGCAGCGGATCTGCCCGGCGCCCGTCTCGGCGCGCAGATTGCAATCCAGGTCGTAGGCCTCGATATCGCCGGGCTGCGCCTCAAGAATCACTCTGGTCATGCGGCGCGGGACGGCGATTTCAAGCTGCGTCGCCACCGCCGCGTGCGCGATCGTGGTAGTGATCAGCGTCGCGCCGTTCACAATCTTGCTGACGAAAAGAGAACCGCTGAACAAGCGGTGCGCGTCGTCGCGGCTCCGTGCCCGCACGCGCTCAGTGAGCCGATAGCTGACTTGCTCGACGTCCGAGCCCCGCACAATCAGGTGCCCCCGCGTCACCACCCTGAGCACGCGCGTCTGTGGCGTCACCGGAACGCCGCTCTCGGTTCGCACCCAGTCCGCGCCGTCACGTGCGATTTGCACATCCTGTGCCAGGATCGCACCGATCAGCGCCGGCAATATTACGCAAAATCCCATCGTGTTTCTACTTCTCCTCCATCAATACGTCTCCAAAGAAGCGTTCACTGCCTGGAGTACACGCCGGCACCGTTCCCGCACGTAGCCTTGCTGCTCGCCACGCTCCATCAACTCCTGAAGCGTGCCTACAATCTGGCGATCCACGTTGCGATCGACGGTCGCATTCGCGCTGCCTGTCAATAGATCGATCGCTTGCGTCCGCAGTCCCGGATTCGCGTCGCTGAGCAGCACCTGGGTCAGGGCGCCGCGCACATCCGGTTCATTCACGAACGGCTTCAACGCTTCCATCGCTTTCATACGCACACCGGCGTTCGGATCGCGCTGCACCGCGAACACCAGGGCCGCCCGAACATCCGCCGATTGCACGCTCGACGTCAGAATGTCGACGGTCTCGGCGCGCAATCCCGGATCCGACGGATCCTTAGCGGCTGTGATGAGCAGAGCCCGGATCTGTTGATCGTTTACGCCGCCCGAAACAATACGCTGTCGCGTTTCGTCGAGCACGAGTTGCACTCGCCCGTCCGCCGACGGTTTGACGTCGCGCACGCGGGACGCGCCCACGTCGCCCAGCCCCATCGCACGAAACGCTCCCGAATTCATCGCCGGTACGAATCGCGCGCTGAAAAATCCACTCGCGATCAAGGCCAGCGCCCACGCCCCGGAACGCAGCATACCAGACGAAGAACCCAGTGAACCCGAAAAGGGTTGCAGCGCGATCGCGTCGACGAACCTATCCCACCATCCCGATCGCACCGCGCCTGCGTTAGGCTGGGGCCCTTCCTCAAGTAGCCGCACGCGCAGATCCTCGCGGCATTCGCGCAACAGCGACGCCGATGGTCCCGCCTCCACCGAATAGAACGCGGCATGCAGCGCTTTTTCCTGTTCCAGCGCGGCGCGGCACTCCCCGCATGCGTCCAGATGCGCCTCCACACGCTCTTCCTGATCGAAAGATAACTCGCCGTAAAGCAGCAAGGCGAACTGTTCGCGGGCCCCGCCGCACGTCATGCCGCTCGTGTCATCATGCTTCATAAAATCATCTTTCATAAAAATCCCCCAGGGCGGCCCGCATTTTCTGCGTCGCCCGGAACAGGCAATTCTTAGCGGCTTCCTCGCTGGTCCCCAGCACCTCGCCGATCCGCCGCAATCGCAGTCCCTGATAGTGCCGCAGCTCGAACACCATGCGCTCGCGCGGCGTCAGCTCTCGCAGAACTTCGCGAATCCGCGTCCGCACCTGTCCGCTGAAAATGTACCGCTGCGGATCGCCCGACACGCGATCCTCCTGCACCGTATCCATGCGGTCCAGCGGACCATCCGCGGTCGAAAGCACGGTTGACTCTTCCTTCCGCACTTTTCGTTTTCGCAAATGATCCAGGCACAAATTCGTCACAATCCGGTAGAGCCACGTATGAAAACTACAGTCGAAACGGAACGAGTGGAGGTTGCGATAAACCCGGAGGAATGCGTCCTGATAAACATCATGCGCGTCCTCGGGCGATCTCAACAGGTTCATCGCCAACCGGAGCACACTTTGGTCGTAGGTGCGCACCAGCTGCTCAAACGCGGCGTGATCGCCGCCCTGGGCAGACCGGATCAGCACCGCCTCATCCATCATCACGCCCGATTTGAGGGCCACGACGGCGGCTCCGCTCTTTCCGTGCAACATTACTTAGGACGAAGTGGAAACTGAAAGGTAACGGCCCCGAGGGACATTAGGTGGGGCCGACCTTAGGTGGGGCAGGGCCACGCCCCGCTACGAAATCTTACAAAAGTTCCAACTCGATCTTCTTGCTCGTGGGATCCACGCTTGAGATTTTGAACGTCCGAATCTGGCCAGCCTTCGGCGTTTCCGATACGGTTTGCGCGCCGCCGCCGGATTTCCACTTTGCGGAAAGCAACGCACTCAGGGCCGAGACATCGGCTTTGGAAGCGCCCGCCGCTTCCTCGCGCGCCTGTTCCGCGCCGGAGGGAAGCCTGCAATGCCCCACCACGCCTTCGCCCAGCTCGACCTTCGCGCCATCGCCGGACACCTTCACGATGCGGCCCGTCACCGTCTCGCCGGCCTTGCGTTCGACAATATATTCGTCGATCGAAGTCGGCTCCAGCTGCTTGATCCCAAGCCGCAGCCTCCGCCGGTCCTTATCCGCTTCGAGCACCTGCGCGCGAACTTTCTCGCCGATTTTCAGCACTTCGTTGGGATGATTCAGGCGCTTGTCCTTGCTGATGTCGCCGATGTGGATCATGCCTTCGACGCCGTCGCCAAGATCGATGAACGCGCCAAATTTCGCGAGACTGGTTACCGGCCCCTCCGCCACCGCGCCAACCGGATACTTCTTCAAAACCTCTTCCCACGGATCGCCGAGCGCCTGCTTGAGTCCCAGGCCGATGCGCCGGTCGGCGGGATTCACCGTAAGCACCACCACTTCCACCATGTCGCCGTTCTTCAGGATGTCGGCGGCCCGCACATTTTTCTTGCTCCACGACATTTCCGAAACGTGGATCAGCCCCTCGATTCCAGGCTCCAGTTCGACAAACGCCCCGAAGTCGGCGACGCGAGAGACTTTGCCCTGCACGCGCGAGCCCGGCGTATATTTCGCGGCCGCTTCCACCCACGGATCCGGCAGGAGCTGTTTCATGCCCAGCGCGATCTTGCGAGTGTCGAGGGAAACTTTCAACACCTTCACGTCGATCGAATCGCCCACCGAAACCACTTCCGACGGTTTCACGTTCCGCGCGAAAGACATGTCGGAAACATGCAGCAATCCGTCGACTCCGCCGAGATCCACGAACGCGCCGAAATCCATCACGGTGCGTACGGTTCCTTGCAGCACCGCGCCTTCCGTGATGCGCCCGAACGCTTCCTCCCTCGCCAGCTTTTCGCGCTCTTCGAGCACCACGCGCCGATCGACAACAACATCCTCGTCTTCCTTGTCGAGCTTGGTGATGCGGCACTCGATCTGCTGGCCGACCAGCTTCTCCATCTCGGCCTGCTCACGCACGCCGCTGCGCGAGGCCGGCATGAACGCGCGCACGCCGACGTCTACTCGCAATCCGCCTTTCACCACTTCCGTGACCGTGCCGCCGATGGTGCGCTTGCCTTCGAACGCCGATTCGAGTGCGCTCCAATCGCGCGGTGTTTCCACTTTCACCGTCGACAGCGTGTAGTTGCCTTCTTCGTCGCGACCGCGAATGGAAACGATGAGTTTGTCGCCTTTTTTCAGCCGCGGATCGGGCGGCAATACGCCGTCCATTTTGCGGCCGATATCGACAAAAATTCCGTCCGGCGTGATGGAGACAACGGTGCCGTCGACGGTTTCACCCCGCGACCTGTGGGTCTGCTCGAAATCAGTGAGTATGTCGGCAAAAGAGGAGTCGTTTTGAGACGCCTCGGGCGGATCGGAAATGTTGGAGCGGGGCATTCGAGAAAAACCGGATGATATTGTATTGTGTCACATCTATCGAGCCCGTGACCAAGCTTTCCGAGCCGCGACCAAAGGGAGCGGTTTCAACAAATGTGTTCGTGTTTCCCTCACTTGCATCACCTCACCAGACGGCGGTGTGGCCGATTCGTTTCACGTTACGGCCGGCAGGATCGCGCCTTCGGTCCCAACTCCGACGGCAGCAAGGCGTAAGCCGCCTCCACCCATTCGCACAACAAGCGCCGCGTATCGCGCGGATCGATAATTTCCTCAATGCCAAATGCCTCCGCGGTTCGCAAAGGCGATCGAAAGCGATTGAGATTATCCTCAATCTCGCGGCGTCGCGCATCCGGATCTGGTGACGATTCAATGTCGCGCTTATACGCAGCCTGAACACCACCTTCAATGGGCAGCGATCCCCAATCGCCCGACGGCCACGCATATCTCAGATTCAACCCCTGTGCATTCCCGTGGCCGGCCCCCGCGACCCCGTAGCAGCGGCGAATCAGAATCGAGATCCACGGCGTGGTCGCCTGATACACGGCAATCAGGGCGCGCGCGCCCGCGCGAACCGTCCCCGCCCGCTCGGCTGCGGTGCCAATGAGAAATCCGGGATTGTCGACGAAATTCACCACCGGAACGTGAAACGTATCGCACAGATCCACCAGCCGGATCATCTTGTCGCACGCCGGCGCATTCGGCGCGCCGCCGCCCTGTCGCGGATCGTTAGCGATCACCCCCACGGGATGGCCATTCAACCGCGCGAGCCCCGCGGCCACGGGGCGTCCGTAGTAGTAACCGATCTCAAAAAAGGAATCGCGATCGAAAACCAAATTCAGGATGCGGCGCACATCGTAACTGCGGCGCCGATCTCGCGGGATGATCGAGATCAGATCTTCCTCGCGGCGATCCGGACGGTCCTCCGGCGTGCTGCGTGGCGGCGCTTGCCAGACGTTCGACGGCAAGTACGAGAGAAACCTCCGAATCGCCGCGAACGCCTCCTCCTCACTTTCAACTTCGTTGTCGACAGCGCCGCTCGATCGCGCGTGGATCTCGTGCCCGCCCAGCTGCTCTTTCGAAACTTTCTCGCCAACACCGCGCTCCACCACGGGAGGCCCGGCGACAAACAGTTGGCTGGAACCTCGCACCATCACCGAAAAGTGCGACGTCACCACTCTGACCGCGCCCAGTCCGGCCACCGGACCCAGACACGCGCCGATCACCGGCACCTCGCCGAGCATCGCCGTGATGGTGTCCCACGCCGGATTCGCCGGAACATAAGTGCGCCCGATTGTCTCGATGGTTTTGACGCTCCCCCCTCCGCCCGTGCCATCCACCAGCCGAACCATCGGCATGCGCATGCCGCGCGCGAGCTTTTCGGCGTGGCCCATCTTGTTTCCCACCGACGCATCCGCCGCGCCGCCGCGCACCGTGAAATCGTCGCCGCCCACCACCACTGGACGCCCCTCGATGCGCCCCGTCCCCGCCACGAAATTCGACGGCGTGAACGAAGTCAGGATCCCCTGCGCATCGTATTTCGTCTGCCCCGCGAGCGCGCCCGATTCGTGAAATGTTCCCGGATCGAGTAAACGCGCGATGCGTTCCCGAACGGTGAGCCGGCCCGCGGCGTGCGTCCGCTCAACGTTCGCGCTCCCGCCCATCAGGCGAGCGAGTTCTTCGCGGCGTCGAATCTCGTCAATTTCAGGTTGCCAGCTCATTCGAGGCGCGACCCTAAGGGAGCGCGTGACTTACAGAACCGCGACCGTAAGCGAGCGCGTGATCGCGACAAACGTTTATTGTACGCGGATGGCAGGTATTACAGATGAGTTGCCGTAAAGCGAGCGATGTCGCGCGCCGCATCTTGCGATTCATCCGTGACCACCAGCGCCGTGAATCGTAGGCTCGGGACCTGCGCGACATGCTCCGCGCCCAGGTCGAGGTTGAGGGCCCCAATCGCGCGCGCTGTTCCAAGGAATGATTCCGACGGCGCGCTGTCGCGCAGATAGAAGGAAAACTCGCGCACGCCATTCGAATACACCAGGTGCAGAAAAACCCGGCCGCCGAGCCGGCACAGTTTGCCGCGCTCCAGACGATAGCCCGCCGGCGCCATCACTTCCGTCGCGCGCGCGGAGAGTCCCCGCCGCACGGCCAGCGCGTCGATCGCGCCTGCATCCGCCAGCCAGTTGCGCCGCTGATGCTCGGCCACTTCGACACGATGATCGCGCGCCGCGTCCGCGCACATTGCCGCCGGCCCCCGATTCGGCAGGAACCAATACCCACCCACCGCGATCGTGAGCAGCGCCGCAATCCCCCCGAAGGCAATCCATTTCCCGCGTTGAATCCGGCTCCGATTTAGCTCGTCTGCTATCTGCTTTCGAATATGCGCATCCACCAAAGTTGTATCGATCGGCTCGGCAAGAATCGCCTCACGGAGCTGCGCGTCCATGAGTTCATCGCGGTGAATCTCTTCATCCGGCTGCGTCTCGTCACCGTAATGCATCAAGCCTCCTTTCCAACCGATCTCGGTTTAACGGAACTTCCCCCAATTGCATTGGATTTCGGCGCAACCCCGTCGCTCAAGGCTTGTCGCAATGCCTGTCGTCCGCGGCTCATCCGCGACATCACCGTGCCGATAGGGATCGACAAGATGCCGGCAATCTCCTGACCCGTGAACCCCTCGACGGCGCCCAACAGCAAAACTTCTTTCTGTTCCGGCGCTAATTCCTCCAACGCCTGGCTGACTTCCGCCGCGGCGCGAACGGCAGTCTCAACCGGAAAATCACGTTCGACGATTGGCGACATCGCCGGCATCGCGCGTAGTTTTCTCCCGCGCGCGTGAACCGCGTTGATCAGGATTCGGAACAGCCACGCCCGCGCATTTGTTCCGGAGCGGAATTGGTGAAATCCACGCCATGCCGCGAGCATGGTTTCCTGAACCAGATCCTCGGCTGCATCCAAATCAGCTCTGCCTAAATGTGACGTCAGGCGGCGGGCGACAGAGAGCAGGCTTCGCGTGTGCGGCATCGCGATGCGCTCGAATTCATCCTGCCGTGTCGCCACACCTTAAAGTATCGCTTCTGGCGATGTCCGTATTGCCTCACCTGAATCGCGATTACGGGATCGCGGCCAGAACGGCGGCGCTGTGTTCCTGAATATTCGTTACCACGTAGAACTTCTTGATGTTGCCCTGCGGATCGATCAGGAAAGTGTTGCGCGCCGCAGCCATTCCCATAGCTCCGCCGTAGTCCTTCAGTGAGCCGTACGTAGTGGTGACTTGCTTTGCGTCATCGGCGAGCAGCTTGAACTTCAGGCTCTCCTTCGCGCAGAAGGCCTGATGCGATTCGGCATTATCCACGCTGACGCCCAGAATGACTGCATTCTTGGCATCGTATTGAGCCAGATCGCGCTGGAAGTTTTGTGCCTCGATGGTGCAGCCTCTTGTCTGGTCCTTGGGATAGAAATACAGAACCACCCACTTGCCTTTGAAGTCATGCAGGCTGACCGTTTTGTTTTCCTGTGACTGCAGCGTGAAGTCGGGAGCCTTGGAACCCTCGGCCGGAACATCGGCCGCGATCATGATGCCCGCGGCGAACAGAGAGAGAAGCAGAAACGTGATGGTGATTTTCATAACAGCTAGAATGCGCCGCCGAGGCGTTTTCATCCCTGCGTTTGGAAATATTTGCGAGGCTGCCCAACGATTAACTTCAGTTTTCCGTCGGAACCCTCAACGCGCTGTCGATAACCAGATGGTCGATAGGCATCCTGCGGGCCTCCAGCTTCAATCCGATCGCCCGCAGTGCTTCAAAAATCGATGTCCCTTCCTGACTCTCTACGGCCGTCGCGGCGCTTCGCAATCCAGCCAGTTCCGAGGGCGTCAGCTCAAGCGTAATATCGAACTTGCCCGAGAGACCCGTCATATCTACCACCGGCCGGCCAGTCAGCCCGGATAATCTCTGCGCGAACCAGGCCATCGTCGCGCGGCGCCATTCGAAGTGACCGTCGTTGACGGTGACCGCTGGTTCCCCCGTTTCGACTGAGTTCCGCAGTTTCGGACCGCTCTTGCCAACGACCAGGGCGAAAGCCGGTTCGTTTCGCGTCTCGCGATGAAGCGTCATCCGGAATCTTTCTGTCAGCAGCGTTTGCAGCATCGGTGCTACTTGATCCTGAGACGCGCCGTCGGGGATTTTCGCGGAAACGTCGTAGTGCTGGGTTTCGAACCATGACGGTGCATCAAGCTGGTAGTACTGGACGTTATACGCGTCCATCACCAGCACTTTCAGATTGGCGCGAGTGTAACTGACGCGCGCGTCGTCGTATTGCCAGCCCATCGGCTTCTTGCTAGCCTCATCCGACGGTTTCACGGATGCGACCTCGAACACCAGCCGAGGCTCCGCCGATTGTGCGCGAAGCCCATCCGCCGCGGCGACAGCCAGCAGCGCTAGCGCGAAGTTGACGGGACTTGTCACTAATTTTCAGTCGGAACCTTCAGCGCACTGTCGACAATGAGGTGCTGGATCGGGGCTTTTCGGGATTCGAGTTTCAGGCCAAGCCCTTGCAGCACCGTAAATACCGACCCTGCATTCTGATTCTCCGAAATCGTAACATCGCTCGATAGCGTGAAGCTCTTGAACATTTCGACATCGGCCGGATTCAAATCCATCACGATATCGTAGATCCCTTCGACGTCTGTCATATTGATCACGGGCTTGCCGACGTTGGCGGATAACGCCTGCGCAAATTGGTCCATATTCGTTCGGCGAAACTCGAAATGTCCAGTCGTCGAGAAGCTCGTCGTCCTGCCTGCCGGCTTTGCATCCGGGCCCAGCGCATCCGAGTCGGACTTCTTGAGTTTCGGACCGCCTTTGCTCACCACTAACGCGTATACCGGCTGAACCTGAGACTCCCAATGCACCTTCAACCCGAACCTGTCCGCGAGCATCGTCTGTAGCATCGCAGGCACCTGAGTTTGTGAAGCTCCGTCAGGGATCTTCGCCATCACGTCGTAATACTGGCTGTCCATCCAAGCTGGCGTGTCGAGCTGATATTTCTTGACGTCATAGGCGCGCATGATCAGCGCCCACAGCACGATGCTCGAGTAGCTGACTCGTCCTGCATCGCTGGGCGGACGACCCTGGGGCGAAACGAAGTGTTCGAGAGGTTTGATCGAGACGACCTCGAACGTCGGAGGCGCCGTCTGGGCGTGAATCGCGAAAGGCGTGACCGCGCTCAGCAGCGCCAGGCCATATCGGCTACGCATGCGCCGGGTCCCGCTGCTCCGGATGGAACCCCAGCTCCGCGATCGCCAGTTCCGCGCGCCGCGCGTCGATGGCCCCACTCCGCGCCAGCGACGACAGCGCCGTCTGCGCGATTGCTTCCGCCGAAATTTCGAAAAATCTCCGCAGATATTCGCGATTCTCGCTGCGCCCGAATCCGTCGGTTCCGAGTGAATGCAACCGTCCGCACAGCCATGGTGCGAGCTGATCGGGCACGGCTTTAATGTAATCCGAGGCCGCCACGATGGGACCGTTGGAACCTTCGAGCGCCTTTACGATGTGCGGCACCCTCGATTCCTCCGCCGGGTGCAGCCGATTCCAACGCTCCACTCCCAGCGCTTCGCGGCGCAACTGGTTGTAGCTGGTCACCGACCAGACATCCGCCGCCACCTGATATTTCTCCGCCAGAATCTTCTGCGCGCGCAGCGCTTCATTCAGAATCGACCCGCTCCCGAACAACTGCACCTGAGCGGTCCCCTCGGCCACAGGCGCGTATTTGTAGATGCCGTTCAGAATGCCCTGGCGAATATCTTCGCGAATCATGGCGTCCTCAGGCATCGGCGGCTGCGCGTAGTTTTCGTTGTAGATGGTGATGTAGTAGAAGCGATCCTCCATCTCCTGATACATGCGGCGAATTCCGTCCTGAATGATCACGGCGAGTTCGTACGCATACGCCGGATCGTAACAGGCGCAGGTCGGGACCACGCTCGCAAGAATCGGAGAATGGCCATCCTGGTGCTGCAATCCTTCGCCCAGCAGCGTGGTGCGCCCTGCGGTCGCGCCCATCAGGAATCCTTTGCCGCGTAGATCGGCAAACGCCCAGCACAGATCGCCCACGCGCTGGAATCCGAACATCGAATAAAACGTGAAGAACGGAATCATCGGCACGCCCACGGTCGCATAGGCCGCGCCTGCCGCGGTGAAGGACGCCATCGATCCTGCTTCGGTGATGCCCTCCTCCAGAATCTGGCCGTTCTGCGCTTCCTTGTAATACAGCAATACGTTCGCGTCCACAGGCTTGTAACATTGGCCCCGGCTCGCGTAAATTGCAAATTCGCGGAATAGCGATTCCATCCCGAAAGTGCGCGCTTCATCCGGGATGATGGGCACAATCAGTTTGCCCAGGTCCGGATGCTTCATCAGGCTTTTCAGGATGCTCACGAAGGCCGACGTCGTCGAGGCCTCGCGCCCGCGCGAGCCGCCGAGCAGATCGTGGAACGTTTCAAGCGGCGGAGCCTCAATCTCAATGCGTTTCACCTTGCGCGACGGGAGCGACCCGCCCATGGCTTCCACCCGCGATCGGACGTACTTGCTTTCCTCGGAATCCTCAGGCGGCCGGAAGAAATCCATGTGACCGGCGTTGACGTCCGAAATCCACGAGATCGGAATCTCGAAGCGATCGCGCAGTTTGATCAGTTCCGCTTCGCCCATCTTCTTTTGCTGATGCGCGGTGTTGCGGCCTTCGGCGGTTTCGCCGAGCCCATAACCCTTCACGGTCTTGGCCAGGATCACGGTCGGCTGGCCCGGCGTGCCGACGGCGCGCTTGTACGCGTTGAACACCTTCAAGGCGTCGTGTCCTCCACGGCGCAGCGCCCAGATCTCGTCGTCGCTCATGTTTTCCACCAGCTTCAACAGCTCCGGATATTTGCCGAAAAATTCTTTCCGGATATAAGCCCCGTTCATCGCGCGAAAGGTCTGATACTCGCCGTCGACGCATTCGTGCATGCGCTTGAGCAGCAGACCCGTCGAATCGCGAGCCAGGAGCTCATCCCATCCCGATCCCCAGATCAGCTTGATCACGTTCCAGCCCGCGCCGCGAAACGCCGCTTCCAGTTCCTGGATGATGCTGCCGTTGCCGCGCACCGGGCCGTCCAGCCGCTGCAAATTGCAGTTGACCACGAAGATCAGATTGTCCAGCTTCTCGCGCGAGGCGAGCGTCAGCGCACCCAGCGATTCCGGCTCGTCACACTCACCGTCGCCCAGGAACGCCCAGATTTTGCGCGGCGATTCGGGAATGATTCCGCGATGCTCCAGATACTTCATGAACCGCGCCTGATAAATCGCAGAAATGGGACCGAGGCCCATCGATACGGTGGGGAACTGCCAGAAATCCGGCATCAGCCACGGGTGTGGATATGAGGATAAGCCCGGCTGATCGCGCAGCTCATGGCGGAAATTCTCGAGATGTTTTTCGTTGAGGCGTCCTTCGACGAACGCGCGCGCGTAAACACCGGGAGAAGCGTGGCCCTGGAAGTAGACGAAATCACCGGCTTGCGTGCCGCCGTGCTCGTCTTTATGTGATCCGTGAAAGAAGTGATTGAACCCCACCTCGAACAGCGTCGCGGCGGACGCGTACGTGGCCAGATGGCCGCCGATGTTGGGATCGTACTTATTGGCGCGCACCACCATCGCGGTTGCGTTCCATCGCACCAGACTCTTGATGTTGCGTTCGATTTTGCGATTCCCGGGATACGCCACCTCCTCGTCTGGCGGAATCGTGTTGATGTACGGAGTGTTCCAGCGCAGCGGCGGCTGCACGCCGAGAATCACGGCGCGCTCCATCAGACGTTCCAGAAGATAGCTGGCCCGGTCGGGCCCGGTTTCATCAACGATCTCGTCGAGAGCTTCCACCCACTCGGAGGTTTCCTGTGGATTGAGATCGTCGGGAGCTTGGACTTTGGCTTTCAACATGAGGGGATACTTCTACGGTAACGCCTCACTCACCGGAGGAGCAAGTGAACGGGGGCCCGCTATTATGAGGCGCGACAGAATGGAGCGCTTGTCTTGGACGTGCCCTCACGCGGCGTTCGACTTCGGCTTGACCTCGCGCTCGATCTGCTTCAGCTTCAATTGGCGAGCCAGGCGCAATTCGTAATCGGCCTGTAGCCCGATCCAGAATTCGGCACTCGTTCCGAGATAGCAAGCGAGGCGCAATGCTGTGTCGGCCGTGATGCCGCGCCGGCCGCGAACAATCTCATTCAGCCGCGCGGCGTCCACCTTGAGGGCCTTGGCGAGTTGGTTCACGCTCATACCCAGCGGATTCAGGACGTCCTCCCGGATGGTTTCTCCCGGATGGATGGGCGGCAACATTTTAGGCATACGCTTTGCTCCTAATGGTAATCCGTGATCTCGACTTCTTCGGCGTCCCCTTCCAACCACACGAAGCACACGCGGAACTGATCGTTGATTCGGATGCTGTACTGCCCGGCTCGCGCCCCGCTCAGCGCCTCGAGCCGATTACCTGGAAGCGCGGAAAGATCTCTCAAGCTCCGCGCCTGATGAAGTTGATACAACTTCCGTCGAGCGACCTTTTCTATGGATTGAAACCGCCGTGAGAACCGGTCCGCGAAGAGTGCTTCCGTTTCAGAATCGCGGAAGGATCGAATCACTTATTTAGTGTATAGCGATAAACGCTAGATGTCAAGCTTTGAGGACGGTCATCTTGTGAATGGAATCCACCACAACATTCGGCCGATCGAGCTGGATCCAATGCCCGCTGTCTTCGACGATTTCGATACGCCCGCGCGCGGACTGCTCCGCCAGCCGTTCCTGAGCGGCGCGTTGCGCGGCGCTCGCGTCGCCGGCCGAAAGGAGAATGAACGGCGTCGCGATCCGCCCTCCCTTCAGCGCCATTTCTTTTTCGACAGCGGCGGCGCATTCCGGCAACGCGGCAAGCTGGCGCGCCATCGCGCGAAAACATTTCGGATCGCACCAGTGGCTCTGAATCATCGGCCACACCTCCGGCGGGAGCTTGCGGATCTGGCCGACCATCCTCTCAGCAAACGCCGTTCCTCCGCGTCCGCTGGTCGCGCGCGCGATCAGCTTCGGCGCCGTTCTTCCTCCGCTCGACAGCCTATTCAGCGCGAATCGAACCACGCCGAGTTTCGCCAGCGCCTCGCCGCAGCGCGCCAGAAAAATGCCGCGGTTCAGCATGGAGCGCGCGTGCGGCGTGGGATTCGACCATTCGTCAGCGCCGATCGGATCCACGAGCACCATCCCCGCCAGTTCTTGCGGATAGCGCAGCGCGTAGGCCACGGCGATCAATCCGCCGAAGGAATGCGCGACCAACACGCGCGGGCTTGGCACTGAGCAGCGATCGAGCATCGACCGCAATTCTTCAACCAGTTGCCAAATGCCGCGAGGGTACAGGCTCGCATCGCTCCAGCCGAGGCCGGCGCGATCGTAACTGATGGTCTGCGTTGATTTTGCGATCTCGTCCTGCACCAGCCGCCAACTCAGCGAGGTCGCGGCGATACCGGCTTCGAGGACTACCGGCGGCGTACTTTCTCCAATTTTTCCAATAACATCGGCGTGCAGGCGAACGCCTCCGATATCGACCGTTCGGCCCGGCGGCGGGAAGCGGCGAGCGTCGCGGGCGAGGCCGAGCCGTTGGTAAACTACGCCCACCGCAAGGCACGATGCCAGCACCGCAAGACACGGCAAAAACACGGTAAGAACACGGTAGAAACACGGTGACAACACGGGAATCGCCGTCAATCCGAAACCGCCCATTCGCCGGGCACAATCGGGCGCGTTCTCGGAAGCTTGCCGAGCATCGCCAGATAGCCGCCGACGCCAAGCATTCCGACGAACACCCCGAGTTTCGCGATATCACTAGTATGCGTTCGAGGCAGCAGCCTCCAGAGCACACCGAGCACCGGCTCGGCCGCGCACACCGACCAGACGGCGCCGTAAAAATACCGGCGCTCGGCGCCTTCGCCGCGGGTGGACGATTTTACGCGAGGCAACAATCCCAAAACGCCGCAGAGGCACAGGACAATCGCGAGCGGGAAATAGGCGGCATCGTAAATCTGCCGCAGGCGCCACGTGCCTGTGGCGACGGCGTAGGCGAGGCCGGCGATGTTGAGCACTGCGAAGCTGATCAGGTCGCTCCACGCCATGGTGTAGCAGATGCGGCGATACAGCGGATTCGGTTTGTCCTCGGTGAAGCGGAGGATGTAGGGTTTCGGCTCGACTCCGGGCAGTTTGCCGAAGAGGCCCGCGATTCCGGTCGCGATCAGGACAATGCACAACCACGCTGTCGCGCGAAGGGTGACGCCCGGATCAGCGGCTCGGCCGAATCCATGTTCGAGGAGATCGAAGGTCAGCGGACCGGGCGCGATGAAGAACACGAAAATCCAGATGGGCCAGTGTGCCAGCCGGTAATGGATTTTATTGCGCTCGCGGAAGCGCGGAGGGCGCGCGGGCTCGAAGGTCGGGCGGGGGGCTGGCACCTGCCCGTTATATCACGGGGCTTGCAATGCGGCCTGTACTCACAGGGTGGTTGAAAAAGGGGTGGGCGACGCTCCCTTACGGTCCGTAAAGAAAACACGGCGAACTGAAGTTTCGCCGCAGCACGCTGGAGAGGATGTCGAAGAACGCTCCCTTACGGTCGCGGTTCTGTAAAGAAAAACACGCCACCTCATGGGGCGATCCAGAGCGGCAGATCGGCCGTCATTCTTTGCCCGGCATCCAGGCGAGTGATGGGTGCGCGGGCTGCGTCCAGAATCTCTTCATCCACTTCGCTCAAATCGAAGCTAGCCATCACGCGGTAATCGCCGGGAGGCAGTCCGGCGAACTGGTAGTAGCCGCTTGCATCGGCGAGAACCTGCTTCGCGCCGCCGAGGGAACGCCGCGCCGCTTCCGTTACCGGCCAGAGAAACACCGGCGCGCCCGGCACCGGTTTCGAATCCGGCCCCGCGACCGAGCCTTCCCACTGCCCCGCCCGATCGGAAATCGTCACAATTACTCGCGTCGACCCTGGCCCGATCAGGACTTCGAAAGCATCGGAGGGCTGGGTCGCGTGACGATCGCGCAAAGCAGCGGAGCCCGCGATGGATTCGACGTACTGCGTCGCTCCCACCTGCGCGCTCATCAGCCAGTGTCCCGGCGCGAGCGTTCCGTGCATCTCGATGGGATGATCTTTTTCAAGATCCGAAAGATCCTGGCGATGTCCCATGAGCTTGATCGTAGTGTTGACGGCGCTGTGCGTGTCACCATTCCTCACTTCCACGTCAACGCGCGGTGAAGGGCCCGTGTTCACGGTGGCCGAATCCATGTTGCGATCCACGAACTGTTCCAGGAAACCGGAATAGCCGCTCTTGGTCTCGGCAAAGACCTCATAAAGAGCGGGCGCCAGCCCCTCGAACCGATAAGGGTCGCTACATGCCACCTGCGTGCTCTTCCGCTCGGTTTCAGACGACAGGGTTACGGTCGCTAAACTTCCGTTGCCCTCGGGTCCTTGGCGGGGCACGCGATCACGCCGCCCAGGTGAAACAGCCTGCCCGGTGCGGGGCGCACATCGGCGTACGCGGTTTCCTCATCCACGCGAACCTCATGCAGGCGCGCTTCGCGGGTCTCCATGGTTTCGGGACCAAAGGTCGGCAGCAATCCCGATCCGTCGTCCAGCGTGTGCGACACGGTGCGGACCCAATACTTTCCGGGTTCGAGATTGAAGATGCGATAGACTCCGCGATCGTCCGACGTGCCGCGGCCTACCGAGCGAAGCGGGAATCGCGCGCGATACGCGATCACGGGGATATCCGGCATCCCGATATCGTTTTCATCCAGCACGCGTCCGGTGATTACGCCCATGCGCCGCATGCGCAGTTCGGCGAACACTTTTGAATCGGCGGTGACTTCAACGGGCGTTCCCTGTCCGCTGGGGCGCTTCTGCCCGAAGGCGGCAGGAAAATAGTATTCGCGTGTTGCGAGGATCAGATACAATCCGTCGGGGACGCCGGGAAAGGTGAACGCTCCGCTCGATTCCGCGCGGGTTTGAAAGGACCTGGTTTCGTTACCCGGTTTCGAGATGGGCTGAAGGCGGACCACTGTTCGCGCCAGGGGCCGTCCGGATTGCTGCTCGAGCACGGTGCCGGCGATGACGCCCGCGCGGGCGGAGGAGATGGTTGTTAGAAGACACGCGAGAGAGCACAACGTAAGCCGCAACGCCCCAACCTCCCTTGGTGAATAGACGTTGCGAGTGTCGCAAACGTGGAACTAGGCCTTTGGCCGCGCGAACATGTTCTTTTTGTGGGGCAGCTTGGTAGGCTGCGCGCCGGTTGTCAACCGGCGCTCCAGGCGGGTTAGCAACCCGCCGCAGGCTGCCAGCCTGCCCCACAAGTGCGGAACATGTTTACACGGTCGCAGACCTAGGTGCGCCCGACTTCCTGCCTCGCGACCTGGTGGTACATCGCATCGGGCGCGAGATCAATTTCTCCCGGCCATGCCACGGCGCCGTGATCAATGAACACCTGCTCGAAGAATTGCCGGTCCCGCAGCGGGGCGAGCACGCCGGTCATCTTCTCAGGTGAAATCCGCACAACCCCGCTGGCTCCGTCCGCAAATCGGACGAACAGGCTGTAGCCCGGCTCCGGCCTGACCTCCGCCACGTCCCAATACATAAAAGCCCCTCCCTCAACCGAGCGGGTCAATCTTCGCCGGCCCCGCTATCGCTTGAACGAATATGACGCATGTCCGACTGCCCCGGTTTCCTCCCGGCTTCTTCGGCTTCCGTCCGTCGAAAAATCCGGGACATGCTCGTCCGGGCTGTTTCCCCCGGGCTAGCATGGGACAATAAATCATCCACGCGGGAAATGTTTTAACACGCAAAATCGGGACCACCGAAGAGCGACCCATAATCCGCCGGGCAAGCATGGCGCTAATTCGACCTCGCCTAACAGAACATCACGACATTTTTGTGCCACAAGCAGGCCTGCCGTTCGCCATCCCTTTCCTTGACGAGGATTTGCCATTGTACGTCGACCCGTTCCTCCTGTGGAAGTCGCCGTCACAGCAGGATAAGGCGCTGCACCTAGCAATGCTAAACAGTTTCAATCACCTGGGCTTCCTCGCGAAAAGCGGTAAGGCTGAAGAGGCGATATCCCAACTCGTCCTCGCCTCCGAATGCGATGAAGTCGGGCTCGGTGTATCCGCGAGGCGCGAAGGCAGACGAATCGGACGCGAACAGGCACAGGAAATCCTGGACCTGTTCAGGAGCGTCCCCGAATACGACCAACGCGGCTTTCATCATTTTGAGGAGATCCAGTTCTATGTTGACGGCATCTCCAAGGACCGAATCAGCGACTTCTCCTGCAATTTCATCAAGTCGTTCCTCATCGACTTCACGATCGATCAGAGCGAGGCGCTTGGTATCCCACTTTCCGATTGCGTAGTTAGCAGCTACTATGATCCTGAACGGCATTCGTTCATAAGCGATTTCCCAGCAAGACTTCCGGTCAATCCGGATACGGGATTTCCGTTGCTCCTCGTTCCGAAGCGCTGGCTGCGTTTCGGGCCTTGGATCTCGTTCGAGGAATATTTCAAAGCATACTGTCCCCGCGATGAGATTTTTAACCCAGGCGAGCCTCCTGAACGTGTCAGGGTCCTTAACTACAACCGGAACCACTACGGCGTAGTCGAGACCTACATCCGGGAGAAAGAGCGAACCGCAGCGGACTGCCACACCGATCCCCTGTTCACGCAAATACCCGTTCTGTCGGCGAAGCGGAAGATAAAACAGATCGAGAATCTTCCTTCCGGGAACGTAGCGGCGGCGGACCGGCGTTACGAAGAAACTGCGGTGCAGCTTCTCTCTTCTCTTCTCTACCCGCACTTGGATTTCGCTTCCGCACAAAGCCGCACCGACTCCGGCGTTCAGATCCGCGACCTGATCTTTTACAACAATCGCAGTCATCCATTCCTCGCTGAGCTTTTCGCAGAGTACGGAAGCAAGCAACTGGTGATGGAGCTGAAAAACGTGAGGGACATTGAGCGCGAACACATCAATCAGCTCAATCGCTACATGGCAGATGAACTCGGGCGGTTTGGCGTTCTTGTGACGCGACACGAGCTCAACAGAGCCCGCCGCCAAAACGCGGTCGACCTTTGGTCGGGGCAACGGAAGTGCATCATTACGGTAACGGACGTCGATCTGGGCCAAATGGTGGAGCTGTTCGAGAGCAAGCAGCGCTCGCCCTTGGACGTGCTGAAAAAGAAGTATGTTGAATTCCGGAGAGACTGCCCGGCCTAAAAAAGGGGGATGGATGCTAACGCGAAAAAAGGTCGATCATTTCGAAAAGCTCACAGGCCAATTGACTGGCATACACGATGAACTTTCAGCGCTCGCAAAGAAAACTCCCAACGATGCCGTCAATCTCTTCAAGCTAAAGTTCGTAAACGCAGTGCTGACACAATGCAATGAACTGTTGGGGAGCGACTATAGGCCGTTTGGAGACTTTAAGGAATTCGACGCCGACACTCTTCCGTCAAATAGTGACGTTACGTTCATTGCGTCTCAGTATTTGCAGGCGCTGGAGAAGTTTCGAAGTGACAACGTCATTCAGTCAAAGACAGGATGGTGGGTGTACGCAGTGAAGGACGGTGAAGAGATAAGGGCAGCGCCTCCGGCAAAGCTGGAGAGGTAGCGCAGTTCGTGTGAAGGAGACCGAACGAGCCAATGAGCAAGCATGAAACAGTCGCCACGTACGAAGCGATCGCGCCCCTGGTAACGGCAATGCTGGACGAGCTTCGCAAGTTCGCAATTAAAAAGCCGGACGCCACCATCGGACAGCAAAAGGTCGTAATGATCAACCGGCTCTTGGCCGATGCTAAGAAGCTTCTCGCTCATGAGTCGAATAGTAAGTATCTCGATCTCCTGTCAGACGATGCGTTGCCCCAATACAGCGACGCGGTGCTCATTTTGTCGCAATACCGCGCTGCGATGGACGCCTTTCAGGAGCGCCACAGTGAATACGGAAAGTGGATGTTAGACTGAGCCCCGAACGGAGAAGGGGGAAAGCGGGGGACGAGGAGCGAGGGGAGCCGGCCCACGGTACTCGACTCACCAGACCACCTTCGCCGCGTACTTGGCGATCAGCTCGTCGCTCGACACGAGAGCAAATCCCTCGACAACCGCTTGCGCGATCAACATCCGATCGAACGGATCTCGATGGAGATTCGGTAGCGCCGCAAGTCCGGTAACGTGTTCCGCCCGAACCGACAGAATGTCGCCACCGAGAATAGCCGCTGCCCGCAACCACCAGGACACTGGGTCCGCGACCTGGAGCGAGCCCTTTCGGGCCTCGATCACGATCTCCCAGAAACTGACGACGCTCAAAACCAGGGGCCGGCGTTCACGGCTCTGCGCGCGCGCGGCGAAAGCCGCGCGGGGCTCGCCGTCGCCCATATCAACGTGCTGGTGTCAAGCAGATACGGGCCATCTACCACCGGCCCTCCCAGAATGCGTCCGCCTCCTCGTCCGTGAGGGGTTTCTCCCACCCTTCCTTCCAGGAGATCTCACCTTTCATGGCGCCGAGTTGCGGCTTTTTTGCGGCGTTCGCGCGGACCAGGCGCGCGACGGGCCGGCCGTGCCGCTCGATCAGCACGTCCTCGCCCTGCTCGATCAAATCGAGGAGCTTGGAGAGCTGGGTCTTGGCTTGGTGAACGCTGACGGTCATCAATCCCAATTTAGTCTGTATTCTTAGTTCAATCAAGGACAGTCCGGCGACAAGAAAAACCGGGTGTCACGTGCTCCACACTGTCGCGCCTCAGATGACAGGCAGGCGACACGATCGCCTGCCCCACGAAAAAGTGTCGGGATGAATCCCGACACGGCACGCTAAAGCGTGCGCCACGTGCTATTTCGCGGCGATCGCAAAGAGGTGGTTCCGGCCGCGCAGGTACAGCACATCGCCCGAAATAGCCGGGCTCGCCATCACGGTCTCGCCGAGTTCGTTTTCGCCGAGCAGCTTATACTCGCCGCCTTTGGCCAGAACGTAAGTGTGGCCGTCCTCATTAGTGATGTAGAGGCGATCTTTTCCAGCGACCGCGGAGCTGCTGAATCCCGACGTTCCGCCGCCGAGCCGCTGCTGATAAAGTTTCTCGCCGGTCGAAAGCTGGTACACCGTCAGAATTCCATTGTCGAAACAGAAATAGCCGAGGCCGTTATCGAGCAGCGGAGTTTGCATATAATTTCCGGCGTTATTTTGCGACCACGCCAGCGCGGTTTTCGATCCGGTGATGTCGCCGGCCGCGTCGGTCTTGATCGCGTAGATGGGGCGTCCCTGGCCATGCGCGTTGGTGATGACCACGACGCCATCCGCGTAAACAGGCGTGGGAACGGGGATGTCGCCGCCGCCCTTCAGCATCCACAACTCCTTGCCGGTTTTGAAATCGTAACCACCGATGTGATGCCATCCGTTGACCACTACTTGAAGTCCGTTCGCCCCGTTGGCGGTGTAAGGAACCACGGCGGGGGTTCCGAAAGTCGGCACGTCGGTGCGCGCGGTGCGCCACAGTTCTTTCCCGGTGGCGACGTCGAACGCGCCCAGGAACGAATTCTTCTGGACATCCGCTTGGATCAGGACCACGCCGTCATGGATCACAGGACTGCTGGCGAAGCCCCACTGGGCGTCGGGCACCATGTAGAAACCGGAATCGAGAATGCCGAAATCTTTCTGCCAAAGAAGCTTGCCGTTCAGGTCGTAGGCGAAGAGGCCTTCCGAGCCGAAGGAAACGATGAGGCGCTTGCCGTCGGTGGCGGGAGTGGGGCTCGCGTGGGTCGACTTCGGATGACGCTTGATCTTGGGGATTCCGCTGGCGGCGGTGCGCTCCCACAGAATTTTTCCGGATTTGCGATCGACGCAATAGATGTTGAACTTCTGCGCTCCTTCGTCTTTGACCGGCGCGATGTCGCCGTAGAGTCCGACCTTCAACGTGGATTCACCCGACTCCGGAACGGCGCTGGTCAAGAAAATCTTGTCTCCCCAAATGATCGGGCTGGAGTGGCCGAGTCCTGGAATCGTGGTTTTCCAGAGGACATTCTTTCCGGATTCGCCATTCCATTCGATGGGCGGCGATCCCGCGCCTACGCCGCCGGCGTCGGGTCCTCGAAATTGGGGCCAATTGGAATCGGCGAAAGCCAGGAGAGAGAGCAGGAGTGTTACGGGGATCATGATTTTAGTTTACGCGCTGGATTGGGATGCCGGACCAGGGTCCGGCGCGGACGAGGGCGTCCGCCCCACAAAAAAGCACTAGAGCGCGGTGGAGCCGGATAGCGCACCCGATAATTGCGGCATGGGCAGCGCTCCACCTTGGCCGATTTTCACTTCGAGCCGGCCTCCGTCGCGGCGAATGGTGGCGGCGCCGGCTTGCTCGAGCTCGGTGCAGTAGTCCTCCAGCTCGTCCTGACTGCGCTTCATCCGCAACTGGAGATCGCGATCGAGCACGATGGCTCTTCCCGCCGCATCGGCGCTGACGTACAAATAGGCGTACAGTTTGAACGCGCCGTCGGTGAGCCGGGGCAGCGCCCACGCGAGACCGTCCAGCGCCAACGAGTTCTTGGGCACGGGCAGGTCCTTGGCAGTTCCATCCGGCGATTGCCGGGGAGGCGCGGCGCGCACCAGCCGGAACGCGGATTCGGCGTCGAGACGGTTGATGCTGGAAAAGCGGAGCAGCATGGCCGCGATCAGGTAGAACATCGCGACCATCAACTCGATGGCGTCATCCAGCTTGGAGTTCACCGACATGGAGAGGACGCCGGCGCTCTCCAGGATGCGCATGGCCTGGTAGATGGCCAGCAGGCCGAGGAAGGCGATCAGGAATCGATCCGATTTCTGCTGCGGCCGTCTTCGCTCCAGCCGGAAACAGGCGAAGATGGTCGCCAGGCAGATGATGATCGAACATGCCGCCAGCGGTTTAATGAGAAATACGTGCCAGAGATACACGATTCACGCTTCCGTCTAAGTAATCGGCGCTTATGGTCTTCAATAGCATCCGTGGGGCTTAAGGTTCTTCGCTTAGTTAGGGCGGCCAGTCTCTCTTAGTTTGTTTGGTAAGGCGCGTGCTCGCTGTCGGAAGCATGCGACTTTCATATTGTGCGGCAGTTCTTCTAAGCGGTTGCGGTTGCTTCGGGCAGGCTCTCTCGATCGGCGTCATAGGTGGTGTGCGGACGACCGATGACATGACTGGCGCGGCCACATCCGAGTCGAAACGATACGTCGTTGGCCCGGACGTCGAGATCGGGCTCGCGTTCGGCCTTGGAGTACAGGTCGACGCCCTCTACCGAAGGGAGGGCTACAGCTCCCCGTTCAGTAACTTCGCCGGCAGCGACTACAGTCAGGAGCGCGCCAACTCATGGGAGTTTCCAATGTTACTCAAATACAAATTCGCGCTTCCGCTGATCAAGCCGTTTATTGAGGCCGGCTATGCTCCGAGGGTGATCAATGGCACTGTAAACAACAACGGATTCTCGGTCAATCTTCAAACCGGCCAGCGAACGTATGGACAGAATCACTACGGCACTAGCTGGGATGCGAGCCAGGGATTGGTCGTGGGCGGCGGCGCTCAACTTCGCCTCGGCCGCCTACTGGTGTCGCCTGAAGTCCGGTACACGCATTGGAACAATCAGGCGATCTTGGTCACGTACCCCGACGGCCCAACTTTTGGGTCAGCTCAGGACCAGATAGACGTTCTGGTCGGCCTGAGCTGGAAGCTACGGTAACCCGTCTATCAAAGTTCGCTGAGTGCGTATACCAGTGCGCCCTTGGCCGTCGAGTGCGGTGATTCCCTCTTAGACAGGCGTACGGATGGAAGCAAGTCGATTTTCACGAACGGACGAAAGTGCCGCGAATACATGCTAGAATTCGCGTCTTATGGCATTTTCACTGAATGGTAAAACCGCGCTGGTGACCGGCTCCGGGCGCGGAATCGGACGGGCAATCGCGATCCAACTGGCGGCGGAGGGCGCGTCGGTCATGCTCAACGACATCGACCGGGAGCCGCTGCTTGAAACCGGGTCTGCGATCGACGCGGCGGGCGGGGCGGCGAAAGCCATGCCGGGCGATCTCACCGCGCCGGATTTTCCACAGAAGCTGGTGGACGCGACCGTGGCGGGATTCGGCTCCATCGACATTATCGTCAACAACGCGGGCTACACCTGGGACAACGTGATTCAGAAGATGACGGATGAGCAGTTTCAGGCGATGCTCGACATTCATCTGGTGGTGCCGTTCCGCGTCTTGCGCGCGGCCTCGGGCTGGATTCGCGAAGCCGCCAAGAAGGAGATCGCGCAGGGCCGCACGGTGATGCGCAAGGTGGTGAATATCAGCTCGGTTTCAGGCATCGACGGCAATGCCGGACAGGCGGGTTACGGCGCGGGCAAGGCCGGGATCAACGGGATCACCAAAGTGATGGCGAAGGAGTGGGGCCGCTACAACGTCAACGTGAATTCAGTGGGATTCGGATTCATTGAAACGCGACTGGTGCAACCGCTGGACGCGGGCGATTCGATCGAGATGAAAGGTAAGAAGATCCCCATCGGAGTGCAGCCGGCGATGCGCGAGGCGGTGAAGGTGATGTGTCCTCTGCGCAGGTTCGGATCGGTGGAGGAGGCAGCGGGGCCGGTGCTGTTCTTCTGCTCGCCGCTATCGGATTACGTGAGCGGTGAAGTGCTGGTGGTGAGCGGAGGTGCGCGTTCGTGAAGTTTGGCAGGCGGCAAGATCGCCTGTCCCACCAGGAGTGCAGGCTTGCCTTAGGGCCCCGTGACACAGGGACGTGCCGTGTTCGCGGCCGTTCCGGATGTTGCGGGGGTTCCCGGCATTCCTAATTTTGGCGCCGCCGCACCGCCGGCGCAGGATCCGGCCATGGGCGCGCTGATCATCACCGGCCGCGGGCTGACGATTTTCTTCGCGATCCAGGGCGAAAAGAAATGCGATTCATAATTCACGATGGCGACGCTCAGCATTTGATCGTCGGGCCGCTCTACGGAAGCGGGCTGATAACGCACCTGAACATTGGCGCGCGTCAATCCCAGGAAGGCCTCGCGGCTCATGCGCGGCTCGTCGACCTGGTCGTAAAGAATGAGATTGGCGACCTGCTCGCCGGTTTCATCATAAGGATGCAGAGTGCCCCACCGCACCGCGCTGCGCACGCGCTCGACCAGCGCCTGGTGCGCATACAACACCTGCCCGCAATCCACCACTCCGAGGAGCAGCGCGAAAAATACCAGGAGCACCATGGCCGCTTCGACCAAGCCTTGCCCGCGGATCCGGTGCCGATTCCTCATGGCTTGGGCTCCGCAGGCTTTTGCTCGGCCGGTTTTTGTTGGGACGCCGCAAATTGCCCGACAAACGGAAACTCGACCGCGGGCCGTCCGGTAAACGTGAACGTCTTGAACACGGCGTCGACGGTGTAATCGCGAATGGAGACGTTCACCGCCGCAGGCGCGCCCTTTGCATCGCCCTTGGCATCGCTTTTGTCAGACATGACCCAGCGAACTTCCACCTGCTCGGGCTTGAGCTTGACGACCACGGGAACGGCGTCGGGACCCGGCTCCGGGTCGCCATACACCACCATGTTGCGAATGGCGCGATTGCCCAGTTCGACATCCTGATCGGAGGTTCCCCCACCGGATGTTCCATGCCAGGTGCGCATGGCCGCGTATCGTCCGCCGTTGCCCACCGCCGTCACCAGTTGGTTATAGACGTAAAAGGTGTAGCCGAACTGGAAGGTGCCCACCAGGCAGGTGACCATCACGCTCGCCGAAATCGCGAGCTCCAGCATAGCGTGCCCACGCTCGCTCCTCTTAATAGGTAGCGTGCGGCTCATTCGGTGACCCTCACCGGATTCGACGACGCCGTCGAGCTTGCCGGGACGGTGAATGCGTTGGGTCCGCCCACGGCGCGCAGAAAAGTGATGTCGACGCTATTCGCAGGCGCGGTCACGCGCGCCATGGTGACTTGAGCGGGGTCCTTGGGATCGCGATCCCACTTCACCGGATCACCCTGAGAACCCGGATGGCCGAATTCGATGTCGTGGCCAAATTCGATGATGACGCCGGTGAACTCCTGGGTGCCCAGATTCCATCGCATCGGCAGACGCTTCACAGCGTCGCGGGCGCGCTCGATTCCCGCAGCCGTTCCATCCAGCTTCGAAGCCGCCGTCATCGCGGCTGCGTCAGTGAAAATCTGGGCTTCGTTGCGGGCGATGTAAATGCGGCCGAGATCGAACGCCATCCCCATCACCGCCAGCAGCAGAAGCATGGTGATCGACATGGCGATAAGCACAAATCCGCGCTGTCGTGAGGATCCCATTCCTATCCCGTTCCTATCTATGATTAACGGCAGAAATGGCGGGATTCTTTAGCTCAGTCGTGGCGCAGGCTGTCAAGCCTGCTGAGCCGAGATTCGTCTCGGCTTTTCCGGGAAAGCCAGTTCCGACCAGTTCAGCGCCCGGTATTGTGCAGACGGAACGCAAACAAAAGCCGAGATGAATCTCGGCTCAGCAGGCCTGGCGGCCCGCGCCACAATCGCCTACGCCGCCAGCGGCGGACTCACCTTAGCCGTTGGAACGCCCGGCCTCATCAGCAACACCGCTCCGCCCAACGCGAGCGGGATCGCGATCCATTGCGTCAGCGACAGGCCGAAGTGCAAACCCTGCTCGTGGAAGCGCGTGAACTCGATCCCGAATCGCGCAATCGAGCTGAGCACCAGGTACATCCCCATGATTTTGCCGGGTGAATGCGCGCGGCCGAATCGCCAATACAGGAGCCCGAACAGCGCGAGTTCGGTGAGCATCTCATAGATCTGCGATGGATGCAGCGCCTTGCCCAGCGGCACGCCGGTAAGCTCGTACGCCTCGGGATTGTGAAACGTGACCGCCCATGGAAGACTGCATTCATTGCCCCAGCAGCAGCCCGCCGCGAAACATCCGATGCGCCCGATGGCGTGCCCCAGCGCGACGCCGGGCGCGAATGCGTCGAAGGTTTCGAGAAACGGCAGCTTGTTCTGGCGTATATAAAGGATGGCGACCAGGATCGCCAGCACCAATCCTCCCTGCCACACACCGGCCGCTTGCAGCGTCGCGGTCGAAAAAATCGGCGGCTTCTGCGGATCGCCCCAGTCGAAGATAATCATCAGAATCTTCGCGCCGATCAGGCCGCCCAACGCGCAATAGACCGCGAGATTGGTGATCAGTTCACCCGACATCCCACTTCTTCGCGCCAGCCGCACGGTAATCCACAATCCGGCCAGAAATCCGATGGCGACCAGAACTCCATAGGTAGGGAGAAAGAAGCTTCCAATGGTGATGAGCTTGGGGAACAATCTAGTTTCAGAGTATCAGACACGGATTGGCTTCCCGGTGGGTTGGTAGTCAGATACATTTTGGTTGTTCGCGCCTGACTGGACTTTTCCCCCCATGCAGAGTCGGCATCGCGTCCGTCGCCTTTTTGATGAACCTACTAATGCCCCTAGGTCGTTGCTAGGTCGATTGAATGCTGGCTGGCAATACACCTTTCTCGGCCCGCGCAACGATGCAATCTTCGTACAAGCTCTCTAGCAACCCACATAAGTTACTAACAATCAACCACTTGAGAAGTCTTCATCTGTATCCTCTTTCGCCGTTGCGTATGTAACCACAGTGCGCTATCATGACTGTAGACACATACAGGAGGCGCGTCGTGCCCAAAGAATCCAAACCCACTGAACGTAAAGTGACGACTACCAGTGAATCCACAGCCTTCCTGGCAGCCTTGAATAGTGAATTTTCGTGCCAAGTCGAGCGCTATCACGAGCTGACAACGCAACTCCTCCAGATACAAGCCCGCGTGGAACTCGCCGAAAAACAACTTTGTTTGACGCGCGATCACTTGGCGATGGTCATCACAAAAACAGAAGGCGCTATGCCGCGCAATTGGGAAGCAACGCTAAAAAAAGTCCGTTTCGTCGGATTGAGATTGGCCGATGCTTGTCTCGCATTGCTTCGCGAGCGAGAAAAGATGACCGCCGAAGAATTGCTGGATGACCTCAATGAGGGGATGTTTCGCTTCAGGTCGAACACGCCGTTCCGAGAGATCCATGCTGCTCTATTGAAGCAGCAAAATGTGAAGCGTACAAAAGATGGCTGGACATGGATTGGCCCTAAGGAAGACCAGATAAGGCTTGGGCTTGTGAAGCGAATCGCTCCAGTACTCGACAAGGAAACTGCATGACGTTTTGTGGCCGGAAGGCGAGGCTGTTGGCGCGAATTCAGCCAGGGCCACGAACTGGAAACGCTAGTGTCCCGGCGGTAACTACTAACTACCGACGGAACCAAATCAGCACGCGAGGAAATAAGCCGCAACGCCGACCGCGATTCGATTATCGGCTTGCTTCGCGAGAGAGACAAGCCGAAATGACATGCCACATGAGGATTAGCGGTATTATCTTCGCCGCCGGACTTCTCACTGCGTGCGCTCAAATGCAGCCAGCTTTTCTTCCTCCCCCCGCCGCTCCAACGTTTGTACAGACCACCGCGCAGATCAAACGTTCTGTCGTGCCGGTCGTGTGTGTTCAGCCTCCACAAGCAGGTGGTACCGATTACGCATTGGTCTCCATGGAAGGCACCGCTTTCTTTCTGCTCCGAGACGGGACTTTCGCCACTGCGGGTCATGTCGTACGAGATCTGACGAATCCAGCCAGGCGGGTCCCCTGCCCGGTTGCCGCGATTCTGATTCCAGAAAACGGATGGCAGTCGACCACCGTGAGTTTCGGGGTCCAGTATTTCTTCTTTTCTCAGGCAAATTGCACGAGAGATGAGGGGCTCGATATCGCAATCTGCAGAGCCCCCAAAGACATTCGTCAGACGATGGGCAGCGAGCCTGAGCCAGTTATTCTGGAGACGGCCCTCCAGGAGGATGGAGCCCTGGCCGCATTCACTGGTTTCCCCCAAACGCCCGTCAGCTTCCGAGTCCCTGTCACGTCGCGTGGATCCATCGCCGCCTATGGCGGCACCAATGATGAGCGCGGTCCGCGTCAACTCTTCCTTGACAAGACTACGTGGCCAGGTGCGAGTGGGAGCCCCATATATCTGGAGGACGGTAGGGTCGTGGCAATTCTTCTCGCTCGCGGAACCGGCGATGGCGCTGGAATTACGATTGGACTGCCAGCATCGTTCATAGCACGCCTGTTGGCCCAGAGGCGACAGGCCCAGCAATAGCAGATCAACCAGTTTTTAGCGCGCTACCCCCCTCCGCCCCGAGATGAGGTGGTAAAATGCGAGTAGAATCTCAATGCGACTCGGGCGAATCATCCTCGCGAGCCTTACCGCCCTCGCCGCGTATTCCTACGCGACCGATGCGTCGCTATCCGTCCATGCCGCCGCTCCCGATACATTCCCGCGACTCCTGCAAGCCGTCGCGCCCCTCCTCGCCGCCGCGGCCGACCTTTCTTCGGCAACACAAAATTACAGAACGAACCCAAGCGCCATCCTGCCGCTTGAAGCTCTAACTGCAACAATCTACGGCAGTTCCTTGGTTCTTCTGGCCAGTTTCATCGCCATCGACCTCTTTTCCCGGCGTCACCAGCGAACCCTCCTCCGCATCTGAAACTCCACAAAATCGGTCGGTTTTTGTAGTCGGTTTCAGAAATTCAAGGAGGTGCAGTCATGGATAAATTTCTCATAGTGATCGCGGTTGTCGCCGCGGTCGCGGTCGTGGCCGCGGTCGTTGTCGTGCTTTGGGTCGGGCTTGATAAATCTCTAGCGAAGGTTTTTGGCACCAAGCATGAGCGCGAAATCAAGGCCATCCGGCCGATGGTCGCCGCGATCAACGAACTCGAACCGCGGATGAAGGAGCTCACCGACGAAGAGCTCGCCGCGCAGACGGTCTTGTTCCGCGAGCAGTTCGCGCAAGGCGCGACGCTCGACGATCTGCTGATCCCCGCATTCGCCACGGTTCGGGAAGTCGGCCGCCGCGTGCTGAACATGCGCCACTTCGATGTCCAGCTCATTGGCGGCATCGTTCTGCATCGAGGCAAAATCGCCGAAATGAAAACCGGTGAAGGCAAGACGCTGGTGGCGACGCTGCCGGTGTATCTGAACGCGCTCGCCGGCAAGGGTGTTCACGTGGTTACGGTGAACGATTACCTGGCGCGCCGCGATTCGGACTGGATGGGGCGTATCTACAAAACTCTGGGGATGACGGTCGGCGTGATCGTTCACGATCTGGACGATCAGGAGCGGAAACAAGCCTACGCCTGCGACATCACCTACGGCACCAACAACGAATTCGGGTTCGATTATCTGCGCGACAACATGAAGTTCCGCCTGGAGGATTGCGTGCAGCGCGGTCACCATTTCGCCATTGTCGACGAGGTGGATTCCATCCTGATCGACGAAGCCCGCACGCCGCTCATCATTTCCGGGCCCAGCGAAGAATCCACGGACAAGTATTACAAGATCAACCGGATCATCCCACGCCTGGTGCGCGGCGAAGTGATCGAAGGCAAAGAGCCGGGCGTCAAGTACACCACCGGCGACTATACCGTCGAAGAAAAACATCGCAGCGTCGCGCTCACCGAAGAGGGCTCTATCAAAGTCGAAAAGCTGCTGGGCCTGGGCAATCTCTACGAAGCCGCCAACATGGAGCTGAACCACCACGTGCAGCAGGGCCTGAAGGCGCACGTGCTGTTCCATCGCGATCGCGATTACGTGGTGAAGGACGACGAGGTCATCATCGTCGACGAATTCACGGGCCGCCTGATGCCCGGCCGCCGCTGGAGCGACGGATTGCACCAGGCCGTCGAAGCCAAGGAAGGCGTGAAGATCCAGCGCGAGAATCAGACGCTCGCCACCATCACCTTCCAGAATTATTTCCGCATGTACAAGAAGCTGGCCGGCATGACCGGCACGGCCGACACGGAAGCCGCCGAGTTCGACAAGATCTATAAGCTGGAAGTGACCACCATCCCCACCAATCAGATTCTGCGGCGTCATGAGTTTCAAGATGTGGTGTATCGCACGGAGGAAGAAAAGTTCCGCAACGCCGCGAAAGAGATCCAGGAGCTCTACGCAAAACAGCAGCCGGTGCTGATCGGGACCATTTCGGTGGAAAAATCGGAGCGATTGTCGAGCCTCTTGAAGAAGCTCGGGGTCAAACACGAGATTCTAAACGCCAAGAATCACGAGCGCGAAGCGTTCATCGTCGCGCAAGCCGGACGCAAAGGCGCCGTCACGGTTTCGACGAACATGGCCGGCCGCGGAACCGACATTCTGCTCGGCGGCAATCCGGAATTTTCCGCCAAGGAGTTCCTGCGAAAACTGAATAAAGACCCGGACTATATGCAGACCTGTCCGGTGTCGACGCCGGAGCGCCAGGAGTGGGAGGAAGTCTACACGCGCTTCAAATCCGAGTGGCAGCACGAGCATGATGAAGTGGTCGCGCTCGGCGGCCTGCACATCGTCGGAACCGAGCGGCACGATTCGCGCCGCATCGATAATCAGCTTCGCGGGCGCGCCGGACGCCAGGGCGATCCCGGCGCGGCGCGATTTTACCTGTCGCTGCAGGACGATCTGATGCGCATTTTCGGCGGCCCGCGGATGCAGAACCTCATGCTGCGGCTGGGCATGGAAGAGGATGTGCCCATCGAATCGAAGATGATCACCAAGCGCGTCGCGGCGGCGCAGAAGGCGGTGGAAGCGCAGAATTTCGCCGCTCGAAAGCACATCCTCGAATACGACGACGTGATGAACAAGCAGCGCCAGGCGGTCTACACCATGCGCCGCAAGCTGCTCGAAGGCGAGGACCAGAAGGAGAAGATCCAGGAGATTATCGGCGGAATTCTGGCTTCGTTTATCGACCTTCGCTGCCCCGAAAAGGCGCATCCCAGCGCGTGGGATTGGACCGCCCTCGAGACCGATATTCTCACGCAATTCGGCGTGAAGATCCGCCCCGAGGAGCTGACGAACCTGGACCGCCGGCAGGTCGAGGAAACCATCCGCGAGCAGTTGCTCAATAAATATCAGGAAAAAGAAGCAGTGATCGGATCCGAGCACTTGCGCGAGGCCGAGTGCATGATCATGCTCAACATCATCGACAACCAGTGGAAAGATCATCTGCTCTCGATGGACCACCTCAAGGAGGGCATCGGCCTGCGCGGCTACGGCCAGAAAGACCCGCTGATCGAATACAAGAAGGAATCCTACGTCATGTTCCAGGACATGATGGACCGGATCGAGGACGAAACCATTCGCTGGCTGTACTTCATGCATCGCGTGGAACAAGGCCCGGGCCCAGGCGATGTGCCGGATGTGCCGCATCCCGAATTGTGGGCCGACGATCCGGAGGAGGAAGAAGGGGACGCCGTCGGAGCAATTGCCGGCGTCACCCAGAATGGCGCGCCGCAAGCCACCGAAGCTCAGCGGCTGGCGGCTCAAACTTCGGTGCTCGATCTCACCCGCACCATTCATCGCAAGAAGGAAAAAGAGCTGGCGGCGATCCAGTTCGGCGGCGGCGAGGCGTCGGGTCCGAAGCAGCCGGTGCTTGCAAAGAAGACGGCGGGTCGCAACGATCCTTGCCCTTGCGGCAGCGGAAAGAAGTACAAAAAATGTTGCGGAGCTTAATCTCGAAATCCGATGTGGCGCACGCTTTAGCGTGCCGCTGTCGGCTTCAGCCGACAGTCCCGGTGGCACAGACTTTAGTCTGTGTTTCTGGTGGCACAGACTTAAGTCTTCGTGCCGGACGAGTCGCCATCCTGACCGCTTTGCTCGTTTGCGCGATCACCGCCCGAGCAGCCATCTTTCCCGATCAGATCGGCTACTTCAAGAAAGGCCCCGTGAAAACCGTCGCGGTTCCCGATCAGCCGCTGTATGACGAGTACGGTCTCGACGCGACTGAGCAGGCGGATTACACCTACGCCGACAAGCACTTTTCCGCGACAGCCTGGCGCATGCGCGACTCGACCGGCGCCATGGCGCTGTTCGAATCCCGCCGCCCCCCGGGGGCAATACCCGCGACTCCCGGGCTGCTCGCTCCCATCCCGGTATCGAAATCGGCCGTGGCGGCGAGGCTGGCCGTTCGGACCTCCGACGGCGTTATCTTCGTCTATGGCAACTACGTCTTCAGGCTCACCGGCACGGTGCCGCCGGCCGAGTCGCTTCAGCCGGTCTATATGGGCTTGCCGAAGCTCGAAAACTCACCGTTGCCGGTGCTCATGACGGATCTGCCCGTCGACGGGCTGATTCCCAACTCGGAACGCTACATCCTTGGGCCGGTTTCGCTCGATCGATTCGAGCCGCGGATACCTCCATCGGTAGCGGCGTTTCATCTGGGGACCGAGGGCCAACTCGGTACCTACAGGACGGCCAAGGGGCCGCTGACGCTGGCGATCTTCGACTATCCCACCCCGGGTATCGCCCGGGAGCGGTACCAGGAGTTTCAGAAAATCCCTGGCGTGGTCACCCGGCGGGTAGGGGATCTGGTGGCGGTTACGGTCGCGCCGCCTGATGCGGACGAGGCCGAGCGCATCCTGTCGCGTGTCCGGTACGAGACCAATATCACCCTGAACGAGAAGATTCCCGTCAACGACGTGAAACAGAAGGTGAATTTCATCCTGGACGTGTTCGTTTTCGCCGGGATCATGATTCTCGGATGCATCGTTGGGGGGATCGCCTTCGGCGGCTACCGGACGCTCCGGCGCAAGTTCCGGCGGGGACCGGACCCTGACGCGTTGACTACGCTTCACCTGACCGAGTAAAGACCGGTTTCGGGGTACAGCTCAGAGAGCCTACGCCGTTGAAAGCACTGTTACAGCCGGCGAAATTGGACCTACAAGAATCAAGAACCGAGGGCCACGAGGTCAAGAAATGGGTTCAATCTGGTAGAGGGTCCCGATGAGCGCGGGAACTGAGCATGACGCGGCCAGTAAGCCTCGGGATTTCGGGATGTTAGACCGGAAACGACTGCGCCGCAGCGCGCTTGTTAACAGTTTTTCCACAATGGCACAGGTGCGGAATGAGACCCCAAGTGGCTACCCAGCATGGACTTGCGGGGATTTCCACGATCGCCCGTTTTTCGCTTGACTTAGTTTGCCGCACGCCCTAATATCCAATCACATAGGTTTTGGCGGTTGCGAAGCCGTCGAATCTGATTCTCCCATGTACATCACCCTGCGAGAGCAGGGAATGCGCAAAATGCTCACCTTAGGGTGAGCATTTTCGTTTCCGGCGAGCCCATTCGGGCGAACGTCAGCCAAAGCGAGGTCCAAAATGGGACGGTCGCCCCCCCGGGCGAGCCCGCAAGGGGAGTCTTCCCGATCGCGGCGCGGTCCGGGACGGGTTTTCCCGCGTCATTCCCGCGTCCTTTTGGCGTTCCAAGGCGCGTTCTTTCGACTTTTGGCGCGGTTGTGCTACTATCCAGACTGTAGCCGCACCAGAGCCTCGCGGAGAGGTGGCTGAGTGGTCGAAAGCAGCGGTTTGCTAAACCGTCGTAGGCCTTTAAAGTCTACCGGGGGTTCGAATCCCCCCCTCTCCGCCATAACGCGTTCCAGCCCTCTTCCAGCCCCATGCGTCAGCTTGGGGCTATTTCCGCTCAGCCCCATGCGTCAGCTTGGGCCTATTCCTTTTTCAGCCCCAGCTTGGGGCTTTCCGCGGCAACGTAGATGTAACGGAGCGGTTGGACCAGTCCAATTAAGAATGCAGAACGCTCGAAGTGTGTTTTCGCGCCGTTGGATAAGTGTGCGCGCTCGTGCAGTTTATTTCAGCGCCGACGCATTCTCAGCATCATTTCACCTGCGCTCCCCATTCCGTCCCGGTGCGCAATTGCTTCTTGAGAATCTTGCCACCGGGATTGCGGGGCAGCGCTTCGCTGCGCATGGCGACGTATTGCGGGATTTTGAAGTCGGCCAGCCGCTCGCGCGCGAAGGCAAGGAGCTCGGCCGGCTCGATGGTTTTCCCCGGCTTCGGCACGATCACCGCGCCCACTTTTTCGCCCATCATTTCGTCGGCGACGCCCATCACCGCCACTTCGAACACCGCCGGGTGCGCGGCCAGCGCGTTTTCCACCTCGACGCAGTAAACGTTCTCGCCGCCGCGATTCACCATGTCCTTCTTCCGGTCGACGATTTGCACGAATCCCTGAGCGTCGATCCTCGCCAGGTCGCCCGAATGCAGCCAGCCGCCCGCGAAGGCTTCCGCCGTCGCCTCGGGCTTTCCCCAATATCCCTTGACGATGTTCGGGCCGCGAATCAGAAGCTCGCCGACTCGCGACGCATCCATGGCGTTTTCCAGTTTCAAATCGCCGTCGTCCAGTTTCAAGTCGATGACGGGCGCCGCGAATCCCACCGTTTCCGGACGCAGCCGGGCATACTCATGCGGAAGAAATGTCGCGACCGACGAAGTTTCGGTGAGCCCGAATCCATTGCCCACGCGCGCGTTCGGAAACGATTCGAGAATGCGCGCGACCAGATCCGGCGCGATGGGCGCGCCGCCGTACATCACCCATCGCACACGCTTTGTATCGATCTCCGAAAAATTCGGCTGCTGGATCGCGAGCCAAAACACGGCCGGCACGGACGTCAGGGAATTGACGCGTTCATCAGCAATCAGATTCAGAAAGGATTGAACGTTGAACGCGGGCATGATGATGGTTGCGCCGCCGCTCGCGCAGGAAGGCAGGAGCTGGCTGTTGCAGCCGGTGACGTGGAACAGCGGCACAGAAACCAGCGTGCGGATGCTGCCGTCGAAGGGCAGCGGCACGATGCGGCGGCAGGTTTCGATGTTCGAGAGAAAGCCCTCGTGCGTGGTCATCGCGCCTTTTGGAAATCCGGTGGTGCCGCTGGTGTAGAAGATGGCGGCGACGTCCTCGGGTTGTGAATCTTCAGCCGCGAAGGGCAAGCCCTCTAACAACCCTTCACCCGGCATGAACACGAACTTGCTGCCGGAATCGTTGATGACGTAGTCGACCTCGGCTTCGCTGAAGCGCGTATTGACGGGCACCGCGATTGCGCCTGAGAGCTGAATCCCCCAGAACGCAACGCACCAATCGAGGCTGTTGCCGAGGCGGATGGCGACGCGGTCGCCTCGGGAAATGCCGGTACTGCGCAATCCGCCGGCTACGCTCGCGGCGCGATCCCAGAGGTCGCGATAGGCGATGCGCTCGCCCGCGACTTCGACGATCGCTTCGGCTTCGGGCGACTTGTCGACGGTCGCGCGCAGCACCTCGACCAGCGATCGCGCAAGGCCCTGGTAGTGGGCGACCGCATTGCTATCGCGCGCGATTCCCGATTCATCGAACGGATGCAGCGTGGTGGTTTCCATAGCGGGTTATTGTCGATGCGTAGAACATTTTTAAAGGCCGCTCCCTTTGGTCGCGGCTCAGAAATCTGGTTGAGGGTTGCTGATTCCGGATTTTAGGCCGCTCCCTTTGGTCGCGGTTCAGAAATTTGGTTGAGGGTTGCTGATTCCGGATTTTAGGCCGCTCCCTTTGGTCGCGGTTCAAAAATCTGGTTGAGGATTGCTGATTCCGGATTTTAGACCGCTCCCTTTGGTCGCGGCTCGTTTGGTCGCGGCTCGTTCGAAAAACTTGCGGGGATTTTCGATCAACATCGTATCCAGATGATCATCGGTCACGCCGGCTTTCTTCAACGCTGGAATCACATCGTTGTGGATGTGCAGATAATTCCAGCGCGGCAGCGCCTGAGCGAGCGGACCCTCCGGGAGCCAGTGACTGAAACACGCCGCGTCATGCGAGAGCACCATTTTTCCCACGTGCCCGCGCCGGCACATTTCGGCCACGGTGTTGACGCGATCTTCGAACGACAGAATGGTGTCGATGCCGAACCGGTCCATCCCGATGTAGGATCCGTTGCCGATCAGCTCTTCCAGATAATCGAGATCGGTGGTGTCGCCCGAATGCCCGATCACGACGCGTGACAGATCCACGCCCTCTTCGCGAAACACGCGCTGCTGATCCAGGCCGACCCGCTTGCGGGCGTTCGTATGCGTCGAAATCGGAGTTCCCGTGCGGCGATGCGCCTGCGCGGTAGCCCGCAGGATTCGTTCGACGCCCGGCGTCAGGCCGGGAGCGTCAGTGGCGCATTTCAGAATCCCCGCCTTGACACCGGTATTCGCTATGCCCCGCTCAATGTCGCGGACGAACATATCGGCGATCACTTCGGGTCCGCCGAAGACCGTTCCGGGGCCGCGAAAATGGAAGAAGAAGGGCAGATCGTTATAGGTGTAGATTCCCGTCGCGACAATAATGTTCAGTTGTGTTTGCGCGGCGACGCGCTGGATGCGCGGGATGAAGCGGCTCAGACCCATCACCGTGAGGTCGACGATGGTATCCACGCCGCGCGACTTCAGCTCATTCATGCGCGCCACTGCGGCCGCTACGCGCTGGTCCTCATCACCCCACTCTTCGGGATAGTTGTTGAAGATTTCGCTATCCAATATAAATACGTGTTCGTGCATCAGCGTTACGCCGAGGCTGGTTGTCTCAATGGGGCCGCGAACGGTTTCGACAGTCATCTCGATTACCTGTTGTTCGAAGCTACTTCGCCGGGCCCAGCGTGTCCGCGATCTTTCTCGCCAAGTCCTCCGAGGCGCCAGGCAGCAGCGTGATGATACCGGCACAGGTTCCGCCATTTCCGGTGACGGTGATGTGCCAGCCCGTGCTCGTTTTGCCGTCGAATCCCTTGAGCGGGGCGGTCGAGTAGAACAATTTGTCGTTGGTGTTGTCGAACATCTTGTCGACCCTCACGGCTTTTTGGGCGAGGTCGTTGAGCGGTCTCACTTTCGCGCCGGCCTGGCTCACGATCTGAATTGAAATCACCTGGCCCGGCCCTTCCCCTAATCCCTTGAATGAGGGATTGGGTGTGAAATCGGGCGGGATGCCGGCCTGGCAGGCGCCTTTAGCATCCTTGATGGTGGTCCAGCCCGCGGGGATGGATGCCGCGAACAGGGTTGCCGCAAGCGCAGTGGTTATGAGAGCTGTAGCTATCAGCACAGAAGTTTTAAGAGGGAGGACTTTCATGGATCGTAGTATATCGAAGGTTCGCCGGCAAACCTTCATGGCAAACTGATTCTGGCAAACTGATTCAACCCAGGAACGTCTCATCCTTCAATCGCGTTATACCGGTTATGCGTCGAGGTGAATCATGAAACAGTGGACCATTGCATGCCGCGCACTGCTGCGCCGTCCCGGATATAGCATCACCGCTGTGCTGATGCTGGTGCTCGGAATCGGGGCGACCACCGCTTTGTTTTCCGTAATCGATACGATTCTTCTCAAGCCGCTACCCTATCCCAATCCGGATCGCCTGGTGACGGTTTACGAAGCGAGCCCTTCCAAGAGCAAGACGGAGAGCCTGATTGCGCCGGTGCGCCTGGAAGAGTGGAATCGCATGAACCAGACGTTCGAGGCGATCGCGGCGCAGTATACCGAAAACGTCACCGATACCAGCGGTCCGGAGCCGGAGCGGCTGGCGGGCCGCCGCGTCTCGCCGCGCTATTTCGACGTCTACCGAGCCGCGCCGCTGATGGGGCGCACGTTTACGAAAGAGGAGGACGTCGCGGGCGGACCCACCTCCGTGGTGATCAGCCATGCCTTTTGGACGCGGCGCTACGCGCAGGATCGCAACGTCATCGGCAAGCGCCTGGTGATCGGCGGCAAGGGGTATTCGATCGTCGGCGTGATGGCGAAGGAGTTCGCGGGGCCGTCGGTCGACTTGTGGATCCCCGCGCAGCTCAATGCTTTTTTGATGACGCAAATTCGCGAAGCGCGTTTTTATAACGGCGTCGGCCGCATGAAACCCGGCGTCACGATTCAGCAGGCACGCTCCGATCTCGCGCGCGTTCAGCAGAGACTGGGTGAGCAGTTTCCGCAAAGCGACAAAGGCTGGTCCGCGCTGGTCACCGATCTGAAGGAAATGCGCGTGGGCGAATATCGCCGGACGCTGCTGCTGGTGTTCGGCGCGGTGGGATTGCTGCTGCTGATCGCGGTCGCCAACATTGCCGGGCTGACCATGGCCCAGCTTCATCAGCGTGAACGCGAGATGGCGATTCGCAGCTCGGTGGGCGCGTCGCGCGGCCAGGTGGTCGCGACCGTGATGCGCGAGGTTCTCCTGATCGCTGTGGCGGGAGCAGGGTTGGGAAGCGCTGCCGCATTCGCCGGCGTGACCCTGATGTCGAAACTGTTCGCTTCCCTGCCCCGCATGGCGGAGCTTCAGTTCGATTGGCGCGCGGTTGCATTTACCGCGCTCGCGACGCTCGCCGCCGCTCTGATCTTCGGCCTGGTTCCCGCGATTCAGTCCACGCGGGCCGATCTCGCGCGGCTGCTGGGCGAATCGTCGCGAAGCGTCGCGGGCGGACGACGCGTATTGCAGCGCGGGCTGGTGGTGGCGCAGCTTTCCCTCACCGTGCTTCTGCTCGCCAGCGCCGGATTGCTCCTCCGCAGTTACTACAATCTCAGCCACGTGGACACTGGATTCGACACCGGACACGTGCTTACGTTCCATGTCGGGGCGGCGTGGGACGAGGATCGTCCCCGCATCGGCCGTCTGCAAATGGATGTTCTCTCGTCGCTCCAGCGGCTGCCGGGCGTGGAGGCCGCGGGACTCACGAATTTCTTCCCCGCCTCGAACGCGACGCTGAACTACCAGATCGTACTCGAAGGACTCGCCCGGACTGAGGAGAGCTCCACTTATACGACCGGCGAGCGGACCGTCAGCGCCGGATATCTGCAAGCCTTGAAATACCCGTTGGTCGCGGGCGAATGGTGCCCTGCGATCAAGCCCTTCACCGGTTTCGATAAGCCCGTTCCGGGCAAGGCCATGGTCAATCGCAGATTTGCCGAGCTGATCGGAAAAGGCCAGAGCGTGGTCGGGCGGCATTTGCGATTCGCGCAGAATCCTCCGGAGATGCCCGCGGACGAAATCGTCGGAATCGTCGGCGATGTAAAAGAAGATGGATTGGGGGCATCGGCCGCGCCCTACGTGTATAGCTGTATGCCGGCCGGGGCGTGGCCCGATCCCGAATACGTAGTGCGATCCCAAGGCGATCCGCAGTTGCTGATCAAGAGCATCCGCCAGGTGGTGCGCGAGGCCGATCCGAATCGCGCTCTCTTCGGCATGAAGCTGCTGGACACTCTGGTGGACGACGCGCTGGAACAGCCGCGGCTTAACGCCGGATTCCTGGGGCTGTTCGCGGCGTCTGCGATGCTGCTCGCCTCGGTGGGGCTGTACAGCCTGATTTCCCTGGTGGTGACCGCGCGCACCCGCGAGATCGGCATGCGCATCGCGCTGGGAGCCAGCTCCAGCGGGATCATGCGCCTGGTGTTCGCGGGCGCGGGAAGAATGCTCGCGGGCGGGACCGTGCTGGGCCTGGCGCTCACGTTCGCGGCGGAGCGAGTCATGAAATCGGTGCTGTTTGGCGTCAGTCCGATGGATCTTGTGACGCTGGGCGCCGCGGTCGCGGTGCTGGGAGCGGTCGCGGGGCTGGCGGCGTTCTTGCCCGCGCGAAGAGCTGCCGCGATCGATCCCCTGGAAGCGATTCGAACCGAGTAATTAGTCCGGTTTCACGGATAACGTAGATAAGCGATCGTGGTGGGGCGGGTCCCCTGACCGGTCCCCTGACCCGCGCGCGACCCCCTGGTCGCGCTATGAGTCGCGCAACAAGCCCGGCCAGGGGGCCGGGCTGCGGACGAGGGCGTCCGCCCCACATTGATTCACAGAAACTGTGAAACTGGTCTAGCGCTTCAGCCGCCGCGCGATCAGCAGGGCCAGACCTGCGCCCATTAACATCAGCGATCGTGGCTCGGGAACCGAAGAGACCGAAGAGATCGAGAGATTATCCATGAATCCATTGTCGGTGGGAGTGCCGGCCGCGGGAAACGTGTCGAAGAGAGCATCTCCGAAGGACGAGACGTTCGCGCCGGTACAGGTGGCGCCGTCCGAGCCACAAAAGGCGACGTTGGAACTGATCGGGGCGCCATTCAAGCTAAAGGTGTAGGTCTGCGTCGTGAAGTTAAACACGAAATCCAGGAATTGCCAACTGCCGTACGTGAACGTTGGCGTGACCACCGTGTTGCCAGGGTCGATCAAATTGATCACGCCTGTGCTCGAAATGTCGATTCCACCCACAAAAGCGCTTAGACCGGGAGCAAAACCCGCAAACTGCCAGCCACTTTGATTCGAGCTGCTGGCCAGGTAAATATCGGCGGACATTTCGATCTCGGTGGCGGACGTCGAGAGGGCATAGTAGGCGCCGCTCTGACCCGATGCGAGCGCAGGGAAGACATCCAGAGCCTGGGAGCCGGTGTCGGCCATGGAGTTTTCCACCTGCGACGCGCTAGCCGGGCCGAAGGTCGCCCAGCCGTTCTGGCCATTAATGGTGACACCGGCTGTGAAGGCAGGACCCTCAAATCCGGTGGAATACAGCACCGTATCGGCGTAGGCCGGCAGAACGCATCCGGCGGCGAAACAAACCATAAAATACCTGAGCAGGCGACCCATCGTCATTTTCTCCTCGGGTGAGTGTATTGCGACGCCTGAGCGAAAATCGAGGGGCCTTGGAGTTCAGTACGTACTGAACTATCCTGGTAAGCCTTTTGGTTTCAAAAGGGCTGGAGTGCGATCGATTTGCTGGAGAGCTAGACCAGTTTCACAGTTTCAGCGAATCAATGTGGGGCGGACGCCCTCGTCCGCACCCCGGCCCCCTGGCCGGGCTTGTTGCGCGGCTCGTAGCGCGACCAGGGGGTCGCGCGCGGGTCAGGGGACCCGCCCCACAACGACCGTTGATCTACGTATCCGTGAAACCGGTCTAGACGCAAAAAAGCCCGGTCCGAAGACCGGGCTCTTTCGCATAACTGAAAACGCGGGTTCTAATGCGTTCCACCACCCGCGGAGCAAAGAATCGCGTCGCCCTGCAACGTTCCGTTATTGGAGTAAAAGCCGGAGATGCCCAGATTTGTGCCGCCATAGAACCAACTGAAGAAGGTCAACTCTTGCAGGTGATATGTGATTCCGGTGCTCGCGCCGGTGCCCAGGACCACCCACTCATTGCTGTCGGCGGTGCCGGTGGAGTGTTCATTGGCGACCTTGGCGAAGCCGGGACTCAGCGGATCTCCCACCTCCAAGTTGTTTTGCCCGCCCCCGCTGGGACAATTTCCACTATCCTGACCGATACCGCCCCACACGGGAGTGGGGTTGCTGCCGGTGGGATCGAAGATGGCTTCACCCAACTCGTGAGCAATGACGGTGACGTCATTGTTGCCAAAGAGACCGCTGTAGTCGAGATCGAAGATCGAGGTGACCTGAAGGTTCGTGGGGGGATTGGTCGGCGCGCTCGTATAGAAACCGCTGTGGAACCCCAGGACGCAGCAGGCGGTATTAATGACATGGCCGGACTCGGCGCTCACAACGTCGTTAACCAGGATCATCGGCAGGGTGCCGATGTTCACCCCCGAGAGCGAAGCCAGCTGGTTGTTTACTGCGGTTACGAGGTCGTTGACGTTGACGACGCCCATAAAGCCGCACCCACCGCCGAAGGATGCTGGGACGTTGTAATTGGTTCCGGGGCCCAAGGAACCCCCAATGCTGCCGAATGTCATGGTCTGGGTCGGCAGAACGGTCACATTCTCCATTAAATGGTAGGATGTTCCGGCCACCAGCGACCAGAAGGAAGCGCGCAGGTGAGCGTCGTGATACTGCGTCGTGCCCACATTGACGCCGTCCATCGTCCAGGTCGTGTTGGTGAAGATCGGCGAGTTCTCCACGATATCGACAGCAGTGTGTCCGGCGGGCTCGCAGCCATCGTTTACGGTCGGATCGTAGGTGTGGGTATCGGAGACGCCGTTGTTGATGATGATCTTCACAGGGACGATCTGAAGCGGAATCGTGGTCGTGGTCTTGCCACGAGACAGCGGACTACGTCCGATGATGTATCCACTGTATGTGCCGCTCCCGAGGTCCGACCCGGCCGTAACCGAGTAGTTCCACATCGGAATCTCAGTAGGACTCGCCAGCGTCGGATCAAACACAAAATTACTGGGCGTCGGCTGCGGCGGGAACGAAGCATAACCGCCTGGAATCAACTGTCCGGACGCGCCTACGGCGACGGCGCCCAAAACGAACGAAAGCAATGCGTTTCTCACTAAACTGTCCTCCTGTTGTCTAAATCCTGGTCCGGGCCCGACGAAATTTGACGATCCCTGCGATTTGTCCTCCGACGAAGCACCCAGGCCATCCCTGCCAGCCCGCTGCCCAATAGAAGCAGCGATGACGGCTCTGGAGTCGTCGCGGATGACGCGTCGGTCATCAGAAGCGTATCGATGGCGAAATCGCCGAGGTTCGTGCAACCGGCGCACGAGGTGAGGCTGAATACGATCTTGGTGATCTCCTGCACCGAATCAAGAGCGCCGAGAAAAACCGGGTCTCCCGAGCCATCGCTCGTGGTTGTTGACGAGGCCAAGAAACCGCCGGCATTGTAAACCGCGAGCTGGGCGGTGTAGGCGCCGTTCGTGTCGCCTTCGATCCACGCACCGGCGCCGAGCAGCGCCGTGCCGAACACCAGCTGGAGTGGCCCGGTGCCAAGACCAGTGGCGTTGTCGAACGACCAAATATCCGAATCGCCCGCGTTCATCCCAGTGCCGGACGTCGTCCAACTGCAACTCGGAGACGCCGGACAGACCATCGCCACCAGCCCTTCAGCGCCAGCGCCTTGAAAGGTCCCGGTTACGCCGATTGCACCGGCCGAAGTAGCGGTGAACCCGCTGGCAAGCGCGGTCTCATCCCCCCCCAACTGCGCCCAACCGGTGGAATCGTTCGATCCCAGCGCGGCGGGGGTACTGACGAAGGTCAATGTGGCGAAAGCCGGTGCGCAACCCAGGCAACACGCGGCAATCAATATTATTGCTTTTGATCTCATTGAAGAGAACCCACCTCCATGGGTAAGAACTTGACGCTAATAGAACATCCGTCGCGAGTTCGCGACTCCAAACGAAAATACTCCGAACGGTGAATAGATCGAATGTCCTATTTTAGCGAAAACTCACCCAAAGTCAAGAAAAATCTGGGGCGAAGAAAAGCCCGAAGTCAAGAGTCAAGAAGTACTGGTCCGATACTGGAAGTACTGATATTCCTCAGCGGCCTGCGCGCAGCCATTATGGGGGCTCCTACCGTTGTGGGGCGGGTCTCCCGCCTTTCCGGACGGGCCCCCGCAGATGAGGGGGGGCGCCCTTGAGAGCTGTCGGGGAGCCGGGCGGTGGACCCCTTCCGGGCCCGCCCCGCGTCGCCAGGCTAAACCTGCCGGGCTATACTGCCGCTATCGCCACTGAGGTGGGCGACGCCGTGGGTAAAGGCGGATCGAACTTGACGCTCACCAGTTTCGATACGCCCGGCTCCTGCATGGTGGCTCCATAGGATATGGCCTCCGAGACGCGGTTCATCGTGATCACCCACGCCAAGCGAACCATGGAGGCGGCGCAGGCGCTCTATTAAGGAGCCGCGTCAGCAAGGAGCCGCGTCAGCCGCTCGATTTTCGGCTCGTCGGGAGATCCTAAGGCAACGGGAGATCCTAAGGCAAAGGGTAGAGCGCCAGCTCTTTCATCGGAAAGTCTTTGATGTTCCCGGTCAGCAACGTCAGGTTGTTGTATAGGGCGGTGGCAGCGATGATGACGTCGCCCAGGTTGAGAGTTTTTCCCTTCTTCCTGTAGTCGCGGGAGATCTCGCCTGCCAGCTTCGCGACCGGCCAAGTCATGGGGAGCAGTTGCAGGCTGCGCAGAAATCTTTCCGTTGCGTCAGCTTCGTGCGGCCGCATGCCCGCATAGATTTCCGTGACGTTGATCGGACAGCAGGCCAGCGTGTGGCGTTGGTCGAGGAGCTGCCGGAGCAGGCCGCGGCGGTCGCGTTTGTTGTTGAGGACGTCGATGATGACGTTGGTGTCGAGAAGGTAGACGGCCATTTTAGCGGGCGGTTGCCCTCTTTAGGCGACGGTCGTAATCGCGCCGCAACTTCCTCACCCACTTGACCGCGCCCTGTTTGAGTTCAGGGTGGTCTTTGTCCTTCCAGCTACCGGCGGCGGCTTCCAATGCCTCAATTTGGCGCAGTCGCATGAGCTCGTGCTCCGCGGCCTGGCTCAAGAAGCCGCTGCGGCCGCGTTTGCCGACGACGGTATCAATGTCTTTGATCAGTTGCGCGGAGAGAACGACGTGCGTGCGTGTAGTGCTCATGACGATGGGACTTATAGGATTTGATGCCTCTAGGCCCATTCTCGATTAACACAGCGTGGGCTTTACCCAATAGTCTAGCAAATACATGAAGCCCGCGGACGCCAGTCTGTGCGACACTCGGCGACTACACTGCCGCCATCGCAACCGAGGTGGGCGATGCCGTGGGTAAAGGCGGATCGAACTTCACGCTCACCAGTTTCGATACGCCCGGCTCCTGCATGGTGACTCCATAGAGCGCCTGCGCCGCCTCCATGGTTCGCTTGGCGTGCGTGATCACGATGAACTGCGTCTCGGAGGCCATGTCCTTAAGGAGCCGCGTCAGCCGCTCGATATTCGGCTCATCGAGGGGCGCGTCCACTTCGTCGAGAATGCAGAACGGGCTGGGGGTATAGCGGAAGATGGCCATCAGCAGCGCCATCGCGGTGAGGGATTTTTCGCCGCCGGAAAGCAGCAGCACGTTTTGCAGGCGCTTGCCGGGGGGCGACGCCACCAGGTCGATTCCGCTTTCGGAAAGATTGGTTTCGTCGGTCAGGCGCATCTCGCCCTGGCCTCCGCCGAACAGCACCTGGAACATTTTGCGGAAGTGCTCATTAATCCCGTCGAAGGCTTCCTTGAAGCGCCGCCGGGATTCGGTGTCGAGTTCGTGGATGGCAGTTTCGGTGTCGCGAATCGAATCGATCAGGTCCTGGCGCTGCGTGTTCAGGAAGTCATAGCGCTGCTGCGCTTCCTGAAATTCTTCGAGCGCCTGAGGATTCACCGGGCCCAGCGCCTCGATTCGCGCGCGCACGTCCTGATAGCGCTGTTCGGATTCCTCGACTGTGGTCACCGCCGGGGCTTCTTCGCTCGCGGCCAGTTCCGCGGCGATTTCCGATGCGGATGCGTTCAACTCCTTGCGGCTGGTCTCGTCGAGATACTTCAACTCGGCCTGTTTCTTGACCAGTTCCAGCTCGATTTCCGATCGCCGTTCCTGCGCCGTCTGAGCCTCCACGCGCAGGGCCTTCAACGAATCGTCGAGCGCCGCCAGGGCGGCGCGGCCCTCGGTTTCCTCAGTTGCCAGGCGTTCCACCGCCGCTATCGCAACGCCCGATTGCTGCGCCAGGTCGGCGGCCCGCTGGTCGAGCTCAATGTTATCGCCAAGCAAACGGGCGCGCTCGACGCCCATGCGTTCCAGTTCCTGGGCCAGATCTTCGCGACGGACATGGATCAGCCGCACCTGATTTTCCAGGCGAGCCGCCGACGCCTTTTCGCTGCGCGACCGCTCTTCAACTCCCGCCAGACTCGCCCGGATGGCCGCATGCTCTTCTCCGATACCATGAGCATGCGTCTGCAATCGCTCAAATTCGCCGCGGGCTTCTTCCAGCAATTTTTCCTGATCGAAGCGCGCCTGCTCTTTCTCGGCAACCTGCGCCTGGTTCAGTTCGCGCTGCTCTCGCGACCGCTGGTCTTCGCGAGTTAATCTTTCGAGTTCCAGGCGAGCCACCGACAGGCGCGATCCCGCCCGAGCGAATTCTTCCGCGAGCTTCCGCTGCTCATGGTCGAGGGCCAGCGCGTCCTTTTCCTGCGCCTGCTGCATGGCGCGGAGCTGTTCCAGGTCTTCGGCGAGAATCGCCGTCCCGCGCTCCAGCTCTTCCAGCTCGCCGCTCAATTCGTCGGATTCGCGCTGCCGCGTTTCCACCTGGCCGCTCAACTCGCGCAATTCGCGCTTGAGCGCGAGCGGTCCGCCGGCGGTTTTGTGCCCGCCGCTCACCGCGTGGCCGTGATAGCTGACGCCATCCTGCAACAGGAAATAGCAATCCGGGTTTGCGGTGGCCAGCGTTTGCGCCGCGCCACGATCTGTCACCAGGAAACAGCGGGCCAGCCGCGGAAGCAATCCCTGCGGGGCTTGGGCGAATCCGTTGGTGAGCCGCAGCATGTCGCGCAGGCGTCCGAAAACGCCGGGATACGACGCGAGATCGGGCGCGAGCGGCGAGGCGGCGCTCGCTTCCGGATGGACCAGAAAGGTCGCGCGTCCGTCCGACCCGGCGCGCATCAACTCCACGCCGCGCTCGGCTTCGGTCCATCCGCTGACCACGACGTACTCCAGTTCCTCGTGGAGAAATTCCTCGCAGGCCTTTTCCCAGGATGCGTCGGCGACCTCGACGAAATCGGCGAGCACCCCCGAGGGCCGGAACCCCTCGATCTGGCCGTGCTCGACATCCAGGAACAGACGCTTCACCGACTCGGTAGTGTAGGCGCGGTGCGACAGAATCTCTTCGAGCGAGTCTTTGCGCGCGCGTTCCCGCGAGAGCGCCGTCCTGGTTTCATCGAGTTTGTGCCGAACTTCCACGGTTCGCGCCTGCCGCCCTTTCAGCTCGGTGTCGGCCGCGCGGCGCCGGTCCGCCAGCGATTCAAGCTGGATCTGCTGCGAAGCCAGTCTCGACGAGAGGTCGTTTTTCACCTGCGTGAGGCGCGTCTGATCCGCCGCCGCCGATTCCTCTTCCTTGCGCGAACGGGCCGCGTCGCGCTCGATCGCCGCCAGATATTCGTCAAGCTGCGCGAGTTGATTCCGCAGCGCCGAAGAATCGCCCAGCAGTTTAAGGACTTGGGTGCGCGATTGTTCCAGGCCGCGCTCGCGTTCCCGCAGATCGCGCTGCAAAGCGTCGCGCTCCTGCGTTTTTTCGTCGAGCCGCGCGCGCAGAGATTCGCTTTCCTGCTCGATCGCGGCGACGGCAAGTCCGGCGAGGGCCAATTCCGCGCCTTCGCGTTCGTGCCGCGCTTCCAACTCTTGCGTCTCGGCTTCGCCCGCCGATAGCCGATCGTCAATCGCGGCAATCTGCTTGGCTTGCAGCTCTAATCTTCCACGCGTGCGCTCGGATTCGAGATTCAGCTCGGCTACGCGGCCGCGGGCCGCGGTCAATTCCTTATCCACGCGATAGCACGACTCCTGCGTTCGCGTGTGCGCCTGTTCCTGCTCCTGAACCTGAGTCGACAAATTCTGAAAAGCCGCGTGCGCCCCGTTCAAATCCAGTGCGAGCTTAACGGCTTCGCGTTCGAGCATCTGGAATCGGCCCGAAACCGCGCGCCGCAGGTGCGCGATCATCTCCCCGCGTAGCTCTTCATAGCGCCGTGCTTTGGACGCCTGCCGCTTCAGCGAATTCGCCTGCCGCCCGACCTCTTCGAGAATGTCGAACACGCGCGAAAGATTCTGCCGCGCGCTTTCGAGCCTCGCTTCGGCCAGCCGCTTGCGCGTTTTGTACTTGCCGATGCCGGCGGCTTCTTCGATGACGGCGCGCCGGTCGGCGGGTTTGTTCGAAAGAATCTGGCCGATGCGGCCCTGCTCGATAATCGCGTAGCTTTCCGGGCCGAGGCCAGTGCCGCTGAACAAATCCTGAATATCGCGCAGCCGCGCCATGCGGCCGTTGATCAGATATTCGCTTTCGCCGGATCGATACAGGCGGCGGGTGATGGTGATGTCCTCGGGTTTCCCGTGGTCTTTTCCGTGAGCCGGGGCGTGGGTTTGCTTATTCGCGTGGCCGTTCGAATGTCCGTTGGCATGGCCGTTGGTGTGAACGCCGTTGGTCTCGACCACGGTCGTCTCCACCGCGCTCGCTTCAGCCGCGATCGTTGCAACGTGACCAGCGGATTCCATGGGAACGTGCGCGGCCGGATCGGTCATCGTGAGAGTGACCTGCGCCAGCCCGAGCGGCTTGCGGTCCCGCGTGCCCGCGAAGATGACGTCCTCCATGCGCGCGCCGCGGAGGGTTTTCGCGCTCTGCTCGCCCAGCACCCAACTGATGGCGTCGCTGAGGTTGGATTTTCCGCAGCCGTTGGGACCGACAATCGCGGCGATGCCCGAGCCGTGGAATCGCATCTCCGTCCGGTCGTAGAAGGATTTGAATCCCTGGATATCGACGCGTTTGAGTTTGAGCAAGGCGAGCCCCTCTCTGATCTAAGTCTACCGATCTAACTCTAGCGGCCTACCGTAGGAGTTAGACGTTCTTCAGGGGGAGTGCTTTTATACTAAACCGGATCTCGGGCAAAGTAAAGCGGGTGGGGTACTGAATCTTGGGGTCACACGGGCCAAGCTTCCATATATAGGGGTAGGCGCGACATGAAGGAAAGTGCAAGTACGTGTGACCCAAAACGTCCAAGAACTCTGAAGTCCAGGAAGAGGCCAAGGGACAACTCCAAAGATAGCCTGGAATCCGCAACGATGGGAACGGAGCGCGCAATGCTGAAACGGTTTGTGATTGGGCTCGTTGCCCTATGGCTCGGCGTCTCTAGCCAGGCGGTTGAACCCGGCCTGCATTGCGTCCGCGATGTCCCAGATCGCGTACCCACCCGACGGGAAGGGCTTCGACCGCCAAGCAGAGGCCATCAAGATTATGGTGGGATATCTCGACTACCGCATCCCAGACGAATCGAAATTGGACGCAGCCGTTTCCAGTAACCGAGTAAAATGGCCTGCCTACGAAGCCCTATCTGCCATCGGAAAGGCGGCGGTGCCGGACCTGATCGGGGTGATCGCCAGCGTTACAACATCGGACGTGGCACGATCGCTTGCGATCTACACCATATTCGTAATTTGTGGCCGGGGGGACCTACCTGAGGCGGTCCGCGTTCTGAAGCGCGCTGCCAAGGCCAAGGAGCCAATCGATTTTGAAGCCTCCCTGCGCCTATACGACGCCGCCCGGAAGACAGCCGACATGTGCACAGGGCCTTACGCGAACGGCTGCATCGATGCACTCTACGAAGTGGATTCAGACAAGAAGCCTCAATAGGGCTGACTGCCGGCTGCCGCCACGGTCCCCGAAAAGCCCCATCCCTCCTGTAATAATCAACCTAACGACCCGTCTTCCTTATGAATGGGAGGGGGCGTGCTACTCGCAACACGTTTGGCAAGAACAGGAGAAGATCCCGTTTCTACGATCCCCAAACCGCTCGACGAGCTGTACGAGGCGCACCACGCGATGGTGTATCGCACGGCGCATCGCATCACCGGCAACGCGCCCGATGCCGAGGACGTGATGCAGACGGTATTCATGCGCATGCTGAAGCGCGAGCAATCCTCTGAAAACAACCGTGGCGCGATGTCGGAGATCGACAATCCCGAGAGTTATTTGCGGCGGGCGGCGGTGAATGCGGCGCTGGATATCGTGCGGGCCCGGCAGGCCGATAACACGCTGGAACTGGAACACATGGCGACCAGCGGCTCCTGCACCGAGCTGCGCGACTTGCGCGACACCATGCGGCGGGCGCTGTCGAAGCTGGCACCGAAGGCCGCCGAAATGGTCGCGCTGCGATTCTTTGAGGGCTACACCAATCCGGAGATTGCGAAATTGATGGGGATGTCGCAGATTGTGGTCGCGGTGACCGTGCACCGCGCGCGAAAGAAACTTCAGCAGGAGTTAATCAAGGGGACAACGAAGGGAACAGCGTCGAAGGGAGTAATCCAATGACTGGCCCATTGAGCAATCAGGAGTTCGATCAAGTGATGGATGCCGTCCGCAACGATGTCCCCGACGCGCAGACTGTTCACGATGCCGCTGCACGTGTGCGAGCGCGGCTGGAAGCCGAAGCCGGCCGGTCTGCGATCGGCGAAGCGGGTTTGTCGTCAAGTGTCGAGCACCTCAACTCGTGCGCCGATTTCCGAGCCGTGCTGCCGTCGCATCGCGCGAACACTCTAAGCGAAGCCCGGCGAATGCTGGTGGAGGATCATCTGCATTCCTGCGTGGCATGCCGCCGCGTGTTTCGCGAGGCGACTCAAGGTCCCCGTCCAACCGTAATTCCGATTACATCGAGACCTTCGACGGCGACCCGGGTGATCCGTAGAGCGATCCCCTACGCGATTGCCGCGGCGATTCTCGCGGCCATGGGTGCGACGCTGCCGCCGGTGCTCGATCGCGTGTTCGCGCCGGCGGGTCCGCGCGCGACGGTCGCTTCAGTGGATGGCGGTCTGTATCTGGTATCCGCTCAAGGCTTGATGGCGCTCTCGACGGGCGCGCCGTTGAATGAGCACGACGAAATCCGCACCGCGAAGGGATCGCGCGCGGTGGTCGAGTTGCGGGATGGATCGAGGATCGAAATGGCGGAGCGCAGCGGGCTCACGATTTCGGAACGCTGGAGCGGCAAGAGCATTTATCTCGACCGCGGCTCGGTGATGATTGAAGCCGCCAAGCAGCGGCGCGGACGCCTGGAAGTGATCACGCCGGATTGCGCGGTTTCGGTGAAGGGCACCATTTTCGAAGTGAGCCGCGGGACCAAAGGATCGCGCGTGTCGGTTGTCGAGGGCGAAGTCAAGGTGGATGAGGAAGGCTCGACGCATCTGCTGCATCGCGGCGATCAAGCGGCCACCAGCGTGAGCATGTCGAATATTTCCGTCGCCCAGGACGTCGCCTGGAGCGCGAATTCCGCCAAGTACCTGGCGCTGCTGGGCGAACTCGCGGCGATCGAGAAGCGCATCGAGGCGATTCCGGGACCGGGGTTGCGGTATCAATCAAAACTCGCCGGCCTGTTACCGGAAAACACGGCGATCTTCGCGTCGATACCGAATCTGGCGCCGGCGCTGGCTGAAGCCAACGGCATTTTTGAGGAGCGTGTGGCCCAGAGTCCGGTGCTGCGCGAATGGTGGAATCAGAATGAGACGCAGCAGTTGCGTGCCATCGTCGGCCAGGTGCAAAGTATCGGCGCGTATCTGGGTGACGAGGTGGTGCTCGCGGTTCCGTCAGTGAACGGGAAAATTCAGGAGCCGCTGGTGATCGCGGAAGTGGTGCGGCCGGGGCTGGATGCGTTCCTGGAGCAGCAGTTTGGGAAGCTCCAGAAGCTCAAGGAGACGAGCGGAGCGGGAGCTTCCGGCGCGATGTTACCGCTGCTGATTCAAGATCCGCGAAGTCGCGGGCAGGCGACCAGCGATCACGGGCCGATGGTGATGCTGCATGGCAGCGGTAGTTTTAATGTTGTCGCGCTGGGCGGTGCCGTTGCGTCGCTCGCACGGGTAGAGGCCGCGATGGATGCGGGGGCAGCGATGGTTAGTCAGAACCCCGGGAGTTCCACCTCTGGATTCGCGAAATCCGGATTTATAACGACGCCGCTGTGGGCGCGCATTTCGCAGAGCTATCAGGCTGGCGCCGGATGGCTTTTTGCGGCTGACATGGAACAAATTGTGGGCGGTCACGTACTTCCACAGGTGAAGGAAGTTAAGGACGCGTCGCAAATGCCGATTTCCGGCCTGGACAATGTTCGGTACCTGGTGATCGAGCGCAAGGAAAATCTTGGCCGCACCGAAAACAGAGCGAGTCTGAGCTTTAGCGGCGCCCGGCATGGGTTGATGAGCTGGCTGGCCGAGCCGGGACCGATGGGGACGCTCGACTTCGTATCGCCGGAAGCCAGCTTTGCCGCATCCTTCGTCGTCAAAAATCCGGGGACGCTTTTGCAGGAGTTGATCGGGCTTGCTGGTACCGGCACGGGCCCCGCCGCAGTGATCACGGAGTTCCAGAATCAAACCGGAATCAACCTGTTGAACGACGTCGCGGCGAATCTCGGCGGCGAGATGACCGTCGCCTTCGACGGACCGCTACTGCCCGTGCCCAGTTGGAAAATCGCGATCGAGGTGGATAATCCGGCGCGCCTGGAATGGGCGTTCGAGCAAGCGGTGAAGACCGCGCAGCAGAATACTCCTGCCGGCTCTCCGGGTATGCAGCTCGAAACTATACAGGTGAACGGGATGACGGGCCACGCGCTCAAGTCGCCGCAATTGCCATTCGAAATCGATTACGTGTTCACGGACGGCTACCTGCTGATTGGATCCAGCCAGACGGTGCTCGAAGCGGCGATCGAAAGCCGCACGTCGGGGCTGACGCTGGCGCGCTCGGCTGCGTTTCGCACGCAGTTGCCGCAGGACGGTCACGTGAATTTCTCGGGCCTCCTGTACTACAACATGGGATCGGTGGCGGGACCCGTTGTCGACCAATTGAAAGCTGGTGGTCTGATGACGCCGGAGCAGCTGAAGCTGGCCGGGCCGCTCACTTCGAATCGCGCACCGGGATTGATCTACGCGTTCGGCGAGCCGGATCGCATCACGGTGGGGAGCCGTGGGGGGTTCTTCGGTCTGGACCTGGAGACACTGCTAGGATTGAATGCGAAGGGAGCGGCCGCGCTGCCGCAACTGCTCCCGCTGAATTTCATGAGTGCCGCCAGTGGATTTCGAAAACGCGAAGCAAGCAGGCCCAATTAACGATCACCCATGAGCTCTTTCGTCGAGTTGGACCGCGGCGTGGCGCACGCTTTCGAAGGCGCTGAAAAAGGCCTCGCTATCGCCCGTCCGGAACACAGACTAAAGTCTGTACCACCTATTCGTCCGGAACACAGACTGAAGTCTGTGCCACCTGTTCGTCCGGAACACAGACTGAAGTCTGTACCACCTATTCGGAAAAGAAGCTAATGAACCCTGTCATTGAACTGGACGGCTTGGGCGTGCGCTTCGGGAATCGCGATATTCTGCGCGATCTGCGCGTGTCGCTGGGCGGGCGCACCATCGGCCTGCTGGGCCCGAACGGCGCGGGGAAATCTACGCTGATCCAGACGCTGTTGGGTTTTGTTCCGTCGAACTCCGGCACCGCGAGAATCTTCGGCCACGACATCCGGACGGGTATTCGTGAGATTCGCACCCTGGTCGGTTATATGCCGGAGAACGATTCGTTCATCGCCAACATGAACGCGGTTTCGTTCATCCGCATGATGGGCGAACTATCCGGGCTGCCGACTGAAGCGGCGCTCGAACGCGCGCATGAGGTGCTGTTCTACGTGGGACTCGGAGAAGCGCGCTACCGGCTGCTGGGGACCTATTCGCTGGGGATGAAGCAGCTCGCCAAACTCGCGCAGGCCATCGTGCATGGGCCGAAGTTGCTGATCCTCGACGAACCCACCAACGGTCTGGATCCGCCGGCGCGCGCGCGCATGATCCGCCTGATCGGCGAGATGAAGGATTCGCAGGAGATGCATATCGTGCTGTGCTCCCACCTGCTGCGCGACGTCGAGGAGACCTGCGAAGAGGTCTTGATCCTCAAGCAGGGCCGCATCGTGCATTATTCGAACCTGGAAGAAGAGCGCAGCGCGAACAAACGGTTCGTTGAACTCGAAACGTTCGGAAACGACGCTGGATTCGCGGAGGCCCTTTCCGTGCTCGGCTGCGAATGCGCGAACGCCGGAATCGGGCGATTGAAAATGGTGCTGCCGGTGGGCTTTGAGATGCGCGAGATTTATCGCCTGGCGGCGGAGCGCGATTTGCAATTGCGGCGTCTCAACTATCGCCGCGATACGCTCGAGGATATTTTCCTGAAGGCGATGGCGGAAGTCTGATGGCCGTTTATAAGCGCACCTATAAAGGTTACTCGGGCACGCTGACGCCCAAATGGTCGCGATTCCTGATTCTGCCGCGCTACAGCTACTCGCGTCTGTTCAAGTCGAAATTCCTGCTGCTGTTCGATTTGGCGTGTCTGATTTACCCGCTCGGCTGCGTCGCCTACATTTATCTCGCGCACAATCTTTCCTTTCTGCGCGCCTTCGGGGCGCGGGCGGGGATGCTCAGCGTGGACGCAGATTTTTTCCTGACCTACTGCTCGTTTCAGGGTGGGATGGCGTACCTGATGACGGCCTTTGTCGGCCCCAGCCTGGTGTCGCCGGATCTCGCGAACAACGCGCTTCCGTTATTCTTGTGCCGGCCGTTTTCGCGCACCGAATACGTTATGGGACGCATGAGCGTGCTGCTGTTCCTGCTTTCGACCGTCACCTGGGTTCCCGGGCTGATCCTGTTCGGAGTCCAATGGAGTCTCGCGGGATGGCAATGGGCCAGGGACAATTGGTGGATCGCCGGTGCGCTGTTCATCGGCTCCCTGATCTGGATCGTGGTGCTGTCCCTGATCGGGATGGCCATGTCGGCGTGGGTGAAGTGGAAAGTTTTAGCGGGCACGCTGATCATCGCCATCTTCATCGCGGGGGCTGGATTCGGCGCGGCGATCAACGCGGTAATGCGGACCAGGTACGGTCTGCTGATCAACCTGACGCAGGTGATCGCCACCGTATGGCGGAAGCTGTTCCGGCTCAGTGCCGACACTGGTATCGATTTGATGAACGCGTGGATCGCGCTGGGCGTTGCGTGCGCGATCTGCCTGTGGCTGCTGACGCGCAAGGTGCGCGCCTTCGAGGTGGTGAAGTGAGGTTCGACTGATGCCGGCGCCGCCACCCATTGAGCAGAGCCTGGTGGTGCTCGAAGACATTTCGCGATTCTACGGCGAAGTGCTGGGCGTCAATCGCGTGACGCTTTCGATTCCGCCCGGCATCACCAGCCTGGTGGGTCCTAACGGCTCCGGGAAAACCACGCTGATGAACCTGATCACCGGCCTGGTGCGGCCGACGCGCGGGTCGATCAGTGTGCTGGGCGTCGCGCCCACAGACCCTGAACGGCTGTTTCGCCTGCTGGGATATTCGACCCAATTCGATTCGTTCCCCAAGGGGCTTACCGGATTTCAGTTCATCTATTCCTTCCTGCGGCTCTTCGGTTACGAGCACGCGGAATGTGAACGGCTCGCGTGGAAATCGATCGAGCGCGTGAATCTGGTGGAACCCGCGAAGCGCAAAGTCGCGGGGTACAGCAAGGGCATGCGGCAACGCATCAAGCTGGCACAGGCGATCGCGCACGATCCGCGCGTGCTGGTTCTGGATGAACCGCTCAACGGCCTGGATCCACTGGTGCGCGCCGAAACCATCGCGTTGTTCCGCGAGCTGGCAGCCGAAGGACGCCACGTGATTGTGTCGAGCCACATCCTGCACGAAGTCGACATGATCTCCGATCAGGTGATTCTGATGTCGAACGGCTATGTGGTGGCGGAAGGAAAAATCCAGGGCGTGCGCGACGAAATCAGCGATCAACCCATGCAGGTGCTGATCCGCTGCAATCGTCCTGCGGCGCTGGCGTCAAAAGTATTCGACGAGGCGAGCGTTGTCGAAGCGCGGCTGCACGCCGACGGCGGCGGATTGCTGATCAAGACTCGCGATGCGAACCGGTTTTACAGACTGCTGAATCATATCGCGCTGAACGGAATCGAAATCGAGAGCGTCGCTCCGGTGGACGATAACGTGAATTCGGTGTACGAGTATTTGATTGGCGGAGAGGAGTCGAAATGACCCCGAAGTTTCCATCTGCCAATTTCAGGACGTGGCGTTTGCAGATCGCGGCCGTCATCCGCCTGGAGATGAAAAAGACGTTTTTCGCCAAGCGTGGCCTTTGGGTGTACCTGCTGGCGCTGGCGCCGGTGCTGCTGTTCATGGGTCGCGCGATCGACTTGATGCGCACGAGCGAAACCAGGCAGGAGATGGCCTCCGCGCATCCCGTATCGAGCGAAGTGCTGGGTAAGATACGCCCCAGCATGAACGAGGACGAGCCTGGGATGACCATTGATGACGTGATCAAGAAGGCCGGCGAGCCATACGCCCGCCGTGCGTTTTATGCAGGGCGGGGCCGCCGGGGTCGCACACAGATCGTCAGCATGAGCTACACCGACCAGCAGGACGATTACACCTTTACCTTCGTCGATGGCGAACTGGTCGGCGTCAACCGCCGCGAACACCCGAATTTACAGCAGGACACGCTGATTTTCGCGACCGTTTTCCAATTCTTCTATCTGCGCCTGGCGATCTTTTTCGGCTGCGTGGGCATTTTCATGAACCTGTTCCGGGGCGAGATGATCGACAAGAGCTTGCACTTTTATCTGCTCGCTCCTATCCGCCGCGAAGTGCTGCTGGTGGGGAAATATCTGGCTGGGCTGGCGGCGACGGTCGTCATCTTCACCACCAGTACCGCGCTCCAGTTGTGGATGCTGCTGCTCCCCTACGATGCTTCGGCGTATCTTCACGGGGCGGGCTGGCATCACATCTTCGCGTATCTCGGCGTAACCGCGCTCGCCTGCCTGGGATATGGCAGCGTGTTTCTGGCGGCGGGGCTGCTGGTCCGCAACCCGATCATCCCCGCGGCGACGGTGCTGCTATGGGAAAGCGCGAACCTGTTCCTGCCGGCCGCGCTCAAAAAGATCAGCGTGATTTTCTATTTGCAGTCGCTGTGCCCGGTGGTCGCGCCGCCGGAAAAGGATATGAACCCGCTGCTCGCGCTGCTGATCTCCTCAGCAGAGGCGACTCGGCCCGCGTGGGCGATCACGGGCTTGGTGGCTTTGACGCTGGTGATCCTGGTGGTGGCGAGCATGCGGGCTCGGAAGCTCGAAATCAATTACGGGACGGATTGATTTGGACACTGCGAGGGCCGTGCTATATTGGAGATCGCGTTTCTGACACGCACGTCGCGCGCGGGCCCGTAGCTCAGTTGGTTAGAGCGCCTGCTTGACACGCAGGAGGTCAGAGATTCGAGTTCTCTCGGGCCCACCATTCGTTCGCGTTTTATTTCACAGGCTAACCGGAACACAGGCTGCCTGTGCCACGATAATCAAAAGGAAATCATGACTCGTGCAATCGGAACCTTCGAAGTAAAGATGACCCCTCAGGCGCCGGACGACAAAGGCGGAGGCGCGGCCCTCGGCAGGATGCTGATCGCCAAACAGTTTCATGGCGATCTGGAGGGAAGCAGCCAAGGCCAGATGTTTGCGCACAGCACGGCTGTCGAAGGCTCGGCCGGCTATGTCGCGATGGAGGTGGTCGATGGCAAGCTGGCGGGCAGGAAGGGAACCTTCGTGCTTCAGCACAGCGGCACGATGTCGCACGGATCGTTCCAATTGAGCGTCACGGTGGTACCGGATTCAGGCACCGGCCAACTTACGGGTCTCGCAGGAAGCATGGCGATCATCATCGCCGAGGGCAAGCATTCCTACGAGTTCGATTATACGCTCGCCGACAGCCGTTGAAAATAAGCGGCGCCCCAACCATTCTTCACCTCATCGCTCTGGTCGGCCAATGTTTAGGGCCGAGCGCTGGGGTATAATCCACGGAGAATCGTGAACGACGAAAAGACACTGCTCTCTAGGCTGGCCCGGCGGCTGTCTAAGGACTCGGCTCGCGACACGCCCAAGCGCGGCAAAGACGTCTGGGATAAAGCGGCGATTGTTCTCAGCGCGTTCTCAAGCATCGTGCTCGCGACGGTTGCGCTTCTTGTCAATTCGACCATCCAGAAAACGCAAACCGCCGCGGCTGAACAGACGGCCAAGGCGCAACTTGCCGCGGCCGACCAGGCGGCCAAGGCGCAGACCCGAAACGAGAACGCCAAGATGACGACGGATCTGATGCAGCACCTGCTGAGCAACGACCCTTCGCGGCAACAGATAGCGCTCATCGCTCTCAGGCGCGCAGTTCGTGACGACGACGAGATGGTTGTCGATGTTGTGTCCGTAGTGGCTTCAACGGCACATGACGATCGCGTTTTCGATCAGGCGATCGCGGCCCTGAGCGCGTCCAAAAGCCCCAAGGTTGCCTCTGTTTTAAGCGAGATTGCGACAGCCCGTTCCAAGCTGCAAGAAGGCACAAAGAAGGTGCGAATCGCCACTGCGGCGGCGCAACACGTCGCCATCAGTGCGTCGCTGCCCGCTGGGACGATCGCGCCCCCGCTCGTGTTGCACCAGTCGGAGAGTGTACCGACCGGAACAACGGCGTCCATGAAGGTCGGCAGCCTAGATGTGTCGCATTTCGCGGGGCTTCGCGAAGGGGACACCCCAGAGAAGGCGATTGGTTTGTTCGGCCAACCGACACGCAGGGACCCCGCGGCGGTGTTTTTTGGCAGCGGTGGATTGACTTTTTTCTACTTGTCGTTGATCGGGTCGCCCGGTATTACCGGCATAACTGTCTTTGAGGCAGGGCAAAGCTTCATCAGAGAGCACGCCGGTTCAGATCCACTCCTCGAACTAATTGGAAAACCCCAGGCCACGGTCATGTCCGCACTCGGAAAGCCAACGGGGGGGACCTCCGAGGCTATTCCGGAATTGGGGGGCTGGTTCAATCCAGCCTGGGACCTCGGTCACAGCGGAAGCCTCCAGGTCGGTCTTCAATCCGGCGTTTGCCAGTACATCACGGTCAATTGGCGTTGATTCCAACGGCCATCAACGCGCTCAACTCGGGCGGCGTTCCAGTTTAGTTGCTTTGAATCGGTAGACGACCGGGACATTCTCTAATTCCCCGATCGCGGCCGGGGAATCTTCGCGTCCGTCATCGCCGAATTGTAGGCGAACCAGGCCATCACCGCTGCGGCCTGCTTGATCTCATTGACGTCCACGCGATCCACCGTGTCCATGTTGGTGTGGTGCGTGCGGACATCGTAATCGGCGTACTCCTGGATGGGATTGAAACCGGGGACGCCGGCTTCGATGAAGCTCAGATGATCGGTGGACCCGACCGGCTCGATGATATTGCGCCGCGCACCGAAGCTCTTCAGCGGATCGAGCCAGGCGTCGAACAGCGGGCGGACGGCTTCGCTATTTTGCAGGTACCATCCGTAAATCGGCCCGGTTCCGTTATCGATGTTGAAGTACACATCGAATTTTCCGCGCGCCACAGTATTCGAATCGCCGGACAGGTGTTGCGCGACCCATGCCTTCGATCCAAGCATGCCCTGCTCTTCCCCGCTCCACAACGCGACGCGAATGGTCCGGCGCGGACGCGCGCCAATCGCTTTCAGAATCCGCATCGCCTCCATCATCGTCGTTGCGCCGTCGGCATTATCGGTGGCGCCCACGCCGGTGTGCCATGAATCCAGATGGCCGCCGATCATCACGACTTCATCGCGCAACGCGGGATCGGAGCCGGGCAGCTCAGCGATCACGTTGTAGGCGTTGCCGCCGTCCGCGTCATAATACTTCGTTTGTACGTTGACGCGCAGCTTCACCGGGACATTTTGCTTCAACATCCCCGCAATCATGTTGTAATGCTCGGCGCTCAAGGTCACCGTGGGGACCGCGCCCGCACCGCCATCGCGCCCGGTGACGAACACCGTGCCGTGCTCGCCTCGGCTGGGCTTGAGGATCACGCCGGCGCCGGATTCGCGAAGAGTCTGCGCGATCTGTTGTGCGTTAGTTGGCGTGCCGCGTCCACCATTGCCGCCGCGTCCGTCATTACCGCCGCGTCCCGCGGCATTTCCCCGCCCCAGGCTGGTGGCATAGGCGGCCGAACCCGGCTCGTAATCCGGATTGCTCGGCTGGGGCCGGTCTTTGCGGACGAAATTAGTCATGATCGGATCGGTCATGACGATGGCGCCGTTCAAGCTATTGCGGAGTCCGTCGACGTCCGCGGGCGTTTTGCCGCCGATCCATACCGGCGCCGCAACGATTTCGCCGGCAGTCGACGCCGACCATCCGTCCGCATAACCGATCAACGGGAGATAGCGGGGCTCGATCATCTCCACGGTGAGTTTCTCGAGGGTCCATCCGCGCCCGAACTTCCAAGGTTCCAGGTGCGCGTTCTCGAAACCGTAGGACGCGAGGCGATCGCGGGCCCATTCGGAGGCGCGCTTCTGCGCCGGCGACGCAGTCAGCCGCGGCCCGATGGTCACCGTGAACATGTCGAACACCGGCGCGACTTGGGAGCGCTCCAGGGCCTCGCTCCGAATCTTCGCTAGCATGTCGCGGTCAATTGCCGTCTGGCCAGGCGCGACGACGCTATTTAACAGCGATGCGGCAGACAGCCAGACCAACCACCGCGCAGGCTTGGGCACTCCCGGAACACTTTTGAAGCAGCGCATGTTTTACCTCGGATATCGTAACAATAGTGCCACGTAACTACCGCGCGAGTCCCGGCGCGGGGCAATCGCTAGTCCACCGATCGCAAAATGAACGATCGCATAATGATCAGGGGCGACCGTTGACAAGCCGTTCCACGAGACGTTCGATAATAAGAACGTGGGCCCTTAGCACAGCGGTTAGTGCAGCGGACTCATAATCTGCCGATCAGGAGTCGGCTCCAAGCGTTTTCAGCGATTTACCTCGGCATCCGTCGGGTCAAACGGCATCATTCGGGCGCAGTCGGCAAAGTTTTGGGCAAGGAAATGGGCAAGGATTTTTTTGTGCTGTTTTTTCCTCAGCAATCCGACCAATACTGCTTCGCTTCCGCACGCGTTTACGTGCGAGCTTTTGCCGTCGCCCGCTTCATCGACCTCCGTACACGTGTAGCGATGAATTCCGCGAAGGGCTCGATTTTCATGTCGATGCTGGCCCGATCCAGCGCCGCCAGATAGGCGTCACGATCCTCAACGCGGATCACCGTCCATGGGTAGCCGCCCGAGGCCAGCATCGCGTTCATCAAAAAGCGCGCCATCCGCCCGTTGCCGTCAGGGTAAGGATGGATATAGCCGAAGAGCCAATGCCCTAGCACAGCGCGGACGCCGGGCTCTGGCTCATGCCCCAGCAAATCGAATAGCGCTGGCATCGCATCGCGAACCGCTTCCCAGCGCGGCGGAACATACCGCGACGTGCGCAAATACACCGCGTTGTTCCGGTACCCCGCGAGCGCCCCGGCTTCAATCAAGCCAGCCTCCACGCACGGCTGGAACAATTCGCGGTACCACTCCGTGTGAGCCGAGCGCGTGAGGACGCCGGGATTGCCTCCGGCAATCACTTCTCCCACCGTTTCTTTTACTTTCTGGAAAGCCTGCCAGTAGCCGCGCGCTGCGAGGGCATCGCGGCTCTGACGGTCGGCGGCGTGATGATCTGGGTTCCAGTCTCCCCGCTGCACTCTTTCAATGAGCGTCGGCGTGACGCTGTACCCCTCTATTGATAGCGAATGGTAAGCATCGCTCTTGTACATATCGTCCACGAAGCGCAAGTACTCCCGTCTGTTTCGCGGAAGGCCTGGCGCTTTCGGGAATGTCTCGACAATCACTCCCCGCATGGATTCCCACATCGCATGGATGCGTCCGACTATCGGAGCTGTAACGGTGGGCAAGACGCCAAATGTCTGCTCCGGCGTGAAAGGATCGGTTTCACGCACGTCGTATCCGGCAGACTTCATCGTCCTGACGATCTCGTCGGCGATCTCCAGGCGGCCGATGCGGCGGAATGCTCCGGCGAGCTGCCCTGCTTTCCGCGAGTGGCCGCCGTTGAGCAGAAGCCGCAGCATATCCGATGCTTCGCGAACGCCTGCCAGCACCACCTGAGTCTCGATAGGATTTCGTGCGAAGAACGCCTCGGGAACTTTCACCAACGCCACCACGGGAGAAAAAAGTCGCAGCCCGTCCCTGACCGACACGTCCGCCGCAGGCGGCATCTCCGGCTGTTTGAGGTCATAGAGGGATGTGCCGAAGAGCAGCTTCAGGGTGTGGTTCATGCCCTTCCGGCTATAGACCACCACCTGCGTTGGAATTACGGTATTCTGCGCATGCAGAAGAACCGACTGCTCGGGCGATAGGTGCCACGCATCGCCAAACCTATCCCGACAGTAACCTGCACAGAACTCCCAGAAGGACGCATACCAGGGTGTGCTGTCGCCTTCGCGCGCACTCGGACTGGAGGACATGAGCCAGCCTTTTATCACTTCCCGCAAGAAGCCGTTGCGAAGCAGCCGCTCCCGGTGGGTGCGGCTCAACTCGCGCGAGCGAAAAACGCGTCGCCCGTTCTTCTGAAGATCCCGGAGCGCGGCAAGCGATTCTGCGAGTTTTTCGTTCGGTTTTGGCATTGTGGTCCTCGACAGCCTTCCGAGTCTCTACAAGCTTATTGTGCCGTTTATGTACAAGCATATCATGCTGTGTTGATACAAGCATATTCTGCTGTGCCGTTACAAGCGGACGGTGCTGTTCAGGTGCAAGCCTAATTACGGCCATACCGAACCAAAGTGAGACTTATGCACGGTAGGACTCTTAAGCCGTTCCGCCAAGAAGGAAATTTTCTCTCTTCAAGGCCATCCTGTACCCAGAATCAGCCGACGGTAGCAACGCTCTGATTCCCCCTTTGCCCGTTTCCCCCAGGGGCAAGCCGGGGCGGGAGGGTTCCCCCCACGCGGCGAACACCGCGCCGCTCCCCCCGCAAGAGGGATTTCAAAACGCTCCGCTGAACTCCCCCCTTGCGCATCCCCCTGGCCGAGCATGTCTTGATAACATGGGCGTCGTTATGGCTAATCCTGGATTCGTTCCCTACGACGCGAACGCGCACGGCCTAATCCACCAGCCGGACTGGGCCATACATCTCGGAGAGGACGAAACCCCCGAAGAGGTTGACGTAATAAAACACCTGCCATCTGGTCTCGAATTCTTCCTCACCTCAGATTTCGACGATCATGATAAATTCTCTCTGGGCGTTGAGTGCCTGAATCCGCAACATGCACCAGCCGAACTCGTTCGTCGCGCCCAAGAAGCAATTCGCTACTACTGCTTACGCATGAAGACCACACCAGAGGCGGAACAGAAAAAAGCCGAAGACTGGAAAAAGAACTTATAAAGTGGCGCGCGTTTGAACAGGGCGGACATGGCAACGACATGCCGCGCGCAGCCGTTTCCTGACAAGCGCACATGCGACTTGACGACTTGCTGACTTGCTGCGCAATAACTAAATCAGCAAATCACAGAATCGGCGGGGCAAGGAGCAACGCAAAAGATTCGGCAACTGACGAGAGCCGCCTCGCCGCCTTATGTCTCGGGGAAAAGGGTGGGAAAGAGAACTTCAACCGCGTGCTGCGGAAAACGAAGTGACACCGGGCCTTTCGGCGTATCCGATCCGAGGATGCCATCGTCAACGAGGCTGGCCAGTAAATCGCGCGCCGATCTTTCCTTGAGACCAGTCACTCGCACCGCATCGCCGCGTGGCATTTCCCCGCGCTGAAGGGTCTGCTCCAACAACGGAAGTGCGCCGCCCTTCAATCCGCGCCGCTCGACGTAGCGGCGCAGCCGGTCAATCAGAGTTTCCAGCTCGAACAAGCCGCCCATAAACCGAACCTGATCGATACATACTTTGAGAAACCACGTCGTGAACTCCGCGAGCGCGCTCCGCGAAAGATTACCACGCCCGTCCAGGTCTCCCTGCCGAGGTGAGTCCGCATAGTCCATCATCCGCTTGTAATCCCCGCGACTCTCAAGCCCGCGCGCAAGTCCGCGCGAGACTGACCACAGGCCGTGCGCGCCGATGCCGGCCCAGAGTGCCATCGCGTGGCTCATCAGTCTGCTGACGCGGCCGTTCCCGTCAAGGAAAGGATGAATGTAGTTTAGGCGGTGATGCGCGGCAGCCATCGCCATGATCCGCGAACCCATACCCATGGTCTCGAAGCGGTAGCGCGTTTCAAAGTGGTGCATGAACGCGTCGATGTGAGCAGGCGACGGCGGCATGTGCCGACCCACGCTGACCTCCTGATCGGCCCCCGTGCGAAACTCACCCGGTATCATTCGGATCGTCCGCTCGTTCGCGGAAATGACCAGCATCGCCTCGGGAACATTGTCATAGAAAGACCGATGCAGCCAGCGGATGAATGCAACCGATGCAGGCTCAGGCAAACCGTCAGCGGCGTATAGCCGGTCGATCTCACGTTGCAGACGGATATGCGCGCTTGCCTCAAGCTGGAGATTGCGGCGATCTTCGGTTGCTTCCAGCCGATTTTCCAGCGCTCGCTCAATTTCCCGTGGCGTTGTATTGTGCCCTTCGATAAGATTCGAGTAGTAACAATTCATGACGCGCACCAGTTCGGCAAGGCTGGCTGCCGAACGTGGATGTAGGCGGGCACCGAGCGTCTGCGAGGCAGCGGAAAGGTCGGCAACAAGATCGAGGAGCTCGGCCCCGGCTTCGTCCAGGAGGCACGGCTCGATTCGGCTTGGGCTTTCGATGGCTGTCATGGGTGGAACCTGTGCCGATCTTGGTTTCTCAGAAGCTATTGAAAATATAGCAGAAACATCCACAAAAGACCACCGTTTTGCCGATCTTGATGCCGATCTTCGATTCCCCACCTAACACACTGAACTGCAATAGAATATCGGCCTTCACGGGATGATCCGCTGCCGATCATCGGGGTTCGTGATGGTGGCACTCATCTCGGCGCTGCGCCAAGCGTAAGAGATCTCAGAACGAGAGCACCTTCCCTGAGAAATCAGGCGCTCGTATGGGGAAAAGCCGAGCGGGATCGCTTTTCACCCCGGTCGAACGTACCTCTACCCCGCCCATCTGGCCGCCAGCGGCCCGATCACCGGCAGCGAGAAGTACTCGAATTTAAAAGCCTTATACATCATAAAAGGCAGCAGGAGGAGGCAAGCCACCTGTAGCAGAACCATAACAGGACCAACAAAGCTGAAGAGAAAGCCCAGCTTCAAATCGAACAGCATTCCAATAAACCCATTCCACCCCATGAAAAACACACCGTAAGAAAGGCTCAGGAAGATTGACTGAAAGGCGTGGAAGCGGACGAACGGGTCGAATTTGTAGGGCTCAACCTTGAGAAAAATGACCCCGGTGATGGCCCCCAGCGGGTAGGCCAAAGCTCACATAGTGCACTCGCTCAACCGCAAAGACGTAATCACCTTGTCGGAAGAGTGGGTAGGACTTCTAAAACGGGTATTGTCGATAGAACGTGCGCCTTGGAAGGCGATTGCTTGCGCTGAAGTAATCTCAATCTCATCGAGGCAGTCCGGCCGAGCCTTTGGGAGCCTTCCAGCGTTGTTGAAGCCACAACTCCAGAGCGCGTTTCTCGCGCTAAACTCCGCGTGGGATCGTATTGACGTAGGGTATGCACTTGTTGACCGACTATCTCCTACGGACGAAACGCTCGCACGAACGTATTTGACGCACGCCGAAGAGGTTCATCGCAACACAAATGTCTCAGAAGGACGGATACCAGCGCCTCGCCAAATCCGCCATCGCCGAACACGCCGCCTTCCAGCGCGAACAAGACACCCTGCGCGTTGAAATTGCCAAAGCCACAGATCCCAAGCTGCGCGAAGCGCTCGAAATCCGCGCGAAGATCGAATGCTACGAATATCTGATGATCACCGGCGAGCGCATCGCCGTGCAGAGCGAGATCATCACCGGGCGGCTCAACAGCCAGGAGGCCGAGAAGATGCGCAACGACGTTCGCGGCGAACTTCTCGAGGACGAAAAGGGCAAACCAATCGGCTTCATTCCGGGATATACCCAAGAAGTCGAAAACCTCCGTTTCACCTACCGTGATCTGCAAGCCGAACGTGCGGCCCAGCAAAAGGAACAGACCGCAAAACAAGAAAATCATGACGCCGGAAAATATGTTGACACGGCAATCGCGCACAACGGCACGAGTGGCCTGCGCAGTGCGATCATCGCGTCGACCCGCGGCGTCCTCCGCTCCGGCAGCACGCGGAATTGATAGCCAAGGTCAGCGTGATACACTCTCAAAATGTCTGCTCCGCTCGCGCCTTATCCTCTGGTCGCCTTCGTGGTGGTCAGTAATCCCGATGTCGCCAGGGCTTTCTATCGCGACAAACTAGGATTGAAGCTGATCGAGGAACAGTTGCCGTTCGCCCTGGTGTTCGACGTTCACGGCGTAACGCTCCGCGTGAGCATGGCGTTCGGCCCCGTCTCGCCGGCCCGGCACACGGTTCTCGGATGGCATGTGCCCGATATCGCTCAAGCCGTCAGAGACCTCAACGCCGCCGGGATTGAGGTGCAGCGCTATGAAGGAATGCAACAGGACGAGCTCGGAATCTGGACCACGCCCACGGGTTCAAAGGTGGCATGGTTCCGCGATCCCGATGGCAACGTCCTGAGCGTCAGCCAATCTTAGCGGCTACGAATTCCCCAAATACGTCACGTGAACGTAAGTCCCCAGCCGCACATTGTAGGCCAGGTACCAGCCCGGATGATCGGGATCTTCGTAGATCACGATATCGTCGCTGTTCCACAACCAGTCGTTGCAGAAGCCGAACTCGAACGGCGCGACGCTGAAATAAAACCCGCCGAACCAGAACCGCGACGGCCCTCCTCCGCCCAAATGAAACACGTGCCCGGTCCCGAAGCCGCCGGTGAAGCGTCCATGGTCAAAGGGATGGTCCAGGTGAAACCGCGGATCGTTCTTGCCGGTATCGTGGCCCACCCATTTGTCACTCTTGGCGTCGACGTGCGGAGCGTTGGGATGCCCCGCTTTTTCGCTGAAGTTCCGCGCGGGCGCGTCGGCTTTTGGCGCGGGCTTTGAAGCCTTCGTCGGTGCGGGTCCGTGAGCGGGAATGTGTCCACCGCCTACTTCCTGATGCGCCGGTGCGGCTTGATGACCCTTTTGTGGCGCAAAAGCCAGAACCGGTACCGCCAAAACAGCAAACATCCATGCAAGCTTCTTCATAATCATCCTCTTTCTGTTTACCGCTCGAATGCACCGCCAACCGTGTGATGGCAAGTGCGCCCCACGCGTTTCATCCATCTCGTAAGCCGAAAGGCATAGTCACGGGACCTGTGTGGCAGGATCGTCACCAACACTCGCTACTCAACTCGCTATTCGGCCAGAAACGTTTTTGTCTCGCTGAGAAATAAATCGAGCTGATCGTGATGCACCCAATGCCCCGCCTTATCCACCTTCACCAGGCGATGATTCTTGATCACCGACGCTCGCCCGTCGATCTCGGGGTCCTGCGCCCAGCTTTGGCGCCCCCAGAACAGCAGCGCCGGGCAGACGATCTGCGACAACACTTCTTTCACGTCGTCGATGTTCGCGCCGTACGGCGCGAACACGCGCACGTAGTTGTCGAACTTCCAGATGATGGACCCGTCCGCGTTCCAGTTGGTCCCGTGCAGCGTGAGGTGCTCGGCGACCTCGTCGGACAGAAACGGATTCGCCTCCTTCATCCGCGCCACCGCCGTCGCAATGTCCGGATAACTGTGCGGCGTGCGATGCTCCATCTTGCGCACGCCCTCGATCCATTCGCGATAGCGCTCCGATGCGGGTTTGTGAACGCGATGATTGGGAGGCGGTCCCAGCCCTTCGATCGCCACTACTTTCTTCACGCGATCGGGATAAATACCCGCGTACAGCAGGCTGATCACCCCTCCCAGCGAATGCCCGACGATGGTGATCGGAAATGCGTTGATGATCTCCGCGAGAGCGGAAAGATCCAGCACATGTTCGGCCACGCTATACAGCGCGCCCGGCGCCCACGCGCTGTTGCCGTGGCCTCTCAGATCCAGCGCGTAGACGTGATAGTCGTCGCGCAGCGCCCTCGCCACCCAATCCCAGCTGCGCGCGTGATCCAATCCGCCATGCACCAGAATCAGCGCGGGTTTTCCGTTGGTGCCCCAATCCCAGAACTGAAGTTTCAGGCGATCGGAATAGAAGAAGTGCGAGACAGGTTCCAACACATTATGTTGGCACAACGGTGGGGCAGGCGATCTTGTCGCCTGCCGTTCCTTCCACGCAGATCGAGCGTGATAGCTTGGCGAGAAAGGCAGGCGACAAGATCGCCTGCCCCACATATCCGCCGAGCCTCACTGCTTCAATCCCGTCTGCCAGTTGACCACCACCGTCAGCGGCGCGATGCCCCGAGCGCCTCCGGGCGGCAGCAGCATGAGGAAGCGTTGGCCGTCAGGAGTGACGTCATACGGAGAAGGGACCGGGCCGGGCGGCGCCAGACCGACCGTAGTGAATAGCGCGCGCGGCGTGTCGCTGTCGATGCCCGTCGCGGACGTTCCGATTCCCACTGCCATGATGTTGGTGGCGGTCACGGAGACATAGAACAGCTCCTTCCCGTCGCCGCGCCATTTGGGCCGGGTCCCGCCCTGGTTGGATACCTGCCATTTTCCTGCCGGAACCTTTGTTCCGCCTCCTCCGCCGGAGCCGGGCGCGGCTGCAAACGCCATCACATAGATCTCATCCTGCCCGGATTCCTCCGACGTGTACGCGATCCACTTCCCGTCAGGGGAAAAAACCGCGTGCCGCTCACGAAACGGCGTTTGCAGCACCAGGATCGGCTTCCTGGCCCCAGGCCCGGAAGACCCACCAGGCGCTTCCATCGGCAGCGCCCACAAATCCTCTCCGGTCTTCGGCGCGGTTTCGTAGTAGAGCAGATACCGGCCGTCCCGGCTCCAGTCGGTAACCACCTTGGCATTTGGTCCTTCCGTGAGCTGTTCCTCCTGTCCGCCGCCGCCGGCATCCTTCCGGTAGATCTGAAACACGCCGCTCCGATCCGAATTGAACGCTATCTGGCGGCCGTCCGGAGACCACACTGGAACCCTGTCCTGCTTCGGATCGAAGGTGAGCCGGGTCATGACGGCGCGGCCAAGATCGAACAGCCAGACATCCACATTGCGCACGTTGGTTGCATCGTCGCGAGTCACCGCCACTCTCTTGCCGTCCGGGGAAAGCCGGAGATGACCGTAGGCGTCCTCTGGTCCGACTTCTTCCAGGCGCTTCCCGTCCCTGCCCATCCAGACCATCTTGGTCCTGGGAGCGGACGATCCTGTGCGGTATACCAGTAGCCCGGCGTCCGATACCCAGTAGGCCGCGCGCGCGTTAAGCGTGGCCACGTCCTCGGCGAGCGGCACCGGTTCTCCCTCCAGGCGCAGGTTCCCGGCGTCGAAGCGCTGCGACATTAGCGTCTGTTCCCGGAGCCACAGCAGTTGGCCGGGCCGGCCCGAAACGGGAGGCGCGTAGACCGCCTTGGCGCGGGTCCGCAGGATCTGGACCCTTTCTTGAGGGCGGTCCAAAGAACCGGCGTACAGGCCCGCCACGTTCGAGTCTTCGGCTTGGATGAGGTATAGGAATCGCTTGCCATCCGGCAGAAATTGGGGAAATCCGTGGAAGTTTTCCTGCCGGGAGGCGTCGATTTTTGTGACCGGCTCCGCCACGCCACCCGACGCCGCCACGCGTAGCAGCCCGCCCCGCGATCCGACCAGGATGACCCCTTCGCGGTTCCACGCGCCGCCCACGGCTGCAGCGCCCGAGCTGCCCGACTCCGAAGCATCGCACAGCACCAGCGCCGCCCCTCCACCAATGTCGATCCGCTTCCACTTGCCGCCAGCGTAGAAACCGATCGACTTGCTATCGGGAGACCAGAACGGAAAATTGCCGCTTTCGGTTCCCGGGAGCGGGTGGGTCGAGAGCGAATCGATGGGCCTCAGCCACAGGGACGGACTGCCTCCGCTCGCGAGTACCGCTGCAAAAACCACATACCGCCCGTCGGGCGAGACCGCGGTAGCCCCGTAGGGGAAGGTGAACTGCGTGTCCGGCGGCGGATCAAGGATAAACTGCGCGGCTCGCGTCTCCGCAGCAGGCTGCCGCAGCCACAGGAACGTGGCGGCCGCGGCTGTGAACAGGAACAGCACGGCAACTGCCCACGGAAGCCACGCGAGTTTCCCCACCGGCTTCGCAGGCTCGTCGGCCCTCCCCTCGGAAATGCCACGCAGGTCGATGAGTACATCCCACATGGACTGGTAGCGCTCTTCTGGATCTTTCACCAGGCAACCTTGCACCAGGCGCTCCAGCGCGCGCGGCGTCACCGGCTGAAGCGACGTCATCGGCGCGGGCTCGGCCCCGATGATCGACGCGACCACGCTCACGCGCGTCTTGCCGTCGAAGGCGCGCTTGCCCGTCACCATCTGGTACAGCACGCAGCCGAAGCCGAAGATGTCGCTGCGCGCGTCGGCCTCCTTCCCTTCGAACAGCTCGGGAGCCATGTACTGCGGCGTCCCCAACACCGTACCCTCACCCGTCATCGCCAAGGTGAGCGTCTGATCCGACGGTGCCGCTTTCGGCATCGACTTCGCGAGTCCGAAATCGAGCACCTTCACTCCGTCGCGCGTCAGCATGATGTTGGACGGCTTCACATCGCGATGAGAGACGCCGCTGCGATGCGCGCGGTCCAGCGCATCGGCGATCTGCGCGCCGTACTTGAACACCTGATCGAGCGGCAGCGGGCCTTTGTTGAGACGCGCCTCCAGCGTCTCGCCCTCCAGGTGTTCCAGCACCATGAAATCGACGCTGTCCTGCTTCCCGATGTCGTGGAGCACGCAGATGTAGGGATGATTCAGGCTGGAGACCACGCGCGCTTCGCGTTCGAATCGCTGGCGCAGGTCCTCGCGCTGGGCGATGTGCTGCGGCATCACCTTGATCGCGACGGTGCGATCCAGGCGCGTGTCGCGGGCCTTGTAGACCTCGCCCATCCCGCCCGCGCCCAGCGGCGAGAGGATCTCATACGGACCGAGCCGAGTCCCGGCGGAGAGGGGCATAGGATTATGATCGATTCTATCCCACCCCACGTGATCCCGGGCGCACATCCCAGACCGTCATCCCGAGCGCCCCCCCAGCCCGTCATCCCGAGCGAAGCGAGGGGATCTGCTTCTCGTTCCGATTCCGCAGAAATCTTTTCAAACCGGAGACTCCGCCCGGCGCAATAAAAATTATTTTTCGCCTCTATCTCCCATCGATTCCACTACTTCCCACTTTGCCTCACACCGTTCCGCAATATTCCTGGGATATCTTGAAACCGAAGAGATCGGTGCTCGACCAGACAGAGAGCCGGTTCCACTGAGCAGGGCATACTAGTAAAGGCCGCTGTAAGGTGTTTGAGTGCTGGGTGGCCGCCTGTC
>Ga0182024_10000847_pt1 | contig 79801 bp, 78 predicted proteins | sample P32metaG_FD_120480 | JGI IMG/M metagenome (GOLD analysis project Ga0182024, IMG submission 120480) | Permafrost microbial communities from Stordalen Mire, Sweden - P3-2 metaG (Illumina Assembly) | ecosystem: Environmental > Terrestrial > Soil > Wetlands > Permafrost | place: Sweden: Stordalen...
ATTATCCCGGACTCGACGCCTAGAATGTCCACGCCCTGTCAATGGATTACGGGCCGCAGGACTCCCGTCTGTTTTCTACCCATGGGTGTTCCCTCTCGATAGGATCGCGGCCTGTCGGGCCAGCCTTGGGGCTTTTGTTATGTCTGCCTATTCCTCACGTCCGAAGGTCCAAGACGGAGTCATTCTCGCTGGAACGGTTTGCCTGATGGGCGCGCCGACCACCTTTCCTCAGATCAATCACACGCTGGGTTTGGTTTTATTCTGGGCAGGCCTATTGGGCGTTTTCTGCTACCCAGCTTGGCGTTGGGGGCTGCACTTTGTTTTTGCTGACGCCCCTCCTGCATGGTGGCCATTCGGCCGTGTGCCAATCCAAGACGCGGCCTTGCAGCTTTATGAAGCGGCAGAAAAAGCAGATGCATTGGAATACATGATCGCCGATGGTCCGTCGCCGCTCTACAAGCTGGAAACATTCAAATATGTGATGATGGTTGACGACGGAGTTGTTCTTTACGGCGCAAAGCCACCGTCACGGCAGCCGCGTCCAATTCCACATTTAGAGGCTCGAAAGTCCCTAAGGCCCATTGAGGGAACAAGCCAACTCAATCACGGCACGCCTTATGACAAGGTTGCTTACACGGAAGTGACCATAAGCAGGAAAGACTTGCGCCGGCTCAAAAGAGAGTGGCCGATACAAGCGAAGGCATGGGCGCAGCAATTCAAAAACGGCTGATTGCCGTCCCGAAAATATCTGCGTTATGACGGTTGTTATACCCTAGCTGCGCTTCCGCGATGTAGAGTGGCGCGGTATACCGCCGTATACAATGGGGAGACCTTCATGAGACTGCTTGCCACCGCTTTTGCTCTTGCCGCCCTGACCGTGCCAGCGCTGGCCGCGACCGACGTGACGGTGACCGCGCCGATGGCGTTTCCGGAAAGCCTGGGCTCGACGCCCAATGGCACGCTCTATATCGGCAGCATCAATCGCGGCGAGGTCTATCGCGCGCTGCCGGGCGCAAAAACCGCCACTACCTGGATCAGCAAGCAGGCTGGAAATTTTGGCATCGTGCTGGGTGTGCTGGCCGATGCGAAATCCGGCACGCTCTATGTCTGCGACGATCAGGGCGATCACGCCTATCTGAAGACCTTCTCGCTCAAGAGCGCGGGGCTGAAGAAGACTTACGAATTCCCCGGCGGCGGCCTCTGCAACGACATCGCGCTCAAGGGCAAAGACGCCTATCTCACCGACACCAAGGGTGGCCGCGTCCTGAAACTGGCAAGCGGCAGTGACGCTTTGACCGTGTGGTACGTCAACGACAAGTCCGATCCCTCGCTGGACGGTTTGGTGTGGCAGGGCGACACGCTCTACACCAACACCTATAACGGCAATCATGTGATCGCGGTGCCGATGAAGGCCGATGGCTCGGCCGGGCCGGGCACCAACCTCACCACTTCCATGGACATCTTCCAGCCCGACGGCATGCGTCTCGCGGCCGACGGCAAGATCCTGATGGTGGAAGGCCGCGGCAAGGACGGCAACGGCCGGCTGGATGAAGTCACCGTGTCGGGCAACACCGCGACCATCAGAGTGATAAAAGATCACTATATGCTGCCCACCGCCGTCACCACGGTCGGCTCGACCGCCTATGTGTTGGAAGCCAAGCTGAACTATCAGCGCGATCCGGCGCTGAAGGGCAAGGATCCGGGCACCTTCACCGCCTATGCCGTGCCGCTGAAGTAAGCCTGGTGTAAGGAACATAATCTGGCCCGGTCGCCGCAGATGTTTGCGGTGTCCGGCGGCGCGGGTCTGCCCAGTTTGAAGGCAGCCGTTCCCGGGCATTAATCGTTCACCCTGCGACCGTAAATGCGTTGTGCGCGGCAGCATCTTTGTCATTATGCAGTCATGATTTCCGTCGTCGTTCCGACCACCAATTCCGAACGTCTGTTGCCGCGCTGTTTTGACAGCCTGATCACGGCGGCGGTGCGCGGCGTGGTGCGCGAGGTGATTGTCAGCGATGCGGGTTCGACCGACGCCACCCTGGTGATTGCCGATGCGGCGGGCGCCCATCTCGTGCTTTCCCGCAAGAACCGTGGCGCCCAGATGGCGCAGGCCGTGGCCTCGGCCAAAAGCGACTGGCTGTTGTTCCTGCATCCCGAAACCGCGCTGGAGCCGGGCTGGGAAGTGGAGGCGGAATCCTTCATCAGCCAGGCGGTGATGGAACGGCCGCGGGCTGCGGTGTTCCGTTTCGCGCTGGAAGATTTCGGCGGCGAGGCGCGCCGCGCCGAGGCCAAGGCCAATTTGCGTACCGCGCTGTTCGCGCTGCCCTATGGCGACCAGGGGCTGCTGATCCCCAAACGCCTGTACCAGAAGCTGGGCGGCTATCGCGCCCTGGCCGTCATGGAAGACGCGGATCTGGTGCGCCGCATCGGCCGCCGGCGGTTGGTGACGTTACGATCGCGCGCGGTCAATGTCGCGCGTCCGCACAAAAGCGCACTGCGCGGGTTGGCGCTGGCGCTGCTGCACGCGCTGCGCGTGCCGTCGCGGCTGCTGGCAAATCTTTAGATTTTGATCGGCTGCGCTCTCTAGCGAGCCTGGATCAGTTTCCAGCCATTGCCGACGGATCACGGAACGATGCGTCAACAGCGCCGTAACGCTCTACCGGTCCCTGGGTGAATTCCACACCCTTGCTCGCTAACCGTTCATGGGTAGCCCGGACATCATCGACTATCAGCACCAATGGGGGCATGGCGCCCTTGGCCACCGCCTCGTTCAGGCTTTCCGCGGTCTGGGCGTCCACCAATGGAGCCTGTGGCTTGAAAAGGCCCAGCTGAAAAGAGGGCTGCTCCGGATGCGGGACTGTCAGCCAGCGGTATTCGCCATTCTTCGCATCGGTATGCACGCGAAATCCCAGCCTCTGGACATAAAATTCAACGGCTTCGTCCTGGTCACGGACATATACGCCTACCACACCAACGCCTTGAGTCATGGAGCCTCCGTTTCGTCTGCCGCGGTCTTAGACGCTCCACTCCGCCGCCGCTTCTCCGAAACTGCGGTTGTTAGAATTGGCCGGTGGGCTGCGATCAAATAGCAGGCGGGCACCCGGTCAAAATGAGATGGCGCCCTTCGTTCCTGCGCACGCAATTCGCCCGGGTTGCCTCCGGTAATGTCGCGAAATGTCCGGCAGAAAGTCCCCAAGCTATTCCAGCCGGTCTGAAAGGCGATGTCAGTGATTGACAGATCGGTGTCGCGCAGCAGTGCTTTGGCTCGCTCGATACGCCGCGTCAGCAAGTAGCGGTGGGGTGGTACACCAAAGGCGTCGCGAAACGAGCGAGCAAAATGCGCCTTGGAGACTCCGCTTACCTCCGCCAGCCGTTCTACTGGCCATTCTTTGTGGGACTGCGCATCCATTCGATCCTTGGCGCGCAGGAGTCGGCGGAGCAACAGAATATCGCGTTCCTGGTTCCCCCCGGTCCCCATGGCTGCAATTTCAGTTCTGCGCATTGAGCCGAAGGCCGTAACCGTTGGCCGCGGCACCTGCCGGCACCGTCTCGTGATAGGGCTGGTAGGTCGGCCATCCGCCGCTGGCGGTTTCATCCAGGCTCTTGGCGTCCTGGCCGAAGCGGCGGCGATAGAGCCAGTGATAGAGCATCAGCCGCTTCACATAAGAACGCGTCTCCGCCACCGGAATGCTTTCCACGAACAGCAGCGGATCGTTGCCACCGGCCTTGGTGCTGCGCCAGCGGTCCACCGCCAGCGGTCCCGCGTTATAGGCGCCGCCCAGCTCCAGCAGATTGCCATCCAGCTTCAGCAGCAGCTGTTCCAGATAGCGCTGGCCCACTTCCAGAGAGGTGCCGGGATTGTAGAGCGTGTCGGGATCTGTCACGCCGAAATGTACTGCGGTGGTGGGCATCAGCTGCATCAGCCCGCGCGCGCCCACCGGTGATGTGGCCTGGGTCTGGAAACGGCTTTCGATGCGGGCGAAGGCCAGCACCAGCGAGCTGTCAATCCGGTAGCCGCCATCGGGGCTGTAAGGCGGCACCGGGAAAAGCCCGGTCAGCATGATGCCGTGCGCCGCACTTGCTTCGCTGGCGCGCAATTCCACATTGGGGACACCGATACCGCGCGCCAGTGCGGCCATGGCGGGATCGAGCCGCTCATTGTTGCTGACAAAGGCGCGGTTCAGTTCGGAGCCGACAAATTCCGTCTCCCCGATCTGGGACAGCGCCACGGCGCGGTGCGCGGCCGGCACCGCCATCAGGTCGCGAAAATCGTCCTGGTTCAGAATCGCGTCGGCAAAGCCGGTCTCGGTATCGATGCCCAGCATGCGCTCGGCGATCAGGCCATAGAAGCTGGGCTCCTTTTGGGCGGCGAAGTTGAGCAGGGTCACAACCTTCAGCGGATCGCCCGATTGCATATGGGCGCGCGCCGCCCAGAAGGCGGCTTGGGCGCGCAGGCTGTTCTGTGCCGCCGGCGTCTCGGCCAGCTTTTCCAGCTGGGCTTGGGCATTGGCCCAGTCACCCAACCGGTAGGCGGCAAAACCGGCGTCCCACATCAACTGCGGCAACGATGGGTCCGAGACCGAGATCGCCAGCCGGTAGGCATCGGCATCGCGGCCCTCGGCGCGATAGGAGGCGGCGATGCGATGCGCCATCACCGCATTGTCGGCACCGGGTGCGCTCGCCTGGACCGACTGCATCAGCGCCAGTGCCTGGTCAGGCTGGCCAGCCTTGATGGCCGCGAGAATCCCCGACGTCACCCCGCGCGCCGCATCCGAGGATGGCGCGGGTTCGGGCAATTCCTGGTCTTCATAACCGCCGGTGCGCCGGCCCACGCCGCTGGGGGCGGGGATGTTGGTCACCACCGCGACCAGGATGGTCTTGTGATGATGGCGGACTTTTTTGGTCGAGTGCTGCACCGCCAGCCGGTAGATTTTTTCGGCCACCCCCAGGTCGCGATATTGCGTGAGCCAGTCCACCAGTTCCTGGGCGTTGACGCTTTTGGAGGGCGCGGACAGGAAATGCTCGGCCTCGGCATAGCCTTGCAGAGAGGTGTCGCTCACCTTGGCGAACAGGGGCTTGGCCCTGGCAGATTGGCCGCTGCGTTCGGCCTGCATGATCTGTTTATAAAGCGCCACGTCATCGGCGCTGAGAATCTGTGGCGCAGCCGGTGTCGCGCTGGCGGGCACGACAGTGGCTTGCGGCAGATTGGGCGAGACGGCGGGCTGCGCCACCGCGGCGGTGGTGGCGAGCGCGAAGCAGAGCAATGTAAGGCGTGTGCGAATCTTTTTATGCCCTTCGAAGCAGGCGAGCTAGTTAGACCGCGTCGCGGGTTCCGGCAAGCGCTCCCAGTCTGTCCCTGACCGACTGCAGGTCGCGCCAGGCCAGCTTTTTGTGTGCGGGCTGACGCAGCAGATAAGCGGGATGCAAGGTGGGCATCAGCGGCACCATGCGGTCCCCGACGCGATACTCCATCCAGCGGCCGCGCAATTTCATGATGCCGTCGGACACGCCCACCACATGGCGCGCCGCGACCGCGCCCAACAGGATGATGACCTGCGGATTGGCCAGTTCGATGTGGCGCCGCAGGAAGGGCAGGCATTGGGCGGCCTCTTCCGGCGAGGGATCGCGATTGTCGGGGGGGCGCCAGTTGATCACATTGGTGATGTAAGCGTTGGTCTTGCGGTCCAGGCCTATCGAGGCCAGCATCTTGTCCAGAAGCTGGCCGGCGCGGCCCACGAAAGGCTTGCCGATGCGGTCTTCGTCGCGGCCCGGCGCTTCGCCAATCAGAAGTACGGGCGCTTGCGCCACGCCGTCGGCAAACACGGTATTGGTGGCGGTGCGTTTCAGGGCGCAGCCGTCAAAACGTTCCAGCGCGGCCTGAAGTTCCGCAAGACTGTTTGCGGCGCCAGCCGCCGCCATGGCGCCGCCGATCGCGTCACTGGCAGGAACCGGTGCAGCAGGGGTGGGCGCACGCGCCGGCATGGCCGGGCGTGGCGTGGCCACGGGCATCGGTGCGACGCCAGCCTTCGCCACCAGCCGGTTCACCGGCTCGTCGGCAATCGCTTCGTCGGCGCCGGCTTCCACCAGCCAGCTCAGGGTCGCCAGAGTGTCCGTCATTTCCGCCATCATAGGCTTTCGGGACGGCGCGGGGCCAGCTAGAAAACTATCCAACAACAAGGCGATTCATGGACCCCAGGGAGAGCATGGACTATGACGTCGTCATTGTGGGCGGCGGTCCGGCCGGGCTTTCGGCAGCGATCCGGCTCAAGCAGCTGGACATGGCAATCTCCGTCTGTGTTTTAGAAAAGGGTTCGGAGATCGGTGCCCACATCCTGTCGGGTGCGGTGATCGATCCCAAAGCGCTGAACGAGCTGATCCCCGACTGGAAGGAAAAAGGCGCGCCGCTGGACACAGCGGTCGCCGACGACCGCTTCTGTTTCTTCACGGCGGCGAGCGCCATCGTCATTCCGCATTTTCTGTTTCCGCCGCTGATGAGCAATCGTGGCAACTACATCGTCAGTCTCTCCAATCTGTGCAAATGGCTTGGCCAACAGGCCGAAGCGCTGGGGGTGGAAATCTATCCGGGCTTTCCGGCGCACGAGCTGATCCTGGAAGAGGGCGTGGTGAAGGGCGTCATCACCGGCGATCAGGGCGTTGCCAAGGACGGCCATCACAAGGAAAGTTATGCGCCGGGCATGATGCTGCGCGGCAAATACACTTTGTTCGCGGAAGGCGCGCGCGGCTCCCTGTCAAAACAGTTGGGCGCGATTTTCAAATTGCACGAAGGCCGCGAGCCGCAGAAGTTCGGCATCGGGCTGAAGGAATTGTGGGAGCTGCCCGCCGCCCAGCACAAAAAGGGCCTGGTGCTGCATGGCATGGGCTGGCCTTTGGACAATGACACCGGCGGCGGCCTCTTCCTGTATCACTGGGGCGAGAATTTCTGTTCGGTCGGCTTTGTCGTCCATCTCAATTACCAGAATCCCTGGCTCGACCCCTTCGGCGAATTCCAGCGCGCCAAGACCCATCCGGCGATTGCGAAGGTCCTTTCTGGCGGCAAGCGCATCGGCTATGGCGCTCGCGCGATCACCGAAGGCGGCTTTCAGTCGGTGCCCAAACTGTCTTTCCCCGGCGGCGCCCTGATCGGCTGCGCCGCGGGCTTCGTCAACCTGCCGCGCATCAAGGGCAGCCACAATGCAATGAAGACCGGCATGCTGGCGGCGGACGCGGTGGCAGGCGCCTTGAAGGCGGGAAGGGCGGGCGATGTGCTTTCGGAATACGAAACCGCCTACGCCCAAAGCTGGGTGGCCAAAGACCTCAAGCTGGTGCGCAATGCCAAGCCGCTGTGGTCGCGTCTGGGCACCGTGCTGGCGCTGCCCTTTATCGGGCTGGACTTGTGGACCAACCAGCTTTTCGGCTTTTCGCTGTTCGGAACCCTGGGGCATGGGGAACCGGATTTTGCCACCCTGAAACCGGCCGCCGAAGCTGCGAAAATCCAATATCCCAAGCCTGACGGTCATTTAACCTTCGACCGGCCGTCCAGCGTGTTCCTTTCCAGCACAAACCATGAGGAAGACCAGCCGGTGCATCTGGTGCTCGGCGACCCGGGCATTCCCCTTTCGGTCAATTTGCCCGAATATGGCGAGCCGGCGCAGCGCTACTGCCCGGCGGGTGTCTACGAGGTCATAGAAGAGAGTTCCGGGCCCCGCTTCCAGATCAACGCCCAGAATTGCGTACACTGCAAAACATGCGACATTAAAGATCCGTCGCAGAACATCACCTGGGTCCCGCCCGAAGGCGGCGGTGGTCCCAATTATGCGAATATGTAGGAGAAGAATGCGCCGCGTCCTGCCCCTAATAGCCCTGTTGCTGGCCGGCTGCGCCAGCCAGCCGCAAACGCCCGTCTCGTCCGACGACGACAAGACCTCCCAGGCCTTCTCGACCTATATGGCGGCGCGCTTTGCCGCCGATGATCATGACCATGGCCAGGCGGCGCATTATTACGGCCAGGCCCTGTCGGACGATCCGGGCAATGCCTCGTTGCTGGGAATGTCCTTCTTCTATTCCACCACTTCGGGCGATTTCGAGGCGGCGGGCAAATACGCCCAGGCCGTGGTCGCGGTCACGCCGGACGACCGCGCCGCGCGGCTGGCGCTGGCGGTGATCGATTTCAAGCACAAGGATTATGCCGATGTGCGCAGGCAGCTGGCGCTGTCGGCCAAGGGACCTTTCACCACCCTGACGCTGTCTCTGTTCGACGCCTGGGCGGCGGCGGCGCAGCATGACACGGCGGGCATGCAGAAAGACATTCTGGCCCTGCTCGGCCAGAAGGGCGCGGAGGGCATGGCGTCCTTCCATGCCGCGCTGATGGAGGATTATCTGGGCGATGCGGCCGCCGCCGAGGCTGCCTACAAGAAAGCGCTGTCGTCGGGCGCGCCCACGCCCCGGGTGCTGGAAGCCTATGGCCGCTTCCTGGAGCGCCAGGGCCGTGGCGCCGAAGCCGGCAAGCTCTATCAGGCCCATCTCGAAGAAGGCGGCCTTGCCAGCGTCACCCATCCGGGTCTGGCGCGCATTGTCGCCGGCGAAAAGCCGGAAGGCCTGATCCGCAATCCCTCCGATGGCGCCGCCGAGGCGCTGTTCGGCATTGCCGCTTCGCTCACCGATGCCCAGAGCGCCGATGACTCGATCCTGTTCCTGCGCATGGCGCTTTATCTGCGCTCCGATCTGGGGCTGGCGCAGATCCTGCTGGCCGATCGTTTTGAGTCCCTGCACAAGTTCGACCAGGCCATCACCATCTATCATGGCATCGAGCCGGGCTCGCCTTATTACCGCATGTCACAGATCCAGGCGGCGCTGGACGAACAGCGGCTGGGCAAGAATGACGACGCCATCGCCGACCTGAAAAAGCTGGTGGCGGCGCAGCCTGCGGACAGCGAAGCCTGGGTTGCGCTGGGCGATACCTATCGCGCCACCGACAAATTCGCCGACGCGGTGGAGGCCTATGACCAGGCGGAAAAGACCATTCCCCATCTCTCCAAGCGCGACTGGCCGACCTTCTATGCCCGCGCCATGGCCAAGGAAAAGCTCAAGCAGCTGGAGGCTTCCGAAGCCGATATCCAGCTGGCGCTAAAGCTTTCGCCGGAACAGCCCGAACTTCTGAACTATCTGGGCTACAGCTGGGTGGACCGGGGCCGCAACATTCCCCAGGCCCTGACCATGCTGGAAAAGGCGCGTTCGTTGCGGCCCTATGACGGTTATATCGTGGACAGCGTGGGCTGGGCCTATTTCCAGCTTGGCCGCTATGACGACGCCGCCAAGACGCTGGAAGCCGCGGTGCTGTTGGTGCCGGGCGATCCCACCATCAATGAGCATCTGGGCGATGCGCTGTGGCGCGCCGGCCATCATATCGATGCCCGCTTCCAGTGGAGCCATGCGCTGACGTTTGCCGATGACGAGACCGACAAGGCGGCGCTGGAGAAAAAGCTGAAGTCCGGCCTGGCCGAAAAGCCCGCCTGAAGCGTTTCCCACCCGTGATTACCGAAGCGGCGCCCGCCAAGATCAATCTTTTCCTGCATGTCGGCGACAAGCGCGCCGACGGCTTTCATCCCGTGCAGAGCCTGGCGGTGTTCACCGCCCTGGGTGATGTGCTGGCGATGGAAGCGGCGGACACCCTGTCGCTTGCCATCGATGGGCCGTTTGCCGGTGGGCTTGCGGGCGAGGGCGACAATCTGGTGCTGCGTGCTGCGCGCGCATTGGCGGGCGCTGGCGCGCGCCTGACCCTGACCAAGAACCTGCCGGTGGCGTCCGGCATCGGCGGCGGCTCGGCGGATGCGGCGGCGGCGCTGCGCGGCTTGAGCAAGCTGTGGAACAGTGACAGCGGCCGGCTGCAAGAGATCGCCGCCAGCCTGGGTTCCGACATTCCGGTCTGTGTGGACAGCGTCGCCGCCTTCATGGAAGGCCGGGGCGAGATTCTGCGCCCCGCGCTGTCGATGCCGCAGGTGCCCATGCTTCTGGTCAATCCCGGTGTGCCGGTGCCGACGCGCGAGGTGTTTGCGGCGCTTGAGACTCGCAGCGGCGTGGGGATGACGCTGCCGCACGGCCGCTTCCAGGACACCGCCGATCTGCTGCGCTTTCTGGAATCCACCCGCAACGACCTGGAAGCGCCTGCGCTCAAGCTGCAGCCCGTGATCGGCGAAGTGCTGGCCGCGATCACGGCGCTGCCAGGCGCGCTGCTTTCGCGCATGTCGGGCAGCGGCGCCACCTGTTTTGGCATCTTTGCCGATCAGGACTGCTGTGAAAGGGCGGCGCAAACCCTCAAGGCGGCGGTGCCCGGCTGGTGGGTGGCGCCCACCTTTGTGCCCGAAAGCGGCATCGTCCATGAAGAGGTTGGCCAGGATATCGGCCCCTCAGACGCCGGGCTTTAATGCGAATTTAACCATCACCGCCAATCCTCGAAGCCTGCCGTTTCGAAGATTCGCCCATGGCCGCCAAAACCGACATCAAGTTCGTCGACAATCCCCTTGCCCCGGAACTCTATGCTTCGGGCGCCACGGGCTTTTTTGTCTCCAACGGCACCATCACCATCACGCTGGAATCCATTCGCGCCGACCATGGCGACAAGCCGGGTCCCTTGACCCGCACCGTGGTGGCGCGGCTGACCATGCCGGCGATTGGCGCGCAGGGGCTCGCCATCGGCCTGTTCGATTTCCTGGAGAAGCAGGGCTTCAAGTACGAGAAGACGGGCAAGTAGCCGCCTTCAGTAAGCTCGTTCCACGCAGAAATCAGCTATGTCTGCCAGCGCGCGCTTGATGTCGCTGTCCGGCATCACCGTCAGCGCGCCCTTGGCCTCATCGGCATAGGCGCGGGCGCGTGACATGGTTTCCTGCATGGCGCCGGTCTGTTCGATCAGGGTGATGGCGCGGTCCAGATCGCTTTCGGTCTGGTTGCCGGTCTCGATCACCCGTTTCCAGAAGGGGCGATCGCTGTCGCGTGCGCGGGCATGGGCCAGGATGATCGGCAAGGTCATCTTGGCCTCGCGGAAGTCATCGCCAACGGTCTTGCCCATCAGCGCCTGGCGGCCGGAATAATCCAGCGCGTCATCCACCAGCTGGAATGCTATGCCCAGATTCTTGCCGTAAGCGCGCATGCCGGACACGTAGTCATTGCCCTGGCCCGAGAGCAGGGCGCCCGATTCCGCCGCCGCCGCGAACAGCGCCGCCGTCTTGGCCGACACGACACTGAGATAATGCTCTTCACTCACCGACAGGGTGTTGGTGGATTTGAGCTGCATCACTTCGCCTTCGGCGATCACCGCCGATGCGCCGGCCAGGATGTCGAGCACCGCCAGATTGTCGGTCTCCACCATCAGCTGGAAGGCACGGCTGAACAGGAAATCGCCCACCAGCACGGATGGCTTGTTGCCCCACATCAGGTTGGCGGAAACCTTGCCGCGGCGAAGCGCGCTTTCGTCCACCACGTCATCGTGCAGCAGGGTTGCGGTATGGATGAACTCCACCGCCGCCGCCAGCCGCACATGATGGTCGCCGGCATAGCCGCCGGCCTGGGCGGCGGCCAGGGTCAGCATGGGCCGAAGCCGCTTGCCGCCGGAATCGATCAGGTGTTTCGCCAGGTCCGGGATCAGCGCCACGCCCGAACTCATGCGGGTATGGATCAACTTGTCGGTGGCGGCCATGTCGGCGGCGATCAGGGCATGCAGCCGTTCCACCGGGGATACCCCGGCGTCGTGTTTGAGAAGCTGCGTTTCCTGCCCACCCATTTGACCCGCAGGATACCGGACCCCGCAACCTGCGCCAAGCGGGACAGAAGGGCGCGGTTTGACTATAAGAATCCCATGCGCATGGTGCTGAAAACCCTCGATCCGGTGGCGTTGAATTACGCCGCCAATGTCTTGTCGCAGGAAGGTATCAAATCCGTGATTTTCGATGCCCATGCCAGTGTGATGGACGGCAGCATGGGCTTTCTGCCGCGCCGGCTGATGGTGCTGGATGAGGATTTCGACCGCGCCCACCGGCTGCTCCTCGAAGCCGTTCCGGATCAGATGCCGGATAAGATGTGAGCGAGACATTTCTCGACGGAAAAGTCGTCGTTACCCAACCTGAGCAGGGGTTCCGCTCCGGCCTGGATGCGGTGATGCTGGCGGCAAGCATTCCGGCCCGCTCCGGTGACAGCGCGCTGGAACTGGGGGCGGGAGCCGGCACGGCCAGTCTCTGCCTGATGGCCCGGGTCCAGGATATCGCCCTGACCGGCGTGGAGATCGACCCGAGCCTGGTGGAGCTGGCCAGTGCCAATGCCGCCGCCAATGGCCTGCAGGCCCGGTTCGTCGCGGCCGACATTTTTTGCCTGCCGCCCGAGCTGAAATCCGATTTCGACCAGGTCTTCTGCAATCCACCCTTTCATGGCGAGGGACAGGTGTCACCAGACGCCGCGCGCGCCAAGGCCTTGAGCGATGGCGGCCAGTTGAGCGACTGGTTGAGGCTTGGCCTGCAACGCACTGTCTCGGGCGGCTTTTTCACCACCATCATCCGCGCTGACCGGCTGGCGCAGGCACTGGCAGCATTGTCTGGCGAAGGCGCCAAGGAAGGCATCAGTGTCCTGCCGCTATGGCCCAAGGCCGGCGAGCCCGCCAAGCGGGTGATTGTGCAGGTCCGCAAAGCCTCGCGCGCGCCTTTTGTTCTGTTGCCGGGGCTGGTCCTGCACCAACAGAACGGCGCCTCAAGTCCTGAGGCCGAGGCTGTGTTGCGGCGCGGCGCGGCGCTTGCCCTGTCCGGGGCCCGCCTATAGGTTCCGGCCCACCCCAAACAGGCGCAAATCGGTGGCCAAAGCCCGCACCTTTCAGGACCTTATTCTGACCCTGCAGAACTATTGGGCGGCCCAGGGCTGCCTGATCCTGCAGCCCTATGACGACCAGATGGGAGCGGGCACCTTCCACCCGGCGACCACCTTGCGGGCGCTGGGCCCACGCCCCTGGAACGCCGCTTTCGTTCAGCCCTCGCGCCGGCCGTCGGATGGCCGCTATGGCGAGAACCCCAACCGGCTGCAGCACTATTACCAGTATCAGGTGATCCTGAAGCCGGCGCCGGAGAATGTGCAGGAGCTGTATCTGGGCTCCATTCGCGCCATCGGCCTGGACCCCGACCTGCACGACATCCGCTTTGTCGAGGATGACTGGGAAAGCCCCACCCTGGGTGCGGCCGGTCTGGGCTGGGAAGTGTGGTGCGACGGAATGGAGATCACCCAGTTCACCTATTTCCAGCAGGTGGGCGGGATCGAATGCGATCCGGTCTGCGCCGAGATCACTTACGGGCTGGAGCGTCTTGCCATGTATGTGCAGGACGTGGAGTTCGTCTACGACCTGAAGTTCAATGACCAGTTCCGCTATGGTGAGGTGTTTCACCAGGCCGAGCAGGAATTCAGCGCCTACAATTTCGAGCGCGCCAATACCGAGATCCTGTTCCAGCATTTCAAGGATGCCGAGAAACAGTGCCAGGAGCTGCTGACCGGCAAGAAGCTGGCGCTGCCGGCCTATGACCAGTGCATCAAGGCCAGTCATGCCTTCAACCTGCTGGATGCGCGCGGCGTGATCAGCGTCACCGAGCGCGCCGCCTATATCGGGCGGGTGCGCGCCCTGGCCCACGCCTGTTGCGAGGCGTGGCTTGCCACGCCAATGGGCGAATACAAACCGAGATTTGCCTGATGCCCGACCTGTTGCTCGAGCTTTTCAGCGAGGAAATTCCCGCCCGCATGCAGGCCGGCGCGGCGCGCGACCTGGAACGGCTGATGGTGGGCGCGCTGACCGACCGCGGCTATCTGTTCGAAGCCGCCAAGGCGTTCGCGGGCCCGCGCCGGCTGACGCTTGCCATCGCGGGGCTTCCCGCCAAGCAGAAGGATGTGCGCGAGGAGCTGAAGGGCCCAAAGACGGATGCGCCCCAGGCAGCACTTGACGGGTTCCTGAAGAAGACCGGCCTGACCAAGGACCAACTCAAGGTCGAAAAGACGCCCAAGGGCGACGTCTATATCGCGGTGATTGAGCGGGCCGGACGCGAGACCCCGCACGTGCTGGCCGAGATCATTCTCGAGGTGATGGCCAAGCTGCCCTGGCCCAAGAGCATGCGCTGGAAGCCGGGCTCTGCCGTGCGCTGGGTGCGTCCGCTGCACTCCATTCTGTGCACCCTTGACGGCGAGTTGGTGCCGTTCAGCTTTGCCGGCGTTTCCAGCGGGCTGCATACCCGTGGCCATCGCTTCCTGTCGGAAGGAAAGATCGAGGCCAAGCGCTTTGATGATTATGCCCAGAAGCTGAAAGCCGCCCATGTGGTGCTGGAAGCCGAGGAACGCTCGGCCATCATCTTTGAGGGCGTCAAGCAGGCGGCCTTTGTCCATGGGCTGGAAATGATCCCGGACGAGGGGCTGCTGGCGGAAGTCTCCGGCCTGGCGGAATGGCCAGTGGTTTACGTCGGAACCATCCAGAACGAGTTCATGGATGTGCCTGCCGAGATCCTGCAGACCTCGATGCGGACGCACCAGAAGTATTTCAGCCTGCGCGATCCCAAAACCGGCAAGATGGCCAACCGCTTCGCCCTGGTCGCTAACATGGTGGCCAAGGACGGTGGCAAGGAGATTGTGGCCGGCAATGAGCGGGTGCTGCGGGCGCGGCTGTCGGACGCCAAGTTCTTCTGGGACGAAGACCGCAAGCATACGCTGGAAAGCCGGGTTGAGAAGCTCAAGGGCATCGTCTTTCATGCCAAGCTGGGCACCCAGTTTGAGCGTGTAGAGCGTATTGAAGCATTGGCAGGCGAGATTGCCGCCAAAATCGGTGCCGATGTTACGAAAGCCAAACGCGCCGCGCGGCTGTGCAAGGCAGACCTGACCACGGGCGTGGTGGGCGAATTCCCGGAGCTACAGGGCGCGATGGGCCGCTACTACGCCCTGCACGACAATGATGACGCGTCCGTCGCCGACGCCATCCGCGATCACTATAAGCCTGTTGGGCCCAGTGATGCGGTGCCGTCTGCTCCTGTGTCCATTGCCGTGGCGTTGGCTGACAAGTTGGACTTATTGAGGAGTTTTTTCAGTGCGGGAGAGCGTCCAACGGGATCAGGCGATCCGTATGCGTTGCGTCGCGCTGCTCTTGGCTATGTGAGAATAGTTAGCGCAAACGAATGTCGTATCGACCTTTTAAAGCTCGCTGACGGCATACCGGATGACCTCCTTACTTTTATCGTTGAGCGTCTAAAGATTGCTATGAAAGACGGCCGAGGCGTCGGCCATGATTTGCTTGATGCGGTCTTTAGTGTTCGCCGAGAGGGCGATTTGGTTCGTCTCATCAAAATTGTGCCCGAGTTAGGAAAGTTTTTGACCAGCGACGACGGTGCCAATCTGCTGGCCGGCTACAAGCGCGCCGCCAATATCCTGAAAGCGGAAGAAAAGAAGGACGGCAAGACCTTCATCAGCGAGGTCGGCGAAACGCTTTTGTCCGAACCGGCGGAAAAGGCACTCTTTGCCGCGCTGGTCAAGGCCAAATCCGCCATCACGCCGTTGTTGGAAAAGGAAGATTTCGCGTCTGCCATGCAGCAAATGGCCGCCTTGCGCGTTCCGGTCGATGCATTCTTTGATGGCGTTAAAGTGAACTCCGACGACAAGCAGGTGCGTGAGAACCGGTTGAACCTGCTGGCCTCGCTCAGGGCCACGCTGCACCAGGTCGCGGATTTTTCAAAAATAGAGGGTTAGGTGATGGCCAAGTGGGTGTACGCGTTCGGCGACGGCAAAGCCGAAGGCAATGCCGACATGCGCAATCTGCTGGGCGGCAAGGGCGCCAACCTGGCGGAGATGAGCAATCTGGGCCTGCCGGTGCCGCCGGGCCTGACCATCACCACTGAGGTCTGCACCTATTACTATGCCAACAGCCGCAGCTATCCGCCCGAGCTGAAGGACCAGCTCGGCTCGGCGCTGCGCGAAGTCGGCTATCAGGCCAAGGGCAATTTCGGCGATCCCGACAAGCCGCTGCTGCTGTCGGTGCGTTCGGGCGCGCGCGTCTCCATGCCGGGCATGATGGACACGGTGCTCAACCTGGGCCTGAACGAGAAGACCGCCGCGGGCCTGGCCAAGATGACCGGCGACGAGCGCTTCGCCTATGACAGCTATCGCCGCTTCATCCAGATGTATTCCGACGTGGTGCTGGAAGTGGACCATGCCCTGTTCGAGCAGATCCTGGATGACGAGAAAGACGCCAAGGGCGTCGAACTCGATACCGATCTGGATGCTGAAGACCTCAAGCGTATCGCACGCGCCTACAAGGAACGGGTCGAAAAGGAATTGGGCAAGCCCTTTCCGGAAGACGTGCAGGAACAACTGTGGGGCGCCATTGGTGCCGTGTTCGGAAGCTGGCATTCTCCGCGCGCCAACACATATCGCAGGCTGAACAATATTCCTGAGGACTGGGGCACCGCCGTCACGGTCCAGGCCATGGTGTTCGGCAATCGCGGCGAAAGCTCGGCCACCGGTGTCGCCTTCACCCGCGATCCGGCCACCGGCGAGAAGTTGCTTTACGGCGAATTCCTGATCAACGCGCAGGGCGAAGATGTGGTGGCGGGCATCCGCACGCCGCAGTCGATCTCCAAAGTGGTGCGCGAACGTCAGGGCGCCAAGCGGGCCAGCATGGAAGAAGCCATGCCCCAGGCCTTTGCCGAGCTGAAGGCGATCGGCGACAAGCTGGAACAGCATTACCGCGACATGCAGGACGTGGAATTCACGGTGCAGGAAGGCAAGCTCTTCATGCTCCAGACCCGCGCCGGCAAGCGCACGGCAGAAGCGGCGCTGAAGGCGGCGGTGGACATGGAGCGCGAAGGCCTAATCGACAAAAAGATCGCCATCACCCGCGTCGAACCGGAAGCGCTGAACCAGCTGCTGCATCCCACGCTGGACCCTGACGCGCCCAAGGAACAGATCGCGGCGGGGCTGGGCGCCTCGCCGGGCGCGGCCACGGGCGAAGTGGCGTTCACGGCGGAAGAGGCCGAAAAGTTAGCGGCCGACAATCGCGCCGTCATCCTGGTGCGCACCGAAACCAGTCCGGAAGATATTCATGGCATGCACGCGGCCAAGGGCATCTTGACCGCGCGCGGCGGCATGACCAGCCATGCGGCTGTGGTGGCACGCGGCATGGGCCGGCCCTGTGTCTCGGGGGCGGGCATGCTCAAGATCGATGCGGCGCGGGGCGAGATGGTTGCGGGCAATGTCACCATCCGCCGCGGCGATATCATCACCATCGATGGCGCATCAGGCCAGGTGTTCAGGGGCAAGGTCGGCCTGCGTCAGCCGGAGATGACCGGGGATTTCGGCACCTTGATGCAATGGGCCGACGAGGTGCGCCGGTTGAAAGTGCGTACCAATGCCGACACGCCGGCCGATGCCGCCACGGCGCGCAAGTTCGGCGCCGAAGGCATCGGCCTGTGCCGCACCGAACACATGTTCTTCGAAGCCGACCGCATTATCGCGGTGCGCCAGATGATCCTGGCCGATGCCGAAGCCGACCGCAAAGCGGCGTTGGCGAAACTTTTGCCGATGCAGCGCAGCGACTTCGAAGGGATTTTCAAGGAGATGGCGGGGCTGCCAGTCACCATCCGTCTGCTCGATCCGCCGCTGCATGAATTCCTGCCGCACAAGGAGGAGGAATTCGAGGAAGTGGCGCGCGCCGCCAATGCCTCGCTGGCCAAGCTGCGCGCCCGCGCCATTGCCCTGCATGAGGCCAATCCCATGCTGGGTCATCGCGGCTGCCGGCTGGGCATCACCTATCCGGAAATCTATGAGATGCAGGCGCGCGCCATTCTGGAAGCAGCCCTCGCCGTGGAAGAGCAGGGCGGGGCGAAGGTCGAGCTGGAAATCATGATCCCGCTGGTGGCGTTCAAGACTGAGCTCGACATCCTGGCGGCGCGCATTACCGGCGTTGCCGAAGCGATCAAGAAGGAGCGCGGAAAGGTGCCCAGTTACCTGATCGGCACCATGATCGAGCTGCCGCGCGCCGCCTTGCGCGCCGGTGAAATCGCCGAGACCGCGCAATTCTTCTCGTTCGGCACCAATGATCTCACGCAGACCACGCTCGGTATTTCGCGCGACGACGCCGGCATGTTCATCGGCGATTATCTGGCGAAGAATGTGATCGCGCGCGATCCGTTTGTGTCACTGGATATCAGCGGCGTGGGCGAACTCGTCCAGATTGCGGCGGAAAGAGGGCGCAAGACCCGCGAAAAGCTCAAGCTCGGCATCTGCGGAGAGCATGGCGGAGACCCCGATTCCATCCGCTTTTGCCACGACTCGGGGTTAGACTATGTGTCGTGTTCACCATTCCGCGTGCCAATTGCACGTCTGGCGGCGGCGCAGGCGGCGCTGAAAACGACTCGCACCGACATTTAATGCGTGTACGGGCGATGCAGGGAATCACTGGATTTTTCCGGTGTATATGACGTTCCGTCACATTAATGAAAAAATTTATTTGACGATTCGTTTTTGAGCGGGCAGAAGGCCCCTCACTGGTGCTGGGAACCATTCGGAACTTTTGAAGGACGACGCGCGATCGAAGCAGCCTGATTGAAATAGCAACTGCGAATAAAGACGCCGAAGGGGCGGAAGGAAACGCAAGGGCGAAATAGACCAAGCCTGATTGACCAAGCGATTACCAAAGAACCGAAAGAGTTACAGTCTCATGTCTACCCAAACCAATGACGCGATTTCGCGTTCCGACCGCGTGCTTGTTGCCGCGATGGGGATCATTCTGGCGACCGCAAGTGCGGCGATCGGCGCTTCGCTGACCAATCATCCGTCACCGAACAAAATCGCCGTGGCACCCCGTCCGGTCGTGCAGGTTGCCCAGGCCGCAAGCCCCGCCACCGATACGGTGATGGTCCAGCTCTTGGCCGAGCACAAATGCCTTTCCGAAGTGCTGTATTACGAGGCCCGCGGCGAAGGCGCCGGCGGCCAGAAGGCCATTGCCGAAGTTGTGTTCCACCGCATGAACCATGGCGCTTACGGCCATTCGATCTGCGCCGTGGTCTATGAGGGCAAGGGCCGGCCGGGTTGCCAGTTCTCGTTCACCTGCAATGGCGAGATCGATCGTCCCAAGCAGATGGCCGCTTGGCGCGAGTCCGAGCAGCTGGCAGCGGCGATCCTCACCGGCCAGGTGCCGCTGCGGAATGCTACCGGCGGAGCGCTGAACTTCCATGCCGTGTCGGTGTCGCCGGATTGGGCCGACACGATGGACAAGACCACCCAGATCGGCAATCACATCTTCTATCGCGGCGCCCATAGCCGCGCGTCGTAGGCCGCTCCTAGAAGTCCAATCCAATGTCCAAATTGGGCGCGCTGTGCGTGATCGCGCCCGAACTGATGTAGTTCACGCCCGTTTCCGCGATGGCGCGCACGGTGGCAAGCGTGACGTTGCCCGACGCTTCCAGCACGGCTTTGCCTTTTGCCAGTGTCACGGCGCGGCGAAGATCCTCCAGGCTCATATTATCCAGCAGGATGGTGTCGGCGCCGTTGGCGAGCGCTTCTTCCAGCTGGGCCAGGCTGTCCACTTCCACCTCGATCTTGACCATATGGCCGAGGCCCGCGCGCAACCGCGCCAGGGCCGGCGCGATGCCGCCGGCGGCGGCGATATGGTTGTCCTTGATCATGGCGGCGTCATCCAGGCCGAAGCGGTGGTTGAAGCCGCCGCCGCAGCGCACGGCGTATTTCTGCAAAGAGCGCAGGCCGGGCAGGGTCTTGCGGGTGCAGACAATGCGCGCGCCCGTTCCTTCCACAGCCTTGACCAGCGCCGCTGTGGCTGTTGCGGTGCCCGACAAAGGCCCCAGAAAATTCAGCGCTACCCGCTCGGCGGTCAGGATGCTGCGCGCCGATCCCGTGACGGTGGCGAGCAGCGCGCCGGATGTGACGTCCGAGCCATCGGGTGCGGAAACGTCAAACGCCAATGACGGATCGATCAGCCGGAACGCGACTTCGGCACAGATCAGTCCGGCGATGCGGCCGGGCTTGCGGGCCACCAGCCGGGCCGTGGCCGTCTTGTCAGGCGCAATGGTGAGCTGGCTGGTGATGTCGCCGGCGCGGCCAAGATCTTCCTCCAGCGCCGCGCGCACAAGCGGTTCGACCGCGAGCGGATGCGGCGGCCGGCTGAAAGCAAGCGCCAAATTCATTTGCGGGCGCGGCGGGGCAGAGCTTCGACATTGGCGGCGATGCGCTCGGCGTCCGCCAGGGTCATGAAGGTGCGTGTGGCATCGGCGGTCTGCGGATGGTCGCTGCGCCAATGTCCGCCGCGTGACTCGGTGCGCGCCAGCGCCGCCGCGGTGACCAGTTTGGCGGCCGCCGTCATATTGAGCAGCGCGGGCTCGGCGCTGGTGGTTTCCAGCCGTGCAATCACGCCCAGGGCATGGCGCAGGCCGTCTTCGTTGCGCTCCAGCGCCACGTCGCGGCTCATGGCGCCGCGCAGCACATGGGGCGGCGCGGGCGAGGCGAAACGCTCCGGTGCGGGCGGAAGCCCTCGCATCGCGCCCGCCGCCAGATGTCCGCGCACGTCGTCAGCAACGCGGGCGCCGAACACCAGGCCTTCCAGCAGGGAGTTGGAGGCCAGGCGATTGGCGCCATGAAGGCCCGTTGAGGCGCATTCGCCCACCGCCCACAGGCCCGCCAGGGACGCGCGCCCATGCAGATCGGTGGCGATGCCGCCCATGTGATAATGGGCTGCCGGCGCCACCGGAATGGGCGTGACCGACGGATCGATCCCGGCGGCCATGCAGGCGCCGTACACGGTGGGGAAATGGTGCGCGAAGTCCGCGCCGATGGCGGTGCTGCAATCCAGAAAAACTTTACGCCCCGAAACGATCTGGCGGTGGATGGCGCGGGCGACGATGTCGCGCGGCGCCAGTTCCGCGTCATTGTGGATGCGGGTCAGGAAACGCTCGTTCAGGTCATTGACCAGAACCGCGCCTTCGCCGCGCAGGGCTTCCGTCGCCAGCGGCGCTGGGTCGCGGCCAACTGCGATAGCGGTGGGATGGAACTGCACGAATTCCGGATCGGCGATCAAGGCGCCGGCGCGCGCCGCCATGCCCAAGCCTTCGCCGCGTGCTTCCAGCGGATTGGTGGTGACGCCATACAGCGCGCCCAGCCCGCCGGTGGCCAGGATCACGGCACGGGCGCGAAACAGGATCAGCCGGGCATGGGCGCCCAGACCGGAACGGGCGAACAGGCCGGTGATCCTGCCATTTTCCATGGCCAGTTCGACGGCATGGAAGCCTTCCAGCAATGTGATGCAGTTTGCTTCATTGGCGCGCGCGGCCAGCGTTGCGGAAATCGCCGCACCCGCGCCGTCGCCCTTCACATGCACGATGCGGGCGCGCGAATGCGCCGCTTCGCGGCCCAAAGCCAGCGAACCGTCGGATGCGCGGTCAAAAGGCGCGCCCAGGCCCAGCAGGTCTTCGATGCGGCTCGAGGCTTCCTGTGCGACCAGATCCACCACCTTGGCGTCACACAGCCCTGCGCCGGCCACCATGGTGTCATGGGCATGGGACTGCCAGCTGTCGCCTTCGCCCACCGACGCGGCGATGCCGCCTTGTGCCCAGGCGCTGGAGCCCGACAGGCCGGGCCGCGTGCCCGCCAGCACGATACATGGCATGGGAGCGAGCTTCAGCGCCGTGAAAAGACCCGCAATGCCTGCGCCCAAAATGAGTGCGCCGTCGGTTTCGACGATGTTGTCTATCCGGTTCATGATCTCAGGCCTTCACCGCCAGCATGCGGTCGATGGGCGCCTTCGCCCGCGCCGCGATTGTCGCCGGCACGATCACTTCGGTCGTCATGGTCTGAAGGCTGTGCAGGATGCCGTCGAGCGTGATGCGTTTCATGTGCGGGCACAGATTGCAGGGCCGCACGAAATCCACCTCGGGATGTTCGACGGCGACATTGTCGCTCATCGAGCATTCGGTGATCATCACGACGCGGCGGGGCTTGTGATCGCCGACATAGTTGATCATCGCCGCGGTCGAGCCGGCGAAATCAGCTTCGGCCACCACCTCGGGCGGGCATTCGGGATGCGCCAGCACGGTGATGCCGGGATGGGCGGCGCGATAGTCTCGGATCTCCTGGGCGGTGAAGCGCTCATGCACCTCGCAGGCGCCTTCCCAGGTGATGACTTTCACGCCGGTCTTGGCCGCGACATTCCTGGCCAGATACTTGTCCGGGATCATGATCACCGTGTCGGTGCCGAAATCCCTGGCGATGGCTTCCACCACCTTCACCGCATTGCCGCTAGTGCAGCAGATGTCGCTTTCCGCCTTCACATCGGCGCTGGTGTTCACATAGGTCACCACCGGCAGGCCAGGATATTTCTGTTTCAGAAGCCGCACATCGGCGCCGGTGATGGAGGCGGCGAGCGAGCAGCCAGCTTGCATCGACGGGATCAGCACGGTCTTTTCGGGCGAGAGAATTTTCGACGTCTCGGCCATGAAATGCACGCCGGCCTGGACGATGACTTTCGCATCCGTGCGCGCCGCCTCACGCGCCAGCGCCAGGCTGTCGCCGACGAAATCGCCCACGCCATGGAAGATTTCGGGCGTCATGTAATTGTGCGCCAGGATGACGGCGTCTTTCTCGCGCTTCAGGCGGTTGATCTCGGCGATCACCGGCGCATAGGCATGCCATTCCACCTTGGGAATGAACCGCGAGACCTTGGCGTACAGCCCGTCCGTGGCACGCGCCACGGCGTCGGTATAAGCCAGTTCCACACCCATCTCTTCCTCCGGACCCACTTAATACTCAGTTCGAGTATATATATGGGGCAAAAAAAGCGGCCTTCAAGGAGCCGTCGAAGGTTTATGCTACACGCGAGCATTAAAGGGTCAAGAGTCGGAAACGCGCGGATCAGCCTTGTGTTGCACGCTTATGACAGTTTGCCGCGCCGCACACCAAGTCTGACGCCCGGCGCGGGCCGCTCGCGCAGCACTTCCCGGCGGAAATGGAACAATTCCGCCGGCCGGCCACGGGTGGGGTGCGAAAATTTTCCCGTGCCTTCCACCAGCCCCTGTTCGGCCACCAGGCGGCGGAAATTCTGTTTGTGCAACCGCAAACCCGCCAGCGCCTCCACCACCCGCTGCAATTCCAGCAAGGTGAAGGTGGGGGCCATCAGTTCAAACACCACAGGACGGTATTTCAGCTTGCCGCGCAGCCGGGCGATGGCCGTGGCCAGGATGCGGCGATGATCAAACAGCATGGGCGTGCCCAGGCCTGAACCTTTCGCAGGCTTCCCGCTGTCGCGATAGAACTCTTCCACCAGGCCGGCTTCGTAGAGAAGCTCATAGCGTTCCAGCACGCGTTCTTCGTCCCAGCCTTCGCCGAAACAGACGTTGACGCGTTCGCGCCTCTGCACTGCCGTCTCGGCATTGGGCGCGTCCTTCACGAATTTCTTCAGCGCCGGCAGGATCGTGCTGTCGATCATGGCGGGCTTGCTGTCGCGCCAGTCTTCCCAGGGAAAATAATGATACCAGCCGCGCCACTGGGTATCGGGAGCTTCGCGCACTAGCCTGGTCAGGGCGAGATAGCCTACCGACACCACGCGCCCGCCTGCGCCCAACGACTGATGCCGGCCTTTGTCGCCAAAGGTGTAGAGTTGTTCGGTGTAGCCCAGATCGAATTTGGTTTGTTCACCCACCCATTTGTGCAGGCCGGACTCCAGGGTGCGGTGATGGGCGGGATCGAAGGGACCGAAAGGCAGCGCATCCTCGCTGCCCTCATGGGCCACCACCAACACCGACGGACGGTCGGCTTCCACCGCCACGATGGCCGCGGACAGGCCGATGGAAACGTTTTCCTTTGCGATCATAGGCCCACCAGCGGAAAAGCGGTGGTGACGCCTTCTTCCACCACCAGCGGCTGTCCCATGGTGTTGAGCGCCGCCAGCATCTTGCCGCCGCGCCCCAGCGCGTCATCGGCATGACGGACCAGCAGCCGATTGGGCTGGGCATGGGGCGCGCGCAGGCGCATGGCGCGCGCGATCTCGATCTCGCGGTCCTCGCCCAGCCGGTCGCACAGGATGGTGAAAGCCGAGGCCATGGAGCGTGAGATGCCGGCCCAGCAGTGAATCAGCAGCGGTTGTCTGGTGTCCCAGTCGCGGGAAAATTCCAGCAGCGCATCGATATGTGCGCGTCCCGGTGGCGCCGTGCCGGCAGCGGGATCGACAATGTCATTGACCCCGAGCTTGAGATGGCGGTCGGCGGGAAAGCCCCACGGCGTCTTGATCATATGCTCGGGCGACAGCAGGCTCACCAGATGCGAGGGCGCATGGGTCGCGATGGCGTCTTCGAGACTGGAGAGCGGTGAAACCAGAAGCCGGGGCATGGTGCAGATTTTAGCAGCTATGGCGCGTAAAGGCGGTGAAATCTCTCCAGGAACTGGCCTTGCGCCTCCGCTGTGCCAAGCGGGGTCAGGCGCGGGGTTTTCAGCGCCTTGGGCGGGGCGCCGAACAGCCGGCGTGCTTCGGCTTCCTCGAAGCCGGCCAGCTGGGTCGCCTCGAAATAGGCCGAGAGATGATCGGCCTTTTTGAACAGGGTTTTGAGGGTTGCCGCAATCTGGGCGGGCAGGCCGAACCGCAGATGGATGGCGGTCTGCAGTCGCTCCTCCAGCGCCTTGTAGTTGATGCCGACCGCGGCCTTGAACGGGCTGATCAGGTCACCCACCACATATTCCGGCGCATCATGCAGCAGCGCCATCAGGCGTGCTTCCCGCGACAGACGCGGCGACAGGTCGCCGACCAGCCGTTCCACCAGCACGCTGTGCTGGGCGACCGAAAAGGCATGCGCGCCTTTGGTCTGTCCGTTCCAGCGCGCCACGCGCGCCAGGCCATGGGCGATGTCGGCGATCTCGATGTCGAGCGGGCTGGGCTCCAGCAGATCAAGCCTGCGTCCGCTCAGCATCCGCTGCCAGGCGCGTGGCTTAAGGCTTGCCCGATCAGGCACTGAGCAGCCGCACGGCGACGATGGTGAGCGTCACCGCCAGCACGATGCGCAAGGCGCGGTCGGGCAGGCGTGGTGCAAACAGGCTGGCCAGCACAATGCCGGGCAGCGAACCGCACAACAGCGACACCAGAACGCCAGTGTCGATGCCGCCGCTCATCAAATGGCCCATGCCCGCGATCAAGGTCAGCGGCACGGCATGGGCGATGTCGGAGCCCGCGATCTTTACCACCGGCAATTCGGGATAAAGCAGCAGCAGGGCGGTGACGCCGAGCGCGCCCGCGCCCACCGAGGAAATAGTGACCAGAACACCCAACGCCACGCCGGTGGCGATGGTGAAGGCACGGGTCTGGGGCTCGCTCAAGACGCCGACGCGGCGCGAATAGGTGGACAGCAGGCGGCGGCGGAAGAGAAGCGCCAGCGCGGTGCAGATCAGCGCGACGCCCAGGATCTTGGTCACCAATGCGCTGTAGGCCGCCTGGTCGATCTTGAGCAGCCACAGGACCGTCATGGTCATAAGCGAGGCGGGCAGGCTGCCCAGCGCGAGGCGCCGCACGATGCGCCAGTCGATGGTCTTGTTCAGGCCGTGCACGACACTCCCGCCGGTCTTGGTGACACTGGCATAGATCAGGTCGGTGCCCACCGCGGTCACGGGATGGACGTGAAACAGAAGGATCAGGAGCGGCGTCATCAGTGAGCCGCCGCCCACTCCGGTCATCCCGACCAGGAAGCCGACGGCAAAACCGGAGATGACGAACAGGGGCTGTATGGTCTCGAACAGGGCCATTTTTTGTTTTGGTAAAAGATTTTGGCGGAAGGCGGCAATCAAACACAAAGTGCGCTTGCGGACAATCACTCAGCCGCAGATTGCCCGTTTGGCAGGCATATATGCATTCCAGGTTGTGCTTTTGGGCAGTTGGGCGGTTCTGGGCCGCGTCAATTTAACACCTTTGCCATCAAGATTGACAAAAGCTGAAGCTGGTTCCTCCCAGGGGTGCCCGGCCGGGCAGGTAACCTCAACTGGGCGTTTAGATTTTTCCGCTACGACAGGCGCCAGACCAGGACCCTTCACCAGCACGATATTTGCGCGAGATGACCTCTTTGATCGATCCCATGGAAAATCCGGGCCATGGCCGCTCGCCCGGCCTGGCCGTCGCGCTTGCCGTGTTTGTTGCGGGCGTGGTTGTCGGGTTGGGGCTGGTCGCCGATCTCGGCGGCCAGTTCATCGCCGGCCTGATCATTCTGGCGGTCTTGTGCGCGGCGCTGGCGCTGTTGCAACGGGTCGCCGAAAACACCCGAAAGCGCATCACCGCCGGCGAGGCCAGCTACCGCGCCTTCTTCGATCATGCGGTGGAAGGCATTTTCCGCACCACGCCGGAAGGCCATTACCTCGCAGTCAACCAGGCGCTGGCCGACATCTATGGCTATCCTACGCCGGAAGTTCTGATGAGTGGCCTCACCGACATCGGCGCCCAGCTTTATGTCGATTCCAAAAGGCGCGAGGAATTTGGCACCCTGATGCAGGCCAACGATGTGGTCACCCATTTTGTGTCCGAGATTTATCATCGCTCCGGACGCCGCATCTGGATCTCGGAGAATGCGCGCGCCGTGCGCGACTGGTCGGGCACGCTGCTCTGCTATGAGGGCACGGTCGAGGACGTCACCGAAAAGTTCGAGCAGGAGCGCACCTTGCGTGCCGCGTTGCGCCAGGCGGAAATCGCCAACAAGATGAAGGCGGCGTTCCTGGCCGCCATGAGCCATGAGCTGAAGACGCCGCTGAATGCCGTGTTGGGCTTTTCCGAAATCATCCGCGACGAAGTGCTGGGGCCGATCGGCCATGAAGGCTACCGAGAATATGCCGGCGACATCCACACCAGCGGCGCAAGACTGCTGGCGGTCATCAATGACGTTCTGGACGTGTCGCGGCTGGAAGGCGGGCTTTTGACCATCGAGGCGCGCAGCGAGAATGTGCTGGATGTGGCGCAAAGCGCGATCAAGCTGGCGCGCGGCCTGACCAAGGACAAGCGCGTCATCGCGATCGATGTCCCCGCCGACGTTCCATTGCTTTATGTGGACCCGCGGCGCCTGGCCCAGGCGTTGGGCAATCTGATGGCCAATGCCCTGAAATTCACGCCGGAAGGCGGCCAAGTGCGTTTCATCGCCCGCCGCCAGGCCGATGGCGGCGTCCATCTGATGGTGGAAGACAGCGGCATCGGCATGGCGCAGGAAACCATCGCCGCGGCACTGGAGCCCTTCCGCCAGCTCGACGGCAGCCTGGCGCGGCGGTTTGAAGGCGCCGGCCTGGGGCTTTCGATCTCCAAGGCGCTGGCCGAATTGCATGGCGGCCATCTGAGCGTCAAGAGCGCGGTGGGCGAGGGCACCAAGGTCACCATCGCCCTGCCGGTGGCGCGGGCCGGCCAATACCCGGATGCGGTAAAGGTCGCCTAGATTTTTGGTGCAGGGCGCGCTAACACCCCCGCATGACGACATCCGCACTTGTGCTGTTTTCCGGGGGACAGGATTCCACCGTCTGTCTGGCCTGGGCGCTGGCGCGTTTCGATTCCGTCGAGACCGTGGGCTTCGACTACGGTCAGCGTCACGCCGCCGAACTCGTGGCGCGGCCATCCATCCTGGAAAAAATACGTGCTCAATTTCCTGCTTGGGCCGGCAAGCTGGGCAGCGATCATCTGCTGCCGCTGGATGTGCTCAAATCCATCGGCGGCAGCGCGCTCACCGACGACATGAAAATCGAAATGGGCGACAGCGGTCTGCCCACCACCTTCGTGCCGGGCCGCAATCTGCTGTTTCTGACTGTGGCCGCGGCGTTGGGCTATCGCCGCGGTATCGCCGATCTGGTCGGCGGCATGTGCGAGACCGATTTTTCCGGCTATCCCGATTGCCGCGATGAAACCGTGCAGGCGACGGCGAAGGCGCTGAGCCTGGGGCTTGCGCGTGACGTGAAAGTGCATACGCCCTTGATGTGGATCGACAAGGCTGCGACCTGGCGGCTGGCGGAGGAACTGGGCGGCAAGCCATTGGTCGAGCTGATCGTGGAGGAAACCGTCACCTGTTATGAAGGTGACCGCGCGCATCGCCATGATTGGGGTTATGGTTGCGGCAAATGCCCGGCCTGTGAATTGCGTGCGGCCGGCCATTCCCGATACGTGGCCGCATGACCTATTCGGTGAAGGAAATCTACTACACCCTGCAGGGCGAAGGCGCCCAGGCCGGACGCGCGGCCGTATTCCTGCGCTTTGCCGGCTGCAATCTGTGGAGCGGTGTGGAGAACGACCGCGCCGATGCGGTCTGTCAGTTCTGCGATACCGATTTTGTCGGTACCGATGGTCCGGGCGGCGGCAAGTTCGCCGACGCGGCCGCGCTGGCGCGGGCGGTGTTCGCGACATGGCCCGAACACGACAAGGGCAAACCCTATGTCGTCTGTACCGGGGGCGAGCCGCTGCTGCAGCTCGACAAGGCGCTGATCGCGGCGCTGCACGAGGGGGGCTTCGAGATCGGCATCGAGACCAATGGCACCCTGTTGCCGCCGCCCGGCATCGACTGGATCTGCGTCAGTCCTAAGGCTCATGCCGAACAGAAGCTGAAGCGTGGCGACGAGTTGAAGCTGATCTATCCGCAAGCCGGCGCCGAGCCGGAACGCTATGCGGGGCAGGATTTCCGCAATTTCTTCCTGCAGCCGATGGACAATCCGGATCGTGCGGCCAATACCCAAGACGCGACAGAATATTGCCTGAAAAACCCCCAATGGCGGCTTTCGTTGCAGACCCACAAGCTGATCGGGATCCGCTGATCAGGCCTGCGTTCGGCGCGGATTGAAGCTTGCCGCAAAAAGCCCACCTCTCGCACACAAGAGAGGGTGTCATGGATTCCTGGCCATTGGTTATCAGCTTCGCCGCCACGGCGGCGGGCATTTTCGTCTACGGCTTCCTGTTCGCCGTCTAAAAGACGGTCACGATCGCGTCCATGTCGGGACGCGGCCTCTCTTCCAGCTCATCCTTGGCGGTGCCGATATAGATGAAGCCGGCGAAGCGTTCGCCCGCCTTCAATCCCAGCTTGTGCTTGACCAAGGGATGATAGGCGTACCACTCCGTCAGCCAGTTGCCGACAAAGCCCAAAGCGGTCGCGGCGATCAGAATGTTCTGGCACACCGCACCCGCCGACAGTTCCTGCTCCCACACCGGAATCTTGTGCTGTTCGCGCGCGGCTGAAACCACGCCGATCACCACCGGCGCGCGCAGAAAGCGGCCGCGTTCTTCCTCAACCTGCTTGTCGCGTTCACCTTCGGCTTCCATGGCCTGGGCCAGGATTTCGCCGGCGCGTTCGCGGCCCTTGCCCTCGAACAGGATGAAGCGCCAGGGAAATAGCTTGCCGTGATCGGGCGCGCGGCAGCCTGCCTGCAGGATTTGCCCAAGCTGCTTTTTGGAAGGCCCGGGTTCTTTCATCGCCTTGGCTGAGCCGGAACGCCGGCTGAGCAACAGCTCGATGGTGTGGGGCGCGGGGTGGTTGAATTCAGGCTTGTGAGACATGGGGTAGGGCTTTCGTTCAGACGGAAACACAGCTTCGGGCCGGACTGTCATGGAGCCTTTTAAACCCGGGGGCAGGCCTTATCTTAAGGGAATGCAGGAAAAAAGCCCGGTTTCGGGCGTTTTGAAATTCTACAAACTTCCGTGGTAAAAGCACCGTTCTCAAGGATCCGTCTCATGGCAACCCCGCGCGAAAAAGTCTCTTCCGTCGATCCGATCTGGACGGCCATGCGCCAGCAGGCCGAAGCCATGGCCGGACGCGAGCCCACCCTGGCGGGCTTTGTCCATGCCACCATCCTGCAGCATGACCGGCTGGAGCAGGCGCTGTCCTACCATCTGGCGCGCAAGCTGGGCGGCGAAGACCTGAGCCCGCTCGCCGTCCGCGAGATGTTCGACCATGCGGTCGCGGCCGATGCGGGGTATGGCCAGGCGGTGCGCGCCGACCTGTCGGCGGTGTTTGAGCGCGATCCGGCCTGCCATTCCTATCTCGACGCTTTCCTGTTCTACAAAGGCTTCCATGCGCTGGAGAGCTATCGCGTCGCCCACTGGATGTGGCGCGAAGGCAGGAAAGCGATGGCCCTGTTCCTGCAGAGCCGCATCTCCCAGAAGTTTGCGGTCGACATTCATCCGGCCGCCGGGATCGGCCGCGGCATCATGCTGGATCATGCCACCGGCATCGTCATCGGCGAGACTGCGGTGGTGGAAGACGATGTCTCCATCATGCAGGACGTCACCCTCGGCGGCACCGGCAAGGAAAGCGGCGACCGTCATCCCAAGATCCGCCGCGGCGTGCTCCTGTCGCTGGGCGCCAAGGTTTTGGGCAATATCGAGATCGGCGAATACAGCCGCGTGGGCGCGGGCTCGGTGGTATTGAAATCGGTGCCGCCGGGCTGCACCGCGGTGGGCGTGCCCGCAAAGCTGGTCAATTGCGATTGCGGCGAAAATCCGTCGCAGCAGATGAACCATTTCATCGAGGAAATGCCGGATAATACCGGTTGATCCGTTCTGCTTGACGCTGCTGGCCCGGCGTGCGACTTCAACACGCTCATTGATGAGGAACCGGCCTTGACCCGCAGCGAAATCTGGCGCCTGGAGAAGTATCTCCGCAACCTGTTCCGTCTCGACACCATCACCATTGTCGAGCGGCCCAAGCAGCCGGATTCCGTGGAAGTCCACATCGCTGGCGAATTCGTCGGCGTCCTGTTCAAGGATGAGGAAGACGGCGAAATCTCCTATGCCTTCAACATGGCGATCCTGGAGATGGATCTGCCGGAAGCGCCTGCGTCGCGCGGCTGACGCGTATCAGCCGGCGCGCTGAAAACGCGCCATCAGCAAATCCACGCCGTCCGACAGTTCGCGCCAGCGCGCCAGATAGGCGCGCTTGAAACGCCAGGACAGGCTCACCGCTTTTCCCAGCGGCGGGTCTGTGGCCAGACAGTTGGGGCTGGGCAGTTCCGCCGCCGGCTGCTCACACAAAAACAGCATCAGCTTGCCGCCCTTTTCGCCCGCAAACAGATCCTGGCGCTCATAGCCTGAGTTTTTGGCGAAGCCATATTGGGTCAGGCCAAACGGACCGGCAGCACCTTTCGGGTCCGGGATATAGGGCTGGTAGATTCGCGCCAGCCGGGCACGGGCATCCAGCGGAGCCGGGTCGCCGCGCAAGGTCAGCCGCACCACCGGGGAATCCGGCGCATTGCCGGCAAAGGCCCGGGCCTCGGCATCGGAATAGCCGTGCCAGGACGGGAACAGGGCGGCCAGCATGACGCTGTGCTGTTCGCCCCCGGAGCGGGCGGAGGCGTTCTGGATGTAGTTGGCAGGCACACTGAAGGTCTGGCCCCGGACCGTCAGCGCCACCAGGTTGGACTGGTCGGTGGGGGCGGCCGCAACCTTGGGGCCCGGGCGCAGATACCAGCCCAGGAACAAGCCTGACAGAAGCATGATGGCAAACAGAAAAACGGCCGGAATCAGCCAGCCGGAATGCTGGTGAACGTCCTCTTTCTGGTCCACGTGACTCATCTTGCTCCGCCCGGCCATTTAACACCCCAGATACGACGGTCCGCACGGCTTGGGCCTGCTGCTTGCCCAATTCTTGCGATGCGTGACCAGGAAACATCAATTCGCGTCATTCCGGGACATGTCACACCTCTTTCGCGCCAGTACGGCCTTTGTCTTCGCCGCCCTGATCACGGGCCAGCTGCCTCTCTTGAGCCCCCATTGGCGGGCCGTGGCGGCCGACCTTCACAAGGCCCAGCCCCGGGCCAAGGTGCACGCGGCCGTTCTGTCGTGGCTGCGCGCCGGGAAGGTCTGAGCATGCACAATTTCCTTCTGATGATGTTCACCATCGCGGGCGGCCTCACGCTCTCGGGCATTGTCGCCAACCTCTACCGGTTGATGGCGACCAAGCCCAAAAGCGGTTCTGAGACCTGGGTCTATTACGGCGTAATGGTGCTGGCGGGCCCCAGTGTGCTGTTCGACAATGCGGCCCGTTCCTTCCGCAAGAAGGAATGCACCCGCTGGGCGCTGATCTTTGCGCTGGGCCTGGCGACCTACTGGGCGATGGTGCTGGGCGCCATTCTTCTGGAAGTCGTGATCTCGATTTAAAAGGCGCGGAGACATTTGTCTCCGCGCCTTTTTTCTTTCAGAGCACCGTGAGCATGGACGCCACCAGCGGATGGCGCACGATATCGCCTTCCGCCAGCCGCACCACCGGAATGTCCGGCAGTTTGTCCAGCTTTGCGGCGATGTCTGCCAGACCGGAAATGCCGGGCAGAAGATCGGTCTGGTCCGGATCGCCGGTCAAAACCATGGTCGAACGCCAGCCCAGTCGCGTCAGCAGCATCTTGATCTGGGTATAGGTGCAGTTCTGCGCCTCATCGATCACCACAAAACATTCGCTCAAGGTGCGGCCGCGCATGTACGCCACAGGCGCGATCTCGATGATGCCGTCGGCCAGCATCTGCTTCAGCCGCTTGGTGCCCAGTCGTTCGGTGAGGGCGTCGTAAAGCGGGCGCAGGTAGGGGGCGAGCTTTTCGGTCAGGTCGCCTGGCAGAAAGCCCAGGCTCTCGCCCGCTTCCACCGCGGGCCGTGACAACACGATGCGGCTGACCTTGCCGGCCTCCAGCGCTTCCACCGCCTTGGCGATGGCGAGATAGGTCTTGCCGGTGCCCGCGGGTCCCAGCGCCAGCACAACGCTCTGGGCGTCGATCGCGTCCATGAACTGCTGCTGGGCCGGGCTCATGGCCCGGACGTTTTTTACGTATTTGCGGTCCCTAAATTGGCCATCGGGATCATGCGGTGTCCAGCCGGGGCGGCCGGGGAAAAGCGGATGTACATTTTCCTGAGCATAGGAAGAGTCACGCGACTTCGAACGCATGGAGCGCTTGGCCATAAATACTCCCGATGTGTGGTGCATTTAGAGGTGCAGGAAGGGGAGGGGCTGTCCGGTGTCCCGGCCCTGAGCTCTTTTGGCGAACGCAGTGCGAGATGCACCAGTGCCTTTTCCCCCGATAACAGGCGAATCACATCGCCTGAGTTCAGGGTATCGTTTTTTGCGAATGGCTGTGTGAAATTCTCAAGACCAAACAGACTCAAGATTGCGACGCGTGGGAGTTTTCAACAGATGCCGGTTTATGCGCTCGACGGTTTGACGCCCGAAATTGCTGAGGATTGCTGGATCGCGCCCGATGCCGTGGTGATCGGAAAGGTCCGTATACTGAAGGGTGCAAGCATCTGGTTCGGCGCTGTGCTGCGCGGCGACAACGGGTGGATCACAATCGGGCCGAACTCAAACGTCCAGGATCATAGCATCATTCACGCCGATCCGGGACAGCCCGTGACAATCGGGCACGGGGTGACCATCGGCCATCGCGTGACCGTGCACAGCGCCACGGTGGGGGATCACAGTCTGATTGGCATGGGCGCGATCCTGCTCAACCGCGCGCGGATCGGCGCGCGGTCGCTGGTGGGCGCCGGCGCGCTGGTGACCGAAGACAAGAGTTTCGAGGAGGGCAAGATGATCCTGGGCGTGCCCGCCAGGGCGGTGCGCGATCTTTCGCCGGAACAGATGGGGGGGCTGGAGCAATCGGCGGCGATCTATGTCGCCAACGCGCGGCGTTACGCCGTCGGGCTCAGGCCCGTCTGACGGTGCGCTTTTCGGTGCCGGAGAAGTCGGTCGGCCGGCTCCACATCTTGCGGATACGTGTGTCGGTCTCGGGCCCGAAATTGAACCAAGCCGCCTTGTCATGAACGGCATCGACGACGAACAGCGTGTCGATCTTGCCCAGCTTCTGCACCAGCGCATTGCGGATGGTATTGATGGTGGCTTCGCTGGACAGAACCCAGGACTGGGGACCAAAGCGATGCGCCTGGCCCAGGCTGAAAATCTCTTCTTCCAGACCGGTGATCGAACGCGACTTCATGTCGGCGACGATGACGAAATGGGCCGGGCCGTCGTTTTCGGCGCGCGCGCCGAAACGATGCGGCTGTGCCGGTTCGCTCGCGACGGGTTCTGCGGCCGCGGGTTCAGCCGCCGCGGTTTCGGACGCGGGCTGAAACAGCGGCGCAAGGGCGGCGTCTTCGCTGGCGGGATGAAACTGTTCTTCGCCGGCGCGCGCGACCATGGAATGGTCCGCCAGCCGGTTCTCGGCATGGAAGCCCTGCATCTGTTCCAGGCTGTAGGGGCCGTATACGCGGCCGCCGACGCTGATTGTCCAGGATTCGGCCATGACCATAGCGCTGCGATTTTTCAGCGCCGGCCTAGCGGCCAATGGTTACCCAAGTGTTGCCCATGCGCCCCGGGCAAGCCGCAGAACCGGCGGAAATCCAGGGAAATCCGTGAAAAGGCCTACAGGAATTCCCAGGAACCGTCCCGGCGAAGGCAGGCTGTGCCATCGTGGTCGAACTCCCGGCCATGGCGGTAGACCACCTGGGTGAAGTCCCGGCACAGCCGGCCGCGCGGGCCGCGATATTCGCGGTTGGTGACGATATAGCCGTGGTTGGGGCCGCGCTCCCATTCATAGCGGCGCCCGACCGGACCGTGGAAGCTCTCGTCATAGGAGCGCGCGGCATAAGGCCGGTCCTCGCAGTCCATGTCGCGCGAGACGGCGTTGCCCGCCAGCCCGCCCAGCAGCGCGCCGCCGACGATGCCCACGCCGCTGCCATGGGTGAGAACCCCGCCCAGCACACCGCCCAACACGCCGCCGGCAATGGTCCCGCCGGTATGATCGCGGCCGCTGCAGGCGTCGGCGAGGGCGGCCTGGCTTGTGGCCATCAGGCCCAAGCCAAGCGCGGCGGCGGCGTATTTCATCGCGGTCTCCCGAAGTGATGCCTTGACCGCAAGCTTAGTGGCTTGGTCCGCAAAAGAACATGGCCCCGGCGCTCGTCGCGCCGGGGCCATGATCGGTTGCCATGATCAAATATCAGTCGAAGCGCCAGCCGCCATTGCCCATGTCACGGCAGGCAACGCCGGTGCGGGTATTGCTTCGGCCGCCCCGCCACGTGGTCTCGGTGAATTCACGGCAGATCTGGCCGCCGCGACGGAATTCGCGCACCGGCGTGAAGGTGCCGCGATTGGGCCCGCGACGCCATTCATAAGGACGGCCAATATCCCCGTTCAGTGCATCGACATAGATGGGATAGGCTTGGGCCTGGTCCTCACAGTCCATGTCGCCGGCGATGGCGTTACCCAGAACGCCGCCGCCTATCACGCCGCCCACGGTGGCAAGGCCATTGCCGTGACTGGCGAACCCGCCGATCAAGCCACCGGCGATTGCGCCCAGGATGGTCCCGGTGGCGCGATTGTCGCTGCGGCAGTCACGCACCTGCGCGGGCGGCGGGCCATATCCGGGCGCGGGAGGCGGCGGACCATAACCCGGCGGCGGACCATACTCACCCCGATCACCAAAGCGGATGCGGCGATAACGGCCGTCGCGGTCGTAATAGCCGTTGTGATCGGCCTGGCTGTAATAGCCATTGGGATCGTTGCCGGGGGGCACCCAGCCGGGCTGGGCCCAGGCCGTGCCGCTCAGCATAGTCGCTGCGGCGCATGCGCCCAGAAGAATTTTCCTGATAGCCATATGTCACTCCCTTGATTGATGCGTTCGGCGCTCCACCGCCGGAAAGCCAAAGACTCGCGTCTTCGACCTGAACCTTATCTGAACAGATTGCGGCGACTAATTGACCGCGTAATCGGTCACCGACCAGCCGCCATTCTCATAGGCGAGGGTGACGGTTTCCACCGCGGACGCCTTGTGGGCGAAGACCGTGTCATAGCGCACGGTGGCGGTGTTGCTGCGGCTGAGATCGATGGATTTGAGATCGCGGCTGGCGACGGCGCCCAGGGGCGTGCGTTCCGTGCCGGCCTTGGCGGCCCAAGCGTCGGTTTTATCGCGGTTCTGAAAGGCCTTGGCGGCTTCACTCCAGCTCTGGGCGTAGTTCTTGTCGTCCACCAGCACCAGCCACTGCCGCGCCCGGTCATCCGGGGTCGGGATCACAGCGGTAATCGTGGAGGGCTTGGTGGGCGCGGCCTGCGCCAGCGCGCCTGTTGCGGCGCCGAACACAAGCAGTATGGCAAAAACAGGGCGAGTGAACATGCAAGGCCTCAAATGCGCGTTATCTATCCGGACGATAACGCGCAAAAGGGCTTCGGGTTCGCACCCCTCAATAGGTACGTGCCTTGGGCTTTATGTATTCGATGTCGCTGGTCAGCGTGTAGGTGTGGACCGGACGATAGTCGATTCGCGTCTGGCCGGTATTGACGTCCAGCCAGGCGAGGGTGTGCTTCATCCAGTTCTCGTCGTCGCGCGAGGAATAGTCCTCGCGGGCATGGGCGCCACGGCTTTCCAGGCGATTGACCGCGCCCGCCACAGTCACCACCGCCTGCTGGATCAGATTGTCGAACTCCAGAGTCTCCACCAGGTCGGTGTTCCAGATCAGCGAGCGGTCCTTGATGCCGATATCGCCGCGCTGGGCGTAGATGGCTTCGACGCGCTTGAGGCCCTGGGTCAGCGTGTCGCCGGTGCGGAACACGGCTGCGTCTTCCTGCATCGCCTTTTGCATGGCCAGACGCATGACCGCGGTCGGTGTTGAGCCCTTGGCATTGCGGAAATGGTCGAAGCGGGCAATGGCTTCGTCGCCCGCGCCATTGCGCAATTCCGGATGGCCGTGATTGCCTTCCAGCGACTTGGCGGCTTCCACGCCGGCCGCCTTGCCGAACACCACCAGGTCGATCAGCGAGTTGGAGCCCAGGCGGTTGGCGCCATGCACGCTGACGCAGGCGGCTTCGCCCACCGCCATCAGGCCATGCACCACCGTGTCGGGATTGCCGTTCGCCAAAGTCAGCGCCTCGCCACTATAGGCGCAGGGAATGCCGCCCATGTTGTAATGCACGGTCGGCAGCACCGGGATCGGCTCCTTGGTCACGTCCACGCCGGCAAAGATGCGCGCGGATTCCGAGATGCCGGGCAGGCGTTCCTGGATGATCTTGGGATCCAGATGCGACAGATGCAGATGGATATGGTCCTTGCCGGGACCGACACCGCGGCCTTCACGGATCTCGATGGTCATCGCGCGTGAGACGACGTCGCGCGAGGCCAGATCCTTGGCGTTGGGGGCATAGCGCTCCATGAAGCGCTCGCCTTCCGAGTTGGTGAGATAGCCGCCTTCGCCGCGCACGCCTTCGGTGATCAAGACGCCGGCGCCGAAGATGCCGGTGGGATGGAACTGCACAAACTCCATGTCCTGCAACGGCAGGCCGGCGCGCAGCACCATGGCGTTGCCGTCGCCGGTCTGGGTATGGGCGCCGGTGCAGCTCAGATAGGCGCGGCCATAGCCGCCGGTGGCCATGATCACCTTGTGGGCGCGGAAGCGATGGATGGCGCCGTCATCGAGATTCCACGCCAATACGCCGCGGCAGGCGCCGTCTTCCACGATCAGGTCGAGCGCGAAATATTCGATGAAGAAATTGACTTCATGCTTCACGCACTGGCCGTAAAGCGTATGCAGCATGGCATGGCCGGTACGGTCGGCGGCGGCGCAGGTCCGCTGCACCATGCCCTGGCCGTAATTGGCGGTCATGCCGCCAAAGGCGCGCTGGTAGATCTTGCCTTCCTCGGTGCGGCTGAAGGGCATGCCGAAATGCTCAAGCTCATACACGGCCTCGGGCGCGTTGCGGCAGAGATATTCGATGGCGTCCTGGTCGCCCAGCCAGTCCGACCCCTTGACGGTGTCGTACATGTGCCAGCGCCAGTTGTCCTCGCCCATATTGCCCAGGCTGGCGGCGACGCCGCCCTGTGCCGCCACGGTGTGGCTTCGGGTGGGGAAGACCTTGGTGATGCAGGCGGTCTTGAGGCCGCGCGCGGCGCATTCCAGGGTGGCGCGCAATCCCGCGCCGCCCGCGCCGACAACGACGACATCGAATGTGTGGTCCACGATGTTATAGGCGGGCATGGGAATCCTTGGCTAGCAGTAAGGCCTAAAGGGCGGCGATGCGGACGATGGCAAACAGGCTGGCGCCCCCAACCAGGAGGATGGCCGAAAGCCTGAGCAGAAGAAGCGCAATCTTGGTGCCGGGCGTATGGATGTAATCGTCGATCACGACCTGCAGGCCGAGATAGGCGTGATAAAGCGAGAAGACAACAAAGGCGCCCATCAGGATCGCGTTCCACGGATGGGCGAGGAATTGCAGCGCGGTCACTTCGCTTGTGCCGGCCAGACCCAGCATCACATAGAGGAACCACAGTGACAGCGGGATCAGCGCCACCGCGGTGACGCGCTCATGCCAGAAATGGCCGGTGCCCGAATGCGACGAGCCCATGCCTTGAACCTTGTGCAGCGGGGTTTGCGCCGAATTCATTGCAGGTATCCTCCGTGACCGGTCCAGGCCAGCGCGAAAATGGCGACGGCGCCCAGAATGGAAAGCGCCAGGATGATCACGCTGTTGCGTTCCGCCGTCTGCTTGGGAAAGCCATAGCCCAGATCCCAGGCCAGATGCCGCACGCCGTTGAGGAAGTGAAAGACCAGCGACCAGGTCAGCCCGAACAGGACCAGAAGACCGATGGGGGTGTCGGCGATGGCGTGGAAGCTCTGCCAGCCATCGGGTCCGTTGGAAATGCACACCAGCCACCAGGCCAGCACGACTGCGCCCATCGTCAGCCCGACCCCGGTGGCGCGATGGGTGATCGAGGTCGCCATGGTGGCGGGCCAGCGATAGATGGTGAGATGTGGAGAAAGCGGGCGTGATGCCGCCACGGATTTTTGCGGAGTGTCCGCCATACATTCCCCTTTTCGCAGGTCTCCAGCCCGGGGCGGAGTTTAGGGTTGCAACACTGTCAGTCAACCGCGCTTTCGCGCCATCCGCTATCGCTTTGCAGCCCGGCTTGCGGCAAATTCCCCGGCACGGGGCAAAATGCGCGAATCGATCTTGAACACAAGGACTTGGGACGTTTTGGCCAGGCCTGTCCGGGGCACGGCCGCGACCGCGTCCGGCTTGGTGATCCTGAGCCTGATGTTCCTGCTGCCCGCCATCTGGAACGGCTTTCCTCTGATTTTTTATGACACCGGCGCTTATGTGCTGGAGGGGCTGGGCCACATCTTTCTGGTGGAGCGCGCGCCCGTCTATGCCGAGCTGCTGTTCCTGGCCGGCGGCTCTTTCAGCTTGTGGCCCATTGTCGGCCTGCAGGCGCTTATGACCAGCTACCTGATCCTGACCGTGGCCCGCATCGAAGTGCCGGGACTGACACTTTGGGGCCTCTCGGTGATCGGGGCCGCACTCAGCCTCGCCACCGGAATCGGCTGGTATGTGGGCCAGGTCGAACCCGACATCTTCACGCCCGCGGTCATACTGGGTTCTTATCTGCTGCTCTTTCGCAGCCGGCAACTGAGCAGGAGCGCGTGCGGCTGGGTCGTGGGCCTCACCGGCCTGGCGGTGGCGTGTCATCCCTCGCATCTGGGTCTGCTGCTCGGTCTCATCATTGCGGCGGCGCTGCTCAGGCTGCTGGCGCGCCGCTGGCGCGCCTTGCCAAGGCCGGACCTGCGGCGCGGACTGATGGGGCTGGCGACCGCGCTGGGCATGATGCTGGTGGGCAATTTCGCGCTGACCGGCACGGTCTTCATCAGCAAGTCGGGATCGGTCTTTGTTTTCGCCCGCCTGATGCAGGACGGCATTGTCCAGCAGCTGCTCAAGGATACCTGTGCGCCGGCGGGCGACATGGGTTGGGCGCTTTGTCCCTACAAGGACCGGCTGCCGCGGAACGCCAATGCCTGGCTGTGGGGCGCCAGCCAGTTTCATGCGCTGGGCGGTTTTGCCGGCAAGGCGCAGCAGGAAGAAGACAGCCGCATCATTGCGGAAAGCGTGAAACGCTATCCGCTGATGAACCTGAAGGCGGCGGTCTATGACTCGGTGTTGCAATTCCTGGACTTCAAGACCGGCGATGGCATCGAACCGCAGCTCACCATCCTGGAATCGGGCTTCAAGCACCTGATTCCCTCCCAGGTGCCCGCCTATCTGGAGGCGCGCCAGCAGCGGGGCACCTTGCGCTTCAAGACCCTGAACATGATCCATGTGCCGGTGGGCGCCCTGTCGGTGCTGGGGCTTCTGCTGCTGCTCCAAAACGCCACAAGCCGCAAGCTTTGGGACCAGGCCAGCCTGCCGGCGCTGGTGCTGCTGGGGCTGATGGGCAATGCCATCATCTGCGGCACCTTCTCCAATCCGCATGACCGCTACCAATCGCGGATCATCTGGCTGCCCAGCCTGGTCCTGCTTCTGGCTGTCGCCCGGGACCGCCGCGCCTTGCAGCCCGTAGCAGAATCCGGCACTTAGTTGATGGTCGCACGGCCGGACGGGAAAACACGGCCCCCCGATTTTCCACTGGCGGCGAACTGGGGGCCGTGTTTTCCCTGGCCGCTGCTCCTGGAGTTAAGATGTCTTCTGTTCTCATTGCGCCGTCAATCCTGTCCGCCGATTTCTCCAAGCTGGGTGCGGAGATCGAGGCGATCGAGGCTGCGGGCGCCGACTGGATCCATGTCGATGTGATGGACGGCCACTTCGTGCCCAACATCACCATCGGGTCCCAGGTTGTGAAAGCGCTCAAGCCCCACGCCAAAAAGCCTTTCGACGTGCATCTGATGATCTCGCCGGTGGACCCCTATCTGGACGCCTTTGCCGAAGCGGGCGCCGATGGCCTGACCGTGCATCCGGAAGCCGGGCCTCATGTCCATCGTACGCTTCAGCATATCCGCAAGCTCGGCAAGAAGGCGGGGGTGGTGCTCAATCCCGGCACGCCGATCGACGCGCTCGACAATCTGATGGATCTGGTCGATTTGATCCTGATCATGAGCGTCAATCCGGGCTTTGGCGGCCAGAGCTTTATCGAAAGCCAGTTGAAAAAGATCGAAGCGGCGCGCAAACGCATCGATGCAACCGGCCGCGACATCGCGCTGGAAGTGGATGGCGGCATCACGCCTGAGACCGCCAAGCGCGCCATTGCCGCCGGCGCCACCGTGCTGGTGGCGGGGACCGCTGTGTTTCAGGGCGGCCCGTCCAGATACGCAGCCAACATCGCAGCCTTAAGAGGCTGAGATGCAGGGGCGCGAGATGCTGCCACTGCTGCCGGAACTGTTCCAGGCGGGCTTGCGCCGCGCCGCGACGCCGCTGCGGGTGTGGTGGCGGCGCAATCCGGTTTATCGCCGTCTGCTCAAAGGCCAGCTCGCCGATCACATCGTCTTCCATCCCTGGGACGCGGCGCCGCGCCACCTGGAGGAAGCCGACAGCCTGTTGCGTGGGCGCTTCCGTTTCTATGGCGTCAGCGTCGATGTGCCCGACGGTGTTTCTGTCTTTGATCTACCGCCGCCGACGCCGTCCTGGCACATGGCGCTGCACAGCTTTCAATGGCTGCCGGCCTTGTCCAACGCCGGCGGCGACAATGCGCGGCGTCTTGCCACCAACCTGATCGGCCAGTGGGTCAAGCGCTACAGCGGCTATTCCGAGCCGGTCTGGCTGGCGCATATCATGGCGCGGCGGCTGGCCTCCATCTTCAGCCATGGCCGGCTGGTGGTGCTCAATTCCGAAATGATGTGGCGCTCGCGCCTGTTCGTCACGTTGTGCGAACAGTCCAAGCTCTTGGAGCGGATTTCGCGCGAGGTCCCGGACGGCGTGCCGAGGTTCGAAGCTGCCGCGGTGCTGGCGCTGTCGGGCGTGTGCCTGGATGACAGCCTCAAGCGGCGCGAGATGGGCTTCCGGCGGCTGGAAGAAGAGGTCCAGCGCCAGATCCTGCCTGATGGCGGCCATGTCAGCCGCTCGCCCGAGGCGTTGCTTACTGCCTATCGCCATGTCGTCATGGTGCTGGAGGCTTTGACCGCAGTGGGCGAAGAGCCACCGCACAATCTGCGCAACGCCCATGACCGCATGGCGCCGATGCTGCGCTTCTTCCGCCATGGCGATGGCGCGCTGTCGCTGTTCAATGGCGGTGCGGAAGGCGACGTCAAGATGATCGCGGGGCTTCTGGCGCGTGACGACATCCGCGGCCAGCCGTTTCATCATGCCCGTCACAGCGGCTATCAGCGCCTGACCGCCGGCCGCACGCTGTGCCTGCTGGACTGTGGCAAGACGCCGGACGGCGCCTTTGCGCTGGACGCCCATGCGGGGGCTGGCGCCTTTGAACTGTCCTCCGGCCAGGACCGCATTGTGGTCAATTGTGGCGCGGCGGGGCTTTCTCACCAGGCCTGGAGCGCAGCGCTGAGGGCTACCGCCGCCCATTCCACCGTGACCCTGGCCGACACGTCCAGCGCCCAGATCCTGCCTGCGGGGCCGGTCCGCGATCTGCTGGGCCCCCGGATGGTGGGCGGCCCGGTGGCGCCGGTGTCGCGGCGGGTGGAAACCGCCCAGGGCTGGACGGTGGAGGCGATGCATGACGCTTATGTGGCGCCGTTCGGCCTGCGCCATGAACGCCAGATCACCCTGTCGCCCCAGGGGCTGATGGTGACGGGCCGCGACCGGCTGGTGCCGGTTGATGGACAGTCTGTCAGCGGCCGCCATTTCGCCGTGCGATTCCATGTCCATCCCGATGTGCGCGTGTCGCGGCTGGATGGCGGCGGCATCCTGCTCAAGCTGCCGGGCGGCGAGGGCTGGCGCTTCCGCGCCGGCGGCGGGGTGCTGGACGTGGAGGAGAGTGTCTATCTGGGTGGTCCGGTGGTGCGGCGGGCCGAACAGCTGGTGGTGAGCGGCACGACCAAGGATTCGCCGACCGAAATTGCCTGGGTATTTGAACAAATCGTAGCTTGAAGTTGCCCCCATCTGTCACAGCTCGGGTCGGCGCTGCCGACACCTCGCTGTGACATCTTCCCCCGCATTGGGCGCTACGCGCTGCGGGGGAAGAAAGCCGGGGCCTTGCGGGAATGAGTAATTTCTGGGGTTGTTCCAGACATTGCCCGCTGGCAATCTGCCCAACCAGATCACCCGCCTTCAGGAGTGCCCCATGGTCGAAATCATGCTGCCCAAGAACAGCCGGGTGAAGAAGGGCAAGGTGTGGCCGGCCGAGACTTCCGCCAACGGCAAGAAGCCCAAGCGCACCAAGGAATTCAAGGTCTATCGCTATGATCCCGACAAGGGCGAGAACCCGTCGGTGGATACATACAGCGTCGATCTCGACAGCTGTGGTCCCATGGTCCTGGACGCGCTGATCAAGATCAAGAACGAGATCGATCCCACCCTCAGCTTCCGCCGGTCGTGCCGTGAAGGCGTGTGCGGCTCCTGCGCCATGAACATCGCCGGCGGTAACACGCTGGCCTGCACCAAGGCGATCAATGACTGCTCGGGCGCGGTCAGCGTCTATCCGCTGCCGCACATGTCGGTGGTCAAGGACCTGGTGCCCGACCTGACCAATTTCTATGCCCAGTACGCCTCCATCCAGCCCTTCCTCAAGACCAAGTCCGCGGAGCCGGAAAAGGAATGGAAACAGTCGCCGGAAGACCGCGCCAAGCTGGATGGTCTTTATGAATGCATCCTGTGTGCGTCCTGCTCGACCTCATGCCCCAGCTACTGGTGGAACAGCGAGCGCTATCTGGGACCGGCGGCGCTGCTGCAATCCTATCGCTGGCTGATCGACAGCCGCGACGAGGACACCGGCGAGCGGCTGGACGATCTGGAAGATCCCTTCCGCCTGTATCGCTGCCACACCATCATGAACTGCGCCAACACCTGCCCCAAGGGCCTGAACCCGGCGGAAGCGATCGGCGAAATCAAGCAGATGATGGTCAAGCGGAAGACGTAACTTGTTTCCTGAGCGTCTGACCAAGGGCTATCGCGCCTTCATCGAGGGGCGGTTCGCGGTGGAGCGCGGCCGCTATCAGACGCTTGCCGGTCTGGGCCAGGCGCCTTCCATCATGGTGATCGGCTGCGTCGATAGCCGGGTGTCGCCCGAGGTGATCTTCGACGCCGCACCCGGCGAAATCCTGGTGGCGCGCAATGTCGCTAATCTGGTGCCGCGCTATGAATCGCCCAACGAGGAAGATCCCAGCCACCAGCACGGCACCAGCGCTGCGCTGGAATTCGCGGTGCGGGCGCTCAAGGTTCGCGACATCGTCGTGCTGGGCCATGCCTTCTGCGGCGGCATCAAGGCTTTTGCCTCAGATCAGGCGCCGCTGACCTCTAGCGACTTCATCGGCCGCTGGATGAGCCAGATCGCACCTGCCGCCGACGCCATCACCGCGTCAAAAGAGGACGGGGAGGGTTATCTCAGGCAACTGGAATTTGCCTCGGTGGCCTTGAGCCTGAAGAACCTGATGACCTTCCCCTTTGTGAAGGCGGCGGTGGAGGAGGGTACGCTTCGGCTTCACGGCGCCTATTTCGGGGTGGCCAGCGGCAAGCTTCTGGTGCGCAACGAACGGACCGGGTTTTTCGAACCGGTCTAGGTGCCCCGCGCCGACAGGCGGCGCCACAACACCGCTCCTGCCAGGCTGGCCAGCCAGCCATGGGGGTCGGCGCCCACCACCTTGACCACCATCTGCACCAGCTTCTGGACATGATGACGGTGGTAGACAGTCATGCTGGTCTGGCCAGCAAGCCGGGAGTATTTCTTGCGCTTGTAGGGGGTTATTGCCTCTTTCTCAGGCGGAACATTAGCGCAGTAATAGGAATAGGCGAGTTCGTCATCGTCGCTTTCGCGCACCCGTCCGATGGCGATCCAGAGCTTCCGCCAGAAGCCCAGGTCCGGGCCCGGCTGCTCCTGCAGGATGTCATAGAACAGCTTGTAGTGCCGGTATTCGTCGGCGGCGATGCGCCCCGCGATCTCTTTCAGGACCGGCTCTTCGCTAGCATCGCGAATGGCGGAGTAATAGGAGGAGGTGCCCGATTCCACCACACAGCGGGCGATCATCTCGCCCCGGCGCGAGCCGCGGATCGAGCCATCCTGCTCCGGCATGAAATGGGCGGGGGTGTAGCCCTTGCGGAAGCGGGCAAAGGCGTCTTCCAGCTTGAAGGTGGGATCGGCCAGCTCGGCCCAGCGGCCCAGGGCGCGGCCGTGCTGGGCTTCTTCCTTGCCCCACTGCTCGATGGAAAGCAGCGTGTTGGGGTGGGCGCCCGCAAACACCCGCTTGAGATAGGTGACGTAATCGGGGGCGTTGTATTCGACCAGGGCGGCAGCCTTCACTGCGGCCAGCAGTGTGGGATCGACCCTTGAGGGGTCTAACAGGGACCAATGGATGTCATCCATGGTCCAGCCCTGCTTGTAGACGGGTGCAACCGTCATGATGGCGTTCCCCGGCGGGGTTCCCTGCTTCGCAGCCGTATATAGCAAACCCGTGAAGGCAGCCAAAGTGGCGGGTTTCCGGTCTTAACTCGATTTACGGCCTAAAAGGCCGCCCGGACCAGCTTCAGGTCATCCACCATCTGCGACGCTTTGAGGCGCTCCGCATCGCCCTTGGCGGCAATTTCGTCGTCCTGGGCGTCGGTAATGCGCTGGTCCAGCACCGCCAGGTCCAGCTCGGTCATGGGGATGGCCTCCTCGGCCAGCACTGTGATCTTGGCCGGTCCGATCTCGGCAAAGCCGCCACGGATGAAATAACGGTCATCCCGGCCGCCCACCTGCACATCGATCATGCCGGCGCGCAGGGTGGTGACCAGGGGCGCATGGCCCGCCATCACGCCCAGATAGCCCTCAGTGCCCGGCACGGTGACCATGTCAGCCTCGGTCGAGAGCAGAAGGCGCTCTGGCGAGACCAGGTCAAAGGCAATCTTTGATGCCATTAGGCGGCCTTGGAGGTTTCGGCGGCCATCTTCTGGGCCTTGGCAGCGACTTCTTCAATCGCGCCGACCATGTAGAAGGCCTGCTCCGGATACTGGTCGCATTCGCCGTCCACGATGGCCTTGAAGCTGCGGATGGTGTCGGCCAGCTCCACGAACTTGCCGGGCGAATTGGTGAACTGCTCGGCGACGAAGAAGGGCTGGGAGAGGAAGCGCTGGATCTTGCGCGCGCGCGCCACCACCAGCTTGTCTTCTTCCGACAGTTCATCCATGCCCAGAATGGCGATGATGTCCTTCAGCGCCTTGTACTGCTGCAGCACTTCCTGCACGCGGCGTGCGACGGCGTAATGCTCGTCGCCAATCACCTGCGGGTCGAGAATGCGCGAGGTGGAGTCGAGTGGATCGACCGCCGGGAAGATGCCCAGCGAAGCGATGTCGCGCGACAGAACGGTGGTGGCGTCAAGGTGCGCGAACGAGGTCGCGGGTGCGGGGTCGGTCAGGTCGTCGGCCGGTACGTAGATCGCCTGCACCGAGGTGATCGAACCCCTGTTGGTGGAGGTGATGCGTTCCTGCAGATTGCCCATCTCGGTGGCCAGGGTCGGCTGGTAACCCACCGCGGACGGGATACGGCCCAGAAGTGCGGACACTTCCGAACCCGCCTGGGTGAAGCGGAAGATGTTGTCGATGAAGAGCAGCACGTCTTTGCCTTCGACATCGCGGAAATATTCGGCGACGGACAGGCCGGTCAGCGCCACACGCGCGCGCGCGCCCGGGGGCTCGTTCATCTGGCCATAAACCAGCGCGCATTTGGAGCCTTCGGTCGAGCCATTCTTCTTGGGGTCCACGTTCACGTTGGACTCGATCATTTCGTGATAGAGGTCGTTGCCCTCGCGGGTGCGCTCACCCACACCGGCCAGCACCGAGTAACCGCCATAGGCCTTGGCGATATTGTTGATCAGCTCCTGCATGGTCACGGTCTTGCCCACGCCGGCGCCGCCGAACAGTCCGATCTTGCCGCCCTTGGTATAGGGGCAGAGCAGGTCGATGACCTTGATGCCGGTGACCAGAATTTCGGCCGAGCCCGCCTGTTCTGAGAAGCTCGGCGCTTCGCGGTGGATCGAGGCGATGTGCTCCTGGCTGATTGGGCCGGCTTCGTCGATCGGCTCGCCGATCACGTTCATGATGCGGCCCAAGGTGGCGGGACCAACTGGCACGCGGATCGGCGCACCGGTGTCGATCACTTCCTGGCCGCGGGTCAGGCCTTCGGTGGTGTCCATGGCGATGGCGCGCACGGTGTTCTCACCCAGATGTTGGGCGACTTCGAACACCAGACGGACTTCCTTGCCGGTCTTGGCGTCCTTGTTCTTGGTCTCAAGCGCGTTGAGGATGGCGGGCAGTTCGCCCTCGAATTCGACGTCGACGACGGCGCCGATGATCTGGCTGAGTTTGCCTTTGGAGTTGGCCATGATGGTCTCTCTTTCTGAAGCTTAGACGGCGGCAGCGCCGGAGATGATTTCAATCAGCTCCTTGGTGATCTGCGCCTGGCGGGTACGGTTCATCTGGATGGTAAGGGCTTTGATCATGTCGCCCGCATTGCGGGTGGCGTTGTCCATCGCCGTCATCTGGGAGGCGAAGAAGCCGGCCTGATTTTCGAGCAGCGCGGTCAGGAGCTGCACCGAGATGTTCTGGGGCAGAAGCTCGTTGAGGATCGCATCCTCATCCGGCTCATAGTCGTAGAAAGGCGCTGTGCCTTCCGATTTCTCGACCTGGGCGGGGATCAGCTGCAGCACGCGCGGCGTCTGTGTGACCACCGACTTGAAGGAGGAATGTATCAGGGTGACGACGTCGTATTCGCCGTTGGCATAGGCTTCCAGAACTTTCTGGGCGATGGGCTTCACCAGCGCGAAGCTGGGCGCCTTGATGCCCACTTCAAAGGTTTCGAGCAGCTGGTTGCCATAGGCGCGGCGCAAACCGTCACGGGCCTTGCGGCCGATGGCGATGATCTTGACGTCCTTGCCCTGGGCGATCAGCCCGGCGATCTTCTCACGCGCGGCGCGGATGATGCTGCCGTTGAAGCCGCCGGCCAGGCCGCGGTCGGATGTCGCCACGATGACCAGATGGCGCTTGTCGCTGCCGGTGCCGGCCAGCAGCGGCGGTGCGGACGGTCCCGACACGCCGGCGGCCAGATTGGCGATCACATTGGCCATGCCGCGGGCGTAAGGGCGCGCCGCTTCGGCCGCCTGCTGGGCGCGGCGCAGCTTCGCCGCCGCCACCATCTGCAGCGCTTTGGTGATCTTCTGCGTGGACTTCACGCTTCCGATCCGTGTGCGCATTTCCTTGACGGACGCCATAACGAATTTGTTCCTTTAGGCGAACGACTTGGAGACTTCGTCCAGCGCCTTCTTCAGCGTGGCTTCCAGCTCGGGCGTCAGCGCCTTTTCTTTGCGGATACCTTCCAGGAACTGCGGATAGGAGGCCTTGAGCTTGGCGAGCAGGGCATCCTGGAACGCCTGGACCTTGTTGGTGGGGAAGGGGTCGAGATAACCGCGGGTGCCGGCATAGATCGCCGCCACCTGTTGTTCGACCGCGAAGGGCTTGTACTGCGGCTGCTTGAGCAGCTCGGTCAGGCGCTCGCCGCGGGCCAGCATCTTCTGGGTCGAGGCGTCGAGGTCGGAGCCGAACTTGGCGAAGGCGGCCATCTCGCGATACTGGGCCAGTTCGCCCTTGATCGGTCCGGCGACAGTCTTCATCGCCTTGATCTGGGCGGACGAACCCACGCGCGACACCGAGATACCGACGTTCACGGCGGGGCGAATGCCCTGATAGAACAGATCGGTTTCCAGGAAGATCTGGCCGTCGGTGATCGAGATCACGTTGGTCGGGATATAGGCCGAAACGTCGTTGGCCTGGGTTTCGATGATGGGCAGGGCGGTCAAGGAACCGGCGCCATTGTCCTCGTTGAGCTTGGCGGCGCGCTCGAGCAGGCGGGAGTGCAGATAGAAGACGTCGCCCGGATAGGCTTCGCGGCCCGGCGGACGGCGGAGCAGAAGCGACATCTGGCGATAGGCGACGGCCTGCTTGGAAAGATCGTCATAGATGATCAGGGCGTGCATGCCGTTGTCGCGGAACCACTCGCCCATGGCGCAGCCGGAAAACGGCGCCAGGAACTGCAGCGGCGCGGGCTCGGACGCGGTCGCGGCGACGACGATGGTGTATTCCAGCGCGCCGGCATCGGCCAAGGTCTTGACGATCTGGGCCACGGTCGAACGCTTCTGGCCGATGGCGACATAGATGCAATAGAGCTTGGCCTTCTCGTCGGTGCCGGCGTTGACGGCCTTCTGGTTGATGATGGCGTCGATCGCCACCGCGGTCTTGCCAGTCTGGCGGTCGCCGATGATCAGCTCGCGCTGGCCGCGGCCGATCGGGATCAGGGTGTCGATGGCCTTGAGGCCGGTCTGCACCGGCTCATGCACCGACTTGCGCGGGATGATGCCGGGCGCCTTGACGTCGACGCGGCGGCGTTCCGCGGCGCCCTTGATTTCGCCCTTGCCGTCGATCGGGTTACCCAGCGGGTCCACGACGCGGCCCAGCAGCGCCTTGCCGACCGGCACTTCCACGATGGCGCCTGTGCGCTTGACGACATCGCCTTCCTTGATGGTGCTGTCATTGCCGAAAATCACGCAGCCGACATTGTCGGTTTCCAGATTCAGGGCCATGCCCTTGATGCCGCCGGGGAACTCGACCATCTCGCCGGCCTGGACATTGTCGAGACCGTGGACGCGGGCGATGCCGTCACCGACGCTGAGCACTTCGCCGACTTCGCTGACCTGCGCCTCGGCGCCGAAATTCTGGATCTCGCGCTTCAGGATGGCGGAGATTTCGGCGGGTTGAATATCCATCTTGCAGTTCCTTCATTCGTATTCTGTTGGCTCACCACGTTCATGGTGAGGAAGCTAATTCCTGCCCTTCGCTTACGCTCCGGGCGTTCGTCGCCCAAAACGGTCCACTGGACCGTTTTGTTTGCTTCGCAAACCGCTCCTCACCCTTTCATGGCCGCACGCAGGCCATCCAGCTTGGTGCGAAGCGAAGAATCGATCATGCGCGAGCCGACCTTGACGACGAGACCGCCGAGCAGGGTGGGATCGACTTTGGAATGCAGGCGAGGCTCCTTGCCCAGCCCGGACTTGAGAACGGATTTGAGCTCGGCGATCTCGGCATCGCTGAGCACGCGGGCAGCGGTGACTTCCGCTTCGGTTTCGCCGCGCGCGGTCGCGATCAGATGCTCATAAGCCAGGATGATCTGGTTCAGGACCCGCAAGCGCCGCTTCTGCGCCAGCAGCAGCACGAATTTTGTGGTGAGCGCGTTGGCGCCCATCTTGTCCAGGATCGCCTTCAGCGCCTTGACCTGATCCTCGGCGGAAAACACCGGCGAACCCACTAGGCGGCGCAGGTCGGAACTGGCTTCCAGGGCCCGGTGCAGGGAGGCCAGATCGGCGCTCACCGCGTCCACCACGCCCCCATCCTGGGCCAGTTCAAACAGGGCGTGCGCGTAACGCTTTGCCAGTCCGCCTTGGGCCGATTCCTTTGCCACTCGTGATCCTTGCGCGGCTTTGACGCAAAATCGCGCCAACTTGCCGGGTGATTTATGACTAAGCTATTGAATTAGCTGTTATTTTTTGCACTTACGCGAGTCGCCTCGCGAGCGCGGCTGCCAGTTAGCATGGGCGATAACGGCGACGCAATAATGACCGCCGCGCCAAGTGTCACACTGGGTTCTGGGGGTCAGATCAGCCGCAGAAAACGGGACAGCCGGAACTGGCCCAGCCAGCTGACGGGCGTGTGGGCATTCAGGAAGTCATAGGAGCCCAGCATGATGTCGGCGCGCGCCATCAGGTTTTCCGCAGGGACAAAACCGACACCACCTTCTTCCTGCGGCACCCGGCTGTCCTCGGAATTGTCGCGATTGTCGCCCATGGCGAAGATCATGTTGGCCGGCACTTTATAGACGGGCGTGTCGTCCAGCGGTCCGTCCCAGCCGCCCTTGAAAATGGTGTGGCGCACCCCGCCCGGCAGGGTTTCGGTGAATTTGCCGATTTCGTCCCACTGGCCGCTGGCTTCCTCGACCTTGCCGGAGCCCGCTGCCGCAAGCGGCACCTGCTGGCCATTGATCACAAGCCGGCCGTGCACCATCTGGATGCGGTCGCCGGGAAGACCGATCACCCGCTTGATCAGGATGGTTGCGGTATTACCAGGCTTTCTGAAGATCACGATGTCGCCGCGCGCCGGCAGCTTGCCGAACAGGCGCGTTTCCGACGCCGGGCCCAGGCCATAGGGCAGCGACCAGCGGCTGAAGCCATAGGCGAACTTGGTGCCCAGCAGCGCATCGCCGATCTGCAAGGTCGGCTCCATCGAACCGGAGGGAATGTAAAAGGGCTGGGCTACCGCGGTGGTGGCGCAGACGGTCAGCAGGATGGCGGCCAGCGGCTCCATCAGCCAGTTGATCAGACGGCGGGCGAGGGGATGTTTGCGCATGGCGGCATTGTCCCGGGGAAAGGGCGTCTGACAAGGGCTTTTCGCGTTAATCCTTGACCGGAAGGGCCCAAAAGCCGATATGCCCGCCCTTGAAGCGGCATCTCCACCTCAAACGCATGATCGAGATTTCACAGGAATTCGGCTTTGACGCGGCCCACTATCTGGGCAATGGCGCGGTGGAAAACCGCCGCCTGCACGGCCATTCCTTTTATGCTGAAGTCACCTTGCGCGGCGAGGCCAATCCCGCCACCGGGTTCCTGCGTGACTTCGGCGAAGTGGATGCCGCGCTGAAGGCCATCCGCGAAACCCTGGATCACCGGCTGCTGAACGAGATCGAGGAACTGGGCATCCCCACGCTGGAGAATCTGGCCCGGTATATATATGTGCGCGCCAAGCGGGCGCTGCCGGAAGTGGCGCGGGTGAAATTGCGCCGGCCGTCTTATGGTCAGACTTGTGTCTACGAGGGCTGAGGCTATGGCGAAACGAAAGCTCCAGCTCGGTCGTCCCGTCACGCTTCCTGCTTCTCCGGAAGAGGCGGAACTGGATGCCGTTCCCAATCCGCATACCGACAGCGACTACGTGGTGCGATTCACTGCGCCCGAGTTCACGACGCTGTGTCCCATTACGGGCCAGCCGGATTTCGCGCATTTCGTCATCGATTATGTGCCCGCAAATACAATCGTCGAATCCAAGTCGCTGAAACTGTTCCTGGCCAGTTTCCGCAACGTCGGTGGTTTCCACGAAGACTGCACGCTGAAGATCGGCAAGCGCATCAGGAGCGCGATCAAGCCCAAGTTCATCCGGGTCGCGGGCTATTGGTATCCGCGCGGCGGCATGCCCATCGATATTTTCTGGCAGGACGGCAAGCTGCCCTCTGGTGTTTGGCTGCCCGAAACGGGCGTTTCATCTTATCGGGGCCGCGGCTGACCATTCACAGTCTGTGATCGGCAATCTCTTTGCCTGCTCAATTATTGTGCTAGCGTAGAGGTGAGAACCGGGAACGCCCGGCTGAGTCGTGTCCGGGGGGGCCATGTCGCAGCACGATATGTTTCTGTTGGCAATCGCGCTTGTCGTCATTCTGGCGGTGGTGGTGGCGATTGCGCGCCTGAGGGTTCATCCCTTTCCGGCGCTGGTTGTGGGTGCGCTGGTCCTGGGGCTATGGACCGGGGCGCCGGCCGACCAGGTCCTCAAAAGTTTCCGTGTCGGTTTCGGCGACACCCTCGCCAATGTCGGCGTGCTGCTGGCGCTGGGCGCGATGTTCGGCCAGCTTCTGGCCAGTTCCGGCGGCGCGGAACGCATCTCCAATGCGCTGCTGGATGTGGGCGGCACGCGTATGGTGCCATGGACCATGTGCGCGGTGGCGATGATCCTGGGCCTGCCGCTGTTCTTTGAAGCCGGCGTTGTGCTGATGATGCCCATTATCCTGAATGTGGGTGCGCGCCTCGCGAAAGAGCCCGGCAACCTGAAAGGCAATCCTTATCTGCTGGCGGGATTGCCGGTGTTTGCCGGTCTTTCGGTGCTGCACGCGCTGGTGCCACCGCATCCCGGCCCCATGGTGGCGATTGATGCGATGAAAGCCGATCTGGGCGTCACCCTGATCCTGGGCCTGATCATGTCGGTGCCCATCGCCATCGTGGCGGGTCCGCTTTACACCTATTGGATCGCGCCGCGCGCAACGGCGTCGCCGCCGGTGGATCTGGTCGGCCGGCTGACGCATCGTGACGTGCAGTTCCGCTCGCCCGGCATCGGCGCGACCGTCCTGACCATTCTGTTTCCCATCTTTCTGATGCTGGGCAAGGCCGTGGTGGATCTTCTGCTGCCTGCCGGCAATACGCTGCGATTTGGCTTCGACTTTATTGGCAATCCGATGGTGGCGCTGCTCTTGGCGGTGATCCTGTCGATGTTCACCTTCGGCTTCTTCATCGGCAAGGATACCCGCGCTGTCGGCAAGCTGTTGGGCGATGCGCTGCCGCCGATTGCCTCGATCATGCTGATCATCGGGGCGGGCGGCGCGCTCAAGCAGATGCTGATCGATGTGGGCTTGGGCGCAGTGATCGCGCACGCTTCGCAACTGGTCGACCTGTCGCCGCTGCTGCTGGCCTGGTTCACCGCGGTGATCCTGCGGCTCGCTACGGGATCGGCTACCGTCGCGATCGTCACCGCCTCGGGCCTGATGGCGGCCACCGTGACCACCAATCCGCATCTCAGCCCGGCGCTGATGGCGCTGTCGATCGGGTCGGGTTCGCTATTCTTCTCCCACATCAATGACGCGGGCTTCTGGCTGGTGAAGGAATATATGGGCATGAACCTGCCCAACATGTTCAAGACCTGGTCGGTGCTGGAGACCATCATTGCGGTGATGGGGCTGGTGCTCTGTCTGGCGCTGTCACTGGTGATTTAGCGCGGTGGTTATTTAAGCGGACAGACCTTCATCAGCGTGTCGCGCTGGGCCGAAAGATCGCCGAAGGTGAAGCTTTCATCGCCGGTCTTGCCGCCATCGCCCAGAAAATGCGCGCTGACATGATGGGCATTGGCCAGCGCGCGCTGGATTTTGGCGGTGTCGTAGACAGTAACCACGTCGGTATCGTCGTCGCCAAAGGCATCGGCGTTCAGCACCACGGGCTTTGCATCATCGATGGTCAAGGTCACACGGGCAGGGCCTTCCGGGATCAGGCCGCGGTGCGGCAGGAACATCACCCGAAAACCATTCTCGGTGTCGCAATAAAGCTCCATGCGGGCGCCGCCCTTGTCGGCGTCGGCCCAGGCTTCCATCAGCACCCGGTCCATGAAGCGGTCGGGCTGATGGGAGATCGTCCAGTCCTGATGCGCGGGCGCGGCCTGTGCCGCGCTGCACAACAGCATTACCCCGACAAAAGAAAATCGTGTCATGTGGTCCTTGTAGCGCGGGCGGAAAGCTGCGGATAGTCTGCCGCGCGGCCGGGAGAAATTTATGAAAAACAAAACGTCACAGTTGCAGCGCCGCAGTTTTCTCAAGCTGATGGGCGCGGTGCCGGCCGCGGGCGCAACACCCGCCTGGGCGGCATCCGGCGATGTCTCGCTGGTGGACCAGTCAGGTCTGGCGCCGGTGAAGCTGGCGGTGAAACGGCTGGCTGCCGCGCTGAAAGCCCATGGCGCGGCGCTGCATGAGATATCGGACGTCAAACAGGCGAAGGGCCTGTTGATTGTCGTCGCCGCACCGCGCTCGCCGCTGGTGGCAGGTTTTCCTCCGGCCGCCGTGGACTGGGGTGCGCCGGATTCCATCCGGCTGGCGCCTGGGACAATTGAAGGCCATGACGCGCTGCTGGTGTCGGCCATGGATGTGCGCGGCTTCGTCTATGGCCTGCATGAGCTGGCCGAGCGGGTGGAATTCGGCGGCGCCGTCGCGCTGCATCTGCAAGACCGCGTCGAGGAAGCCTCACCCAACCGGGTGCGCAGTGTGGCGCGGCCCTTCCTCAGCGAGATCGAGGACAAGGCCTGGTTCTATGACCGGGACGGCTGGCGCGCTTATCTCGACATGCTGGTGGCGGCGCGGTTCAACCGTTTCAATTTCGCGCTGGGCTTTGGCTACGATTTTCCCAAGGGCGTGACCGGCGACTATCTGCATTTTCCCTATCCCTTTCTGGTCGAAGTGCCGGGCTATCACGTCACGATTGCCCCGCCGCTTGCACATGGCGAGGGCAAGAAAAATCTCGACACCTTGAAATTCATCGCAGCTGAGACCGGTGCGCGGGGGCTGGAATTCCAGCTGGGGATTTGGACCCATGCCTGGCAATGGACCGACAGCCCGCATTCCGATCATGTGATCCATGGTCTGGACGGTTCTGACGGCAAGGCGGACTGGAAGCTGGGCGCGCGCTACAGCCGCGACGCGCTGGCGATCCTGCTGAAGGAATGTTCCGAAATCACCGGCATCACCTTGCGCGTGCATGGTGAGAGCGGTGTGCCGGAAGGCACCTATGATTTCTGGCAGACGCTGTTTGAAGCCATCGCCGGCGCCGGCCGCAAGATCGAAATCGAGATGCATGCCAAGGGCATCAACCAGATCATGATCGACATGGCGGTGAAGACCGGCCAGCCGGTGAAGGTCGGGCCCAAATTCTCCGCCGAGCATCAGAGCCTGGGCTATCACCAGGCCGATATCCGCGAGCTGGAAATCCCCACGGCTGACCGCATGGAGCAGGGCGTCTTTGCCGTCTCCAATGGCGAGCGGCGCTTCACCCGTTACGGCTATGCCGATCTTTATCAGGAAGGCCGCGCCTACGGCATTCTTTATCGCCTGTGGCCGGGCACGCGGAAACATCTTCTGTCGGCTGATCCGGCCTGGGCATCGGCGATCGGGCGCGCAGCCAATTTCTGCGGCGCCGATGGGCTGGAAATTTGCGAGCCGCTGACCTTCAAGGGCCGCGAGGGCTCCGGCCATCCGGGCGGCCGCAATGCGTATCTCGGCACCGACAGTGCGAAAGACTGGCGCAAATTCGCCGAGAGTTACCGGCTGTGGGGCCGGCTGCTCTATAATCCCGACGCCACGCCCGACAGCTGGCGCAAAAGCCTGAAGCGCAAATTCGGCGCCAACGCCGATTCCGCCGAGCGTGCGCTGTCGGCGGCCAGCCGCATCCTGCCGTTATTGACCAGCGCGCATATGGCGTCGGCGTCCAATCATGCCTATTGGCCGGAAATGTACACCAACCAGCCGATCGTCAGTGACCAGGGCTTTGTGCCTTATACCGATACGCCCAAGCCGCGGGTGTTCGGATATGTCAGCCCGCTCGATCCGCAGCTTTTCTCCACCATCGCCGAGCATGTCGATGACCTGCTGGCGGGGCGCGCCAATGCCAAATATTCACCGGCCGAGGTCGCGGCGTGGCTGGATGACTTGCTGTTCCAGACCGATCATGCCCTGACCGACATCGATCCGCCGCATGATGCCGCGACACGCCGGCTGGTGGAAGACGCCGCGATCCAGAGTGGCATCGCGCATTTCTTCGCCGTCAAACTGCGCGCGGGGCTTTATTTCACCTTGTGGCAGAAGGCCAAAAGCCGCGATGCCGGCGCGCGCGCGGTCGAAAGCTACAACCAAGCGCGCGATGCCTGGTCGAAAATGGCGGTACGCGCCAAAAGTGTTTACGCCACCGATGTTTCCTACGGCGAAATTCCGCAGCGGCGCGGTCACTGGACGGATCGTCTCGCGGCGATCGATGCCGATCTTGCGGCCATGAAGACGGTCGTCGCCGCCCAACTGGGTGGTGATGATGGCGCGGGACTTCTCGCAGCCATTGCCCAGCCGCCGCAGCGTCTGATGACCCAAGCCCATCATGTTCCGGTGGACCATTTCGCGCCGGGCGCCGACCTGCCGTTGGTGCTGAACGGGGCAGGGGATGTGACGGCAACGCTGTTCTATCGCCATGTCAATCACGGCGAGCGCTGGCAGTCGATGGCCATGTCGCAGGAAGGTGACAGCTTCCGGGCGGCCATTGCGGGCGCCTACACCAATTCGCCCTATCCGCTGCAATACTACTTTGTGCTGGAGAAGGACGCGCAGTCAGCACTTTACCCGGGCTTCAATGCGATGCTGTCGAACCAGCCTTATTTCGCGGTGTGGAAACGCGGCTGAACGTCAGCCTACTGCCCCATGCCCGCGGCGGACTTCACGTCACCGGTCAGCTGCGCGGTGCAGTCGGCCAGCGCGTGTTCGTTGCAGCTTTCCACGCTCTGGCCGAGCTGATCGCCGTTGCGGCTGAAGGCGACGGTGAAGGTCCAGGTGGTGCCACTGATCTTCAGATGCTCGACCTTAATCTTGTCGGGGATGGAGACCACCAGGGTACCGGGCCCGTTCTGGGTGTGCAGCACAAAGGGGGGCTGGGTCAGGGCGGCGGTGATGGCGTCGTTGAGAACCTGATCCCGCGAGGGCTCGAAATAGACCGAGATGGGCTGGTCCTGGGCGAGTGCAGGCGCGCTGGCCAGCGCGGCGGCGATGAGAAGATAAAGGGCTCGGGACATGGGGATCGAAAAGAGGAGGGCCCCCACTTCAATCGAGCATTCGCCTCGTGTCCAACGACTCTTTTTTCATGAAGCGTGGTTAAGCGGGCCCGCTCTGCGCCTGACACTCTATAGGGCTCGGCCGCACGGCGCGCGTTTTGCCCTTGCCGCCCGCGCGATGGCCTATAAAGTCGCCGCATGCTGCTGCAGATACCCGCCGTGCTGACAAAGGATCAGGTCGCCCATATCCGCGACATGCTGAAGGACAGCGACTGGGTGGATGGCAAGGTCACCGCCGGTCCGCAATCGGCTGCCGCCAAGAACAATCTGCAGGTGCCCGAGACCACGCCGTCGGCGCGCGCGCTGGGCAAGATCATCACCGAGGCGCTGGGCAAGAACGAGCTGTTTCATTCCGCCGCACTGCCGGCCAAGGTCGTGCCGCCACTGTTCAACCGCTACGAACAGGGCATGACCTATGGCACCCATGTCGACAATGCGCTGCGTCTGCAGCATGACGGCGGCCGCTCGCGCACCGACATGTCCTGCACGGTGTTTCTGACCGATCCCGCCGACTATGACGGCGGCGAACTGGTGGTCGAAGACACCTATGGCTGGCATGCGGTCAAGCTCGCGGCCGGCGATGCGATCCTTTATTCCTCGACCAGCCAGCACCGGGTCAACCCGATCACGCGCGGCGCGCGCTGGTCGTCCTTCTTCTGGGTCCAGAGCATGGTCCGCGACGAGGCCGCGCGCGGCATGCTGTTCGACCTTGACCGTTCGGTGCAGTCGCTGCGCAAGAGCGTGGGCGATACCACCGATGTGCTGCGCCTGACCGCGCTCTATCACAACCTGTTCCGCCGCTGGGCGGACGTCTGACGCGCAAAACGCGGCTGCCGGGGCCCAGCCATGAACATCACCGACACCGACATTGCGGCCTCGCCCGCCTATTACCCGCAGAGCTTCGACGCCAAGGGCGACCGGGTGATGCTGGTCAAGATGTCGGCGGCCGACTACCGGCTCTCCAGCTTTCTCGACAGCCGGATCCTGGCGCCAGGCATGACCGCGGCCTGGTTCGATTACATTCCCGTCGCGGTATCGGCCGATCAGGTCAAGCCGCGCCCGCTGCATTTCATCTTCCACAGCGGCCATGTCGGCTCCACGCTCCTGTCGCGGCTGCTGGACGAGGTCCCCGGTGTGCTGGGCCTGCGCGAACCGCATCCGCTGCAGACCCTGGCCGAGATGGCGGACGAGACGCCCGCAGACGCCGCCTATACGGCGCGGCTCAAGACCTTCCTGCGCCTGTGGTCGCGCGGCTTCGAGACGACGCGCTGGGTGGTGCTGAAGGCCACCAGCATGACGGGACGCATCGCGCCCGATTTGTTGGCCGCGTTGCCGGACGCGAAGGCGGTTTATCTCAACCTGCCGGCTGAGGCCTATCTGACCGCGATCATGGGTTCGCCCTCGGCCGGCGCCGATCTCAAGCTGTTCGAGGCGATCCGCTACAGGCAGCTGTCGGCCATGCTGGGACAACAGATCGAACCCGCAACCTCGGTTGGCGAACTGGCGGCCATCGCCTGGATGGTGGAACGGGGCAATCAGGAACGGGCCAAGGCGGCGGCCGGGCGCCGGGTGCTGCTGCTGGATTTCGAGACCATGCTTTCGGACATCCAAACCAGCGTGGCCAATGTGCTTCGGCATTTCGACCTGCCGGCGGTGGCGGGCCAGCTGGCCCAAAGCCCGTCGCTCGCCCGCTATTCCAAGGCGCCGGAGCAGCTCGCCTTCTCGTCCGACGCGCGGGCGAACATGATGCGGCGGTCCCGCCAGATGTTTGCGGAAGAAATCGGAAAAGGTCTGGCGTTGATCGCCAGGCTCCAGCCCGGCGCAGGCTAGCAGGCCCCGAGAGTCTTTGCGGATCACGGTGGTTCCGAACCGGAACCCCATGACGACGAGCGCAAGCTGCAACCTTGAAACGGGGCACCAAAGCCGGACTACCACGTTTTATGGAAGGAGGGTTTTTCCATGGAGGGAAAAACATGCATATCTCCAAAACCATGAATGTACTCGCCGTCTCGGCCTTTGTGGGCACGGGCGCGGCCATTGCCCTGGCGTCGCCTGCGTCCGCCTATGTGGTGTGCAACAGTGACGGCGACTGCTGGCATACCGACCGCCGCTGGGCCTATCCCGGTGCCGGTTATGTCTGGCATCCCGATGACTGGTATTTCCACCGGACCTGGGCGGATGGCGCACACTGGCGTGATTATCACGAAGGCCGCGGCTATTGGCGCGGCGGCGTCTGGGTGACTTTCTAAAACAGCCTTGGCTAAAACAATCCTGATGACGAAAGACCTCGCGCCCTTGGCGCGGGGTCTTTTGTTGGCATTGAGATCGTCTAGACGACTTCAGAAAGGAAGCCTGGCCCCCTACACGAACATCCCCGGTGCTGGTATGCACGCTGATCTGGAAAAGATCGCTTCATATCGGGGACGGACATGGGAATCAGGATGACGGTGACGGCTGGCGTGGCATTGACCTGCGCCATGCTCACGGGGCTTGCGGCCCAGACGCCGCAGCTTGCTGACGTTGCCAACAATCCCTTCGCCAGCAATCCGGACGCGGTGACCCAGGGTGCGGCGCTGTTCGACCGCACCTGTTCGGGCTGTCATGGGCCGGGCGCCACCGGTGGCCGCGGACCGGCGCTGGCCAATGGCGTCTTCCAGCATGGTGGCAGCGACAACGAGATTTTTGCAACCATCAAGGGCGGCGTGCCGGGCACCCAGATGCCGTCTTTCTCTACCTTGCCGTCCGATGATGTCTGGCGGCTGGTGACGTACATAAAGAGCCTGTCGGGTCAGCTGGGCGGGCAGGGCAAGATCACGGGCGACGCCAAGCCGGGCGAGCAGGTGTTTTTCGGCAAGGGCAGCTGCGCGTCGTGTCACGAGGTTGATGGCCGTGGCCCTGATCTCGCCAGCGATCTGTCGGCGGAAGGCACCAAGCCGGCTGGCGCCATCAAGACCGGCGTGCTGCATCAGTTCCGCCGCCGCTTCGGGCCCGCGCCGCATTTCGCCGATGTGACGACAGCGGACGGCAAGACCGTCCACGGTCTGGTGCGCAATGACGACGCCTTTTATATCCAGCTGGAGACGATGGACGGCCACTGGTCGGTCTTCGACAAGAAGGACGTGAAAAGCGTTGCGCCGGCCGGCAATGCCTGGCCGGGTGACGTCGAAGCGCGGCTTTCACCGGCCGACATCGACAATGTGGTGGCTTATCTGGCGGGTCACAAGAAGCGCGATCTGGCCCAGACCGCCAAGGCCGATCCGGCGCCGGTTCTTCCTTATGCCAGCATCGCCAATCCCAAGGCCAGCGACTGGACGACCTATTGGGGCGACTATCAGGGCACCCATTTCAGCACCCTGGACCAGATCACCGCCGCCAACGTCAACCAGCTTCAGGCGAAATGGATCGCGCCGCTGTCGGGCACCTATGCGACCGAGGCCACGCCTGTCGTGGTGGATGGGGTGATGTATGCCGCGGGCGGCTCGGGCGATGTTTTCGCCTATGACGCGCGCACGGGCCTTGAGATATGGGCCTTCCATCGCAAGCAGGACATCAAGAATCCCTATCAGAACAATCCCAACAACAAGGGCGTTGCGGTCCTGGACGGCCGCGTCTTCGTCGGCACCTTGGACGATCTTTTGATCGCCATCGACGCCCATACCGGCCGCGAGCTGTGGGAGACGCGCACCGACGACACCTTGGCGGGCTACCAGCTGACCGGCGCGCCGCTGGCGGTGGACGGCAAGATCATCATGGGCATGTCGGGCGGCGAGCTGGGCGTGCGCGGCTATCTGGACGCCTATGATCCGGCGACCGGCAAGCGGCTGTGGCGCACCTATACGATTCCGGGACCGGGCGAGAAGGGCAACGAAACCTGGGCCGGCGACAGCTGGAAGACCGGCGGCGCGCCGACCTGGCTGACCGGCAGCTATGACGTGAGCCAGCATCTGCTGATCTGGGGCACCGGCAATCCCGCGCCCGACTATAATGCCGAAAGCCGCAAGGGCGACAATCTCTACAGCGACAGCGTGCTGGCGATCGATCCCGATACCGGCAAGATCAAGTGGCACTATCAGTTCACGCCCAATGACGATCACGATTGGGATTCGACCGAGGATTATGTCCTGACCGAGTTGGCGGTGGACGGCAAGCCGCGCAAGGTGATCCTGCACGCCGACCGCAATGGCTATTTCTATGTCCTTGATGGCAAGGACGGTCATCTGCTCTTGGGCACGCCGTTTGTGCGTACCAACTGGAACAATGGCTTTGACGCCAAAGGCCGGCCGATGGTCAATCCCGCGACGGTGGCGACCTCCACCGGTTCGGTCGTGTTCCCCGCCGTCGGCGGCACCAACTTCCAGGCGCCGACCTACGACGCGAAGAATGGCCTTTTCATTCTGGAATATGTCTCGTCACAGGGTTTCGCCCAAAGCGCACCGGTGACCTACGAAAAGGGCAAGCAGTTCCTGGGCCGCGGCGTGGGCGGCGGACCCCAGGCGGTGCCACCGGATCAGGGCATTGAGGCGATCGACGCCAAAACCGGCAACATCGTGTGGAAATTCCCCATGGTGCGGGTTGGCCTGTCATCGGGTTTGGTCGGCACGTCAGGCGGTTTTGTCTTCGCCGCCAGCGCCGAAGGCCAGCTGTTGGCGCTGGATGAAAAGACCGGCAAGCCGCTCTGGCATTTGCGCGTCAACGGCCCGGTCAACTCCTCGCCCATGGCATACATGGCCGGCGGCAAGGAGTTCATCGCCATCACCGCGTCGACGCAGCTGCTGACCTTTGGTTTGCCCGACTAGGGGTCAGCAGACGGCGCGGAAGGTTTCGGCGCCTGCCATCTGCCAGGCCTTGCCAAAGCGGGCATCCGACGTGCCGGCCAGCAATTCGCCGGGCGCGAGTGCGGGATAGAGTTCGGCAAAGGTCGCCACTTCGCGCGGCGACAATCGCCGCGAGATATGGCTGCGGTTGAACAGGGTCGGGTGATCCAGTCCTGCCGCGGCCGTCAGTTCGGCCAGGGACTGCAGCGTGGCGCGATGGAAATGGGCCACGCGCGTGGATTTGTCCCCCACCACCAGCGCGCGCTGGCGCGACGGATCTTGTGTCGCCACGCCGGTCGGGCAGCGGTCGGTATGACAGGACTGGGACTGGATGCAGCCCAGCGCGAACATGAAGCCGCGGGCGGAGTTGCACCAGTCCGCGCCCAGCGCGATCGCGCGCACCATGTCGAAGGCGGTGACGATCTTGCCGCTGGCGCCGACGCGGATGCGCTCGCGCACCCCAAGCCCCACCAGCGAATTGTGGACGAAGGTCAGGCCTTCGCGCAGCGGTTTGCCGATATGATCGGCGAATTCCAGCGGAGCGGCGCCGGTGCCGCCCTCCTTGCCGTCCACCACGATAAAATCGGGATAGATGCCGGTCTTCTGCATCGCCTTGCAGATGGCCAGGAATTCCCACTCATTGCCGACGCACAGCTTGAACCCGGTCGGCTTGCCACCGGAAAGCTCGCGCAGTTTGGCGATGAACTCCATCAGCTCCACCGGTGTCGAGAAAGCGGAATGGCGCGCCGGCGAGACACAGTCCTGGCCCATGGGCACGCCGCGCGTGGCGGCGATTTCCGCACTGACTTTCGCGGCGGGCAAAACGCCGCCATGGCCGGGCTTGGCGCCCTGGCTGAGCTTGACTTCGATCATCTTGATCTGGTCGTCGGCGGCCACCGTGGCGAACCGTTCGCCGCTGAAGGTGCCGTCCGCATTGCGCGCGCCGAAATAGCCTGAACCCAGCTCCCAGATCACATCGCCGCCTTCGCGGTGATAAGGGCTGAAACCGCCTTCGCCGGTGTCATGGGCGAAGCCGCCCAGCCAGGCGCCCTTGTTGAGGGCGCGAATGGCGTTGGAGCTGAGCGCGCCGAAGCTCATGGCCGAGATGTTGAAGATAGACGCCGAGTAGGCCTTGCCGCTGTCGTGGCCGCCGATCTGGATGCGGAACGGCGCGTCGTTGACCGGCGCAGGCGCGATGGAATGGTTCATCCATTCATAGCCATCGGCATAGACGTCATAGGTGGTGCCGAACGGGCGCTTGTCGAGCTGGCTCTTGGCGCGCTGATAGACGATGGCGCGCTTGTCGCGCGGGAAGGGCATGGCATGCTTTTCGTCTTCGAAGAAATATTGCCGCATCTCCGGGCGGATTTCCTCCAGCAGAAAGCGCAGATGCGCCGCGATGGGATAGTTGCGAAGGATGGCGTGCTTGGTCTGGATCAGGTCCCGCACGCCGGTGATCACAAAGCCAAGGCAGATGGCAAAACCGATCAGGGCGAAGGGCGAGCGGGGATCAAGCGCGAGCAGCGCCAGCAACGCCATGCTGGCCAGCGAGAACAGCGTGAGCAGAATGAAGCGCGGGGTGAAAAGGCGAAATATCAACATATGTCCTATCCGTCCTGAGAAATTCCTGGCGGCCGGTCCGACGATGGACTCACCGGATCAATTATTTTTCAGAGAGAATATATGTCTCCGATGAATTTTTGATGCGGCAATCTCCGGTGCCCAGCCAGTGCGACGGATTTGTTGCGACGCAGCATATGGCTGGCCAGTACCTGCTGACGGGATTGCCCGCTAATCTCTTGGCGAATGGCCATGGTGGCGGGGACATGACATTTTTCGGCGCACGCCGGTTGGCGCTTCTGGCGAACAGCCTGTCGCTCCTTCTTCTGGCGGCTTCGGCGGCCCATGCGGACAGTCCTCATTATGTAAACGATTCGTCCTGGCCCAAGCCCTTTGCGCACCATTGGGTGATGGGGCAGATCGGCGGCCTTGCCGTGGACGGGCATGACCGCATCTGGGTGCTGCAACGGGCGCTGCCCTATGCGGTGGACGAACAGGGCAAAAAGCACAATCTGGCGCCGGCAAGCCGCATGCCGGCCATCATGGTGTTCGACACCCACGGCAATGTCGTGAAGTCCTGGGGCGGGCAGGGCTATGTGCGCGACTGGCCGAAATCCGAGCATGCGCTGTGGGTGGATGCGCAGGACAATGTCTGGATCGGCGGCAATGCGCCGGGCGACCGGCAAGTGCTGAAATTCACCGCCGACGGGCGCCAGCTTCTGGAAATCGGCCGCCCCACCAATGCGGCGCGCAACAATGCCGATACCAGCATGCTGGGCGAGCCGGCCGGCATCGAAGTCGATAGCGCCGCGCGTGAAGTCTATGTGTCGGACGGTTATCTCAACAGCCGCGTCGTGGTTTATGATTCCGACACGGGAAAATTCAAGCGCGGCTGGGGCGCCTATGGCATCGCTCTGGACGCAATCGCCAATCCGCCCGAGCCCACGGCCGCGGCGGCGTCCACGCTTGGCCATTATGTCCGCGAGGGCCCCGATTATGTGCCCGGCGAGGCGCCGGAAAAGCAGTTCCGCACCCCGGTGCATTGTGTGCATCTGTCAGCGGACGGATATGTCTATGTCTGTGACCGGCGCAATGACCGCATCCAGGTCTTCACCCGGCAGGGAAAGTTCGTGAGGGAGTTTCTGGTCCACCGCGAGACCAAAGGCAACGGCTCGGTCTGGACGCTGAGCTTTTCGCACGATCGGCAACAGCAATACCTGATCATCGGCGATGGGGTGAACCAGCGCGCCTGGGTCCTCAGGCGCCAGGATGGCGCCGAAGTGTCAAGCTTCGGTCAGGGCTATCTGTTCTATGTGCACCAGGCGGCGCTGGATTCCAAAGGCAATTACTACACTGGCGATGTCGGCGGCACCGAAATCCCGCGCGGTCCCAGCAATGGCAAGCCCATCCAGAAATTCGTCCTGCAGCCGCGCTGAGCCGGCCGTCAGATAGGCATTCTGCGTTTGGAATATTCGCGGCCAACCAGGGCGGTCTCTTCCGACCCCACCAGCAGCATCGCGCCGTCCCGAATCTGGTTCAACACATAGTTGAAGGTCCCCGGCGCGTTGGTGGCCATGTTCAGGTAGTAGACATGGTGCTTCTTGCATAGGCTCAGCACCATGTCGTGAACCGCCATCATTTTTGGGAATCTGGTTTCATCGAAGCGGCTGCCGTCCAGCGGCAGGCCATCAAAATTGCTGAGCCAGTAATTGTTGTCGGTCGGACCCCATTCGGCGAAAGCAACGCCCGGAACAGACAGGGAGGCGTCGGCATTGGCGTCGGCTATAGTGTCCTCGATCTTCAGGCCGAACAAGATTTCGCCTTTGGGATTGAGCGGCCACAGATCGGCAACGCGCACATACTGGGCGTTGTTCATGCCCCAGATCCGGCTGGCGAAGATGGCGTTGGCGCCGCGCAGGCCCTGGCGCGCAAGCTTGGGGACGCCGGGATAGTCGAAGGGATAGCGGCAGGCCATGTGGGCCGCGACCTCGACGGCCTTGGGATCGCGGGCGTGGCAAATCTGAATGCCCATCGCGCCCATGTCCAGTATCTGCCCCAGGACCCAGCTGTTGGCCAGCATGTAATCTTCATTCAGGCCCAACACCGGGCAGGTCACGAACACGACTGGCATGCGATGGCCGCTGCGCGTTCCTCCGCCATCTGCCAGTCCGCGCATGAAGTCGCGCAGTTCCTTGAGATCGAAGAGCTCATGCTCCATGTCGTAATTGATCATGTCGGCCCAGGTCTTGCACATCGCCTTGCCCAGCTCGTAGGAATCGACGCCGGGCGTGGGTTGTGCGGTGGTGTACCAGGCGGGCTGACGGTCTTCCCATAGCTCGATCACCTTGTTGAACCGGCGCGGTTTGTAATTTGGATCGACGGCCGAGGTCTGCCGGCCGGAATTGACTGGTGGGATCGCCGCATTGCTCTGGGCCTCAGCGTTGCCCGCAAGTCCCATGCCCAGCCCGATAGCCGCCGTGAGGAAATCCCTCTTCTTCAGTTCCATGGCGCCGGTCCTGTTCTTGAGTAGCGCAGACAAACGGAAATTCTTATTTTTGCAGTGCGAGCGGTTCTGAATCGGTCAGATACAACTGCATGGTCAGGCTGACGCGCTCCTCCAGGCAGTGGCCGGCATAGACATGGCCGTTGCTGAGAAGTCCCACCACACAATGGGCATGCACCACGGGCTTGCCGTCCTTGTCGCGAAGGATGCTGCCATTGAAGGCGGCCACCTCCATTTCCTCGTTCAGCTTGACCACCTTGAACGCCTTTTTGGGCCGGTCGGACCATCCGATTACCGCCGAACCGAAGGCGCCGATGGCCGAGAAATGGGCGTTGGTGAGATGGTTCTTGTCCGCGAAATCGGCAAGACCGGCCGCTACGTCATCATCCTTGGTGAAGGTGATGTAGAAAGTCCGTGTCCTGGGAGACAGTTCGGTGGCGTTCAATCCCGGCGCGGTGCCCGGTTTGACCGCGGATGAGGGCATGTAGTCGAAGGGTGCGTCCTGGGCCATGGCGTTGGCCGCCAGGCGGGCCACCAAAAGGGCCGTGATCATGGTGATGCGCATCTGTTCCCCGCCCGTTTAATAGTCGTTATTGAGAATTGGAATGTCTTTCACCGGCCGCCGGCCCGGCAGCGATTGCAGATAGGCGAAGATGTCGGCTGCTTCCTTTTCCGACAGCAGATTTTCCGGATAGGGCGGCATGTCGTTGATGGGATTGCGCAGCTGGCGCTTGAAGGCGACAAACGGCATTCGGGTTTGCGCCAGCACGGGCGCGGATCCCGTCATCAGGCCGCCCTGGCCAACCCGGCCGTGGCACTGATAACAGCCATCGGCGAGATAGACCTTCTTGCCATTGGCGGCGTCGGCTTTTGGCGCATCCTGGGCGAAAGCCGCCGGCGCGCCAATGATCACCATCACGGCCGCGATCTGAAGCAATCTGTTCATGGCTTTCCTCCTATCGCGGATCGGTGACGACATCGACCAGCGCCGGCTGCCCTTTGCGCACCACCGCCAGCGCGCGCTTCAGCGCCGGCGCAAGGTCTTTGGGATTTGTCACCGGTCCCTCGGCATAGACGCCCATGCTTTTGGCCATCATGGCGAAGTCGATGTTGGGATCGGTGATGGTGGTGCCGACATGGGCATTCTGCACGCCGCGGCCGTGGCGGTTGGACATGGCCTGCACATACATCAGCTCCTGATGCCAGGCGCGGTTGTTGTGCATGACATAGAGGATGGGAATCTGGTGATGCGCCGCGCTCCACAATGTTCCGGGACACATCATCAGGTCGCCGTCACCCTGAATGGACACCGACAAGCGCCCATACTTGCGGTTGGCCAGCGCCGCGCCCAGTGAGGCCGGCGCATTGTAGCCCACGCCCGCGCCACCCGAAGAACCGATCCAGCGATAGACCTTGTCGAAATTCCACAGCCGCCGCGGCCAGGTGACCCGGATGCCGTTGCCCACAAGCGACCAGTCGTCGTTTTTGATCTGGTCGTAAAGCTCGGCGCACAGCCTAGCCAGGGTCACCGGGCTCGCATCCCAGCCGATGGTGGCTTCGGCTTTCCACTGCTCGACCATGGTGTGATAGGAATTTTCCAGCCGTTTGCGGCGGGCATCGAAAACCGTTTTGCGGTCGGCGCCGGCCAGCTGCTTCACCTGCTCGATGAGGGAGGGCAGGGTTTCCTCGCCATCGGCGGCGATCGCCAAGTCCACGGCCTGGAAGCGCTGGAACTGCTGGTCATTGGCATTGCTCATCATGTCACTGGTCGTGATGCTGATAGTGTGTGCCGTTGGCTTGATGATACTGCGGGTGCGCCGGTCGATGCGGTCGCTCAAGGTGTGGGTGGTGCCGTAGAAATCATTCAGCTCCAGCCCCAGAATGACGTCGGCCTGCGCCAGCACCGCATTGCTGCGGCCTGAATGGTTGAGCGGATGGCGGGTGGGGAAATTGGAACGCCCGCCTGTGTCTATCACCGGGCATTGCAGCGCCTCGGCCAGCTCGACCAGCCGGTCCATGCCGCCTTGCGTCCGCGCCAGGCGGTCGGCGACGATCACCGGATTCTCCGCCTTGACCAAAAGGCCCGCGGTTTCGGCGACGGCCGCGCTGTCGCCCTGTGGCGGCGCCACCCGTGTCAGCGGCGGGATGCTCAGCGCGGCGCGGTTGGGAATGGGATTTTCCTGCATCTCGCTGTCGAGAGAGAGCAGTACCGGCCCCATCGGCGGTGTCAGGGCGACCTTCCAGGCCCGCATGGCCGATTCCGCGAAATGCTGCAGCGAGCCCGGCTGGTCGTCCCACTTCAGATAGTCGCGCGCTATAGCGCCAGGATCGATGGCCGCATGATCCCATTCAAAGGAAAACAACCGCTTGGAGCCATCAACCGAGTTGCCCACGATCATGTAGACCGGCGCCTGGTCGCAATAGGCATTGTACAGCGCCATGGTGGCGTGCTGCAGGCCGACCGTGGCCTGGGCCATCACCGCCATCGGCTTGCCTTCGATCTTGACATAGCCATGCGCCATCGCCACGGCGATTTCCTCATGGGTGCAGCTGAGCAATTCCGGCGATTTGTTGCCCCCGCCATTGATGATCGCCTCATGCAGGCCGCGGAACGTGTTGGCCGGCGTCTGGGCAACATATTCGATGCCCAACAGCTTCAGCACTTCCACCATGAAGTCGCCGCCGCTGGAGGACTGCTGCACCGGATCGGGCGCGGGCGGCAATGTTTCCGCCGCCATGTCGGGAAGGGGCGCCGAACGGGCGGCAGGCGCAGGCGTCTGTGCCGCGGCGGGGGCAGCTGCGCCCAGCGCCGCGCCGGCGACAGTTGCGCCTTTCAGGAAACCCCGGCGGCCGATGGGCTCCCCGCGATCAGCCTTCGACATATGTCCCCCTTCAATAAACCCCAGCGCGCCTTCTATTGGCGCACGAATTTCTTCACTGTTCCGTCCAGCAGGCCGATATAGACATCGCCATTGGGCGCCACCGCGCCGCCATGGGCGCGCGCATTGGCGCCTTCACCCGGCAGCGTTTCCAGCGCCTTGCCATTCAGGTCGCGCAGCACCCCGCCCGCCCAGATTTTCTGGTCCGGCGTGATGATCAGCGATGACAGGGCGCCGACATGATCCCATTCGCTCAGATATTTGCCCTGCGCGTCGAACACCTCGACCCGCTCATTGTCGCGGTCGGCGATATAGATGCGCCCCTGATGGTCGATCACCACGTTGTGCGGCAACTGGAATTCGCCCGGGCCATTGCCGCGATGGCCGAATTCGCCCAGCAGGCGGCCATCGGCGGAAAACCGCACGATCCGGGCATTGCCGTAACCGTCCGTCACCACCAGCTCGCCATTGGGGGCAAAGGCGATGTCGGTCGGCAGGTAGAAATTGTGCGCCGTCATGCCCGGTTTGCCTTTGGTGCCGAGCGTCATCACCACATGGCCGGATGCATTCATCTTGTAAATGACCTGCGCGGGCGCATCGACGGCCCAGACATTGCCTTCAGGATCTACGCGCAGCTCATGGGCGCCGCAATTGCTGCAACCCGCCGCGCCATAGACCGCCTGATAGCCGGATGCATCGGGTCTGCGGTCCTGCTTGCTGACCGCGCCCACCTTGCCGTGATCGAACTTTACCTCGCCCCAGGGGCCGATGAGGTCGCCATCGGGCTTGTATTCCAGGATCGGATCATCGCCGCGGTGCAGGACCAGGATGTTGCCATTCTTTTCGACCGCGACGCTGGAGACCTGCCAGTAATTCCAGGGGGCCGCGACGCCCTTTTCGCCCAGAAGGGGCTTGGGCCATTGCGGCACGGCCTTGTAATGCACCACCGGTGCGTCGGCGGTTTGGGAAAGGGCGGGCAGGGACGCCCAAGTCAGGACGGCAGCCAAAAGCAAAACAGAGCGCATTTGTTACCTCTTTGGGGGCAGGCTTCTGTCTATGCGGACAATAGCCCAAATCGCGCACAGATCATAGAAAGCTAACAGGCAGGCCCGTTGCCACCCACTGTCAGACTGTGTCTAAATAGCGAACAAAATAGACTTGGGAGAAAACCCAACCCGGGGCAGTCCAGCCCATCCTTTTGACAGTAGTTCTGATGGTCCTTCGTGCCGCGCCAACGGCATGATCGTGTTGCGTCTTCCTCTGCGATCCACACACCGGAGTCCGCGCCCATGCTGAAGAATGGCTTTGTCGCCTCTGCGATCTTTCCGCTCCTGCTTCTTCTTTGTTCGGGCGGACGCGCCGGCGTGATCGGCGATTCCGAGCTTCGCGGCGCCGATCATGATGCGGGAAACTGGCTCATGTATGGGCGGACCTACGATGATCACCGGTTCAGTCCGCTCAACCAGATCAACGAGCAGTCCATCGGCAAGCTGGGACTGGCCTGGAGCCACGAATTCGGGACCTCGCGCGGGCTGGAGGCCACGCCGCTGGTGGAGGACGGCATCCTCTACACCTCCGGCAACTGGAGCGTGGTCTATGCGATAGACGCAAAGACCGGAAAAGTCCGCTGGACCTTTGACCCCAAGGTGCAGCGCTCGCGCGCCTATTTCATTTGCTGCGATGTGGTGAACCGTGGCGTGGCGCTTTATCACGGCAAGATTTATGTGGGGACGCTGGATGGCCGCCTGATCGCGCTGGATGAGCACACCGGCGCTCCGGTATGGGACGTACCGACGTTCGACAAATCCAAGCCCTATGCGATCACCGGCGCCCCCCGTATCGCGGGCGGCAAGGTGATCATCGGCAACGCCGGCGCCGAATATGGCGTGCGGGGATATATCTCGGCCTTTGATGCCGAAACCGGCAAGATGCTCTGGCGATTTTATACCGTGCCGGCAGACCCATCGAAGGGCTTCGAATCCAAAGCCATGGCGGCGGCCGCCAAGACCTGGAGCGGCGAATGGTGGAAGGTGGGCGGCGGCGGCACGACCTGGGAAGGAATTGTCTACGACCCGTCGCTCGACCTTCTGTATTTCGGAACGGGCAATCCCACCGCCTGGTACCGCACGCTGCGCGGCGGCGGCGATAGCCTGTACACGGCCTCGATCATCGCCGTGCATGCCAGCAATGGCCAGCTTGCCTGGTATTTTCAGACCACGCCCAAGGACAATTGGGATTTCGATTCCACCCAGCCGCTGGTGCAGGCCGACTTGTCCATCAACGGACGGGTGCGCAAAGTCATCATGCAGGCCAACAAGAACGGCTTCTTCTATGTTCTTGACCGCGCTACCGGAGAATTCATCTCCGGCAAGCCGTTTGTAAGCGGCATCACCTGGGCCACGGGGTTGGATCCCAAGACCGGGCGCCCCCTCGAATTTCCCGGCATCAGCGAAAAGCCCGCGATTATCTCGCCGGCGCCGGATGGTGCGCACAACTGGAATCCCATGGCGTTCAGTCCGGCCACCGGGCTGGTCTATCTGGCGGCCAAGACAGGCACCGAAGCGCTGCATGTCCCCGACACGAACTGGCAGTACAATCCCGACAAGAACAACATGGGCGGCGAACGCTCTTACGAAGGCCCGCTCAAGGCCAAGCTGGACTCCATGCCGCCTCCGGCCGGGGCGCTCTTGGCATGGAATCCGGTGACGCAGCGCGCGGCCTGGCATGCCGGATATCCCACCGCGGTGGGCGGCGGCGTTCTGGCCACCGCCGGAAACCTGGTGTTCCAGGGCCGCGCGGATGGCGTGCTGGCCGCCTATCGGGCCACGGATGGCAAACAGCTATGGTCGTTCGATGCCGGCACCGGGATCATGGCGCCGCCGGTAACCTACCAGGTTGACGGCATCCAGTATGTTTCTGTGCTGGCGGGATGGGGCGGCCCGGATGGATTGGGCAATGATCCCGGCTGGGGTCATGTGAAACCGGGCTACGGCCGGATTCTGACCTTCATGATCGGCGGCAATGCCACGTTCAAGGCGCCCGCTTTTGGCCACAGCAATCCCCCGCCCGCGCCCTTGGTCGCCGCGAGCACGTCACCGCAGGTCATTCATCAGGGAGAGTTGCTCTTTGCCGACAACTGTTCGGGCTGCCATGGCGCGAAAGCGATCGCCGGCCCGATGCCCGATCTGCGTTATGCCAGCAAGGCGACGCTGGAAGGCATCGAAGGAATCGTGCTTGGGGGAAAGCGCGCGGCCATGGGCATGCCGTCCTTCCAGAAAATCCTGAACGCCGATCAGGTCCGCGCGATCCAGGCTTATATCGTGTCGCGTGCGCGCGAGAGCGCCGGACCTTCAGGAGCGCGCACCCCATGAAGACCAGGATACTGGTTGGCGTGGCGGCATGGACCGTGATGACCGCGGCCGCGCATGGGCAAGTGACCTTCAAACATATAAGTGCCGAAGAGGCCGCCCAGATGGTGTCCGGCTCTGAAGTGCCGACCATTGCGAGCGACGAAAAGTTCAGCATGTCGTTTCACAAGCGTGTGGTCTCCGGCCATGTCGAAAAGCACATGGGCTGGAATGAGGAGCTGGTGATCCAGGAAGGCGATGTGCTGCTCAACACGGGTGATGCGGCCAGCAATCCCAGGGAAACGTCGCCGGGGGAATTCAGCGGCGATGCGATCACCGGCGGCAAGAGCGTGATGCTGCATGCCGGCGATATTGTGATTCTGCCCGCCGGGCTTTGGCATGAGCAGGTTCTGAAAAGCCCCATCATGCGCTACATCCTGTTCAAGACGAGAAGCGCGGGACCCCTGCCATAGGCAGTGCCGCCAAACTACAAATGGCGCGCCTCACACGATATGGGCCTCGGCCTGCAAAAGCCCGCGAATATAGCCGAAGTCGAAAGCGAAGCTTTCATTGGCGCCATTCGGACTATCTTTGAAGCGCGGCGCATGGTCGGGCATCAAAAGCCCGTCATATCCAACCTCGCGATAAATCTTTACCGCCTTGACGAAATCCACGTCACCTTCGTCAGGGAAAGTCTCGACGAAATCGTCGCGATGGCCACGAATATTGCGGAAGTGGACATTGAAGATCTTGCCACGCTCGCCGAACCAGCGGATCACGTCATAGATTTCCGCTCCCGGATTTTGCAACATTTCCGACATGGTGCCCTGGCAGAAATTCAGCCCGTGATAAGGGCTTTCATTGATCTGCACAAAGCGCTTGACGCCTTCCACCGTTCCCAGCACGCGCTGGACACCGCGATAACCGCACGGCGGCACGCCGGGGTCATGCGGATGCAATGCGATCTTGACTTTGTATTCGTTCGCCACTGGAACGACCCGGTCCAAAAAATAGGTAATGCGTTCCCAGAACAAGTCGGCGGTCACTGCACCGGCCTTGGTCAATGGCAAATCCTTAGGGGCGTCGGCGAGCTTCCAGGCCGTGTATAGGGCATCGCCTCGCCCCCGCACCGTACCGCTACGCATTGCTCCCAGGATAGTGAGCGCATATTTGATGCAGGGAACGCCAGCTGTGGCGCAGTTTTTGAGATGAAGCTGGAATGCTTCGATGTCGCGGTCGCGTTGCGGGCTTTCGCCCAAATCGATGGCCGGATGGGCCATGGTGTCCACATTTTCTGTGGGCAGCGCACACTCGGCAATGTCCATGGTCAGGCCGTGGCGTTCGCACAAATCGCGCGCCCGGCTGAGCTCGTCCACTGTCGCATAGATGCGGCTGGGGTCCTGGATCACCGCGGCGCAGCCCACGCCGTTGACGCCGAACCGGGCGAGATAGGATGCCGTCTTGTCATCCAACACGCCCTGCAGCTCGTGGCCGATACGTGCCTTGAGGGGCTTCAGCTTTTTGGGCGGTGCATTTTTGGCGCCCGCGATTGAGGCGAGCGGTGCCGTGGCTAGTGCGCCTCCGGCTACCGCACCTTTAAGCAGGTGCCGTCTGTCGATTCCCATGCGCCTGCTCCGTTTTTTTATCTTCTTATCTTCCAGCCTTGCTCCGGCAGCACTACCGCGTGCCCTATCTGTCTCAGCGGATCAATATCTCGATGTTGTTTGGTCAGTTCGGTGCGGAGAAATAGCTGGCCATGCGCACTTTTCCGTCGGCATAATTTGCTGGCCACCACCCGCGTCTAGCCACTTTCCCAGCGCCTTCCGCCCGGCCACGATCAGGTCGCATATTGAGAGTACTTTTAATCCTTAAAATTGAAGGCAATTCTTCGCCGTCAATTTTTCCAAAACGGATCGATCCACACCAGAAATCTTGCCTAAATCATCTATTCCAGTGAACGCCCCCCGCTTGCGACGCGCCATAATCTCGGCAGCCACTTGGTCGCTCACTTGCAGGGTTTGTCCCACATCCTCAATCGACGACGTGTTCACATTGATGACGGTGAGATTTTTCTGGAAATAGTTCACCACTCGGTCCAGCTGATCATCAGTGCCATCTGCGCCGTAGCCCGACATTTCGGCAAACACCTGTTCCCAACGGCTGCTGCCGCGCGGCGTCGAAAGAAACTGGGGAGAGGAGTGGCAGACCGTGCAAACCGCTGCTACGGCCTGCGCATCCCGCGGGTCCTGATCCAAATCGGACGCAGCCTTGATTGCGGCCAAATCGCCGGCCAGGGCCCGAACGGGAGAGCTGGCCGTGATTGCCAGAGCGCCCGCAATGACCGAGGCGGCAAGTCCCAAAATCAATGCCCTGCACACCAAGATGTGCCACGCCGCCTTGCGCGCCATATCAGTTGCGGGCTTGCTTACCGGGCCCCGTATCCAATGATGCGCGCCTTGATTCAACCGCTGCGGGATCGCCTTCGGCGAACTGGTTCTCAGTGCGCATCAGTTGCCCCTTATTATCAAAGCCCAGCTCCAGAAACTTCTCGCTGTGGATGAGATTTCCATATTCATCTTTGAGCTGCGCGACGACCTTGTGCGATTTCACATCGACTACGTCGCCGGACGAGGACAACGCAATCTTTCCGTCCAACCCCATCGTGATCCAGTTGGATGCGTGCTGTAACTTTATCGTCTTCGCAGGATCGAGGTTCCAAAGATCGTGACCCTCATTGTCATAGACCAGCATCTGGTTGTTTATGGAATCAGGCACCCAGATCTCGCTTTCGTCGGGCGTGAGCGCAAGGCCATGTTGAGGCGCACCATGACCAAAGAATTGAAGATTGGGATCGGCCCACTTGGCTTTCCACATTTCCCCGGGGGCCTCCACGCGTTTGATGACTTTTCCAGAATAGGCGTCCGCGATCTCAAAACCCAGGAGATTGTTGAGATTCGCGTATACCCGCGAAGCATCGTGATTGATGACAAAAACACGAATGTGATCGTCGAACGTGATGGTCCGCGTAGCCTTCATCGTCGCCATATCCGCGACCGTCATTGTGATACCATTGGGAGCATCGAAAACGGTTTTTCCGTCTGCGCTCATTCCCATATTGTGGTTGAACATGCTCTTTGGCGTCTGGATTATACCTTTCACCGCGCCAGTTCGGGCGTCGATCACCCGATGAAAATCCTGGAGGTTCGAGCCTACCTCCAACGTCAGGCCGTCTGGCGTGATCTGGCCCCGCTCGCAGCAAGTGCCTGGTTCATAGGTGTTGTTCCAGACAATTTTTTCAGTCGTCAAATTCATCGCGATCAGATGGCCGCGCGTGGAGATATAGAGCATGTCGGTGACCGGATCGGCCATCATAGCCGACACTTCCTCAGGCGTAAGAGACGCGGGTAGATCCTGAAGGTGAATCCGTTTGACGAAGGCATAGTTAGCCTTGGCATCCAGTACGATAATCCCTTCGCCGTTCCTGACAGTTGAATCCGGTTCGTCTGAAGAACCGCCGGGCGTGGCAATGTAGATGAGGTCGCGCGCGCGCCGACCAAATTGCTCAAAACCATCGCGGGGCCGAGTTTTCCCGACTGTACCAACAAGCCGGGTGGGATGGTCTGCGGAACTGGCAGCATTTTGGGTAGTCAGACATTGTCCGCCGCCGTCCAGAAAACCATTGCACGGAACGCCGTTACCGTCGGGTTCGCCATGGGCTGGCCCCACCTTGCCATAAAACATCTGCGCTTCTGATGGGGATACGTAAAGCGGATCGATGGTTAGGAATCCCGCAAGGGAAATGATCGAGCATGCCGCCAACAAAGTTTCACGATAAGACATCCGAGCCTCCCCACCGCGTGTTTATTGCTGAATATGAATTTATATCGTCATAAAAGACGTGACAAGGCATTCCCCCTACGGGGCAGGCGGCTGTTGCCACAACGCCTTGCCACAACTAGCCCCATTTTTCGATGGCGTCATCGCACGAGGGAATTTGCTGCAACGGCTCAAGCAACAAGGAACGGTTTCAGGTAGGTACCCAAAGCCGCCCGAATCCCGGCTTTTTGGGCATCCGTAATGGTACTGCCGCGCTGCCGGTTGCCGCCCGCTGCCGGTAGAGTGGCCGGATTGGCCCGCATGACGGCGTCTTCCGCGAAGACACCGCGCGCCTTCATCACATACTCATTCGCATGCGGCAGCGTGTTGAAAGCAAGGAAGCGTCCAAAGACGTCGTAGGCATCACGCTTGCGGCCCGCCCTGTAGGCATTAAAGCATTCCTGCAGAACATCTGCGAGACCGGTGTATGGACAGGTGCCCAAGAATCCCAGCTCCAGCTCGGGAAAGAAGGTCATGCCCCCGCCACCAGAAAAATCTTCCAGCTTGCCGCCCGTCCTTTGAAGCAAAGTCGGCGCCCGCTCCAGCGGGTCTCCCGCTTCATCCTTTACAGCGATGATGGTCGGCACTGCATTAGCCAGAGCCACGAGCGTGTCGACGCTCACATTCCCGGTCGCCTGCACCATCATCGGCAATCCCGAGGCATCAGACAGCGCCTTAAAGTATGCAATGATGTCCGCATCGCTTCCCGATCCTGGGACAAGCGAAATAATGGCATCCGCATTGAGGCTTTTTGCTTTTTTGGCATAGGACTGCGAATTTGCGACGTTGAAACCCTCCGTCTGAACCCCAAGGACCAGGCCAGTGTTGCCTTTCACCGATGCCAAGGCTTCCGCGCCGACGTTCCATTCCGACGCGCTCAAACTCTGCCATCCGCTTGCATTCTGGGGCCAGGCCATGCCGGCGACCTTCCCGCGATTCAAGAATTGCTGTTGTCTGACCATTGCATCCGGATCAAACGTGTTATCCGCCTTACAAGGTGTCCATCCGATCGGAAACACGCCGGCAAGGGGTCTGCCATTTGGTGACAAGGCGATGGGCGCCGCGGTGGCAGGCCTTGTTGCGCCCGCAACTGGAAGCAGACTAAGCGTGCAACCTGCGCGCTTCAAGAATTCCCGACGGTCCCCGACCATAACCTTGTCCTTTCCACCCGTCGCACTGTTGATTAGTGATTTGCTGTTCCTTCCTAGCATATCGGGTTATCGCGCGCTTGTGATGCCATAGTTTCCCCGTTCGCCATCCACGTCGGCCATACCTCCACCGCCGCCCTGGCCATAGGATCTTCACCGGCGGCTTTCTGCGCTCCCCTTTTTCTGCCTATTGCCGGCCCGTACCAGGAATGTCCGCTTTGGGTTGCCGCTTTTCGCCAGGAACGGACAACAGGCGCCAGAAGTGCCCGCAAAATGAAGTCCTCGTTTTTCCGACGCCCATCCGATAGCGTGGCCCGACCGGACCACGGCCGAACACGGAACATGAAGATGGCGCCATGAACCCCCTCATCCCCCATTCTTTCGCCAGGCGCCGATTCCTCGAATTCCTGGCAGCAAGCCCTTACGTGGCTGCATGCGGCGGAGTCGCGGCCTATCTGGAAAGCGCATTCGCACAGGACACGCCGGACCTGATAGGAGCGCCGGCCGAAGCACTCAGTGTGTTCGACTTCGAGGAGGTTGCGCACCGCAAGGTGCAACCCGGGCATTGGGCCTACATGGCCAGCGGCGTAGATGGCGATGAAACCCTGCGCGCCAATCGCGAAGGGTTCAGGCATGTGGAGTTGCGGCCGCGGCGGCTGCGTGACGCCACCAAAGTTGACATGCGTGTCGAGCTGTTCGGTACGGCTTATGAAAGTCCCATCTTCACTTGCCCTACAGGCGGTGAAAGGTCCTTCTTTATGGATGGCGAGCTGTCGGTTGCGCGGGCGACAAGAGCACGCGGGACACTCCAAATCCTCTCAACTTCAACCTCGACGCCTGTCGAGGAGGTCAACAAGGCTCACGGCCAGCCGGTATGGTATCAGCTCTACGCGCCATCATCCTGGGATGCCTGCGAGAAGATCCTTCAGCGCGTGGAAGCCGCCGGTTGCCCCGTTGTCCTGCTGACGGTCGACAACACCACCGGCCGCAACAGCGAGACCTATTTGCGCACGCGGCCAAAGGATCTGCGTCAATGCAGCAGCTGCCATGAAGGGCAGCCTGGCACTGCTGTCAAGGAGCGGCCGATGTATGACGGTATCGACATGACAGGCGTCGGGACGCAGAACCCCGCCATGGATTGGGCGTTCCTTGATCGGCTGCGCAAGGCCTGGAAGGGCAAGCTTATGATCAAAGGGATGGACACGGGCGAAGACGCACGATTATGCGTGGATCATGGTATCGACGGCATCCTTGTTTCCAATCATGGCGGACGTTCGACAGAGACCGGACGTGCGACCATCGAGGCATTGCCGGAAGTCGTGGCGGCCGCTGGCGGGCACATTCCCGTGTTTGTTGACGGCGGATTCCGGCGCGGCACCGATGTCTTTAAGGCGCTGGCGCTGGGTGCCCAGGCTGTGGGCATTGGCCGTCCCATGTTGTGGGGTCTGGGCGCATTTGGGCAGGCCGGTGTCGAGCGCGTACTGGAGATCATGCAAGGCGAGCTAAAGCTGGTGATGGGCAATTGCGGCACGCAGAAGCTTGCGGACATCACGCGCGCCTACGTTTCAACACCTGACTGGAGACCCTAAAGACCCGCAGTTAGTGCCGATCCTTCATGAGGCGGATGGCGACGTCCGCTTCCGGTCAAAAGCGGTCATTCCGCCCCGGTCCACCCAGTGTCCGCTTTGCGCCAATAGCGATCATTCAGGCATGAGGCGTTTGACGGGCAAGTTCGGTCTTGTCAGCGGGCGTGAGGTCGAGTTGAACGGCGCGGGCGAACTGCGCTTTCGCCTCCTCGTGCTCGCCCGCATAGATGCCCCAGAGAATTGAAAGCCTCAGCAGCGACATCTTCCGCTTCTGGACTCCGTGAACCCTCGTGTTTCAGGGCCGCCGCGCTCCGTCCTCGAACCCGCCGCTCGGCGTCGCACCGGTCCAGAACTGATATTCGGCCGCGTCCGCAGTTATTGACGCTTCACGCAAAGGGCGTACATTAATCGTTGCCGCGAAAGGATCTTCTGGGTCAATTTCAAGGAGCAAATGATGGATCCGAAATCAAAAAGCCGCAGGGAGCTCTTGAAGGGTGGCGCGTTGGCAGTGGGAACGGTAGCCGCCGGCGCGTCAGTCAGTAAGATCGCGTCCGCCCAAACCCCAGCATCGGGTCCGGCACCGGCACACCCCACATACGCGGCGAACGAAGCGCCGATGGTCCCGGCCAGCGAAGACGTGATCGCCTACGGCGTGCGCTCTCATTACGTGACGTCGAAGCGCATACCGGCACTGGGCCGGCCGTCACCCGACGACTTTGGGTTGGAGTTCCACGTAGCCACGCCGTTGCAGGA
>Ga0182024_10000848_pt1 | contig 79767 bp, 73 predicted proteins | sample P32metaG_FD_120480 | JGI IMG/M metagenome (GOLD analysis project Ga0182024, IMG submission 120480) | Permafrost microbial communities from Stordalen Mire, Sweden - P3-2 metaG (Illumina Assembly) | ecosystem: Environmental > Terrestrial > Soil > Wetlands > Permafrost | place: Sweden: Stordalen...
GGCCGGGTGGATCGATCGCGCCAAACGCGAGCTCGAATCGAATCCGGATGTTGCCGTTGTATGTGGGCGACGGCGCGAGCGATTCCCGGATGCATCGATCTACAACCGCCTGACTGATCTCGAATGGGCGACGCCGATCGGCCCGGCAAAGAGCTGTGGCGGCGATGCGTTGATGCGAGCGGAGGTATTCCGAACAGCGGGCGGATTCGATTCATCGATCGTCGCCGGGGAAGAACCGGAATTGTGCCAGCGACTTCGCGGCAGGGGTTGGAAGATCGTGCGCATTGACGCGGAGATGACAATTCACGACGCCGCGATTCACCGCTTTCGCCAATGGTGGAAGCGGTCCGTGCGCGGTGGATATGGCGCGATGGACGTCGCCACGCGATTTGGCGGCGAGGGATTGTTCGTCGGCCAGGTGCGCAGCACCCGGATCTGGACGATCGGGTGGGTGCTCGCCGTAGTCGTCGCCGGCATCGTTGGCGCAATTATCGGACCTGTGGGGGCCGCCCTCGCCGCTCTGGTTGTCGGGATGACGGTCCCGCTTCAGACGTTGCGGCTGGCGCTGAAGATGCGCCGCAGGACGGGGAGATTTTCTGACGCAGCCGCGTGGGCGGTTTTGTCGATGCTCAGCAAGTGGGCGAATCTGCTGGGGCAGCTCGCCTGCATGCGCGATCGACGCAATGGGCGCGGCGGCCGACTGATCGAGTACAAGGATGGGCTGCGCCCCGTCGCCGTCACCCGCGCGTAAGATCGCACAGGCTGACGCATGGCAGACCCCGATTGGCAAGCCGACCTCAGACGATATCCACCGCGAGCGCTGCTGCGCGAACAATCCGCTTGGGCGCTGTGGGTGTACCGGTTCGGCCGACGGCATGATCGACGCAGCGCGGGCTTGATTCGCTGGATCACCAACCGGCTCTATTGGCTTGGATTTCGAATCACCGAAACAATCACCGGCATAAGCATTCCCAAGACCGTCGAGATTGGGCCCGGGCTGCGGATCTATCACTTTGGGAATATCTTCATTCACAAAAACGCAAAGATCGGAGCCAATTGCACGCTTCGCCAGGGCGTGACAATCGGGAATCGGGTCGAGGACGGCCCAGTGCCCGTGCTTGAAGATGACGTGGAGCTGGGCGCGTATGCCCAGGTTCTGGGCGGCGTGCGCGTGGGCCAGGGGGCTAAGATCGGCGCGATGAGCGTCGTATTGTGCGATGTTCCCGCGGGAGCAACCGCGGTTGGAATCCCGGCCCGGGTTATCGTCGCGAAAACTGATTCGAGCCCGGCTGCGGATTTGCAGAGGCAATAATGTTGTTGAAACTGAGCCAGAGCTTCATGAACGCCGAGCCGACCACTTCGAGCAATACCCCACCCGGATTTCGCTACGTCCTGATTACACCCTGCCGCGACGAAGCAAAGTTTGCGCGTCGCACTTTGGACAGCGTGACGCAGCAGGCGATTCCGCCGGCGCTGTGGATCATCGTCGACGACGGATCGAAGGACCAGACTCCCCGGATTCTCGCTGAATACGCGGCCAGGTTCTCTTACATTCAGATCATCCGTCGTGAAGACCGGGGTTTCCGCAAATTGGGTGGCGGCGTCATCGATGCGTTCTACGAAGGCTACGACACAATTCGCCCCGAAGATTTCGATTACGTCTGCAAATTCGATCTCGATCTCGATTTACCGCGAAGCTATTTCCAGACATTGATGGAGAAGATGCGGCAGGATCCGCGCATCGGTACCGCAAGCGGCAAGCCTTGGTTTTCCGGCGCCGCCGGCAAGCACTTCAGCGAGAAATGCGGCGACGAGAACTCAGTCGGCATGATTAAATTCTATCGCTCAGATTGCTTCCGACAAATTGGCGGATTTGTTCGCGAACTGATGTGGGACGGAATTGATGGCCATCGTTGCCGAATGCTCGGGTGGATTGCCGCGAGTTGGAACGATCCGGCCCTCCAATTCGAGCATTTGCGGCCGATGGGCACCAGTCACAAGAACTGGTGGACGGGGCGTGTCCGCCATGGGTTTGGGCAGTATTACATGGGCACGGGCATCACTTACATGCTTGCCAGCGCTATGTTTAGAATGACTCGCCCGCCGATCGTGATAGGCGGCACAGCCATGCTTTGGGGGTACTTCCGGAGCTTGCTCACTCGCGCTCCGCGTTATCCAGATCCGGAATTCCGGCGTTTTTTGAGAAAATACCAGTGGCGATCTCTACTATTTGGCAAGGAACGTGCTACTCGCAGCTTGAATGCAACTCAGATGGAAGTTTGGATCGCCAAAGCGAAACAATGCTGATGCGGCTTCTGTTGCCTGCGAAAGCGTAATCTGGCCTAAGTGATTCCATTTCTTTCACTTAAGTTGGATTCCCGGTTTTCAGCCAGATTTGAGTGATTTCTGGCAATTTGGGAGAGTCGGTGAAGCTCGATTATTTGTGTTGCATCTTTGGGAAGCGCGGGTCATAGTTGCTTTGACACACAGTGGGTTTATTGCAGTCGCCGGTTTCAACAGAAACCCGGCTGCGTGTTTCGACAACCGGTTGCGGCTTCGAGAAATCGAAGCACATGTGAGGAACTGAGTGTCCGACAGTCGATAAGACGATGTCGGATGCCCGGTTGCTGTCCGATCATGGTCGGCCGGAGTGGGAAGTTATGTATCTTCGTTATCGTGAACCGGTTTGGGAGACGGGCGAGCCTGCGGACAACGCCACAGATCGGCAGAAGAGCCGTATCGGTGTTTCGCGTCGTCGTCGAGTGGTCTCGGCAGGAGCTCTTGGCGCCGCCGCCCGCGCCACGCCCCCAGGCCAGACGCTGCCCACAATTGAACTTCACGGGGTAAAGCTTCACGCCATTCGTGAAATCGCCGTCATCACCCATATTCTCGACGAGCTCGACAGCAATCGCGGCGGCGTTGTGGTAACGCCAAACCTCGACCACCTTCGCCGCTATCGCAACGACATGAGCTTTGGCGCATTGATCGTCGAGGCCAATTTGGTCGTCGCTGACGGCATGCCGCTGGTTTGGGCAAGCCGCCTGCAGGGAACACCCCTCCCGGAACGAGTGCCCGGTTCGAATCTCATCAGTTCGCTCACTGGCGCCGCTGGCAGCCGCGGCCGCTCGGTCTTTCTGCTGGGCGGCGATCCGGGAACAGCCAACGAAGCCGCCGAAGCGCTGCGCGCCAAATTCCCGCAGTGCCGTATCGCTGGCACGCACTGCCCGCCGTTCGGCTTCCAGGATGATCCGAAGCAGATGAGCATCATCATCCAGGCCCTCTCCGACGCGAAGCCGGACATCGTGTTCGTCGCGCTCGGCTCGCCCAAGCAGGAAAAGCTGATCAACACCCTTCGGCCGATTCTGCCCAACGCGTGGTGGCTCGGCGTCGGCAACAGCTTCAGCTTTTTGGCCGGTCGCGTGAAGCGCGCTCCGGTTTTTATGCAGCGCATGGGTTTGGAGTGGGTGCATCGGCTCTTCCAGGAGCCCAAGCGTCTGTTCCGCCGCTATTTGATTGTGGGTTTGCCTTTCGCGGGTCAGCTTCTAGCGCGTGCCGCAGCGCGCGGTGCGATGCGGAAGCTTCGATTATTCCGTAGCGCCGACGCGATCGTCGTGGCGCCGGTTGCTGAACCTGCGGTGCGAACAAAGACGGCAATGCCGATCGATGATGTGCCGCCGATTCCTCCGCCTCGCCCGGTTATCGAAGCGCCGACAATATTCGCCGATGGCAACGTGATGCCCCCGCGCGCGCTGTCCGGGCTGCGTGCGATGATTTTGCTAGGCGGCGCGGTTCGTGCGACCCAGCTCAGCTCCTGCACGCGTCGCAGCCTGCTCGATCTGCCGCTCGATTCCGACGGTACGATTCTCAATCACTGGCTCTCGCATGCCCAGGCGGTTTCGCAGTGGGCGGCACTCTCTCGATTTCCAGTTCGCGTGATGGTCAATCAAAATGCGATTGAACCGACGAGCGCCGATGCCCGGCATTACGCGGAATTCCGCGTCGAACGCGATCTGTCCGAATATCGCGGCACCGGCGGCGTTCTTCGCGATCTCACCGCCGAATACGAAGACGATGATTTGATCCTCGTGGCCAACGCGGCCCAGGTTCTGCTTGAGCCGCTGCCGATCATCGCGGCGGAGTTATATGGCAAGAAAGCCGACGTCGCGGTCGTCGCCCACGAAGATGGAACGCCCAGCGGCTTGATGTTGATTCGCTGCAAGGCACTTCGGCAGATCGCCGCCACCGGCTTCGTCGATATGAAAGAACAGGCGCTGCCGTTGATCGCGTCGTCATTCAATGTGCGTGTGATGCAACGTCGCCGACCAACGGGATTGCCCGTGCGGTCGCTGACCGATTACATCCAGGCGCTGCGATTCCACCATCGCGGCAAGAGCGGCCGTCCCGCTTCCGCGGATCCACTGGCCGAAGACTGGTCGCCAACCTTCTCGCTCATTGAGGCCGGCGCGAAGGTCGATGCTTCGGCACGTCTGCACGACGCGGTTGTTCTCAAGGATGCAATCGTCGAACCCGGTGCTGTTGTGGTTCGATCGGTCGTGTGCGTCGGCGCGATACTGGGACGCGATAAGTCGGCGGTCGATCAGTTAGTGACGCACAGCTCAGTCGAAACGAATTCGCGTCAAGGCCGTAAAGTCGGCGCGGCGCGATAGTTCACGATGTTATGGAGCAAACGCTCGAGCTAATTCCTCCGCCTGCCGACTCCGTGGCCGCTCCACGCCGGGCCCGTGTCTATCGGAAACGGCGGCTGGCTCGTTCAGATCGCTGGACACATTGGCACGTCATTGTGGCCATGGTCATGGCCGGGCTGGCGATGTTCGCCACCTTTGACGCGTGGAATGACATTTATCTGATCGCGAGCCGAAACTTACAGCAAAACGAAAATAGCCAGATCTTCCTGGTTCCGTTTGTCGCCTTGGCAATGATTTTCGTTCGCAGGGCGCGATTCCGTTATTGCAAGCCCACGGGCACCGCCCTGGGATTCGCCATCGCGGGGCTTGGCTGGTGCCTGCACATCTTCGGGTTCTATCAGAATATCATGGTGCTCTGGCATCTGGGCGCCGTGCTGGTGCTCATCGGATGTGTGCTTTCGGTATTCGGCAAGCATGCACTCTTCCGATTCTTCCCCGCGTTTGCCGTACTCGTGTTCCTGGTTCCAGTACCCGGAACGGTCCGCCTGCTCATCGCGGCGCCGATGCAAACCTGGACCGCCCAGATCGCCGAGCTACTTCTTAACGCCGGCGGGGTCGCAATTACGCGGTCCGGTAACACGCTTTACTCGGGTGGAACGCCGATCAATATCGCCGAGGCGTGCAACGGGCTTCGCATGGTCTTCGCGCTCGTGCTGGTCTCCTATTTTTTTGGATTTGCCCTCCCACTGCGAAATTCCGTGCGATTTATCATCCTCCTGGCCTCTCCGCTCGTGGCGATCGTCTGCAATGTCATCCGGATCATGCCAACCGTCTGCCTTTACGGGCGCTATGGGAACGATTCAACCATCGGCCAAAGGTTCCATGATTACAGCGGCTGGTTGATGCTGCCGATCTCATTCCTAATACTTCTCGGGATTATTGCCGCGCTTCGCTGGGCGATGGTCCCAGTCATGCGATACACGTTGGCGTCTTAGTCCGGCAACCGTTTGATGACGCGATCAAAGCTCTCCATCCTCGCCTCCCCGTTGCTGTGCCTTGGCCTGCTCGGGGGCATTGTCGCCGAAGACAGGACGCATCTGAAACCCTCGGATGTTGAGCCCTATCACGCCAGGGCGCACGACATCATCGAAGCATGGCCCAAGACAATTGCTGACGGCCAATGGACGACCAGCATTGACGAAAACCTGCCCCAGGCCGCCGAACAATTACTGCATCCAAACTGCGAGATCGACCGCCTTTATACCAGCGGCACCATTCGCGTGAATAACCGCCCGGCGCAGGCAAGCCTGTTGATCGTGCAGTGCAAAGACTCGCGCGATATGGCCGGACACTATCCGCCCAACTGCTATCCCGCAGCCGGCGACGTGCCGATGGAACCCGCCGAACCGTTTTCATTGACGGTCAACGGTCTGACGGTGACGGGTAAAGAGTACCACTTCCGCCGAAATACCATTCCCGCGGTTCGGCGATGCGTGTATGACTTTTTTATCCTTCCCGACAATTGGTTCGGAAGTGACATTGCCTTCAAAAGTGACATAGCCGATGTCCGAACCGCCGCGGGAGATTATCAGCGGCGTTATTATGGCGCCGCCCAGTTTCAAGTTGTGATGGACGCTGACTATCCGCAGGAGCTGCGGGAGAGCATTTTTAAAACGATCATCGGGGCCAACAGCCAGGCGCTGACGGTTCTTAACACGGTAGGGATCCAATGAGCCACGAAATACAACTGTCGAATTCGAACCCGCCGCTTCAGCCGATACTGACGCCGCCACAGCTCCCGGCCACCACGGGCCAGGCCGAGCAGACGCCCTTGCGCCGCGTGCATCGTCTGCTGCGCGGCCGTTATGCGCTGGCAGTCGTGCTGGCGGCGATCGGCGCTGCCGCCGGCGCAACCGTGGGCATCATGCTGCCCAAGCCATCGTGGAAGAGCGTTGGCATGATTGAAATCCGTCCCACGATTTCGACGGCGTCCGCCGCGGACATCACAATGCCCATGTACCAACAGTACGTGCAGGACATCGTCGTGCGCATGCATACTGATCGCGTCATCAAGCTAGCGATGATGAACCCCGAGTGGCGCAAGCGCCGTCCCTTCAGCGGTGACGTTCCACCGAGCGAGCAAGTCATTGAGTTTGGCAAGAATCTGACTGTCAAACAGATGCCGCTCTCGCCACAGAATATCGAAGTCGACTACGAGGATTCCAAACCCGATGCAAAGGAAGTCGTCCAAATAGCAACAACGTCGGTCATCGGGGCGTTTCGAGACCTGCTGAACAGCACCGATCCGGACGACATCCAAAGTAAGATCTCAATCAACGAACATGCGATCAATCAGAAGCAGGCTGAGATCGATGAGAATCGGCACCAGATCAGTGCTTTAACGACTAATGCCGGCGACGACGACAAGGTCGCGCTGGACGATCAACTGCACCGAAAACTCGACCTCGAACGACAACTGGACGATGCCCGGGGGTTGCTCGACCAGGCTAAGGCTGACAAAAAAGCCCGGGAGAGCGGCAAAACAACGACGGCTGCCGCATACACCTCCGAGCAGATAGAGCCACTGAGCCCGAAGATGGGTCGCCTGTTAGCGGCGCTGCAGCTGGCGGATCAAAACGTCCAAGTCCTTCAGAATCGCGGCCGACTGGCGAAGGATAAGGAGATGGAGATCGCGACGATGTCGCGGAACGATCGCAAGAAAGATGTGGATGACTGGACGGACCTCTGGAACCAGGAATATATCATCCAGACCCGGCCGGATGGCTCCGTCGTCGCGATTTCAAAGGACATCAGCAGTCTTCAGGCGAAGGTTGATCGGCTCGCCAAGAACCTCGAAGACACGAAGAATCAGATCGTGGCACAGTCACACAACTTTTCGCAGATCCAGGATCTTCGGGATAGAAATAATCAGTTGTTGGCTGGGATTCAGCGAGATAACCAAAACCTCGAAACGCTTCACTTCCAACAGCAAATCGGCGGCCGGTTTACTTCCGTCGACGACGGCGGCGTCCCCACGCCCGGCAGCGATCGTCGCCCAGTCTTCGCCGCCCTGGGCTTCCTGGCCGGTGGCGCGGTTCCGGTGGGCCTGCTGATGCTGCTCGGCCTGGCCAACCCCCGCTACCGCTTCTCGGATGAAGCCAACGGCGAAAACATGGGGATGAACCTGCTCGGCATCCTTCCCGATCTGCCCGATCGGCTGAGCGATCCGGAGCAGGCATCGATCGCCGCTCACTGCGTCCACCAGATCCGCACGATGCTACAGATCTCCGGCGGCATCGAAGAACGCCGCGTCTTTGCAGTCACCAGCGCCGCGCCGGGCGATGGCAAGACGAGCCTGACGCTCGCCCTGGGCCTCAGCTACGCCGCCTGCGGCACCCGCACGCTGCTGATCGACTGCGACCTGGTTGGCGCCGGTCTCACGAGCCGCATGAATGTCAACGCCCCCGAGGGCGTGCTCGAGGCGATCGCCAATCGTTCGCTGCTCGAGTACGTTCGCAACACCGACGTCGCTGACGTGGCGATTCTGCCAGTCGGCTCCGCCCAGACGCTGCATGCCAGCACGCTCTCGCCGGCCGCGCTGCGTCGGTTGATCGACGAAGCCCGCAAGCAATTCGACACGATCCTGATCGACACCGGCCCGATCCTCGGCAGCATTGAAGCGTCGCTCGTGTGCGCCGCCGCCGACGCTGTCGTGCTGACGGTCGCTCGGGGCCAGCAGCGCCCGCTGGTCGAGAAATCAATCAATCACCTGGTGAACATCGGAGCCAAGTTGGCCGGCGTGGTCTTCAACCGCGCCCAGTCCAATGACTTTGACCGTTCAATCAGCGGCGTTTCGTCGCTACGATCGGTCGCGTCGGGCAATGGCCATAACAGTCACGATGGACCGCGCTATGGAACTCTGGGCCGCGCCGTGCAATCGAGCGGCCGCCAGTCGGATAGTCAATGAGGGCAGACGTTATTAACCCGCCAATGACCGACTTTTCACCGCCCCGCGCCACCAGCGCGGGTGCGGTTGCTTCATCTGTCGCCGATGAGCTGATCGCGCCGTTCCCGACGGGCATGCCCGATCCTGCGCCGCCGCGTTCAGTGCCGCCGCGAACGATTTGGGGACTCGATCCGCAACAACTTCACTCTCGCTACTGGGCTGCACACGGCGTGCAGGTGGTTCGCCTCGGCGAGCCTTCCGAAATCGTCAAGCACGCCGAGCTGTTCCTGCTCACCGACGCCGGCTCGCTCACGCTCTTCTCGCTGTCGCCGCTGATGGATGCGCTGAACTGGATCAAACCGCAGGTTCTGTTTGTGCGCTTGCACGACGGCCACGACCGCGGCTACCGCGAGAACGTCGTCACTGACGACGCCGAGCGGTTTGTGAAGTTCAGTCGCGTTTACGATGCATCGAGCCACTTGGCCCGCGTCGCGCTCACGCCCGACCGCGAAATTGCACAGCTGTGGCAGTCCGCCCCCAATCCGCTGATCGGTTGGCGGCGTCTGCGCAAGTTCATCAAGCGTAACGATCGCGCCACCAAGAGCATCGAAGGCGCGGTTTACGACGGCAATCTCGATCGCGAAGTCGCCTGCTTCCTGCACGACATGCTGCAGCTCTGGACGCAGCCGGACAACGTGGTGGGCCGAGCCCGTCGCGGCCCCACCGACGTCTGGCGCGACGAAACCAGCACCATCGACGCGACGGCCAAATTCATCGGCCCGGTGTGGGTCGGCGCCGGTCGCAACGTGCAAGCCGGCGCGACGGTCATCGGCCCGGCCGTCATCTGGGACGACCCGGATCACCGCCCGCCGAGTGACGAAATTCAATGGCTTGATATCGAGCCCATCGAGCCGCCGCAGGAGCCGATGGTTCGGTCCGGCAGCTTTGTCGATCGCGCCTCCAAGCGTCTGTTCGATGTGGTATTCGCGACCATCGCGATCCTCTGCACGCTGCCGCTGTACCCGATTGTGATGCTGGCCATCTGGCTCGAAGACGGCCGCCCGTTCTTCTTCGCCCACCGTCGCGAAACGCGCGGCGGGCGCGAGTTCCCGTGCGTCAAATTCCGCTCGATGCGTAAAGACGCCGAGAAGATGAAGTCCGAGCTACAGGCCCGCAACCAGGCCGACGGCCCGCAGTTTTACATCGAGAACGACCCGCGCCTGACGCGTATTGGGCGCCTGTTGCGTCGCTATAACCTCGACGAGCTTCCGCAATTCTTTAATGTGCTGGTCGGCCAGATGTCGGTCGTCGGGCCGCGCCCGAGCCCGCATGCCGAAAACCAGTTCTGCCCCCCATGGCGAGAAGCGCGCCTAAGCGTTCGCCCGGGCCTCACTGGTCTGTGGCAGATCAAGCGCACCCGCCGAACTGGCACCGACTTTCAGGAGTGGATCAAGTACGACATCGAATACGTCGAAAAGCGGACGTTCGCCCTCGACCTGTTCATCGTTTTCAAGACCCTGTCGATCATGTTCGGCAAGGTCAGCCGCTCGTAACTTCGTTCCGCTAAGCGTCAATCCGCATCAGGCCGATGTAAAATAGCTGGCCCAGTCCGCGCGACCGGCGATTGGTTATTATCGGAGCTGGAAACTCTAAGGCGTAACGCAATGCAGATCAGACCGAAAACCATCCGCCGACTCGCTACGCTGTTCTGCATTGCCCTGCTGGTTGTTGGCGCGCTGACCACCTGGCTGCTTTTGAGCCAGCGCCGCATTCGCGGTCAGATCGCGCAGCAACGCGTGGCGGCGATCGCCGCGTATGACGCCCGCGATTACAGCAATGCCGTGGCGTTATTCAGCGATTACCTCACCCGCAGCCATGCCCAGGACACCGACGCCGAGGCCGTATTCGACTATGCCAAATCGCGCCTCGAAACACCCCTCGAGGGAAATCGTCAGGTGTACGAGGCAATTGGCCTGTTCGAGCGCTACCTGCAACTTGACGCATCCGACTCACGCGACGCAAGTCACACGCTGCTGACGCTCTACACCCAGACTCGCTACAACAAGGAAGGGCGCACGCTTGCCGAGCGACTGCTGGCCAGCAATCCGAAAGACATCGCCGCATTGCATGCACTGGTGCAAACCCTTCGCGGCGATCAGAACTTCGCTGCCGCCCTGCAGGCATGCGAGCGCGTCAACGCGATCGACCCAGACAATCTGGAATGGCAGGTCGCCGATCTGGATCTGATGGGAAAGTCGGGCGTTGCCGCCGCCCAGGTGCTCGATCGCGCGAAGCAACTTCGCGACGCCCATCCCGATCAATCCACGTTCGCCGCCCTGTGGGCAATCGCGCTACTGAACGCTCACGATGAAGCCAACGCCCGCATCGCAATCCAGCAGGCAGCCAGGTTCCCGCCGGGCAAGCCCGAGAACGTTCTGCAGATCGTGCGCCTGCTCGACATGACCCAATCGTTTGATCTTTCCGACGATCTGCTGAACCGCGCGAAAGCCGGTGATCCGAATTCACCGCGACTCATGCGACTAGTCGTTCAACGCACGTGGGAACGATCCGGCCCACAAGCGGCGATCGATCGCTTCAAGAATCTAAACGCGACCACCGCCGACTCCTCCGTCCTCGGTTACGCGGCTTTTTCTGATTTCCAAACGGACCACCCAGCCGAAGGTCAGTCGCTGCTTAAAGCGCTCGCCGCTCGAAATGACGACGCGGCCAAATCGTGGACGATCCTTCTTCAAACCAACTACGGCAAGGATCGCGCGGCGCCGGCGCTGGCGATCAAACAATACGGCCAAGCCGCTTTGCGCGATCCGAGCAATGCGCTCGTATTCCTGTTGCTCGGCCAGACCTACGCCGCAATTGGCGAAACGGAAGCGGCGGTACGCCATTGGACCACGGCAACTGAGCTCAGCCCGTCGTGGGCAGTTCCGTATGGCTTGATCAGCCGAACCCAATCTGCCACCGGCGACTATGCCGACGCGCTCCGCAACGCCGAAGCCGCGCGACAGCGCGCCCCCGGATCGCTCCTCGCGGAGACAACCTACGCCGTCGCCTGGTACGGCCTTTCGACTCGCAACGAATCAACCAACGACGCAAAAGACGCCAAGGCGTTATCGCAGCTGCTCGAAACGATCCAAAAAACCTGGCCCGACGAACCCACGACGCTGCCGCTCTATGTCGCGGACCTCGCGCGCCATGGCGACGCCGATCGCGCCAAATCCGTAATCGCGGCAGCGATCGCCGGCAATCAGACGCCGCTGCCAACGCTTCTTCAACTCGTGGCTATCAGTCGTCAACAGAATCTCGATCAAGAGTCAGCGATTCTCGACGCCGCCGAGAAGACCTTCGGCTCGCAACCCGCGATCGCTTCTGCTCGTGCCACTAAACAAATCCCGGAGCAGGCGATGGCATCTTTCGACGCCGCCGCGGCAGGTCACGCCGGCGATGTGGCGTGGATGCTCACGGGCGCACGCCTGGCGGATTCCGTCAGCGATCGCTCCGCGCTCTCGCGCTGGATCGCGCTCGGGGATGCGCAACCGACGAATCTCTCCGTGCAGTCGGCGATACTGCAGTCACCCTCGCGACGTCTCGATACCGCGTTCTGGCGTCGCACGATTGATCGCCTGAAGACCATCGACGGCGCCGACGGCCAGCTTGTTCAACTTGAGGACGCGCGCGTCAAGCTCGCCGGCCCAATGACCAACGCCGACGTCGCGACGCTTGCCGCTTCGCTGCAGAAGCTCACGTCGCTGACGCCGAACGATCCGGGAGCGCATCAACTGCTCGCACAGGCCTATCTCAAAATGGCGTCCGCCGATCATCTTTCCCGCGCCGCCAATGAGATGCAGCGCGCTCACGATCTGCGCCCGGCCGATTTCGAAACCACTGCGGAGTTGGCGCAGATCCTCATCGCGCAGGGCCAACCCGCCCGCGCCGCCGGACTCGTCGATATCCTCGCGCGAGATAACCATCTGACGACGCGTCAGAAGCTCTGGGTCGCCCAAATCAATGGCCAACTCGGCCGACCTGACGCCGGCATCGCGCTGCTGACCAACCAACCATCCACTCCGCAGCGCGACACGCTACTCGCCCGCTTGTATCATCAGGCCGGCAAATCCGACCAGGCCGGCGATCTCTATCGAAAGCTCCTCGATAAATCCGACTCCCCCGCCGACGCGCTGACGGGCGGCGCAGAATTCTTCGCCCGCGCGGGCGATGCTGAAGTCGCAAACCAATTCGTCGCGCGCATTCAGAAGCTCCCTTTGCAACCTGGCGCCGCCGCGATCATGCAAGCGCGGGTGGACCAGCTTCTCGGCGAATCTCAGGACGCGGCCGCACTTCTCGCATCCGCGGTAAAAGCAACGCCGAAGGTTGACCAGCTCTGGCAGGAATTGTCCGGCCTCCAGTTTCTCAGTGGCCATATCGACACCGCCCAGCAAACAATCGCCGACGGCCTGCTGGCCAATCCGAAATCCCCTTCCTTGACGGCAATGCAAACCCAACTCGCCCTGGTCACCAAGCTCGCGCCGGATGAAATTACGCCGCTGCTTGATGTTATCTGTCATCAGCCGCTGGTGCCCGGCCTCGATCAAACGCTCAAGATCCTCGCCGGAAACTCCGCGCCGGACAAAACGCTCGCAGCGCTGCGAGAACTCTCGGATCAGCATCCGGATTTCATTCCCCTTCAGGAGCTGCTCGCCGCCCGCTATGCAAATGCCGGCCGCCTGAAGGACGCCGCCGAGATGGCATCGCGTGCAGCCAATTCCGCCGTGAATGATCCCGCGCCGCTGCGTCTGCTCTGCGCGATCCAAACCGCCGCCGGCGACTGGGACGGCGTCCACCAATCCGCCCTCCGATGGCGCGCGATGACGCCGAAAAACACCTTTGACCCCGACATGGCCCTTGCTCGCGGCTACCTGAGTCAATCGCGCCCCGATGCTGACGCCGCGGTGCGCCAGCTCGGGCCTTATGTGACTGATTCCGCGGTGGCAAAGCAGCATGATCTGGCTCTTCCGCTCTACGCCTCGGCACTGGTTACAGCTGGCAGATCCGCCGATGCCGAAACTCTCTTGAAGCCGCGATTGAACGAAGCTCACTGGCGAATGGTCTGGCTCGAACTGGCTTCCTCTGTTCAAAAGGACCGGACCGCCGCGCTGGCGTGGATGCAGACCATCGCCCCGCTTATTCCCAACGATTCGACCGACGAAAAGCTCGCGCTGGCTGACGCGTGGGAACGCATCGGCTCGCGTTTCGATTCCGCCGATGCCCACGCTGCGGCGATGCAACTTCTCAAACCGATCGTGGCCGACGCAAACGTTCCCGCTGGCGCTTGGGCGATATGGGCTTCGGTCAATCAATCGACCGGCAACCTCCCCGAAGCCGAGCGTGGCTGGCGGCAGTTTCTGGCGGCCCGCCCCAACGAGCCGTCGGCGAAAAACAACCTCGCGTACATGCTTCTCCTTGAAGGCGGCCCCGCGCATTTTATCGAAGCAGAGGCGCTGTGCCGCGGCGCGATTGCCCAGCAACCCGGCGTCTCCGGTTTCTACGACACCCTCGCTCGCGTGCAGCTTGCTCAGGGCAAAAGCGCCGACGCCGCGACCAACTTCCGCGCCGCGCTCTCGCGCGATCCGAACAACGTGGAAGCCATGATCGGATTGGCAGATTTGCTTCAATCCGGCGCCCAGAATCGCGACGAACTAAAGAGCCTGATGATTCGCATCGATGCCGGCTTGCGCAACGGAACGCCCCTCACGCCGCCAATCCGGCAACAGCTCGATCGAGTAAAGACGGCGCTGACGTCGTCGATCTAAGAACGGGCAAACTACACCGGCATGAGCCGCGCGTGTTCGGCCACGAGTCGCTTGCTTCCGACTTCGTTGAATTGCACCACAATTCGGGTTTGTTGACCGACGCCGCTGACGTCGGTTACGCGGCCCAGTCCGAACATCGGATGGCGTACGAGCTGGCCCAGCCGGAATTGCGGCAGACGTAAATCGACCGCCCGCTCGCTGCCTTCTGGAATCCTTGTTCGATCGATCGTCTCAAAATCGGCCGTCGGGATCTCATGCAGGAATGGCGACGTAATCGTCCGCACCGTAAGCCCACGAATCATGCGGCTCTCAGCTTTGCTGAGCAGCAGTCGCTCCTGTGCTCGCGTGATTCCCACGAAGCAGAGCCGACGCTCTTCTTCCAACTCCAGCGGACTCGTCGCCGCCCGGCTGTGGGGCAGCAAACCTTCTTCCAGCCCGATCATCGCCACCACTGGAAATTCCAGCCCCTTGGCCGCGTGCAGTGTCATCAGCGTCACCGCGCCGCCGGTTCCCTTCATGTGATCCATGTCGCTGACGAGACTGACTTCCGCCAGGTATTCCGCGAGCGTTCCTTCCGGATTCGTTTCGTCGTATTCCGTTGCAGACGTGATCAATTCGCCGACGTTGGCCAGCTCGGCTTGTTCGTCGCCGCCCTCTTTTTTCAGCAGCGCTTCCAGCCCGCTCTGCGAAACCACGCTCTCCATCACGCTTCGCACCGCCCCCGCCGAGCGCACGATCGGGTTGTCCGCGATGTTTCGCCACGACATCACCAGCGAAACAAAACTCCGCGCCCCGCTCCGCGCCTTGGCTGACAATCCCGTGATCGAATCCGCTTGCCGAATCGCGTCGAACAGCGATTTCCCGTTCTCCACCGCCCACACCTGCATCTGCTTCATTGCGGCGTCGCCCAATCCGCGCGTCGGCACGTTCGCGATCCGCTCCAGGCTCACCTCATCGCTCGGGTTCGCGACGACGCGCAGATACGCCAGCGTGTCCTTGATCTCCTTGCGGTTGTAGAACTCGACGCCCCGCGCGATCTGATATGGAATTGCCGCCCGCCGCATCGCGTCTTCCATCACGCGCGACAGCGAATTCATCCGATAGAAAATCGCCATCTTGTTCCAGGCATACGCATGCTCGTCGTGCATGCTCTTGAGCCACCGCGCCACCTGCTCGGCTTCATCATGCTCCGACTGGCACAGCAGCACCACCGCCGGCTTCCCGTCGGCGTTCTCCGTCCACAATCCTTTCTCTTTCCGCTGCGTATTGCGGGCAATCAGCTGCGAAGCGATTCGCAATATCCGCTTGGTCGATCGGTAGTTCTGCTCGAGCCGAACGACCTTGGCGTCCGGATAATCCCGCTCGAATTCCAGGATGTTCTTGATGTCGGCCCCACGCCACGCGTAGATCGATTGATCTGGATCCCCCACCACGCAGATGTTCTTGTGCCGCTGCACGATGGCGTGGGCTATCACATACTGCGCGTGATTCGTGTCCTGATATTCATCAATCAACAGGTAATTAAACCGATCCTGCACCTCGCGCAGCACATCCGGATGCTCGCGAAACGCATAGGCGGTGCGAATCAGCAGATCGTCAAAATCCAGCGCGTTGTTCTTGGCCAGCAACTCCTGATACTTCGCGTAAACCCGCGCCACCGTCCGCTGATAAAAATCCTTCGCCGCCTGCGCATACCCCGCCGGCGTCACCAGTTGGTTCTTCGCGTTGCTGATCGTTCCGTGAATCGTGCCCGGCGTGAAATTCGAACTCGACAGCTCCAGCGATTTAATCGCCTCCTTCACCACCTTCGTCTGATCCGCCGAATCATAAATGCTGAAGCTCGCCGGCAACCCCACGCGCTCGGCGTAGTGCCGCAGAATCCGCAAACACAGCGAGTGAAACGTGCAGATGATCGGCCACGGCTGATCGAGCCGGCCAAAATCCCGCAACGGCTTATCCAGCAGCGCCCCAATCCGCAGCTTCATCTCCCCCGCGGCTTTGTTCGTAAACGTGATCGACAGAATCGCATTCGGTGCGATCCCCTGCCGCACCAGATACGCGACCCGGCGCGTCAGCACCCGCGTCTTCCCGCTCCCCGCCCCGGCCACGATCAGCAGCGGCCCATCCACGTGAGTCACCGCCTCCCGCTGCGGCGCGGTGAGGTCTTCCAGCAACGATTCTTCAAACGATTCCGGCACCCAACCGATCCTAGCCGATCAACTTCCCACGGCAACCCAGTTTGCCATTCGACGGCGCCCAATCGGCTGGGTGCGGGGATCTTCTGACTTCGCTTTTGATCGCGATCGATGGTGAAATGAATTTGCGCCAACGATCGGAATAAGCTCTAATGGCCACGAACCCACATATGAAACGAGTGCAATCTGTGCCGGCTTCTGTCGCGCTATGGGCGATCCTTTTGTCTGGCATTTTGATCGGTCACGCAGCCGGCGCAACAGCCGAAGTACCTAAGACGCCGCATGCCATTGACTCAGACTGCGCTTGGATGCTTCAGGCGAAGTACGGCTTATTCATTCACTATCAGTATCGGATTCTGCTCGGCACATCGATCCGAACTAAGCCGCAGTTTCCTAAAAACTCGGATATGACTGCCGGGCAGTGGAATCAGTTCGTCGATGGGTTTGATGTGCCGGGATTTGCCCGGCAGGTGAGCGAAGCGAAAGTCGGCTGGGTGATGTTCTGCCTCGACGATCACTACTACGCGTGGCCCTGCGCTCCCAGCGAAAAGTTCGACGAATTCACCAGCTATGCCCCCGGCGAAAAATGCTCCCGCCGGGATCTCATCGGGGAACTGGCCGATGCGCTGAGCGCCCGCGGCGTGAAACTCATCGTCTACACCGCCATGCTGAACGGCTACATGAAGGAGCCGAAGGTGACGGCGGGACTGCTTGACGATGGAAACAACCAGACCGCGCCTTCGGCCGAGAGCCGCCAGCGCCGGCTGGCGATCCTGAAGGAATATGCCGATCGCTATAAGGACAAGATCGCCGGGTGGTGGTTTGACGGGATGGAGCTGAACTCCTATCGCGACAAGCCGGACGACTGGAGCACCATCGGCCAAATCGTTCGTGCAGCCAATCCGAAGGCGGTCATTGCTTTCAGCTACGGTAGCAACGAAGAGGCGTGCATTCGCAAGGGCGTCGACAACTATGCCGGCGGCGACACGTGGAGCAAGCAAGACCTCAAGCGCCTGACGCCGATCAATCTGCCGCCGCAGGACGGCGTTCTCTGGCACGGCAAGATTTACTGCGGCAATGTCTATCACGGCCAGGGTGACGCCAACCAGTTCACCGATCGTGAGTTGATCGACTGGATCAACACGTGCAGTCGCCAAGGCGGCATCTGCACGCTCGACTGGCCGTTTGATCCGAAGACTGGACTGCTCAAGGATTTTGGCTTCGACCAACTGAAACGCGTCGCGGCGGCGGTTCAGCCAAACTGAGGAGATCCCATGTGTCTGCCCGCGTGTACGATTCAATTGGCCGAGCGCGTATCACGGCGATCGTTTCTGCGGAAGACCGCGATCGGCGCCGCGATCACGACGCCGGCTGTCGCTGAAGCCGACGCTGATCCAACGCCGAGATTCTCGTTTCGCACGGTCGTCGATCTGACTCACACGCTGAGCGCCGATTTTCCTTTTCCGATGGATCATGCCTTCGCCCTTGAACGCATCAGCACCCGCGGCAAGCAGATGTGGAACATCAATCGCTGGCATTTTCACGAACATATTGGCACCCATCTGGACGCCCCGTTCCACTGCTCCGACGGCGACACCGCCGAGCGCATTCCCGCTGCCAAGCTCGTCGGCCCGCTGGTCGTCGTCGATATTCGCGATCGCGCGGCCCGGGATTTCGATACGCAGCTCACGCCGGATGACTTGAAGAAATGGGAGCGTGCCAACGGCCCGATTCCGCCGGGGGCGATCGTGGCGATGTGCAGCGGCTGGGATGCCCGCGTGGGCGACGCCAACAAATTCTTCGGCCGCGACGACAAGGGTGGATTTCACATGCCGGGCTTTCATGTCGAGGCGGCCCGCTTCCTCCATGAAGAGCGCGACGTCAACGGCATCGCCTCCGACACCATCAGCCTCGACCCCGGACAAACCGGAAGCTTCCCGGTCCATCACTATTGGCTCGGCCAGAACAAATGGGGTTTGGAAAACATCGCCAATCTGGGAAAACTGCCGGCGAAGGGCGCGACGATTGTTGTCGGCGCGCCGAAGGTTTTAGGCGCGACCGGCGGCCCAAGCCGCGTGCTCGCGCTGCTGGATTGACGGAAGCCAAAGAATCTCGCGAGTCGATTGGTGATCCCGTTTATCCATCGATACCGTGTGGAATTGAAGAGGATGACTGATGCCGGTGCATCTGCTCGACGCCAACGTCCTCATCGCGCTCGGCGGGCCCAGTCATAAGCATCACGCTTCAGCGCACCAGTGGTTTTCGTCCGGCGCCGCCGGCGGTTGGGCGACTTGTCCGCTCACGCAATGCGCGTTCGTCCGCATCTGAACCAATCCCAAGGCCGTTGGAGCCGCATTGACGCCGACACAGGCGGTGGCCGCCATTGCACGAATGTCGACGCATCAGCAGCACGTGTTTTGGGCAGACGACTTGCCCGTTGCATCGGCATACTTTCCCGCCGCTGCGCTACGAGGACATCAGCAGATCACCGACGCATACCTGTTGGCGCTTTGTGCCAGCCGCGGCGGCCGCCTCGCGACGTTCGATAATGCCATCGGGGCAATCGCCACTGATCCAAAACTTGTGACAAATGTTCCGATCTAGGCCCGACAAAAGGTTCGGGAGGCCGGACTCGATTCATCAAAACGACTCCCGACCTTCCCAGCCCAGCAGGATGAAGATCAGGCCTGAGTCGGAAATGTGGTGCTGAAACCTAAGTCCCAGCCGTTCAAGGAAGTAGGGACAAAATTTGAAAATTCTGGCTATATAGTGGGAGGACGTGTTTCGCCGGAGTTGCCCCGGGGAAATCCGCGTTGGGCATCGAGGTCGGCTGTGGAGATTGCATCATGGCGGATGGGGCATTCGCTGGCCTACGGTTCAACGATGAGCGGCTAACCCGGCCGGCGGTAAAGGCATGGGATGTTGCCGCCACGCTCGAACATTTCGCCATCATCTCTTATGCCGTTCCGGTTGAACGCGTGCGCCCTCACGTTGATCCCGCGTTTGAGCTCGACTCTTTTCCGGGGCCGACCGGCGATCCGGTCGTATGGGTCTCCATGGTCCCGTTCGAGGATCAGGACTTTCACTTCGCCGCCATGCCCTGGCTGAGGTTCCGGTTCGGCCAAACCAACTATCGTACTTACGTCATTGAGCCGTCAACCGGGCGTCGGGCCGTGTGGTTCTTTGGTACGACGCTGGATTCATGGACGGTTGCCATCCCCCGCTACGTATGGAGACTCCCCTGGCATCGCGGGCACATCCGCTTCGACTGTGAATACGATTCGAAGAGTGGATGCTACACCCGATATCGAACGCAAACCCAGAGCGATTGGGCTCCTGTCGAGTTGGAACTCGGCGACTCCGGATCGCCGATCACCGCATTGGACGGGATTTCGGATCTGGAGGCGGGGCTTGTCGCCCTGACACACCCGCTGGTCGGCGTCTATTATCGCCGCGACAACCGCCTGGGCACTTACAGGATCTGGCATGACCGTCTGCAATGTACTTCCGGCTCTGTCGTGAGTGCGAAGATCGGCTTGTTCGACAGGTTGGGACTGGTCCCGTATGACGAACAAGGTCGCCCGCACAGTGTGCTCGTTCAACATCGCACAGAATTTGCCATCTATCTTCCGCCGGGCCGTTACAAGCTGAGGGCAGAGGACATTCGTTAAGTTGGGTCGTCCGCAACGTGCTCGCGGTTCTGAATGGCGAAGCGTCGAAGTAACCCGGCACCCAAAGCCACGGATAGATCGAGGCCGACGGCAGCGGGGATGTGGCATAAAACGATAAGTGCTTGCCGCCACACCCTCCCTTGACAGTCGTGATTTATAAGTCACAATCTTAGCGTGTACGACGTACTTCACTACGAGACGGTCGACGGCGTCGACGCATTCGCGCAATGGCTTGAAAAGCTTCGAGACCGCAACGCCGCGGCACGAATAGCTGTGCGGATTGACCGAGTCAGCCGTGGCAATTTCGGCGATCACAAGTCTCTCGGACAAGGCGTTTGGGAGCTGCGCATCGATTACGGCCCAGATATCGCGTCTACTACGCGCTGGCCGTACAAACAGTCGTCCTGTTGTTGTGCGGTGGAGACAAGCGCAAGCAGGTGTCCGACATTCAACGTGCGATCGGTTTCTGGACAGATTTCAAAGAGCGGAACAGCCTTCCGTAAGGCGAAAATTATCGCTGCCAGTGTTTCGCACGCCCGGCCCCAGGGCGCTAAAGTCGGGAGGAACAAGTATGAGACGTAAATCATTTGCCGCCAGTGTTTCGCACGATGACAAGATGATCCAACTCCTTCGGCGGGATTCTAAATTTGCCGCCGAGTACCTGAAGGCCGCGATCGAGGACGAGGACGATCCGCAGATACTGCTGATCGCGCTGCGCCGTATCGCGGAAGCCAAGGGGGGCATTAGCGAAGTCGCCCGAAAAGCCGGCGTTGAACGCGAAAGCCTACATCGCGCCCTGTCTGGCCGCGGCAATCCTCGGTTCTCAACGTTATCCGCTGTAGCCAAGGCCGTGGGTTTGCGGTTGACCGTCGAGCCGGCGTGATCGTGATTCTGCAGCTTCCGTTCGAGTTCATTGAGCTTAAGTGGCAACTCGCGATGGGCAGAAAATGTCTCCCGAACCTTTACGAACGCCCGCACGATGTAGACTCTGACGGCGACCGCGCGATCGTTTCACAGCACATTGACGGCCATCGATGCCCTGTACTCGGTGAACGCACATGGCAGCGTTCTCCGCGCTCCGCCCGAACTGTAAATCACAGATTGTGATTTCAAGTTACCTGGGCTTAGAAACCGTGGCTTCAGTCTTCAAGCGTCGGTACGATCTTCAAGAATCCGGACGGCGCTCGGCGGAGCGTCATCTGGAAAATCTCGGTTGAATCCATGATCGATCTTCGAAGCGATACGGTGACCCGCCCAACCGCGGCCATGCGAAAGGCCATGGCCGAGGCCGAAGTCGGCGACGACGTTTTTGGAGAGGATCAGACCGTCGCCGAGTTGGAGCGTCAGACCGCTGAATTGCTCGGAAAAGAAGCGGCGCTTTTTGTTCCATCGGGGACGATGGGCAATGAGCTGGCCGTGCGGCTGCATACCAACAGCGGCGATGAAATCCTGCTCGAGGCTCGGGCGCATATTTTCAACTACGAAGCGGGTGGCGTGGCCGCCCTCAGCGGAGTCACCTGCCGGCTGATCCAGGGCCAGCGCGGCATCTTCAGCGCCGCCGACGTTCTGGCTGCGCTCCGCCCGGCGGACGTGCATCATTCGCCGATCAAACTGGTCTGTGTTGAAAACACGCATAACGTCGGCGCCGGAAGCGTCTGGCCGATCTCGGCGCTGGCGGAAGTCTCCGCCGCCGCGCGAGCACACGGCCTTGCGGTTCACATGGATGGCGCCCGGCTCTGGAACGCCGCGGTAGCCAGCGGCATCCCCGAGAGCCAATTCGCATCGCACTGCGATTCGATCAGCGTGTGCTTCTCGAAGGGATTGGGGGCACCGGTCGGGTCGGCGCTGGTAGGCGGCGCGGAGTTCATTCACCGCGCCCGCCGGTTCCGCAAAATGTGGGGCGGCGGCATGCGCCAAGCGGGAATTCTCGCCGCCGGGGCGCTCTACGCGCTGCGCCACCATCGCGTTCGCATAACCGAAGATCATGCGAACGCGAAAAAGCTTGCCGAGGGCCTGACACGGATCGAGGGCGTGGAGTTCTCGGTGTTCCCGCCGGAAACCAATATCGTTCGATTTCGAACACCGGGAAGAAACGCCGCCGCGCTGGCCACTGCGCTCAGGGACCGCGAGGTGCTGGTGTTCGACACCGGCCCCGAATCCATTCGCGCCGTTACCCATCTGGACGTCACGACCGCCGATATCGACCGAGCTGTCGAAGCCTTCACGCAGGTCATGGGGCAATGACGCCGATTGCGTGAACGGCCCTTTTTGGGCGCACCATACAGGGCGCTTCTTCTCGCCTGATCCGAACGAAACCTCGTCCGCCGGTATCAGTCGTCGGTTTCACCGCGGAGGGAACGGAGGGACGCGGAGGGTTCCAGATTGTTGACCATCCGCTTGAGGCCGTCTTTGAGGTGAAGCACATTGAAGTTCATCAGGAGTCCGACCTTGATTCCGCTTAGCTTCAGATACGTAAGAAGTTGAGCCTCATGAATCGGCGCGAGCTTCTCGATCGACTTCAGCTCGACCATCACACAGTCCTCGATCAGCAGGTCGACGCGATAACCGACGTCGATTTTTATCTGGTCGTATACGACCGCCAAGGCAACCTGCGATAATGCCTTGAGGCCGCGCTTGCGGAGCTCATGCAGCAGGCACCCTTCGTAAGCGCTTTCCAGCAGCCCTGGCCCCAGCGCCGAATGCACCTTCATGGCAAAGTCCACGACCTGAGCGCTGACTGAGTTGATGTCCCTCATCCCTAATCCTCCGCGTTCCCCCGCGGCCTCCGCGGTGAGGCTTTTTCGAGCGTGTCAGGATACTCCAGCGTGCATTGCAGTGCACCCGCCTTGTTTCCCTCGTTCCGCGTAGTCCGCAATGGGCCAATCCAAGCTATAATCGCTGCATGACCGTTCTACGGGCACATTTTCGATGGGAAGGTTTTCGTGCCGGATGAGCCACTGGACTTGTGCCCCGGAAACGTCACGCTGCAAGTAATCGAACTGGACATGGAGACTCATCCGTTGACGGGTCTGCCGATCGTTCGCATTGGGCGTGAAGCCCGGACGATCACATCTGAAGATGTCCGGCGTGCGATGGAAGAGGATGACTGAATGCCGGAGATCCTCTATGTCGACGCCTTCTCGCTGCGAATATAGAATGTGCCGCGGTTAAGGAGCGCACCATGCCTGATCCAGACGGTCACGACCGCATCGCCATTGATCCGAAGATCCTCGTGGGCAAGCCGGTCATCCGCGGCACGCGCATCGCGGTCGAGTTTGTCATCGATTTGCTCGCGGAAGGTTGGTCCACTCAGCAAATTCTCTCCAACTATCCACACCTTACGCCTGAGGACATCACCGCCTGCCTGCGTTATGCCGGGTGGTTGATGAAGCAGGAGCGGGTTTACCCCACTCCCGCCTGAGCGCGTCTTTCCAACGCCGAGGCACGCATGGCTCGCTATCTGGCCAATGAGAACGCCCCCCGCGAGGCCGTTCTCGCTGCGCGCCGGAGGAGGAAAAGGGGGTCATTCCTGTATATCAGATTCTGGCGTCGAACTCCTGAGATACAGGAATGACCCCTTTTCTTCGTTCATTCAATATACCTTAACGATGTATCCTCCTCGCCCGGGCTCTATTGAATAACGACCCTCGTAAATTGCCATCATGACGTCTTCGGGAGGATTGTTCCGCTGTGCGCACATTCTCACTCTCATTGGATTCTCCGCATCCTCCTTATTCTTAAACCAGATTTCTGCGCGCGGCCTTGATCGAGCTGCGCCGCCGAATAGCTTCTTTAGAAATTTCATACGTCTTCCTCATTTATTCAGTATTTGTAGTTGTTAATTGTTGAACAGTCATAGCATTTCCACTTTCTTGAATCCCCACGGGTAAGGCTATCATGTATCATTCCCCAGTGCGGCTTCATACGCTCCATCGCGCCGCTAGCCATATCTTCAGAGCGCACGGTGGAGACCAGATCAGGAAGGGATGGGACAGCACCGATTGTAACGGACGTGAGCGTGGTAAGCGCTACCTCCGGGGCCACAACGACCGAGTCTACCCCGATCTTGAAAACCTTTGCGCACTTAGAACACTTAAGCCTACGATATTCGATCTGCGCTATCTTGCCGTCGGCCGCAGACACTTTTGTGATCGTGAAAGTGTGACCCATCTTCTCAAGGTAGTCTTTTGCCGTTCTGAACAGCCCAAAATCCTCACCACTCTTCGAGTCGCCGTTTTCATAAGCCGCATAAAGCGCGCCTGGATTTTTCCCGTTTACAAACTCCGCCAGAAAGTCGGCCTTGTTTGCGTCGTCAAATGCGACCGCGCATGCAATCGAAGCTTTGCGTAAATGGAGCTTTATCGACCTATCGCGCGCAATTCCCTTCAGCATTTCCAAGCACGGTATTCCCAACTCCGTAAATCTCTTCTCGTTAATTCGCACCTCATCCCCGCTTTTTTCCCAATACTTTTCGAGTTCTTGCAGCATCTTATCGCGATTGGCCGCGTCTACCGCAGAAGCTGATTTGTCGCTCATAGTTTGCCTCTCCTTAGCCTCCGGCGGCAACCCCAATTCGTCGTATAATTGGGACGTCCTTAGCTTAAACCGGCCATTACGAATGATTGATCTGGCTCTCCACAGAGCATCTCTGCAAATCTCTTTACGGCTCTCAGAAAATGGTTTCTCGATTGCCGCTTTCACCAGAGCCTCATAGTCGACTAATAGCTGCGCGGAGTTCTTCTTATACCGCTCAAAATGATCGTCGAGATCAGCCCTAAACAGCGCCAGAAGTACCTCTTCATGGCCATTCGACTGCGCTCTGTCGTACGGCGTCGAACCATCCTCCGCCTTTGCGCCAATATCTGCTTTACGCGCCAACAGCAACTCCACCACCTCTACGCATCCACCACTGGCCGCTATGTGCAGAGGCGTCTCCCCCTTGTTGGTCCTAGCATTGACATCGGACCTTTTGCCAATAAGCAACTCCAGTACAATTTCTTTGTGACGACCTGAGGCCGCCTTGTGTAATGGCGTCAACCCATTCTCGTCCTTGGCGTTAACCCTGGCGCCAGCAGCGATCAGCGACCTGACCTCTTGCAATCGAAGATTCTCAACAGCACAGATCAATCGCCTATCGAGTTCAGCCTTGGATAGCACGGGAAATGCCTTCCCGCACGAACTGCACCAAAGACCCGCCTCCTTAATCCCGGACTTCACCGGGCCGCCACACGTCGGACATTTGGCTCTCTTCCAGAACTGCCACCATCGCCTTTGAGAAGGCTGGTTGCTAATGGCCGCAGGCGCTGAAATCTCAACCGGTTCCATCTCGCGTCCGATGCTATCTTGCGACTCTTCCCAATTCCCAATCGCTTTTTCCAAGTCGATCGCCAATCCATGCCATCGCGAATCACAATTCTGCCGGGCTTCTGAGAGCGCAGCGTGGCCATCAACATAAGCCTTGCATTGCTCGATAAGTTCCCCAAGGCGTTGTCGATCCCCGCCTCCGCAACTCACAACCTTATTGACTTCGCGACGAAGCTCATTCGGCACGGTTGCTTTCGCATATTGCGAAGCAGACACACCACCACGCACGGCCACCGAAGCGCCCTGTGGCATGGTTGGCGCAGCAGGCTTCGAAGCAGCTGGAACGTTTTGGACGCTCTTCGGCGGTTCAATTAAGTTCGTTTTGCGAGAACCGCAATTCGGGCATCGCTTGGAATCCCCCAGCGAATCCTCGACGTGAGATTCCTTGCCACACGACCTGCAGAATTGCGTTGCCATTGTCACTCCCCAGTCTATTAGTCCTTCCTGAGCACGAACAATTTCATCATGAAAATGACGTGAAGTCGAGGGTACGATCAACGCGCAGTTCAAATCCTGTCGCTTTGGTTCCTCGGAATCGCCGTTTTTCAGGTGTTTTCGAAAGCTGAAAAGTTGACATCCAACGGCGGATAGGGGCCATTCCTAATTCCGCCCACTGCTTCCCCCGTCAACCTCCACTTTGGCCGCCGCTACAAGCCATACTCCTTCCATCGCCGATCGATCAACTGCTTCGTCGCATCATCAAACGAAAGTTCCGCCGGCCAGCGTCGCACCTTTCCCTCGGCTGGCCATTTAACCGTCGCGTCGAAGCCCATTTTGCTTCCACCGCCTAAATCAGGGCTGGCGTGGTCGAGGATGTCGACGGGGCCGTGAACGATTTCGGTGTCTCTGGCGGGGTCGCAGTTGCTGAAGAGGTGGAAGAGGACATCCTGCTCATCGTGAACGTTCACATGCTCATCGACGACGACGATGTACTTGGTGAACGCCATCTGGCCGGCTCCCCAGATCGCGTGCATCACGCGGCGGGCCTGGTAGGGATACTCCTTGCGGATCTTGATGAACGCGCAGTTGTGAAAGACGCCGGAGATCGGCAGCGCGTAGTCGACGATGTCGGGGATGATCATTTTCAGCAGCGGCAGGAAGATGCGTTCGGTGGCTTTGCCGAGGTAGTAATCCTCCATCGGCGGCTTGCCGACGATCGTCGTCGGGTAGATCGGGTCTTTGCGGTGCGTAATCGCCGTCACGTGAAACGCGGGATACCAGTCGGCCAGTGAATAGAAGCCGGTGTGATCGCCGAATGGGCCTTCCATCAATTTTTCGGTGGGATCGACGTAACCTTCTATGACAATCTCAGCATTCGCAGGCACTTCGAGGTCGATTGTCTTGCACGGCACGAGGTTGATCGCCCCGCCATTCAGGAAGCCGGCGAAGAGCAGCTCTTCAATCCCCGGCGGCAGCGGCGCGGTGGCGCAGTAGGGAAGCACTGACTCGCCGCCGAGTGCGATCGCCAGCGGCATCTTCTCGCCGCGTTTCTGATAAATGCGGAAATGGCGAGCGCCGTCGTGATGCATGTGCCAGTGCATGGCGGCCAGTCGCGGGCCGAACATCTGCACGCGATACATGCCGATGTTGCGGTCGCCGGTTTCGGGGTTGCGCGTGTGGATGCCGCCGAAGGTGATGTAACGGCCGGTTCCGCGAGTGGATGCTGTCTTCGCGGTTTCCAGATCGAACACCTGCCCGCTGTCGAGATTCCCATCGAGGGGCCAGCATTGGATGATCGGCAGCCGGGTCAGGTCGGCCTTGTCCCCTTCCAGCACCACTTGCTGGCAGATGCCGTTGCGCACGCTCTTTGGCGGGTAGCTGGCCATCTTGATCAGGTCAGGGAGCCGCTTCATTTTGTCGAGCAGCGTGGTGGGAATCTCGGGTTTGACGAGCTGTCCGACGCGCTCGGCCAGCGCAGAGAGACTCGTTGAGCCGAACGCGCGGTTCACGCGCCAATAGCTGCCGAAGGTGTTGATGGCGACGGGCATCTCAGCGCCTTCGACGTTTTCGAAGAGCAGCGCCTTGCCGCCAAGCGGCGCGGCGGAAGATCGATCCGGCTCATTGTTGCCGTGCGGGGCGGGCGTCTTAGCCATCCGATCGGCAATCGCGCCAATCTCCAGCACCGGCGACACGCGCGCTTTCACGCGAGCCAGCTCCCCTTGCTGCTCCAGATCGGACAGGAAATCGCGGAATGTTTCTGATGGCATCTGAAGATCGATGGTATGAGCCGGGTAGTTGCAACTCAATCCGAACGGTATCTCAGCGGCACTCACTGTAATCGACAAATGCAAACGACCTTATCGCAGCGCACCGGCGCGCACAGCTGCGCTGATAGCGGCTAACCCCGGGCTGCGCCCGCAGGTCGCGCTTGATTAATCTCGCACGCAGTAAGCCATCGAAAAAATCCTGAAATGCGATCCTACGGAGTCGGGGACGATGCTTTTTCGACCGCGCGATTCTCAGCTGCCGGCGCAAGCGGCAAGGGAATGTCGCGTTTCTGGCGCGCCACGTTTTCTTCGGCCAGTTGCTGATATTTTTCCTTCAATTCCGGGACGTCGTAATAGGTGAAGTAAAGATGCAGGTTCTGCTTTGCGCAGCGCTGGCAGGTGGGGTGGCCGCTTTTGACTTTTGCGATACTTGCTTCATCCATTTCCAGAAATGTTCCCAGCCGGTTGGTCTTCAAATCATACACGGTGCAGCACAGATTGAGGTTGCCACGGTGATCGATGACCAGCTGGTCTTCCAGCAGGGTGCAGCGGTCGTGCCCTTCCAGCTTTTCCGCCGCGGCGATGGCCTGCGCGATGGGCAGCGCAAAGCGCTTTTCCACAAAGTTCTTTTCATCGGCGGTCAGTTGCCCGTCGACCAATTGCACGGCTTTTTCCAACGGCGTGTAATACGCCCAGTTTTCCAGCCACTCGAAGCCCAGTTCCTTTGCGTAGGCGCGCATGGGCTCTACTTCGTTCAGGTTGTGAAGGTATTTATGGTAATGCACGGAGACAACGGTTCTCTTGCGGCCATGACGTTTGAGCGCCTCACTGAGCAGCCTCATATTCTGTTTCACACGTTCAATATCGCCGCGCGTGTGAGTGAGGCCATACGCTTCCTGGTTGAAACCTGAAAGCGAGATGCGGAATGAATCGGGTTCGGCGGCCACTATCTCTTCAAGATTGCGGCTTATGTTCAGGTTGCTACTGATGGCGCATGTCATTCCCTCTTTTTTTACCAGCCTGATGAACTCAGGAAGCTCCGGATGCAGAAGGGGTTCCGTCCAGTTATACAACAGCACGATGCGTGCGCCATGCTCGCGCTTGCCTTTACGGATAATGCTCGCGAACAGGTTTAGATCCATGAGCCCGGTAGGATTCGTTGCTGGCATGTTCCCTACGGGGCAGGATGGGCAGCGCAAATTGCAGCCGCCGACAATATCGATCGTAAGCAGCTTGGGTTTGGCCGTATTGGGAGGGTACAGCACTTTCAAAAGCCGGTCGCGGACCGCCCACGGCACCAGGTGTCCGAACCGCCGATTGGCATGAAATAGCATTTTTTCAACGAAGCTTCCGGCGATCATAAGTATTTGCTCCGTTGCCAGACGAGCCGAAACAGTTCGGGAGTGCCAGCTGCGCATTAAGCATAGGCCGCGTTCAGCGCCCATGCCCCATCCGTCTTAGCGCCTATACGAGTCTATCCGACCCCGGCCTGAGAACAATTGGCAACAGAATTCGAGCTGGGGCAGGGCTTCGGCGATATCCCGCCTGCGTCACGGAATCAGGGGCGAAAGTTCAGAGCACGGCTTGGTCTCCTGCTGTGCGGGGCATCGGTGCTCGGCTACACTCGGGTCCATGCCGCTGTTTACGGTCGAAACCAACGGAAATCTTGAGCCGCACATCAAACAGGAATGGCTGCTGACTAACGGGTTGGGCGGGTTTGCTTCGTCGACAGTCGTGGGCTGCAACACCCGTCGCTATCACGGCGTGTTGTGCGCCGCGACGCTGCCGCCGGTCGGTCGCATCATGGCCGTCAACCGGCTCGGCGAGATCATCACGCTCGATCGCGATCCGGATCATCCGCTTGAGCTATCGATCAACCAGTTTCGCCAGAGCTATCACCCGCGCGGCGACCAATACCTTCGGCGTTTCGGGCTCGGTGAAACCGCGATCTGGGAATACGACCTTCACGGCGCACGAATCATCAAAGAGCTTCAGCAAGTGTGGATGCAGAACGTGGTGATGGTTCGATACACGATTCAGCCGCTGGCGCATGAGCCGTTCAAGTTTGCCGTGCTGCCGTTTGTGAGCTTGCGCGATTTTCATGGGGCGCGGCACGCGCAGGATGCAAACCTGCGGGCCGAGCCGTGCGACAATGGCGTTGTCGTAACATCGGGATCGAACGCGGCGCACATTCGCAGCGATACGGCCCAGTTTTTGCCGTCGCCGGGATGGTGGTATGGCCATTACTACGCGATCGAAAATGAGCGGGGGCTGGATGACACGGAAGACTTATTTACGCCGGGACGATTCGAGATTTCGATCGCCCAGCCGACTACAGTTACGTTCTGGCTGGCGATGGACGCGATCGACAAACCCGATTGGGACGGCGAGCTAAAGCGCCGACGCGATGCGGTGCAGGCGGCGCACAAAGACCCGGAAAATGCGACTGCGGATTTGATCGCCACGCGAACCGCGTCCGTTGCAATGCAGAAGCTTTCCCGAGCGGCACATGATTTTGTCGTATGGCGTAAATCGCCGGATGGAAGCGACGGGTGCACCGTCATCGCGGGGTATCCGTGGTTCGCGGATTGGGGTCGGGACACGATGATTTCGCTGCCGGGGTTATTTCTGACCTCGGGCCGATTTCATCAGGCACGACAGGTGCTGAGCGTGTTCGCCAAGTATGTCAGCGAAGGGATGATCCCCAATCGCTTCGACGATTACTCGAATGAGCCGCACTACAACACGGTGGACGCAAGCCTGTGGTTCATTCACGCGGCGTTTGAATATCGCCGCCTGTCGAACGACGCGCACACCTTTGAAGACATTCTGCTGCCGGCGTGTCGCGCGATTCGCGAGGGATATACGAACGGCACGCGTTTTCACATCAAGATGGACCCGGCGGATGGCTTGATCTGTCAGGGCGACGCCGCGACGCAACTCACGTGGATGGACGCCAAGTGCAACGGCATCGCTTTCACGCCACGGCAGGGAAAGCCGGTCGAAATTCAGGCGCTGTGGCATCACGCGCTGGTTCTGCTCGGCGACCTCGACCTGGCCGCGAAAGTTCGCGATAGCTTCCAGAAGCAATTCTGGATCAGCCCGTTCCGAGGACTCTATGACGTCGTCGACGGCAATCGTAAAGACAACGCGATTCGGCCCAATCAGATTTTCGCGGTGAGCCTGCCCAACAGTCCGCTGACGCGCGATCAGCAGTTGGCCGTTGTGGAAGTTGTGCGGCGTGAGCTGCTGACACCCGTCGGATTGCGAACGCTTTCGCGCTCTGACCCGAATTACCATGGTCGCTATATCGGCACCCAAATGGTTCGCGACGCGGCGTATCACAACGGAACAGTTTGGCCCTGGCTGATCGGGCCGTTTCTTGAGGCGTATCTCCGTGTCAACAATCACGCCGAGGATGCGAAGCTCGTTTGCCGCAAGTGGCTGGAGCCGCTGGTGGCGCAGATGGACACCGCGTGCATCGGCCAGATCTCGGAGATTTGTGAGGGCGACGCGCCCCACCGCCCGGTCGGCTGCTTCGCCCAGGCCTGGAGCGTCGCCGAGGTTTATCGTATCGCCGCCGAGCTGGCGATGTGATTATTGCTGCAATTCGTGGGATGCCTCGGCTAAAATGCCCCTCCAGTCGGGGGTGGTTCCCTACAGATCAACCGGGGTGTTATGAAATGGGATTATCGACGTCAAGCGGTTCTTGTCGCGGCCTTGCTCGCAGTCGTTAGCACGATCGCGCGATCGGTGAATGCCGAGCAGGCGCCCGGCCCGGCGGATTTTGAATACAACGACCTGAAATTTGCAAAGGATCTGCGGTCGTTTCAGCAAGCCGGGTGGGTTCAGACATATCTTACGATGGGGCATCGCGACGAAGCGTGGGACAAGCCGGCTAAGGATTTCCTGGAAACGTTCTGTCACTACGCTTCCTATGAACTGGTTTGGCGCGGAATCAGACCCGATGACGTGCCATCCGCCGACGCCGTTCGCAAGCTCGGCAATGACGTCATCAATCTGAAGTGTGATGATCCGCAGGTTCGCGCGGCCTATGGAGCCCTGCTCTTCGAATCAGGAAATATACCCATCGCCAGGCGTGAACTGCGCGCGGCTCTTGTCGCGATGAACGACGGCAAGCACCCGGCTTACAACATCCTCTACGTATGCAACCAGCTCCTGCAGATAGACCGCCAAACTTCGCTGGCGCCCGATGCGCGCGCTACCATCGACTCGGCCGCCGTGGATGCGTCAGTTCGCTGCATGTGCAACGTGCCGCCGACGCGGGCAGAGCGGTACATCCGCTTTCGGATGATCCACATGATTGCCAAGGATCGTCCCAGGATTGAAGATCGCATCGTCAAACTGCTAGTGACCGCGAAGGATGTCGATCCGTGGCTGCTGGGTGTGTTCATGGGCGAATACCAAACACACCTGGCGTGGGCGGCGCGGGGTACCGGAACAGCCGACACTGTGACGAAGGACGGATGGCAAGGCTTCGAAAAGCATCTGCAAAATTCCCACACGCTGCTGATGGAGGCGTGGAAAATTGATCCGGCGATTCCCGGTCCGGCGGCGCTGATGATTACCGTGGCCATGGGTCTTGGAGCCGAGGGCGAAGAAAGCCCGCGCGCGTGGTACATTCGATCGCGCAGCGCCAAAATGGATGACCGGTGGGCGCTGGAATCGATGCTCTGGTCGCTTCGCCCGCGCTGGGGCGGGTCGTATGAGGAGCTTATTTCGCTCGGCCAGGAGTTTGTCTCATCAAAGCGTTTCGACACGCAAGTACCGGCGTGGATGCTGGAGACCGCGTGGTCAATTTCAGCCGATCGCGCTCAACCGCTCACAATCACGTACGCTCAGCCCGAAATCTACAAGCCGCTGAAAGAGATGTTCGATGGATATGCCGCGGCGCTGCCGGCGGGGCCGGGGCGCGATTGGGTTTTGTCGGAGCAGGCGTTGGTCGCGACGGCCGGCGGGCACTATGCCGACGCGCGGGCAGTGGTCGATCAGGTCGGGACGAAGCTCGACCGGCGCGTCTTTCAATCACTCAGTGGCAATGTGGACCGAACGATTAGCCAAGTATACGCATACACCGGACCGCATGAAAAGGAGGCGCGAGCGGCGACGCACGAAGCCGAGACGCTCGACGCAAACGCGATAAAACACTTTGCCGATCTGGCTGCAATGTGTCAGCCGCATGATCCGGAAGCGTATTATTACAACTCATACCTGACCGAGATGCGATTCAAGGCCGAGTTTGCCGAGAGCAAGTGGGTCGATGTACAGCCGAAAGACGTGCTGTATCTGTGGAGTCCGATTCACGGGAATTGGGAGACTAACGGAGAGAAGCTGATTGGCGTTTGCGACGGATCGGGCCTGATGTTGCGGTTTGGTCCGATGACCGGCGACGCCTTCGAGCTTGAGGCAAAGCTCGAATACGAGCCGACCAGTCCCGGCGCCAACGCCTGCGGGATCTTTTGCGACCATAATGGCCAGACTTGGGCCAACGGGGTGTTCTACTCCGTCGGCTTTCACGACGTCAGTTGGTATGGAAATGGGAAAACGGGGGTCGTCTCCCATCCGCTGGAGAAGGTGAATCTGCTGCACCTGACGATGAGCGCGGGGAAACTCACGGCCACGTTCAATGGAGAGCCGGTACCGATTCCGGCGATGACGCCGCCGGCACGTGACCTCGGCGCCAACGCACGCGTGTGCATCGCGGGGCTTTATCCGGATTCGCAATTGAATCTCGTCGTCACCGACTTAAAGGTGCGTAAGCTCGTTCCGGGACAGAACTGATCTTCCTTGCTCTTTTTCTGTCAGGATACGTAAGCTGGAGCGACATATTCACGGGTTCCAACCAAGTGTGCTGCGATGAACGACATAGCTCGAAGCTGGGTCATCATGTGCTCGACTGTTGCGGTGGTTGTCGCCGCCACACTGGGTTCGCGCGCGCTTCAGAACCGTCCAGCGGAAACACCGCGCGGTAATGGCATCGCCGTACTCGAGCTTTACACCAGCGAGGGATGCTCAAGCTGCCCGGCGGCGGACGATCTGCTTGGCCTGATCGTCAGGCAATCGCGCGCCGATCACTCGCGAATTTATCCATTGGAGTTTCACGTTGATACGTGGAACCAACCCACCTTCAGCGATCCGTTCTCCGAAGCGCGGTTCCGCGAGCGGCAGGAGAGCTATTACAACGCGAAGATCACGCGGGAAGTGTTCACGCCGCAGATGATTATCAACGGCACACGAAGCGAGATTGGTTCCGATAGCCAGGCGGTGCGGGCAAAGATCGAGCAGGCCACGCGCGAACCGCTCTTCAGCGAAGTCACCCTGGCGGTGACTCGCTCCGATCAGGAACTCGTTGCCGAGGCCACGCTCTCCGCAATCCCGGCCGGCGGTGTGCTGAATGTCGTGCTGGTTGAGCGTGGATTGGTTCACGAAATCCCCAAGGGAGAAAACGCCGGTCGCACGCTTCATCACGAAAACGTGGTGCGATCCTTCGTGAGCACGCCACTGGCGCAGCCCAAGGCCAGCGTGAAACTCCCCATTCCCCCAGGCGCGATCTTAAGCAACTGCTCGGTCATCGCTTACGTGCAGAACGCAAAGCTCTCGGTGCTGGGCGCAGCCGAAGCATCACTGCCGGCGGAGCCACATCCGTAGTTTTCTTCATGATTTCGTCCGCGCGCCTTCTCCATAGACGGACTTCCAATGGACGTGAACAACGTCGGACCACAAAAATGTGGCTTGCGCGTATTATTAGAGTTGGAGATGTCTCGACCTCCAACGTCTTTAAAGCAGTCGATTCCGCACAATGCTGTCTTGGGGACTTCTCCATGACCGCTTAAGTGCGGAATGCGGGACACTTGGTTCTCAGGGCAAGCCAAGCCGGCATTGGTCCGGTGTGGTCCTTGAAACTTTACGGGATCGGGGAAAATGCGTCCTTTCACGCCGATTCGGCGCCGCGATTCATCGCGCGTCGAAGTGGCTTCATATCCGCAAGCATTGCCGGACTCTCGGGAGAGTGTCTTCGGTCTGTCGTCCTATCGTTGCGTTCAACTGAGCCGCGGAATCACCCGCGGCCGTCATCATTTCCTCGGAGGGAAAATATATGCGGCTACATTCGATCGGTTGGAGAATCGCTTTGGGCGTCATCGGATTCGCTGCGCCCGCGGCGCTGGCTGACATTCCGTACTTCAACGGCTTTGAAACGCCGGGCAGCGTGAATGACTTTTACGGGACGTCCGGGGTGGCGGGCAGCAACATCACGCAGGTTGCTTCCGGCGGCGGAACGCTGGGCTACACGGCGGCGGCGGGCAACGACTACGCCGAGATTCGCAACACGGATAACTTCTCGGGTGGACTCGGCTACTCGGGGTATACCTCGTTTGGCATGCCGGTCACCACGCCCACGCAAGGCTTCGCCGAGTCCGTCGACATCTATCTGGACACCGCGCGATGGCAGCCAATCTTGAGTCCCGGATCCGACTTTGTCATTTCGACTCAAGCCGAGGACACGTCTCCGGGCGTGACCGGCGAGTTCATGAACATCATTTTCACGGTAACAACAGCCGGGACGATCAACGTCTCCTCGGTTGCCTCGAGCAATCTTGCGACGATCACGAAATCCGGCTGGTATCAGTTTGTTATCTCCTTCGTGCCCGGCGCAAGTGGCGACGTTGAAAACGATGTCTCCGTACTTGACAGCCTGGGTAACGTCGTAGGTACCACGCATTATGTTTCACCCACACCGATGCCGTCATCGGCCCTGGGTGGAAACGGATACATGATCTTTGGGCCTTGGCGAGATGGTTTTGCCGGAGACGTGCTGGGAATCGATAACCTGCAGACGTTCGCGGCGCCGGAGCCCATGTTAGTCGGTGCGCTACCGCTTGGATTGGCCCTGCTTCGCCGAAGGTCGCGGCGGTAGAGCCGGCGCGGGTCAAACGTTCGAATCGTCGAGCATGTCGCGAGCTTCCTGCCGTGCGATCTCGCGCCAGCCGCTGCCGAGCGCTTCATCGAGCGGCAGGGCCGCACGCGCCCAGCTCGCGTACTCGGGATGATGCGACATCTGCGCCGCGTCAACCAGCTTGGCAAAGAGCATAAAGCCCTCGGCCACGCGCTGGATCGTCAGGTGTTCAAGCCATGCGAGGCAAGAGGCGTGTTGCAACACGCAATGGCGCTCCATCATCATCTCGATGTCTGGAACGTGCTCGCAGCTGCGGACGAGATAAATCGGGAAGGCTGTCAGTCGGGAATTGCTGGAGCCGGTAATTCGCGAGCGATGCCGGTGCGGCAGCGGGTGCATACAAACCGCCTTTCGCAGATACGGATGGTCCGGCTCAATTATATCGCAGGCATCGGCGGCGTGTCGCGGAATTCCGCGCGCGGCGACAAGCTGAAATCCCGTTACGCAACCGCCTCTTCCTGAGGGGGCGGCAAAGGCACGGACGCCGGTTGGGGCGCGGCAACATGGGCGGCGGCCAGCTTCGCGGGGTCGATTTGGCGGTTGACCCTCACACTCACGACCGGCTTGCCCACGTCATCGTGCATCGTTAGGACTTCCTTGGCCAAGGCGCGGTAATCGGCAGCACCGTTGCTGTTCGGCTCATAGTCGATGATGTGCTGGCCGAAGCTGGGAGATTCCGCCAATTTGATGTTTCGGCGGATCTTCGCTTTGAAGATTCGCGCAGTCGCCCAGGGCAACGGCTTGCCAAGGGCATTGAGGATGAATGAGTTCAGTTCCGCCACCACTTCGTTGCTCAGTTTTGTCTGCGAATCGAACATCGTGAGCACGATGCCGCTGACTTTCAGCTTGGGGTTGATGCGCTTGTTCACCAGTTGCACGGTTTCGAGCAGCTTGGCGACGCCTTGAAGCGCCAAAAAGTGCGGCTGCATCGGGATGATCACTTCGTCGGCAACCGCCAGTGCGTTCAAAGTCAGCAATCCAAGCGACGGCGGGCAGTCAAGCAGGATGAAGTCGAAGTCGTGTTGGGCGGATTCGAGTCGCTTTTTCAGCACTGTCTCGCGACCGAGCACGCTGACGAGTTCCACTTCCGCGGCCGCCAGATCGATTGAACTGGGAACCAGCGCGATGTTATCGTCGATCTTTGTGACGGCTTCGAGAAAGCTCGCGCCATCCACCAGCATGTCGTAAAGCGAGACAATGTCGTCGGACGGCTCGATGCCGTAGTTGATGGTAAGGTGGGCTTGCGGGTCGAGGTCGATCAGGCAGACGCGCTTGCCCAGTTCTGCCAGGGCAGCGCCGAGATTGACGGTCGTTGTCGTCTTGCCAACGCCCCCCTTTTGATTCATCAGTGCGATGATTCGCATACGGCCACCTCCTTGTGGATCGATTGGTTTCCGTCCAGAGCAAACATTCTCGGCGATTTCTGCCGATTTACAAGCGACGACCAGCGCACGAGTCGAAAGCGAGCGCATAAAAAACCCTCTCCCGCGGCGGAGAAGGTTTTTATTTTTGTCTCGCGACCCAAGTTGGAGCCGGGCCCGAAACGAGAAAGAGGTTGGTGATCGCCGGATCGTTAGACGAACCGCGGACCGGCGTTAGAAGAGTTACTTCTTCTTCGTGGTCTTCTTGGCAGGGGCCTTCTTAGCCGGTGCCTTTTTCGCAGGTGCTTTCTTTGCCATGGCGCTTTTCCTCCTTTCTTTGCGCCAAATGTAGATGTAGGGAAAAATACAGTCAACCATTTTTTTCCGTTGTGAACGCTTTTTTCGTACAACATGTTGCGCGACCCCTGGCTCGTCACACCAGATGGCCGGTCAACGAAATGAAAATTTGGGTGTTCCGCGGTGTGGCGTGCGCGTGCGCCGCTTTTATAATCCGGCCCCAACAATGGCCACTATTCAGGGAGCCCGAATGGCAAGAGGTGTCGCGGTCGCGGGTGTATCAATACTTTCGCTGATGGCGTTTGGATGCCATGTGAACGAGGAGCCGCCGTTTGATCCGCGCGGCAGCGGGTGGAACGATCTCATTGGCGCAAGCGCGATTCGCGCGACGCCGCAGATCGCGCTTTCAACCACTCGCCAGGCGTATGCGCCGGAAACGCAACCGGCCCGGCGCGTCACCGGGGAGCAAGGACAGCCCGTCTATCTCTCGCTTCGCGAGATCATGCATCGCGCCGCGGCCAACAGTAATGAAGTTCGCGTCGCCGGTTATGACCCGGCCATCGCCGAGACGCGCGTGACCGAAAACGGGGCTCACTACGATCCAATTTTTTATTCGAACCTGCGTTACGACAAGCAGTTCGATCGCACGCCGGGCACGGTTATTCCAAGCCCGAGCAATCCGTCGAGCACGACCACGATCGATGTCGAGAACAACAACATTTACACTGCCGAGGCGGGCATCAAGCAGTATCTGACGAGCGGCGGGCAGGTGCAGCTCGGCTATCAGTTCCAGAACAGCGATTATTTTCCGGTCCGCTACACCCGAAACAACTACTGGGACAGCGAACTAAAGCTACAGCTCACGCAACCGCTGTTGCGCGAGTTCGGCTACGAAGTGAACTGGGCGCGCATCACGGTTGCCCGCAACGATCAGCGCGTCAGCCTGCTCGATTACCGTAAGGCGCTCGAAGACAACACGGAAGAGCTTGAGAAAGATTACTGGCAGCTTTACGAGGCGCAGCGCGAGTTGCAAATCGGCGAGGAAGTGCTGCTGCACGCTCGCGAGTTGGCGGACGTGCTGTGGAATCAGTTCACCTTCGGCGGCAAAGCGACGATTCTGGAGCTCTCGCAGGCGGCATCGTCGGTCAGCGATCGCGAAGCGACGCTGCTCCGTGCTCGGGCTCGCGTTGCCGATATCTCCGATGACATCAAGCGGCGCATGAGCGATCCGGAATTCGCGATCGCCGGCCCGCTGGAGATCCGTCCCGCGGATGTTCCGATCGATATGCCGATCAAGTTTGACGATCAGGATCAGATCGAGACGGCATTCGCCAATCGTCTTGAACTGGGGCAGCAGCAGCTTCGCGTGAATTCCGCTGAAGTTGCTCGCCAGGTTGCAATTAACGGACTCTTTCCGAAGCTCGACTTCGTGGGTCAGGTTACCGTGCAGGGACTGGACAGCACTTTCAATAATTCAGTCAACGATCAATGGGGCGGCGGACATCTGGTCTACTCGCTCGGCCTGCAGCTGGAAATTCCGCTGGGCAACCGCGAAGCGACGGCGATTGTCCGCCGATCGGAATTGCAGCGCGAGCAGGCGGTGATCGGATATCGCGAACAGCAGGACAAAGTCAGCCAGGAGGTGGCCAGCGCCTGCCGCGAGGTTCGGACGGCGTTTGAATCGGTTCGCACGTCGCGCAATGCGCGAATGCAACTGGAAGAGGTGCTGAACGAACTGAACCGCCGGCAGTCATCCGGCGTGCAGGCCATCGACCCGAATTTCGTCCAGCTCAAGCTCGACACCCAGGAGCGCCTCGGCAATGCCCAGCGCAACGAAGCCAACGAACTGATGAACTACAACATCGCGCTGTCGTCGCTCGAGCGCGCAAAGGGAACCATTCTGCGCTATAACAACATCCAGATGGAAGAAGAGGAGCTTCCGTGGGATGTTCCGTCGCACTGATGCGGCCGTAACCGTGACGCGAAGTTTGTGTCTGCCGCGGAATTCCGGCGATAGAATAGGGTTGCCGTGCTCACACTCCTGGTGCTTCAGGGTCCGGACAAGGGTCGACGCTACGAGCTGCCGGATTCCCCGGCGCTGGTAGGCCGGGAGAGTCGAAGTCTGCCGCTGTCGGACAACACCGTGAGCCGACGGCATTGCGAACTTCTCCCCCAGGACGGCGGATGGATCGTCCAGGATCTTGGCAGCTCCAACGGCACATATCTCAACGGCGGCCGGGTGATGTCGAACGCGGCGCTGAAGGTTGGGGATCAAATCCGCGTCGGTCGCACCCTGATGGTTTTCGGCGCTCAACCGGGCATCACGCGCACCTCAAGTGGCAACGTACGGCTCGAAGGCGCTGAGAGCGGCATGGACAGCGCCATCATGCACACCATGCAATCATCGGATGATTCGATGGTGCTGGCGGTACCCGAACCCGCCGCCGCCGCCATGGCGAACCTGAGGATTCTCTATCAGCTCGCCGCCACCTTCGGCTCCAGCTTTGACGTCGATCAGGTTTGCGAAATCATCATGGACCTGGTCTTCGAACACGTCAAAGCCGACCGCGGCATGATTATGCTGCTCGACGATCGCAACCCCGAAGAACTGGTGCCGAAGGTCGCGCGAACGCGCGAAGAACACGAGCGTGCCAACGACCCGGCGGAGACCGCATCCAGCCGCGGGCCCGAGACGATTCATGCGTCGCGCACGATCATCAATCATGTTTTGAAGACCGGCCAAGGCGTGCTCTCGAGCAACGCCATGACCGACAAGCGATTCAGCTCAGGCAAGAGCGTGCACAATCTCGGCATTCGCTCGGCGCTGTGCGTTCCGATCAAGGCCCGCAAGCTCACCGACAAGGGCGGCGACGAAGTCATCGGCGTCATCTACATCGATAGCTCCGTCAAGAATTACACCTACGCGCCCGATCAGCTTCGCCTGCTCACCGCGATCGGGATGCAGGCCGGCCTGGCGATCCAGAACGCCAAGCTCTATCAGGCGGGCGTGCAAGCCGAGCGCCTGGCCGCCGTGGGCGAAACGACCGCCGCCCTTTCGCATTCAATCAAAAACATCCTGCAAGCGCTTCGCGGCGGCGCGGATGTCGTCGAGATGGGCCTGCGCGGCAGCAATCTCGTGCAGGCGTCAAAGGGCTGGCGCATCGTCGATCGCAACCTCGACAAGATCTACAACCTCACGCTGAACCTGCTGGCTTACAGCCGCCCGCGCGAGCCCAAGCTGGAGATGATGAATCCGAAGGCGCTGATCAACGATTGCCTGGAGTTGATTGCGACGGCCGCCAATCAAAAAGGCACGATGGTTGTCGCTGACGTCGATGAAGCGCAGCCGGCGATTCCGCTCGATCCATCCGGCATGCATCAGGTGCTGATGAATCTGCTGAGCAACGCGCTCGATGCCGTGGCGCCGAAGACCGGGCTAATTCAGGTCTTCTGCCGCTACGACGATGAGAATCGCGACACCACGCTCGAGGTGGTCGACAACGGCGCCGGCATTGAGCCGTCAATGATGAAGCACATGTTCCAGCTATTCCATTCGACCAAAGGCAATCGCGGCACCGGCTTAGGCCTGGCAGTGGCCAAGAAGATCGTCGAAGAGCACGAGGGCAGCATCGGCGTCCGTAGCACGCCGGGCGAGGGCACGACGTTTACAATTCATCTGCCGGTCGTGCACGAGAATCTGGCCGACCCGTCGCAGACCCACGGGCCGGCGCGTTAAATCTCCAGTTTTGACTGGGATTCTATCCCACACCCCTGGTTACCGGCGGAGGGTTTCGCCTTCGCTGATATGCGGGATGGTGAACCTACCTGATCTGCTTCCCGCAATTCCGACAGGCCCATCTTGGTGGGTCGAACGGGGCGACGCCGAGGAAGAGGACGGACCAGAGCATCCAGAGCCATGGCGTTCGGGTTTTGGCGATTTGGTTGGAGCCGCAGCGGGGGCAGTAGTGGACGCCGGCCCGCGTTTGCAGCATCGCGTGCGCCTGCTCGGCGTCGGCTTCGGGAACCAGCAGCAGGCAATCGAGCTGGCCAGGGGTCTGACCCATCTGGGCCTCGATTCCCGCCCGGCTCAATCGCGCCCGCGCGTGATGCCATTCGGCGGCCGACGCAAAGCTGGCGACACTCTGCCAGCGGACAATCCCTGCCGGCGCGGGCGACGCATACGAGAGTACGGGGTTCGCCGCCGTGTTCAGGGGCGGAGGCTGACTGACATCGCGAACATGGGTTTCGTAAGTCACCGGCGATCCCCTTACGAGAGATCATACGGAGCCGCCACGTAAAGCCCACAAAACTCAGAAAAATATTGCTGGAGAAGGAGTTTTAGCAGTTTGCCTGGCGCTTATGGAGCGTCATCGGTCAGCGTGAATACCGTCGCGCATTCCATTCCCAGATTTGCTCCAAATCATTGGCTGCGCGACGTGAGATGATGACATTCAGCGGGGATTTTTTCGCAACCATTCATCCCTGCGCTTAGCAAGTTCCGTATCGAGTTGTTCCGGGGTGTAGAAGTTTCCGGCGTCTATATCCGCGGAAGCGGCGTCAATCTCCGCCAGCCGCCGTGGTGTGAACAGATGATCCAGATTCGGCGTCGCTCTGCCGGCGTCCGCGAGGTCGTTGACCAGCACGTCCGTGATGTAGGCGTCGACGCTCGAATAGCCGCCATCGGCGGCACGGCGTTGCGCTGCTTCAAACACATGATCGTCAATGTGAATCTGCGGCATCCGGAGCTCCGTTTCTTACATTCCGCGGTATTGTAAGGCCACCGCGGTAGTCTGTCGCCGGGAAAGCGATTCGCGAAGATTGCCGGGTTTAGTGAGTGATTGTGGCGAAGCCCCTTGCCATCGTACCGGGGCGGGTGATTAACGAAACCCCGCATCGGCCTGTATGGTTAGACTGAACGAACGGCTCGTTCAAGTAATGCCAACAGTATTCTTCGGAAAGGAGCTTCGTATGGGAATTTTCAGCAGTCGCGTAGGCCGCGTTGCGAGCGTGGCGGCGGGATTGGTCGTCACCGGCGCGTGCGTTTTTGCCGCCGATGAGATGGAGAAGCATTACAAGGTGCACGACATGACCCGGCCTAAGCCGGACGTCGTGACGCCGGGCCAATTCGCGACCGTCGACAAACCGAGCGTGCCGCCGTCGGATGCGATCGTCCTTCTCGGCAATGGCGCGGATGATCTGGCGAAGAACTGGGACGGCGGTCCGTGGACATTCGCGGACGGCGTCTACATTTCGGGTGGCAAGGACATCACCACGAAGGAGCAATACGGCGACTGCCAGCTTCATGTCGAATGGGCCGAACCGACACCGGGAACCGGCACCAGTCAGGGCCGCGGCAACAGCGGCGTGATCTTCATGGGCAAGTACGAGCTGCAGGTGCTCGACAACTACAACAACGACACTTATCCCGATGGCCAATGCGGCGCGGTTTACAGCCAATATCCGCCGCTAGTGAACGTCTGCCGCCCGCCGGGCGAGTTTCAGGCGTATGACATCATCTTCCGCGCTCCGCTGTTTGATGCCGAGCATAAGCTGACCAAGCCGGGCACGTTCACCGTCTTCCAGAACGGCGTGCTGGTGCAGGATCACGCCGAGATCATCGGCTCAACGGGGCCCCACATCGCGAAGTTCGAATACTTCGAACCCAAGGGCCATCTGGAATTGCAATTCCACGGAAACAAAGTTCGCTACCGGCAAGTGTGGATTCGCCCGCTGGGGCCGCAGGTGCCGAAGGTGGAACCGGCAGCCGGCTGATTCACGGAATTTCCAGATATCGTCGCGCGACTAAGTTGGCGGATGGAGGTTTATCTCCATCCGCCAGTTTCTTTTGGGGAAGCAACAATGATTCGATGTACTGTGCGCGCAGTAGTTGCTGCCGCGGCGATTTCCGCATTTTCATGGGTTGTCCGCGGGGCCGAGGAGCGGGTTCCTCGATACGCATTCCAAGTTGGCCAGGAATTGTCGTATCGAATGGATTGGACGAATACGACAAAAACGAAGTCGGGCCCACGCACCGATTTCGATCGGCATGAAATCAAAATCTGGGTGGAGCGTCAGAACACCGACGGAAGTTTCCATCTGATTTTCTGCGACGATGTCGCCGATACGCAGACACGCGGTCAGAAAACGACCGAGTTGTCACCCGAGCACAATTTGGTGCGCGCGGACGTTTTTGACGACGGTCGGCAACTGCCGTGTTATCCGACCAACTTTGGCGCGATGTCGGCTTACGCTTTTCCGCCGCTGCCGAAGAGCGCTCGCGAGGTGAAGGCGGCCTGGACCGAATCTGCACAGGGTTTTCGTTTCGAATCCAAAGTCTCGAACAACCCGGCCGGATTCGCATTCGATGCAAAAGTGTTCTCGCCTTTCTACGGCGTCCTGGCTGACGATCACGTATCTCATTACGTGTTTGATGCCGCGGGCGACTTCGTCGCTCAGACCGACGAGACGATTACCTGTCGAGGCAAATACAACATGGTCGGGCATGGCGGTCTGAAGCTGCTGGTTAATCGGATGATCAGTGAGGCCGCGTTGAAAAACCTCACGACGAATGCGGATGCATACTTTTCCGCGATGTCCGTTTACGACCAGCAAATCGAAGCTGCTGTCAAAGCTGGGCACCCCTCGGCTGACAAGCTGCTGGCCTCCGCAGGCACGAACTTGAAGTCGGCGGTTGAACAGCTCACCGATCCGATCTTTCAATCGAGCGCGAAAGAACTGCTCGATCATCACGGCGAAACTACGCAATATGCAATGAAGCGGATCAAGCTTCTCGATGATCGCATCGGCAAACCCGCCTTTGCTTTCACAACCACGGACCTGGACGGAAATGTCGTTCGACTGGCGGAATCGACAAGCATGGGAAGGTTCGTCATTTCGAAGACGGGTACCGAGCCGATCTCCGGCAGGAACTGGGAAAATTGATCAACGATTTGCTTCGGGAATCGTGACGAGCAAACGTCGGCGCCTAAAGCAGATACGGAATCAGCGCCCGCGTTCGCGACTTGTACTCTGCGTAGCCGGGCAGATGCCGGGCGAGCAGTTTTTCTTCCTGGCGAAGTTTGATCCAGAGGCCGAAGCCGCAGACGACCAGGGCGACGAAGCCGCCGAGCTGGCCGGTCAGGACCGCGGTTCCGAGAAGCATCAAGAGCAGGCCCGAATAGATCGGGTGACGAACAAAGCGATATGGCCCGCGCTGAATCAATTCGTGATCCTCCTTGAGCGTCACCTGTGAACTCCAGTTGCCGGCCAAAGTCACCCGCGCCCAGAGGGCAATCAGCAGTCCCACCACGACGAGCACGTCGGCCAGAAGTTCAATGGGGATGCTTTGGGGCAGGACGCGTTGTGTCATGAGGGTCGTTCTCACATGTCCATTCAGCAGCACTGCCGCGATGGCGATGAACAGCAGGTGGAGCAGCCGTTCTGATAGAGGTTGTCGGGCTCTGGTGCGCTTGACCCAGAAAGCCCAGACAATCCAGAAGCCGAGGAATACCGCCCAGCATATTCCGACGATCACTTCAGTTGTTCGCATATTGAGTTGGGCAGATTGACCGAGAAATCATCGCGCCGCCGCGGCTCGTAGGAGTCATAGTAATTCGCAGAATTGCTCGGAGGATAGGCCGGCATCGGCGAGAATGGCGCGAAGCGTCTTTGGTTTCAGATCCCGGCGATGCATCGATACAACCGTGCGCCGACGCGTGATCGGGTGTCTTAGTATCAAATGGGCGCCGGTCTGGTGGTCGTCAACGAACCCAATCCGGTGAAGCACAGCGATCACTTCGCGTGGCGTCACTTGCGGGAGTTTCGCCATCTCATGCCGCCGTTGTGCAGGTTTGCACATCGGTCTTGATCGTGACAGCCACCAGGACGGGACCGGCGGGGTTCAACTCAATCGGGATTGGCTCATTGTGACTCACAAGCGACTCGATATAGCCGGCGATGGCATCCTGAGCCATTGCAATCGCTTCGTCGCGCGTATCTCCCTCGGTATGGCAGCCAGGCAGGGCAGGAACGTCGACGACGAATCCGCCGGCTTCATCATCGGCTTCAAGTACGACGGTGTAGGTATAGGTCTGCGCGATCATCTGCGAACCATTATAGTGGAGCAGAACCTGCCGAAGAAGTCGCGCGACTCGACCTCCCTCCTTTTCCTTTGCATCTTCCGGGTTTACTCTGTTGGAGATGCTGGACAAGGGTTTTGCGAAATGGTGGCTGGCGCGGGTGACGCCGTTCAAGGATGTTCCGCCGGAGAAGCTGTCGGCGGAGCGCGAGGCGATGCAGCGCCAGCAGGAATACAACCAGAATTACGCCGAGTTTCTGAACAACTCGGTCTTTCCCGCGGTTGACGCGCTCGTGCAGAACCTGAGCCGCAATGGCATCACGCATCGCGTTTCCACCTGGGGGAATCAGCTCTCGTTGCGGATTCACCTGGCCTGGCGGTGGGGGGAACTGGTCATCATGCAGAGCCATGAGGATGCGGTGACGTTTGAGCACCACGTGATCACCGAGGGCGAACGCCGAGGTGAAGACTCAGCCGAGGATCATTCGCACCAGTACGATCTGCGCGACGCGCTGCCGCAGACGGTGGCTCAGCAGGAGCTTCAGTTTTTCCTGGGCCGGCTTGCGCAGGACTTGGTGGAAAACGAACCCGAGCCGGAGATTCCGCCGGGGGAAAAGGGGTCGTAATCTACGGCATTGGCGTCAAACGTTCCGCAATCCAATCCGCAACCTGCTCCTTTGTTGTGTTGTGATTCGCGACTTGCATGGTCACTTCGTAAAGCTCTTCCCATGGGCAGCCGAGTTGATAACCGTTGCGAGCCAGAAACTCCGTGGCGCACGCCGCCCCAGTTCGCTTGTTACCGTCAGTGAAGCCTTGCGATGCGGCAAAGCCAAACAGATAAGCTGCGGCCATTTCGGCGATGTCGTGGTGCAGGTATTATCCACCCCATGTGGCTTGTGCCGAGCCAGCCGCGCTTAGCACGGCGTTTTGATCGATGATTCCCGCGGCTCCGCCGTACCGTTGAAGCTGATCGACATGGATCGCGTAAACATCATCCTCAGTCAGAAACTCAATGTCGTCCATGTGGCGTTGACCAAAGAAAAAGCCCGGCCAATTGACCGAGCTTCTTTTTGCCCAAACTTATCGGATTCAATTACTTGGCGAGCTTTTCGAAAGCCTTGCGAAATTGCTTGTTGACCAGTTTACGTGCCTGAGGAGCCGTAAGCTTGCGGCCTGGCGGCGGTATCACACGCTTCTTGTTTTGCTTCGGTGTTGTCTGCATATCTGCATCACCTTTATCGTCAGATTGATCGTACGACCTTTTTGACGCTCGAACAAGCGTGACCTTTGTGTTGGTTTAAACTTTGCTTCCACGAAACTTGCGAGGAGTTCTCCTTCCGAAGAGGGGATTCGACATGCCTGACCGACGAGCTCCCGGAGAAGTCGTTACCGAGACGCTCGATTACGACGGCGGTCGGCAGGTTACGGCTTACATCCCGTCAGAGCCGCCCGAGGCAGTCGTGTTCGCCGGTGATGGTCAGTTGATTTCGCAATGGGGCGGAGCCCTTGAGGCGGCCAACGTGCCCGCCACCATGATCGTCGGCGTACACCGCCTGGCCGATGAGATGCTGCGGCTGCACGAGTATTCGCCCGGCTTTGACCCGCAGCGGTTCGCGGCCCACGAGAAGTTTTTCGTCGAGGACGCCCGCCAATGGGCGCGGTCGCGATTCGGCGTCGCGCTGCCGAAAGAACGCACCGCGGTGTTCGGCGTCTCCGCCAGTGGAGAACTGGCGCTGGCGATTGGCCTTCGCCATCCGGACATCTACGGCGCGATCTTCTGCGCCTCGCCGGGCGGGGGCTACCGGCCGCCGAGCACGATGCCGAGTTCGATTCCGCGCACGTACCTGGTTGCCGGCACGAAGGAGCCATTTTTCCTGGAGAACGCCAAACGATGGGCCGTCGCGCTGCGCGATGCCGGCGCGGACGTCGTGATGACCGAGCGACCCGGGTCGCACGGCGGCGCCTTCTGGCGCGAAGAGTTCCCGCTCATGGTGACGTGGGCGTTTGGACCATGATCAAGGACGATTGCGCTGGCCGGACAGGTGGCGCAAATTTTCCTCGTTGAAACCGAGGAGGGGCCCAAGATTCCGCCACGCGAAAAGGAATCTTGGCTACCAGCAGGCCAAAAGGTGACGCCATGAAACCGCACTTATTCCTGGTCCCGTTTTTCGGCTCGAGAATAGACGCATATGTCTATCAACAAAGTGTCGCGGGCCCCGGTCAGCGGTTCTTTTGACGAGAACGACGGTAAACCTGCTTCGCCTTCGACACGTTGCTTCGCTTTTTTGGGTTTTTGCGCTCTGTCCTCGATGCTCGTCTTCGGCGTTTGTGCTTATCGATGGATCGCGAGGGTGGCCAAGCAAGGTCGACAACATTCGGCACTATAACGATCGTTGCATTCGACGCTGAGAAAGCTCTGGCCTGAGCGGCCAGCGCGGCGCGCCAGGCTTCCGGCGACTGGCGATCTGTTGGACCGTCGACATTTTTATCTTTCCACGTTCCCGGAACATTCCAAGCAACCAAATAGATGCCGTGCGTCAATGATGCGTTAACGAGGTATTGCTGCCCAAGCTGTGTGCTGAGACTTGTGGAGACGGCCGGGTGGTTGGACCATTTGAGTTCGATTATTACTGTTGCAATCTCCTGCGCGAGCGTTAACGCCTGGACTTTAATGTCTATGCGTTGGTCCTTCGTAGATAACGGCTCACGGTTGAGGATTATCTTCATATCCGGATCAAGGACGCGATCCTTTAGTCGGTCGGACAAACGGCAATAAAAATAGGCTTGAAGCGCGTCCTCCTGAAGATTCTTCTGCACCTGCCGTTGTTGCTTCGTGGCCTTACGAGGGTAATAGAGGCATGACAAGTGCTCTTGCGCGTCTAATGAGATGTGTGTAAGCTCTTCCAGCAACGCTTCTAAGAGGTCACCAGTGGTGCGGATGAGCCGATAAATTGATACATCGAGCAGTCTGACGATTTTTGGGAACGGAATTGTTGCCGTTTTCGGCGCCGCTGGCTTGGGCAATAGGTCTGACAGGAGAGATCCGGCTTCCCTTTCTGCCTTTACCTGTGCGTACCAGATTCCGGTGGAAGGGAAGGAACTGGCCATGCGATCTAACGCTGCCAGGTCGTCGACAGCTCCACGTGATAACAGGAGCGGTGCAAGACCCCGTCGTAAATCACGGTATGCGTCCTCTGAGCCGTAACCGTAAGCGACGCCGGACTCGCGCTTCGGGTCAGTGTCGGGAGGAAAGATCTGCATCAGAAGAGCGTGAAGTTGCTCGATGAATGTCGCCTTCCAGAGCGACAGAGGTGGCGGCACATTATGATGGCCACTCAAGCTGCGCATATGCAGCAACGTGTCCTTCACATCGGAAGCAGTCTGGCGCGCAAACTCATCCCAAATTAGGTCGGGATGTTTCAGGATCAGCAAATCGACTGCGGCACGACGCTGCTCGATCGTTGGGGATTGCAGCCACTTCGTTAAGACGGGCATAGCGTGACTATTGCCATAAACGAAGAGGGTTTGCAGCAGGCCCGCCCGCCCTTGAAGGACGTATTGTTCCTCGTCAGCAATAGCTGCTATCGTTTCACAAAAACTTGGAGTCCATGCTGTCGGAGGAAGGGATTCCAACCAGAAGACGCTGTAAGGCTGGAAGGAAAGGCAGCGCTTGATTTCCTTTATAAGTACCGCTTCGGTTGCGGCAGGCTCCTTGGAATGACATCGAGCGAGGATGGCATCGTCTTGCGATACAGTGATGACGAGTACCGATTGGAGCCATCTGCTGACCTGTACTGCATCGAGCGTATACCCGGCCGGTGGCCCCTCAGTTAGCTTTGCGAAGCAATTTGCTTCATAGACAATCGACATCGAGTAGGAATTTGCAGTCGGGATATCGGTAGGGACACATTCTACGAGGGCTCTGCTACAAATATCTAATACTTTCTGGCGGCGTTCGTCGTCGACGTCCTCCCAATTGCCCGCAACGTTCGTAGGCCGCCCGGACTTATCCGTCAAGCAAACCCAAGAAAGACGACGCATTTTTTCACAGAGCGGGATTGAACTACTGCCAAGAGTTTGATCGATGAGTTCGACCATCGAAAATGTCTTCACCGTCCGCCGCTTCCGCAGTTTCCGTTCTTCGTTTTGCCTTTCTCGTTCATCACGTATCGCGTTAGCCTGCTCTTCTTCTACTTCGCATAACAGCCCAGGAACTTTGTCCATTGCGATCGTTCGCACGCGTTCACGTATTTCGGGTGCTGTAGCGTTCCACTGAGCTACCTGCAAAACGCATCGCCAAATCCAAGGATGCCGTTCGTGTTCAGCCTCCGCGATTGGTATAAGCCACAGCAAATCTTCGGGAACGATCAGCGATCGAACTTGCCAAGGCGCACGATCGACAATCTCCATCGGTTCACCAATGATAGATCGAAGCAAAGCGCGTCTGGCGTTACTATCGCCCGCGATCACCGTGAGCAGGTTCAGATCATCATAATATCGCCATCTTCTGCGATGTTGTTCAAGTAAGATCGGGAGCAGCAATTTGTAGTCGGATGGTAGAAGATTTGGCTGTTTAGCGACTAGTTCGATTGCCTTAACACCAAGCTGTACCCAGCGAAATTGCCTGTTCTCTCGGGCGGCTTCCAGTTCTGGAGAAAGTCTGTTGACGTTGTCGGTCGACTGTAGAAATCGCCTGGCATCATCAATCGTCATGTCTTTTTCAAGGCGGTAGAATAGCGTTCGACTCCTTGGATCGTCTGCGGGTAAAGCGCGAACAGTAGTATCGAAATCCCATATGTGTTCATAATAGAGCTTGCCGGCAACAGTTGCTTTCATCGTGTTAAATAACTTGTCGTTGGCATTGTTCTTTGATGCTTCGGTCGCGAAAGTTAACCAATTGGCCTTATCTCCGATAGCCATTACAAGAGCGGCAGCACTTTCACGAAGTCGGGAGTCTTCGGAGTGATCAAACGCTATCTTGATAGCGGTTGGAATAATTTCTTTGGCTCTCGTAGCCATCGCGACATCGACAATTAATTGACGTTCCGTGTGATCGAGTGATCTATTGGTGAGCCGCTTCACCAACTCGGCTCCGAGGTGAGGCGCGGTAAGGAATGTCAGTCCACGATCGTTCCACAGCGATAACCCCCAAGGCGTTGTTTTTGCGATCGATTGCAAGCGATCCAGCGCAGATAGCGATTCCGCGAGGCTCCAAGCGGCTGCGTCAGGGCGTGGCGCAATGCCGCCATACTGTTCGACAATCCAATCCTTAACGGCCTTTTGGTTGGTGGTCCGAACAAGCAGGCCCATCACTCCGTTATGGACTTCGAGCAGTTTTCCTTTGTGATCGGTTAGCAATGGACGCAGACGATTCAGGGAAAGGTCCGATACCCCGAACGCGGCAAACCACTGCTGGACGTGGTGCTGTGCGAACTGATATCCTCGCTTTGTCCTTCTAAAAATCGTGGAGTGCAATACGTCGCGTCCCGCCGCGTTTAACATCTTGGACTTAAAATGATCTTGCGGGATGAGACTGTCGATGCTTGGCCCGTCGCCGTAGATGTCGGTTTCGCGCACTGCATCGCACTCGCTGAAAGTCAAAATCACGGCAAGCCGCGCGGCGGCGTCGAATTGAAGCGCTGAAGATCGCGTGTAGGTTGCGGAGGACTCCGCTCTTTTATCCCGCAAGAGTTCGTGTAGCACCTGTTTCCATACAATCAGCTCATTGAGCTGTACGCCCAGTTCTTGGTTTGCCAGACGATCTATGACACACGGGTATCCGGCAACGCTTTGGAGGCCATTGTCGCCGATGATTTTGCATACTCGTTCGAATGCGTCTTCGCTTCCGAGATAATCTAACGCCATATCCGCGTCGAGAGGTGCGAGGCGCACAACACAGTATCTCCCTTCCTCGGGTTCGGGCTGACCATAAATCTCCCCAAGACGCTGTTCGATCTGCTTTGGCAATTCATTCTCGCGCCCGAACATGAAGCAACAGAGCTTTGCGCGTTTTTCGGGCGGGAGGTTTCCGCAAGTATTTAGGATGCGACGCGTCTCTTTTGATCCCGTTCTTCCGTCCTCGTCAACGGCGTCGATGATCCAGCATGCTCGTGCGTCCGACCCGATCCAGTCTTGCCACCACGGTGGCAGGATTTCCTCATGAGATTCCTCTTCGAAATCAGTGCGATGAACGAAAGTTCCGAAGGGGCCTTCCGATGGCACCTGAGCGACCCGATCAAGATGTAGTTTTAATTGCTTCGAAACGAATGTCTTTCCCATCCACGGCGGGCCGAGCACCAGAACCAGCTCATGGTTCCAAAAGGCGTCAAAGGTTTCGGTTTCAGGCGTCGCGCTGAAGAAGCCGTGCGCATCGAATTCAGGAACAGCATCTTGCAGCAAGAGTTTTCGCTTCGGGAGCGATGAAATTGGCGTCTCGGGCATTCAAGAATTATAGGTTAGAAGTTGACACCACCGTCGGCCGGCAAACGGGACGGTCAACAAAACATTATGGGTGCCATTCACAAGCTCACTGTCCACACGATGACGCAGTCAGTTGATCATCGTATATGTCACATGGCCGTCCCGTTTCCAACTCGAATGAGGACGGCGCTATGCCTGCTGGCGCGAGTACCACCGCGTTCGCGTCATTTTGAGCCCGGGCTCGGCATCCACAACTCCCTTTTTTCGCCTAAGATAGGGTAATGTCCAAGCAACCTTCCGCGCGTCGAGCCGAGTACGACGTCATTGAGCCGATCGGCAAGCGCGTCGTTGTCCGCAAGGATGACAACAAACGCCAGACGCGCAGCGGCATCGTTCTGCCCGATTCGCATGAGATTCCGGTGATCACTGGCCGGGTGATTGCGGTGAGCCGGGCGATTGAGAACGATGAGGATCAGACGATTCGGCAATACGACAAAGTGCTGTTCGATCCTCGGGAAGCGATTCCCGTGGAGCTGGAGCACGATAATCGGCTGTTCGTCGTGTCGCTTGATCGCGTGCTGGCGATTTTTCGCCGGTCGGATGCCGAGTCGAAGCCGACGGATAAACGTGCCGACGGCGATGTTGCCGATGAAGATAAAGAATAAAGGCGTTCGAGGTTGTTTATGTTCAAACGTGTCGTATTGATAGGCCATTGCGGACCGGACAGCAGTTATCTTCGGATGACGATCTCGCGGGTCTCGCGGGAGATCAGCGTGTCGATGGTCGATGATGAGATCGAGCTGCAGAAAATCATCGACGAAGGCGCGGATCTGCTTCTGGTTAACCGGGAATTGGATTACGGCTTCAAGGAATCGGAAGGCGTGGAAATAATTGCCCGCCTGCATGGCGCGCATCCGGACCTGAAGATGATGTTGGTCAGCAACTTCCCCGAGTCGCAGGCCGAGGCGCTGGCTGCCGGGGCGATGCCGGGATTCGGGAAAAGAGAACTTGGCAGCGAGCGCGTTGCGAACCTCATTCGCGAGGCGCTGGCGACCGAGTCCGTTCAGTAAGTGATTTGCACATGGACATAATCTATCTTGACAGCAACGCCACGACGAAGCCCGCGCCCGAAGTGGTGCAGGCAATGCTGCCGTACCTCACCGAATGGTACGGCAACCCATCGAGCATCCACCGCTTTGGTCAGCGTGCCCGCCAGGCGATTGATGAGGCCCGCAATAAAGTCGCGGCCTTAATTGGCGCGGCCGACGGCGAGGTTTCATTCACCGGCGGCGGCACTGAGGCGATCAACACCGCGATACGCGGCTTGCTGCAGTCGCGTGCGCCGCGAAATACGATCGTGACGACGCCGGTGGAACATTCGGCCGGACGCGAACTCTGCGCCCGGCTGGTGCGCGATGGCATCAAGATCGTCGAAGTCCCAGTCGACCAGGGTGGCGAGCTTGATCTGGATTTCCTTGGCGATTCTTTGAACGACTCCGTGGCCCTTGTCAGCATCATGTGGGCCAATAACGAGACCGGCGTGATCTTCCCGGTCGAGCGGATTGGCCAACTTTGCCGCGAGCAGCGCATCCCGTTTCATTGCGATGCCACGCAGGCCGTTGGCAAGATTCCGGTTGACGTCTCATCGACTTCGGTCGATCTGACGACTTTTGCCTCTCACAAATTCCATGGCCCCAAGGGCGTCGGCGGGCTTTATGTGCGACGCGGGCTTCGATTGCCGGCTTTGATTCTCGGTGGTCCTCAAGAACGCAATCGCCGAGGCGGAACCGAAAACGTTCCGGGCATCGTGGGCATGGGAGTCGCCGCCGAGTTGGCTGCGGAATCGTTGCCGAAGATGCATCGGGTCGGCGCGCTGCGGGATGCGCTGGAGAATCGCATTCTCGCCGAAATCGACGATACACACGTCAATGGCCGGGTTGATCTTCGCGTGCCCAATACGACGAACATTGGATTTGCGCGACTTGAAGCGGAAGCGATCCTGTTGCTTCTCAGCGAGCGCGGCGTGTGTGCCTCCGCTGGGGCCGCTTGCAGCAGCGGCAGCCTGGAGCCGTCGCACGTGATCAAGGCGATGCATATCGACGAGCGCATCGGCCATGGCGCGATTCGATTCAGCCTGTCGCGGTATACGACTCAGGACGAAATCGACCAGGCGATGCGGATTCTGCCAGGCGTAATCGATCGGCTTCGCGCCGTGCTGCCCGTCGGCGCCTGATCGGCCCGTAAATCTCCTCGTTCACTGCGCTGGACAATATCCGGCGTTCCCTGCACTATCCGCGACTCATGCCGCCAGAGCAGTTCGCGCAGCTTCAGGCCAGGGGGCTGATCGTCCTTGGGGTGATCATCCTTTACGCCGCCACGCGCCTGGCGCTGGCGCTTTGGACCGATGACGATGGGATTTGGCCGCGTCGGAGAGCGCTGGCGCAATGGCTTCCGATTTGCGCGACGGTGCTGGCGGCGCTGGCTTTGAATCAGCCGGGGATCGCCATCGGGCTCATTTTCGGAAGCTCGGTTGCATGTCTATCGCTGGTGATCGGTCTGGGAACCTGTTTCGGCATGCTGACCCACGTTCCGCCGAACAGTCGCGTCTGGCCGATGGTTCTGCCGGTGGGGTTGCTCATCCTGATGATGGGATTCCACGGCAGCTTTACCTGGGTTCACGGCGCGATGCTGCTCGGCCTGGGTGGCGCGATGCTCGGCGTGTGGATCGAACGTCCCCAACTCGACCGAATGGTCCCGCCGCGGGAGCCCGCTCCAGTAAAGCCCGCACGCGGCAGGCTGACGTTGCTGGCGATGATCCTCGCGGTTGCCGGCGCGCTCGCCGCCGCTCAGGGTTCGGCCTCGTCGGCGTCCCGCGCATTAGCGCCGGACACCCTGGCGGCAACCGTTCTCAGCCCGCTTCTGCTCCTGCCAGCCCTCGGCGCGGCGACAACCGTGGCACATCGCGGGCAACTGGGCAATGTTGTCACGGCCGTTACCGGAACAGTGCTGCTGAATCTCTGTCTGCTGCTCCCGGTAGTCATCTTTGTTGGAGCCGCTCGGGCGGTGCTGCTGCATCATCTGTCTATCGACGCGGCGGCAGCCACCACGGCCTTTCCACTGATCACCTGGCGCGTTGATACGGTGTTGATCGTCGTGCTCTCCTTTGCGTTGATTCCCGTTGCGGCAGCGCGATGGATTCCCGAGCGATTCGAGTCAATGCTGCTTATCGGAGCGTACGTCGGATACTTGTTCGTCAAAATGGTGTTCGCCCGCTTCATGGCGCTGTAATCGGCGTCATTCCATTGCGTCGCCGGTTCGCTATTCTCTTGACCATGACGCAACCTGAGCTGGATGCCATCCAAATCGACCGGAAGCCGTTCGAGACTGAAACCTATGACGTCATGGGCGGGTCGTCGCGATGGGAAGTGAAAGTGCACGACCATGGCATGGTGGCGCTGGTCGATGTGATGCCGCGGCTCTGCCCGATTGGCAAGACCGCCGATTTCGCGATCGTGCAAGCCGCCCGCGTTTCCTACGGCGACGGAACGAAGAAGGTCAACGAAGATCGGGGCCTGATTCGTTATCTGGCTCGACACCGGCACACGACGCCGTTTGAGATGGTGGAGTTCAAGTTTCACCATGTCATGCCGATCTTCATCGCTCGCCAGTGGATTCGGCATCGGACGGCCAATGTCAACGAATACAGCGCTCGCTACTCGATCGTCCGCGATCGCTTCTATCGCCCGAGTCTCGAAAACGTCCGCAAACAAAGCATGAGCAATCGTCAGGGGGGCGATGAGCCGATTGATGAAGTGACGGCCAAGGATTTCCTGGCGTATCTGGACAAAGTCGAATCCAGCTACGCCGACTATCAGAAGCTGATGGACAAAGGCGTCGCGCGCGAGCTGGCGCGCATCGGCTTGCCGGTGAACGTTTACACCGAGTGGTATTGGAAGATCGATCTGCACAATCTGTTTCATTTCCTGTCGCTGCGGATGGATGCGCACGCGCAGCAGGAGATTCGCGATTATGCCAATGCGATGTACGCGCTCGTGAAGCCGATCGTTCCGATCGCGGCTGAAGCGTTTGTCGACTACAACCTTCAGGCAGTTCATCTCACGCGGCTGGAGCTGGAGTCGCTGCGAACTGGCCAGCCGCTGGCGACGGAGAACAAGCGAGAAGTCGCCGAGTGGGACGAGAAGAAGAAGCGGATGGGTCTGTAGCGCGGGAGAACGATGCCGATTTCAGTTGATCTGAATAACGAGCCGTGGCGCGTCTTTCGGATCATGGCGGAGTTCGTCGAAGGTTTTGAAGCGATGGCGCCGGTAGGCAAGGCCGTGACCATCTTCGGCAGCGCGCGCACCAAGCCCGATGATCCGATGTACAAAGCGGCCGAGCAGACCGCGCACCTCTTGGCCAAGGCGGGATTCGCCGTAATCACCGGCGGCGGGCCGGGCATCATGGAAGCGGGCAACAAAGGGGCATTTGAAGCCGGTGGCAGATCCGTTGGTTTGAACATCAGTTTGCCGCAGGAGCAGGAAGGGAATCGCTATCAGACGATCGGGTTGGATTTCCACTACTTCTACGCCCGCAAAGTGATGTTCGTGAAGTACGCGGCGGCGTTCATTTGCTTCCCCGGCGGGTATGGGACGCTCGACGAATTCTTCGAAGTCATAACGCTGATTCAGACCATGAAGGTCGAAGCGTTTCCGATCGTGCTCTTCGGCGGCGACTATTGGAACGGCTTGATTGAATGGATCAGGAAGTCACTCGCGCCGCACTACATTGATGGCGAGGACGTCAACATTTTCCGGGTTGTCGATACACCGGAGGAAGCGGTCAAGGCGGTGAAAGCCGGTGTGAAGAAGCACTGGTGGCGGCCAGAAAGTCTTGCGCTGGCCGACGCGGCCAGCAACGGCGCTCATCGTAAAAAGAATCCATTGACGGGTCCGAAGGCCGCTGCAACCGGCGAAGGCACGCGCTATGGCTCGCGCCCGAAACGACCGAACAAGAAGCATGTCACGTCGAAGCTCAAGCCGGAGCAGTAGGCAGTTGAATGGAACAGCGCGGCAAAGCGCAATTCGTCAGGCTGTTCCGGGAGCATCCGATTGCTGTTATTGCGGCTCTGATCACATTCTTCTGCCTCGCTGTGCAGGTTGTGAATGATCTCACGTTTCGCAGCGATACGTGTGACTGGGTTACATCTCTGTTGGCCCTTTTCGCGACCATCTTTTGGTTTCCGCTGGCGCGACGCCACCGACGCGAGCAGCATCGAGCCTCCAAAGGTCTGTGTATAAGTTGCGGCTATGATCTGCGCGGTTCACCGAGCCGTTGCCCGGAATGCGGTCGCGTTCCACCGAGTGCGAAAAGCTAAATCTTTCTGAAAGTTGTGGCGACGAGGTTCTACTGTGCTTCATCATCGCGCGGCGCAATTGGCACGTCATTTGGCAGCGGTAGCCGCGCTCCGTGACGCAATCCGACGACGTACACGGTCACATTGGGCTCATCTATAGTGAAAAGAATCAGATGGCTGCCCAGTACAGCTCGTCGAATCATGTGACATAAATCTTGTCAGCTTGGTCAGTCATCGACCGCCACTAATTTGCAGGTCGGCGTTCCAATGTTAGACCAAATTCTGAGGCAATTTCATCGATTGCCTGCTTAGCCAACTGTGTCCGCCCTTCTTGGATGTCTCGGAAACTTTGCTCAAGCATTTCGAGTGTCTTGGCGCGTTCTGCGCAATCGAAAGCGGCGTCTATCTCATCTTGGGTGACGGCCTGCTCAAGAAGCTCTGAGGCGACAGCCGCGATGTCGCGGCCGCTCTCTGAAGCGCGCTGTACAAGTCTGTCATTGACAGCTTTCGAGAGTTGAAGCCTCAATGCCACTTCCATCTTGGGTTCGGCCGAAATTGCCATGTCTTTTATTGTACCAAGTATCCGCGCGCAGGGCCGAGGCAGCAAACAGACTTACTGTCCACCCCGCCGTAGACGACTGGTTTTCGTTGGTCGGGGCCGAAGCGGGTGCCGGTAGTCTTGGCCAGGTGTCCCGCCAGCCGCGCCACCGACCAGCTGGAGAACCCGTACCCAAGGGTAAGCGGGTTGGTCGTCACCGCTCGGCGCATCTGCTCGATGTACTTGGAAACTGATCCGTTGTCGGCGGATATTCGGCGCAGCTTGCGGCCGGCCGTATACTGATGTTTGGGTGTCCACGGAAGCCGATGATCTTTCTCAACTGACCGACGACGCCGAGAGCTCGGTGGAGCTTGACGCGGACGGCGACGTTGAGCGCTATCACTTTCGCATCGGAAAGAATCTCACGCGTCGCATCGATCAATATCTCGTTGACCGCGTTCCCTACCTTTCCCGCAACAACGTGCAGCGGCTCATCGACGAACAGATGGTTAAGGTCAACGGCCACAAGACCAAGGCCAGCTATCACCCCCGATTAGGCGATCAGGTGGAAATGGTCGCGCCGCCGAAGCCGATCAGCGAGCTGGTGCCGGAAAACATCCCGCTGGAAATCATTTACGAGGACGAGCACCTGCTCGCGCTGAACAAGCAGGCGAATCTGATGGTTCACCCCGCCCGCGGCAAGTGGACGGGAACATTGGTCAACGCGCTGGTTTATTACGGCCAGCAGTGGAGCACCCTCAATGGCAACTGGCGGCCGGGCATTCTGCATCGCCTGGATCGCAACACCACCGGCGTGATGCTGGTCGCCAAGAGCGACGAAGCCCATTGGCGGGTCGCCCGGCAATTTGAGAATCGCACCATCCAGAAGACGTACATGGCCGTAATTCATGGCGTGCCGGAGCTGCTGGCGGATGTGATCGACAAGCCGATCGGCAAGGATCGAAACGTCCGCGAACGGCAGGCGATCCGGAAAATCGAGCATGGCGGCAAACCCGCCATCACGCTTTACGAAGTGCAGGAAACGTTTGAAATGCCCTTCGGCGCGACGCTGGATGCCGGCGCTCACCCGAATGATCGGAATAAACCAAAGCCGCCGGAGAAGTTCAGTTTGGTGAAACTGACGCCCAAAACCGGCCGCACGCATCAATTACGCGTGCACCTGGCGTCCATGGGCTACCCCATCGTCGGCGACACGATGTACGGCGGCCGGGTCTTTTCCCACGGCGATTTCCGCCTGGAACGGCAGGCATTGCACGCTTTTGAGATAAAATTCGTGCATCCCGGAACGCTCGACCCGCTGAAACTGGCCGCCCCGCTGCCGCCGGATATCTTGAAGCTGCTGGAGATTTTAAGAAACTCAACAAGTTCACGTTCGACGTCTAGTAGCGTATAATCAATAGCAATAGGCATGAGCCGAGGTGTCGTGATGGTCCGTATGCCGTCATTGCCAATGATGGTCATCGTGGTCTTCGGCGTCCTGCTCTTGCTATTGAGTCGGATTGACCGGTAGGTGAAGTTGCTGGTTTGACGCTGTTCTGAGGAAAATATTTTCCCACGCCGGGCGGTTGAGTTCCGGTAGGCTTGCAAAAGAGGTAACTGATCATGATGCACATGCCCACATTGCCGATGATGGTGATTATCGCGGTCTTCGGCGTCCTGCTGTTCGGCAAGCGGCTGCCCGAAGTGGGCCGCAGCCTGGGCAAAGGAATCGTCGAGTTCAAGAAGGGCATCCGCGGCATTGACGACGAGGTAGACGAAGCCGCCAACCGTCAGGCGTCGCGCACCCTGCCCGATGAGAAGCCGGCCCCGAAACAGGTGGCTGCCGCGCCGCAGTACAAGTTTGATCCGTACACGGGTAAGCCGATCGAAGAAGCCAAGGCGACTGAAGAACACGAAGTCGAGGAACCCGCAAATCGCTAGGCCGAGTTAGCGAAGACAATCAAGCGAGCCACAGTCGCCCCGCGTTTGCGGGGCGATTTTTATTTTAGAAGCATGTTGGGGTAGTAAAGCGGAACCACCAAATGTCTACAGCCCCACCCCAGCTCGACTATGGTAAGCCGCCACCTCTGCACCATCGCAGAGGATTTCAGCGAGCGGCGATCGTCGGCGCGATTGCAATCCTCCTCGTCGTTGCCTGGCAACAGGGGCCTACTTGGTGGCGAGAGATTCGGGCGGCTTACTACGAGCGACAATGTAAAGCGTACACGACGCCAGTCAGTCAGATCATCTTTTCCTACGACGTTTCGGCGGGCCGAACGGACACGAGCAGTGCGCCTGATTGTTGGATCAAATTCTGCGCGACGAGCTATTTTGCGGGCTTTTCGCTGAGAGGCCCAAGAGTACCGCTCGTCTTTTTGCACGAGCGCGTGACGCCAAGCGGCGACAAGCAGCTCGTGGCGGTCGTACTCACGGGATACTCGCGCAGGAACCTGCAGTTCGACGCCGGGCTCAGCGCAGCGGATCGTTGTTCCATATATACGACGCCCGTTGACATTGAGCATCTCGACACAGGACTCCTTCGGCTCTACGCCGGCCAGCCCGATCCGGCGGATCCGTCGCACTTCACCATCGGATATGACATGAATGGGAAGCCCGGAACCATCGACGGCTGGCTCGAAAACGACCGCAGCGTGGAAATCCAAGTGCGAGACGGCCCGCTGAAACCGTCGACGACGGACCTGCCCAAAGCTCAGTGACGACAGGCTGCTGATGTAGGAAGCCATCGGCGGCTCAGTCAGCGTGCGTTTGGACTATAATCGACGGCGGTCGAAACCGTTGCGACCGCGAGTCCCAACGGGAAGTGGATAGCGCGACTCAGGACGAATTTGAAAGGAACTTCGCATGAGCGACTTAATGAGCAAGGCACTTCTCAGCGGGCTGGGTCTGGCGAGCCTGACGACGAGTGCGATCCAGAAGACGGTCGAGGATCTCATCAAGAAATCCGATCTGTCGGAGGAAGAGGGCAAACGGCTGGTCAAGGAATTACAGCACCGGTCGGCGAAGGCGCATAAGACCCTGGAGAAGACGATTGAGACGGCGATCAACAAGCTGCTCAAAAATTTGCACCTGGCGATCGTGCACGAAGTTCCCAAGAAAAAGAGCGCCAAGACCGCGCTGAAGCGCCCGCGAAAAACCGGCCGGGCCGTCAAAAACGCCAAAGCGTAGCATTTCGCTCAATCAGCCCATGCTGCTTCAATCGGTCACCCAATTTCCCGGAGATGTCGCCCGTGTGTCTGAAGTGGTGCGCGTGCTGGTTAAGTACGGGCTCGCACAATGGCTCCAGGGCACCGAGTGGGAGTCGGTTCGTCGGATGTTGACGAGCCATTCCGGCGACGTTCTGACCGACCAGTCTTTTGCCGTCCGCATCCGGATGGCCCTGACCGACCTGGGAACCACGTTCATCAAGCTGGGACAGGTTCTAAGCACCCGGCCCGATCTGGTCGGGCCGGAAGTGGCCCACGAGTTGTCGCACCTGCAGAGTGGTACGCCGGCCGATCCACCCGATGTTGTCGTCGCGATGATCGAGAAGGAATTGTCGCGCCCGATCAAAGAGTGCTATGCCGAATTCGACAGCACCGCGATGGCTTCGGCGTCGATCGGACAAGTCCACCGCGCCAAGCTGCCCAATGGCCGGTCGGTCGTCGTCAAGCTGCAACATCCCGGCATCGAAGGGACGATTCAGCGCGATCTGAACATCCTGACCAACCTGGCGGTGCACGCCGAACGCCAGGAGGATTTGAAGCGATACCAGCCGGTCGCGATCGTGCGGGAGTTCCGCGGGACGCTGATGCGCGAGCTGGATTTCCGCCGCGAGATGCGAAACCTCCAGCAGTTTCGCCGGAATTTTGCGGCGGACCCTTCAGTGAGCTTCCCCAAACCGTATCCCGAACTGAGCACTGGCCGTGTGCTCACGATGCAATTACTGACCGGAACCAGCGTGGGGGACGAGGAGAAACTGAAACATCGGCACCTTGACCGTGAAGCCCTGGCTCGCAAAGGGGCAGGCGTGTTCGTGCAGATGATCTTCCGCGACGGGTTCTATCACGCCGACCCGCACCCCGGGAATATTCTGGTGCTGCCGAAAGGACGTATCGGAATCCTCGACGTGGGCATGGTCGGCCGGCTCGACGATGAGCTCCGTGAGCGGATCGTTGAAATCCTCCTTGCCGCGGCCGACCGGGATGCGCCGCGTCTTGCCGAGGTGATTGCCAGCATCACAAAGGCGCCGCACAACCTGGATCGCGCCGGATTAAGCGCCGATCTGATGGAAGTCTTCTCGCAATATGGATCGCAAGCGGTGGGCCAGTTCGAGGTCGGCGGCGCGCTCACGGAAGTGACCCGCATCATGCACGAATACAACCTCTTCATGCCCAGCCGCCTGTCGATGCTCATCAAGTGCCTTATCCTTCTGGAAGGAACCGCCAAGGGACTCAGCGCCAGTTTCAACCTGGCGGAGTTGCTGGAGCCGTTTCGACGCCAGTTCGTGCTTCAGCAACTATCGCCGGAGACCTGGCTGCGCAAGGCAAAGCGTGTCCGGCGGGATTGGGAGTTGCTGGCCGAGTCGATCCCGCGCGGTTTCAGCAATCTGCTCGACCAGTTGCAAGCGGGGCATTTCGCGGTTCGCATCAAACACGCGCCGCTCGAGAAATCCGTCGACCGAATGGTCTTCGGCTTGTGCACCAGCGCCCTTCTCCTTGCCTCGGCGCTCCTGTGGGTCCACCAGATTCCGCCAACCATTCATGGAATATCGATCCTGGGCGCGGTGGGTTACCTATTCGCCGCGTTACTTACTGCACGGGTGTTGTGGTTGATCCGTTGGGAGAAACACAGCGACGAATGAGGACGACATCCTTGATGTCTATGCCGTTCTGGAACTTGCGTTTTCGCGCGCGACCGCATCAATCGAGATACCGTTTAGTCCGATTTAGCGTCTTTGGTCGATGGGGATGCTTTATCGGCGTGGTCCGTAGCAACGGCTTTCTCGGCGGCTTCCGCTTGCGGAGCGCATTTCGCGCGTGAGGCGCGCGACCCGCTCCGATTCACACGTCGAATTGCCGCGTCAGCTTCTGGGCCATCCATGGTCTCGCGCTTAATCACCTCGTTTTGAAGTACCTTGATAATCTCGTCGTCGTCCACCAGCACATCCACTATCCGACGAAGCTCGCGCCGAATTGCACCGACAACGTTCTCATTCTGCAGGATCAACGCGGAAAGCAGATATCGGCTCGTGGCATCCTGAAGATCACGGAGTTCACCCTGGACGCCTTTGGTGAATCCTTCCTTCATGAAGGGCGCGAGGCAATCCACGCAGTCATCACGCCGCAAGTCCAATGCCGCGAGGTCCACCTCGATAAGCAGGCGCTTATCAATTGGCTTGGCAAACAGGACTTCGTACAGGCGCCAGGTTGATCCATTGGTCAATACAACCCAAACCACTCCTTCATTGGCGGCATAGTCGATGGCCTGTTTGACGTGCCGATCATCCAACGTCGTGCCCGCCGATTTCACCTCGACAAGCTCAATAATCTTGTCATCAATGCGAACCGCAAGATCGCAATATGTGCCACGAATCGCGTGCTCACTGGTGAGTTCAGCGTATTTGTCAAACCCAAAGACTTCCGCCATCACATCTTTTATCAACGTCACGGTGTCGGCTTCGGAAACGTCGCGAGTCCGTTGCTGCTGCATGATCGGGAGGAGGCGCTTGAGCCCCGATATCGCCTTCTCAACGGATCGCTTGGAAATCGCCATGAAGAACCCCATGCAGTCGAGCTGCCGAAAACCGCCCCCAAGTCATGGATTATGACTGACTTTGATTTGCCCAGTCAACCGAGCCGAATTGGTCGGCGGTGCGGTCGCCAGACATCGTTGGAATTCGACCTACAGATCACCACGCCCTCCGCTCGAGCTTTTTGCGCAAACCGGCGGGCTTGGCGATGCAGGTCTTCCAATCCAAGTCGCGGGCATCTTCCAGCGAGACGGCGCGCAGCTTCCCTGTGGCGCGCAAACCGTGAGAACGGGCCAGGCGAAGGGCTCGGCGTTTAAGAAGATTGTGCACCGAGCCGACACTGATGCCGATGCGTCGAGCGATGTGGGTTAACGTCCAGCGGGAAACATATCGAAGCCGCCAAACGCGGTCTTCCAGGTTATGATCGAAGATGATCAAAAAAAAGTGACTCCCTCTATATAATACGTGTTTTTTTCACCGATTTTGCGCAAGTCATAAGCCGGCTGCGAGTTGAGCGAGTTTTCGATTTTTGTCAGATTTTAGGCGCCAAGACGGTCGCTCTGTGAAGCTCGGCTAATTGGCCGACACCTTTGATTCCCGCTAACCGCCACGGCGTTGACTCGCTTCTCCCGTCTTCCAAAACGCTCGGCGACACGCCGTTGTTCCAATCGTCCGGCGGATTAGTTTAATGATTATAAAACTTCGACAGCGAAGCCGCTATTTATCGGCGCGGCGCGTCCGTCAGAGAATCAGCCTTGGATGATCTGGACTCGGCCTGCGGACTACACGCCTTTCGTCAGAAATCCGCCATCGACGATGATTGTGTCACCTGACGTATAGCTCGCCGACGGGGAAATCAGGTAGATAGCGGCGCCGACCAGTTCGTCGGCGTCGCCGAACCTGCCCAGCGGCGTGTGCTGCTTGAGCCAGGCGCCGCGCGGGGTGCCTTCGATGAGGGGGCGATTCAGGTCGGTGGGGAAGACGCCGGGGGCGATGCCGTTCACACGGATGCCGAGGCTGGCCCATTCGTTGGCCAGGCCGCGGACGAGGCCGAGGACGCCAGACTTGCTCGACGCATACGCGAGGACTTCGACCAGCGAGATATACGAGTTCAGCGACGCGATGAACACGATCGACCCGCGCTGGCCCTTGGCGTCGGGCGTTTGGTCTTTAATCACGCGGCCCGCCGCCTGGGCGACGATGAAGCTGCCGGTGAGATTCACGCGAACAATGCGATCGAACTCGGCGACATCCATCTCCAGCGACGGCTGCCGCTTGATCACCCCCGCCGCGTTGACTACCGCATCCACGCGGCCAAACTTCTTCGTCGCGGCTTCAAACGCGCCGCGCACGCTCGCTTGGTCGGAGACGTCGATGCGAACGCCCAGGTGATCGCCGCCGAGCTCTTTCTGCATCGCGGCGACTTTGTCGGCGCTGCTGGAGCCGACGACAACCCTGGCGCCGGCTTGCGCGAAGCCGATCGCGATCGCCCGGCCGATTCCGCTGGTGCCGCCGGTGACGAGACACACCTTTCCCGCGATGTCCAAACCTTGATAACCCATGGCTTACAGTTCCACTTTCTTGAAAGCCGCGGGATCGAACGGATGTCCCGCTTCTTTTGCGATTTCAGTAAATGCATTGATCTCGGCCACGCTGAAGAGCAACCCGCCGAGCTTCTTCGTCTGCGCCGCCGCCCGCGCCTCAAGCTGCCCGGGAAGCATTGCGGCTTCATTGCCATGCCCAAGGACGTCTTCGATGACCGCCTTCAGATTCTGCGATTGCGTTCGGCCCATGGCGAAATCGCCGCAATCGAGCGCATCGGCGCGAACGCACTGAAAGTAAAACGCCGGGGTGCGTTTCTCTTCCTTCGGGCCCAGATGCCAGCGATTGCGAATCGTCGGCAGCGAGCCGCCGATGTACGCGGCGTAAAGCTCGTCGATCAGCGCCAGCCCGTATCCTTTATGCGCGCCAAACGGAATCAGCGCATACACCTTGTTCGGGTCGGTCGTCTCTTTGCCATCCTTATCCACCGCGCATCCCGGCGGCAGCATTTTTCCTTCGCGGACAAATTGCTGCACGCGGCCCATCGCGACGGTGCTGGTCGCCCAGTCGACGCAAATGTTGAAGCCGATCGCGTCGCGCGTCGGGAAGCCCCACGAATGCGGATTGGTGCCGAGCGTCGGATACTTGCCGCCGAACGGCACCACCTCGGCCAGCGCCGCCGTGCAGTTGGTGTAAGCGATGTACCCCTTGTCGGCGGCGTCGATGACGTAGCCGCCGCCCCAGAGATAGTGAAACGCGTTGTCGACGACGACGGTGCCGCTGCCGAATTCATCGGCCATCTTCATGCACGCGTCCATCGCCTCGAATGCGACGGCCATGCCGAGCTTTTTGTTCCCGTTCCAGCGCTGCACGGCCTTAAACTTCGACGGCAGTTTCTCGATCACCGCGCCGGGCTTGCAGCCACCCGCCTTGGAACCCAGATGCTCGTCAAGCTGCAGCGCCTTGATGGCGTTGTGCGTGCGAATGCCATGGGTGGATGCCGAGTTGCTGAACCGCGCCGCCGCGGCGGCTTCGTCGGCGGTATAGCCCCGATGTCGAAACGCCGCCGACACCAACCGATCGTGCACGTCGGCGGGCATCACGAAGAAAGTTTGAGTGCTCATGAGCCGGGAAATGCTAAGCCGCGGGCCGCGCGGTGGCAATGTCGCGAGAGCGGCAAAGCCGGACCCGATTGCGTTGCAAAGACAACGCTACTCGACGCGAATTGTAAGGATGCCCTGTAATCCCGGATGAAGCCTCTCATCGGGATCGTCGATCGAGGCGCGAACTCTGATCGTGTTGCTCCTGGTTTCCACCATTGGCGAAATGAAGTCGATCTTGCCGCTGAATTCTTGCGGATAGATCGAGGTTTCGAACGTGACGCGTTTCCCGATGCGGATCTTCGGGTACATGTCGGCTGGAATGTCGGCGGTAGCCTTGAGATCGGTTACTGAAACCACCGTCACAAGCGGCTCACCTTTTGTAACAAATTCGCCTTCGTGCACCTTCAGAGTGGCGATAACGCCGCGAAGCGGTGCAATGGTCTGCTCAGACGCAAGCACGCGGAGCGACGACTCCAGATCCGCACGATCGGATTCCACGTTGAGTTGCAGTTCGGAAACCTCGCCCTCGCTCACCGTACCTTTGGGTGAATGACGCCATCGGTCGTACTTCGTTTGGTCCTTCTTAAGCGCAGCCTGAGCCCGTGAGACGGCCGCGCTCGCAGAGGAGCTGTCAAAGCCGATCAATTGCTGTCCGCGCGCGACGCGATCGCCAAGCTTACAATCGACCTTTGCGATCGTTCCATCCGCCGCAGCACGCATCGTAACGTCATCGGTGAGCACGTATCCCGGAAACGAAGCCTTGATTCCTTCATCAGCGGGTTCGGAATTCGCCTTTGACAACGGCCCCGAATCCGCTTGGGTTGTCGAGCCGGCTTGTCCGGCGACGGCTGAGGTGGATCGTGCCGCCAGCGTCCAGGGAATCACGCCGCATACACCCAATGCTGCGATTGCAGCCGCAATAATCGTACGGCGACGACCCGACCATGAATTGAACGTTTGCATAGCCAAGAGCCTCCTGCGAAGGGTTGAACGAGAACGGATGACCCCAATGGCCATCAGTGGAATTCTTCGGGAACTCGCCGCGGCAACATTGATCAACATCCGCGCATAATCCGGAATCGATGCGTCACCGGCGGCGATCGCCGCGTCATCGCAAGCGATCTCGCGCCACGCATCCAACTCACGCTCGGCAAGGACCACCAGCGGATGAAACCAGAAAAGCAATCGCGTGAGCATCGGCAGCATCGCCCATCGCGTGTCGTGCCGGCGGAAGTGCGTCAGTTCGTGCGCGAGCATCATCCACAGCGATGCGGCGTCGGCCGTGAGCATGGATCGCGGAATGACAATCCGCGGGCGAATCACGCCAAGCAGCAGCGGGCTGTCGACTTCATCGGATTGATGCAGCGGCGGCGGACGCCGAACGCCGACATCCTGCACGATCCGATGAAACACTTTCAAAGCCGATGCGTCAGTGACAACTAAACAGCGCTGGCGGAGCCGGCTGGTTCTGGACCAGCGAATCGCCAGAAGCACACAGCCGGAAACGACACCGCCGAGCCAGACGGAAAAGGCAACGAACGGAAGGCGAGAAACTTTCACTTCACCGTCGACGGTCGATTTAATAAATGGTGGCGTTGGAGCAGGCTTCGCTGAACTGGCTGATCCATCATTGATGAACGTGTCGGCTACCATCTGAATTCTTGGCGTTGGTTCCGATCGCAAGAGCGGCAGCGCGACGACCGCCGCTGGAAACAACGATATCAGCACACGCACAAACGCCAGCCGCCAGATCCAGCATTTGATAGCCGGCGGGAGCTTGGGGATCGCGCGACAGATGATCCACGCGACCAGGAAGCTGATCACCGCAATCGCTGACGCGCGCCCGAGTGCCCAGAGAAGCGCGAACGCGATTTCGTGCAAGTGGGACAGGTCGACGATCATGGTTTTTTCCCGGGATTGGCCTTGAGCCTTTCGACCAGCAGCCGAAGTTCCGCCAGATCGGCCTCGCTGAGCTGGGCATCTTCCGCCAGGTAAGCAACAAAGGGCGTCAGCGATCCGCCGAGCGTTCGGTGCACAAAATCCCCCACCAGCCCGCGCAGCATATCTCCTTTGGGATGCCGCGGCTCATATTGATAGACGCCATCAACCCGGCGGCGCTTGAGCTGCCCCTTGACGACAAGGCGGCCCATGACGTTGAGCGTGGTGGTGCGAACGTGCCCCTTGGTGCGGGCAAAATACGCCGCCACGTCGCGGACCGAGATCGGGTGGTGGTCCTGGATATAGCGAAGAACTTCGAGCTCGGCCTGTCCAATATTGACTTTACGCAACGGATCTCCATTCTGACGACAGCCGTCGTCAATATAGGTTTGACGACAATTGTCGTCAACAACAAAATCAGCATCGCAGCCGAAAAGGGGATAAGCCCCTTTTCTCAATAAATGTCCTTATCCCCTTTTCGGCGCGCGGGCTTGCCAGTCGAGTTGACATCCGCCGCCAATTGTGAACGCTTTTAAGTGAGCTGCCTGGAGGCGGCGATTTTTGGAATCAACTGTGGAGCCAAGTTCCCATGCCCAAGCAATACGCGTCGGCGCCGGCGATGACGATCGACACCAACAAAACCTACACCGCGACGTTCAACACGTCGCGCGGGGCGATCGTTTGCGACCTGTTTCCGAAGGAAGCGCCGATCACCGTCAATAACTTTCTCTTCCTCGTCAAAGAGAGGTTCTACGATGGGACCAAGTTCCATCGCGTGATCGAGAACTTCATGGTTCAAGGCGGCGACCCTCAGGGCACCGGTGCCGGAGGCCCGGGATACCGCTTTGTCGATGAGACCAAGAACAATCCGCACAAGCACAAAGTCGGCTCGCTTTCGATGGCCAACGCCGGGCCGAATACCAATGGGAGCCAATTCTTCATCACCCACGTGGTGACCGATTGGCTCGATGGGAAGCACACCGTGTTCGGCCAGGTGAAAAGCGGCCAAAACGTCGTCAACGCAATTCGCCAGGGCGACACGCTGGAATCGGTGACGATTCAGGAAACCTGATCGCTCTCCGCCTCAGCGGCCATGCGCGATACAATGGCGGTTAGTCAATCGAGGCTGGCCAACCATGATGCGCACCGTGAGAAGCTGTCTGGCGGCGTTGCTTATATTATCGTTCACGCGTGTCTCGGCACGCGCGGCCGTTGAAGGGTCGCGCGTGCCGATTCCGTTTGCGGAACCGCAGCTCGTTCACTTTCCGGATGGTGAAACAATTCCCGATGACGCCTTGGGCGACATGATTCGCGCCGAGCTCGGAACCGCGTATGACCCGGTGCAGGGCTCGCGCTACCCTGCCGCCCTACCGCTGATCGATAAGTTCTTCCACGCCCGTACCGCCGCTAGTCGCAAGGCGGCAATTGACGCGTTGACGAAAGCCAATTTCGATCCGGGAACGATCGGACAATTGTGCCGCGTTCGACAGAATTGGCCCGCCCTGGCCGGCGGGGGAATCTTCTACGTCAACCAGCGCACCGGACCTTACCCGACTCGATACTTCGTGGGCGTTCCGAAAAGCTACGACCGCGCGAAAGCATGGCCGCTCTGCGTCGTGCTCCCTGATCCGAACCTGCTGGCTCGTGAAACATCGCTGACCGCCGAGCGCGTCATTGAGCTTTACAGGTCGTGGATCGACGCCGAGTTGACGCTTGACCCGAACACGATTGTGCTGATGCCGCTGGTGAATTTGGATGAGCTATATGGTCCGAGTTATGCGGGGATGAACTCGGTGATTCAGCCGCTGCTGGATGTTGGCAATCATGTCAGCTTCGACCCGGCCCGGGTCTATCTCGTCGGCCGGACGGGTTTAACCGCGTCCGCGGCGTGGAATCTGGCGCTGCACTATTCGACCTACTTCAGCGCGTTCAACGCGCTGGCCGGGCCGGTGTCCGAGGATTGGCAGCGGGCGCGGTTCATGAATCTGCGGAACACGCTTCCGGTCTTCTGGCACGACGATGCAGATTCGGTGCTGAAGGTGAACTTCTCGAAAACGGTGGCCAATGAGCTGCATTCGCTGAAGGTCGAAGCCGATTTCATTGAGACTCAAAAGATGGGCCACCAACCAACCGCGGAATTGGTGCAGTCAAGCTATCAAAAGATGACCGGTCATGTACGCGATCTTTATCCGCACCAGGTATGGGTGCAGACGGATCGGCCCGACGTGATATTTAATCGAGTCGATTGGGTGCAGATCTATCAGCAGCTTTCGACCGGCAAGCCAATGAAGATGTTCTTCCCGCGCACCAGCGGCTCGATGACGGTATATCCGCTCAATTGCAGCGTTCGCGCGACGATTCACGACAACCAGATTGAAGCGTCCGTCGACAACGTCAACTTCATGCAGTTCCGGGTGAACGATCGAATGGTCGATCTATCGCGGCCGGTGAAAGTGACCGTCAATGGCAAGGAAAAATTCAACGGTGTGCTGAAGCCGGACATGGCGCAAATGCTCAATGACCAACTCTTCATGGGCCGGGGCTGGCGTTATTATCAGGCGTCGATCGACATCGAAATGACCACGCCAACCCCCGCAACGCAGCCCACGACAATGCCCACGACGCGCGGAAGAATCATCGTCGGCGGCTAAATTGTGGGAGCGCTCGACATAATCCAAGCTCCTAGCATAATTTAGCGTTCAAATTGCCGCGGCCGACGAAATTCACCGGTCGGTGAAAACCCGGCAGTTTAACTCTAACGCCCGTTGCGTTTACCGTGTCTAGCTGAATGGAGCCACGTGCGAGTCAGACCGATGCGAACGATGCCCAGCGCCCCGGCGCGGGCCGGCCTAACCCCGAACCGCCTGACGCAATTCTGGTTGGCAAGGCCCTGGCAGGCGATCGCGGTGCGTTCGACGAACTGATTCGCCGATATCAGCGGCAGGCGGTGGCAGTCTCTTATCGCTTGCTCGGAAATACGCACGACGCGTTGGAGGTATCGCAGGACGCGTTTCTTAAAGCGTTCGGCAGCCTGGCAACGCTGCAAAAGCCCGAAGCATTCGGCGGCTGGTTGATGCGGATCGTGTCGAACCTGTCGCTGAACTTCCGTCGGAGTCGCAAGACACGTCGGCAGATTGGATTGGATGACCTGGCTAGCGCCCCGGAGGCAGGGCAGCCTGACGCTGCCGGCGCGAGCGAGTATATGAGCTCGGCGGGCAACCCGGTGCGGAGGCTCGAAGGGCAGGAGCTTGGCCGGAAGCTCAGTGAAGCAATGCAGCAGCTTCCGGAGAAACAGCGGCTGGCAATTACGATGTTCACCATCGAACAGATGCCGCAGAAGCAAGTGGCCGAGGCGCTGGATTGCAGCGTGGAAGCAGTCAAGTGGCATGTGTTCCAGGGCCGCAAGCGGCTGAAGGAATTGCTGAAAGACTACATGTGAACGTGAGGTTGTGATCGACGTATTGAGTATTGAAGAACCGAGTGAAGCCGTGAAGACCGAAGAACTTTCCATCTCGATTGCCCAATATGCAGACGGCACGCTGCCGGTTGCGGAGCGGGCGCGCGTTGAAGCGCTGATTGAAAGCGATGCCGACGCACAGGCGGCCGTTCGCGAAGAGCAGGCGCTGACTGGGCTGCTGCGATCCGATCCGATGCCGCAAATGGATTGGGATGAGTTGGCGGTGCGGTTCTCGGCCGCGATTGACGACCAGATGCAAGCGCGTGTCGATCGCGCCGGCTGGGCCATGCGATTGCGCAGCGCCACTGCTTACTTCGGCGCTCGCGGCATGATTGCTGCCGCGGCATCGTTCGTGATCGGGCTTGGATTGGCGACGTATCTACTCCGCCCGGCGCCAAAATCATTGGCTGATGGCGGGTTGAAGTCGGTGATGGACTCGCCGTCTCCAACGAACGGCTCCAGCGTGGCAATGGTCGTTGACGGCCCGCAGGAAGACCAACCACTTGGCCGCGCAGTCGAAGAAATCTTCATCGGCCCGGGCGGCAGTTATGCATCTGCTGCTGGTCCGTCGCCCTACTCAGATGACATCAGCGCTCGCCCCGCTCGCGTGATGATTGCGGCCGACGCGCCCCCGGCTCCGGCGTCGATTCCTACGTCGCCGTTTTAGAGCAGCGCGCCTTTTCGTGTTGCTTCGATCTGCGGAGCGTCGACGAAGCGTCCGTGACATCGGCTTCCAGCCGATGCAAGCAACCTTCAAAACGATCAAGTCGCACCAACCCCAAAAACCAAGCTCGCCGCTCGCGGTATTCGAGTGCTCACGAATGAGGGGACAATAAATGCGCGCTTCGCTTCAAGCTGGGATTCCTGGGATGGTGCGCCCGCCGCAGTTTCGGGTTCGTTTGCTTGGGCTGGAAGCCCAAGTCACAGACACGTTCAGCTCCCCAATTCTGTCGGGAGTGTGCGCACGGTCGTGAAATCCACTCCAATCCGTTCGCTTCAGCGATTCCTGCCGCAGCACTTTTTGAACTTCTTCCCGCTGCCACAGGTGCACAGATCATTTCGGCCCGGCTCAGCGCTGCTGTTGGCACGCTGCTGCTGGCCGCGCGCGAGAATGGCGCGAATCTCGGAAGCCGGGCTTCGCTCGTTGAGCAGCGCCGCCATCGTTCGCATATACGGGTCGATGTGCGTGAAAAATCGCTTGTACGCCGGGCAGAGATAGTTCAATCCAAATTCGCCATCGGGGGTGGTGGTGAATCGGTGCTTCGGGCACTCGCCGTTGCAGGCGAATTTCACCGAACAGCGCTGGCAATAGTTCGGCAACGTCGACGCCTTGTCGTTTCCGAACTGGCGCTGCGCATCTGACGCCCACATCTGCCCAAGCGACGCGTTGAGCACATTGCCAAGGTGATATCTGGGGTAAACGTAGTGATCACAGCTATAAACGTCGCCGTTGTGTTCGATCGCTAAAGCATCGCCACATTTCTCGGCGAAGACGCATAGCGTCGACCCGGTTCCCATCCAGTTGCCGAGCGCAACGTCAAAGAGCTGGACGAAAATATCGCCGACGTCGCGATAGACCCATTCGTCAAAGATGCGAACATAAAACTCGCCAAGATCGTGCGGCCTGACGCTCCATTCGGTGACCAATCCACCCGTGTCCAGGTGTTCGCCGAGCACGGGCGGCTCCGCCAGATCCAACGCCTGCTGCCCATTGATCGTCAGCGGCACGCCCTGGCCAGGCAGCCGCTCGACGAGCGGGATGAACTGAATAAACCCGCTGCCGATCTGCTTTAGAAACCGATAGACCTCCAGCGGCTTCTGGCTGTTGACGCGGTTCACCACCGTCAGCGTGTTGAACTCAACCTTGTTTCGCTTCAGCGTCTCAAGCCCGCGCACGACATCGTCAAACGTGCCGCGCTGTTTCTTATCGACGCGGTAGGCATCGTGCAGCTCGCGCGGGCCGTCGATGCTTAAGCCGACAAGGAATTCATTGCTCGCAAGAAACTCTCCCCACGCATCGTCGAGCAGCGTGCCGTTGGTTTGAATCGCGTTGTGGATCTCCTTCCCGTTGGCGTACTTCTTCTGCAGCTCGACCGCTTTGCGAAAATAATCGACGCCGAGCAGCGTCGGCTCACCCCCCTGCCAGGCGAAATTGATCTCCGGCGCTTCCTGCTGCTCAATGTATTGGCGCACATACGTCTCAAGCACCTCATCCGACATCTTCCAAGTTCGCTCGTCGGGATAGAGCTTTTCCTTTTCAAGGTAAAAGCAATATTTGCAATCGAGGTTGCAAATCGGGCCGATCGGCTTGGTCATCACGTGAAAGGCCGTCGGATGTTTGGATGCGAGCGCGGATTGCATGGGAAACTGATCGCACTTGTACACCCGCCGCGTGAATCGGACAATACGCGTGCGTGACGCAGATTGACTATGAGTCGACGCCGCCGGAGTTTGCGATGCCGTGCCCGGCCTGCGGATATCACGTCCCCGGCCAAAGCGCGCTGCAAACGCTCTACAAATGCCCGTCGTGCGATTCGGAATTCATCGTCCCGCTCGGTCAGCCCGCTCCGCAGCGCCCAGACCGCGCGGATGAACTCAGCGGCCTGCGGATTCGCAACGTATCGGTGCTTCGCCGGGCGACTTATCGCACCCGCAGCCATTTCATAATCGGAGCGGCGGCGAGTTTCATGGCCGTCGTCGAGATGGCGCTGCTGCTCGTGCGCAGCATTCGCTACAGGATTTGGTACAGCGGATTTGCCGCGGCATGCGTTGGCGTCGCGCTCGCGATTCTCTGCTGGCACTGTATAAAACGCGCGATGGATTTAACGAGGGAGCTGCGCGATTCCAAGCTACAATTGCCCGACGAGCCGCAGGATTTTTCGAACCTGAGTGACGGGAGCCATCGCGTGCGCGACCTGGAAAACCTGGTCGGCGGCGATTCGCAGCCGCCGGCCTGACGCCCATATCGATTCGCATCGGGGAGCGTCCGTGGAATACTACATCGCCGCCGACCAACAGCGGCTTGGGCCGTTCACCATCGAGCAACTCGCCCAACAGGGGTTGCGCCCCGACACCCTCGCCTGGCGCGAAGGGATGCCGCAATGGCTCCCCGCTTCGTTGATCCCGGAGCTGCTCCCCATCCTGACGGCCACCCCCGCCCCAATCCAAAACCCGACGCCGCAACAATCCATCGGCTACGCGACACCCGGCGACGTGGTGATTCCCGCGTTCGTGCCGGGCAATTCAAATCGCATTACCGCCGGCATCCTCGGCATATTCCTCGGCCAGTTCGGTGTCCATAAATTTGTCATGGGCCTCAACAGCGGAGCGGTCGTGATGCTCTGCATATCGCTCGCCGGCTACGTCCTCGGCTTCGGCTGCTGCATCCTTATCGCTTTCGGGCCGCTGGTGATGGCGATTTTCGGATTGATCGAGGGAATCATGTATCTGTGCTGCACCGACGAGGAATTCTACATGCGATACGTGGTGCAGAAACGGCAGTGGTTTTGAATCCGCATCTATCACCTAAGCTCGGGGGGCAATATGTCGACACCGGAAGATAAATCAGACGGAAAATGGAGGCGTCGTTTCAAGCGGTTCTTCATCGGTTTGGCGATCTTGATCGTCCTGCTCGTAGGCATGCAGGCGGCACGGATTAAGATCGCTCGATCAGCATTGAATCGCCAGTTGGCCGAAATAGAACGAGCGGGCGAGCCGACACATGTTGAACAGCTGTTCGCGCCGGCTGTCGATCCCGCCAGGAATCGACTGATGTTCTGGCTCGAAGCTCAATCGCATGTGGTGGACTCAAACGCCGATGGCACCTGCTCGCTCGTCGGTCTTATCGATAGCGATCTCCCGCTTCCTGTCGATCTTGCCAGGCAAGCGGACGAACTGATAAACGCAAATTCCCAGGCGCTGGCTGACATCGACGCGGCAATCGTTTGTCCATATCCGTTCGTCCGCGCCAGAGACCCGAATCGGCCGGCATGGCTTCAATCATCTGAAGATATGGCTGGCGCGGCAAAACTGAACGAACTGTTGTGTGTCGCGGCCATTGAAGCACATTTACACGATGACGATGCCGCCGCGATGTCCTTTTTGATGAAAACCGACAAAGTTCGGGCGGACTTCAAGACATGCCCCGGATTCTTCGGAGCTGCCTGCACTTACTTCAGCGAGGCCAAGTTCGCCGACGCGATCACACGGATCGCCGCGGATTGGAATCGAATGGCGATCCAAACCGCCCAAAAACCCCGCCTGCCTGAAGCGGAGATTCGCGCGATCATCTCATCGCTTCTGGATGAAAAGTTTCGTGCAGGGGATCTCCATCGCGCGCAGCTTGCGCAGCGCATCCTTGATGCGGACGCGGTGCTTTCGTTCCTTGGCTTGGGGCTGACACAAACCGGAACCAACGTTTGCGCCAACGGTGCCGAAAAACTCCGGGTTGTATTGCTTCCCAACGCGCTCAACACCGCGGCAGATTCGCTGAGATACAGCAACGAAGCGATTCGGCAAAGCGACGGAATGGTTTATTCCTATACCCGCCAAAAGATCGACGCGATTACGCCGGTTCAAGGATTTCTGTCCATGGGGAGCGGCCACGTTTGGCCCATCTGGGTGAAAGAAGCTTTCAAGAATCGTGCCAATCGACGCCTATGTGCAACGGCTCTTGCGATCAGCCTTTACGTGAATGACCAGGATAGGTTTCCAAGATCGCTCGAAGACCTGAAGCCACGCTATTTGACTGAGCTTCCAATCGACCCCATGACCTCCGGCCAGTCCCTCCGATATAGAACCGGCACGGCGCCGATTATCTACAGCGTGGGCGTAAACGGCCAAGACGATGGCGGTGACGACAGCGAGGCGGGACCGCTCACCGACCGAGAGTATAAGGATATCGTCGTTCATCTGCTGCCGCGTTAGGGCCTTGCTTGTTCGGCATAACGGAAATAGAATCCGATTAACCGGAATCGGATGAGCAAGATCCATTCGAAACAAGTTGCGCAACAGGAACCCGTCGCAAAGGCGCTATGCCAGCGCGTGCGCGAATTGCGCGCCAAGCGTGGCTGGACGTTGGAGCAAACCTCCGCCGCGTGCGGCGTCAGCAAGTCGATGCTTAGCGAGATCGAACGGGGCAGCGCCAACCCGACTCTCGCCGTCGCGCTGCGGATCGCCAAGGCGTTTGGCGTGCCGCTGGGGGAGCTGGTCGAGTCGCCGCCGGCGGAATCGCGGGTGCAGGTGATTCGAGCCGGAGACCAGAGTTATCACTATCGCTCGGACAAGCAGTGCCGGATTCGCACGCTCTCGCCGCTGCATCTGGAGAAGTCGGTCGAATATTACGAGATCATCCTCCGGCCCGGCGGCACGCTGCGCAGCCTGCCGCATTTTGAAGGAGCGCGCGAGCTGCTCACCGTGCGGAAAGGCTCGATTCGCGTGACCAGCGCCGGCGACAGCGAGCAGCTTTCCACGGGCGATTCAGCGCACTATCCGGCGGATCAGCCGCACGCGATCGAGAATGTCGGCCGGGATGAAGCGGTCGTGTATCTGGTCGTCACTTATCTTCGCAATTGAATGGGAGACCAATCATGAAAACGATGAAAGCCCTTGTCAAAAAGAAGTCCGAGCCGGGCCTGTGGCTCGACGAAGTGCCCGTGCCGACGATCGGCATCAACGACGTGCTGATCGAAATCCTCCGCACCGGAATCTGCGGCACCGACGTGCACATTTACAACTGGGACGCCTGGGCGCAGAAGACGATTCCGGTGCCGATGGTGGTGGGCCATGAGTTCGTCGGGCGGATTGTCGAGGTGGGTTCAAACGTCAAGGATTTTCACGTCGGCGAGATCGTCAGCGGTGAGGGGCACGTCGTCTGTGGCCGCTGTAGAAACTGCCTGGCGGGCCGGCGCCACCTGTGCAAGGACACCAAGGGCGTCGGCGTGAATCGCACCGGCGCGTTCGCCGAGTATCTGTCGCTGCCGATGAGCAATGTCTGGGTGCACGACCCGCATTTCCCAGAGCCGAAGCATGCGTCGATTCGCGACGTGCAATCGATCTTCGATCCGTTCGGCAACGCCGTTCACACCGCGCTGCATTTTCCGCTGCTTGGCGAAGATGTGCTGATCACCGGAGCCGGCCCGATCGGCATCATGGCGGTCGCGGTTGCGAAACACGCGGGCGCTCGCTTCGTCGCAATCACCGATGTGAATCCGTATCGATTGGAACTGGCGAAGAAGATGGGCGCGACGCTCGCCGTTGACGTGCGGACTCAGTCCATCGCCGACGCCCAGAAACAGCTCGGCATGCGCGAGGGATTCGACGTCGGCCTGGAAATGTCCGGCAGCCCCGAGGCGTTCCGCGCGATGCTCGCCAACATGGCGCACGGCGGCAAGATCTCCATGCTTGGGATCCCATCCAAAGAGATGGCCATCGACTGGAACACCGTCGTCTTCAACATGCTCACCATCCAGGGCATCTACGGCCGCGAGATGTACGAGACGTGGTACAAAATGAGCGTGATGCTCCAATCCGGCCTCGACATTAGCGGCGTCATCACCCACCGCTGCCCCTATACCGATTTCGAAAAAGGTTTCGACGTCATGCGCGCCGGTCAATCCGGAAAAGTCGTGCTGACGTGGAAGGAAGGATGAGATTCAAATACTGGAGTTGGCGTGTCGTTGGGCGTTTCGAGAATTGATGCCAATAACGGGAATGTGGCAGGATCCATCGCGTTTTCCGGGCCGGATCAACAGGCCGGAAGTAGAAGCTGAAGGAGCGCAATGACCAGAAAAACAGAATAGCCGATCACGTCCGCTTCAGTTCGAACACCACGCCAATTCCTTAAGAGGAAACAACGATGCGATCAACAACTCTCATCACGGAACTGAACTGGATACACGACTGCACGGTGCTCAGTATCATGTATAGGCCTTCGAGTGGCCAATTGCCGTCGATTAGGCTGGCGATTCGCTGTCCGAACGATCTTGGTTACGCGCCGTGGGAAGGAAAAGACTTGACGCTTGTCGCAATCGATGTGGCGATGAGCAAGCATGTTGTCTGTGGTGTTGGAGGGCCCGAGACCGTTGACGCGATTCGTCCTGGTATCTCAGCCGCACTTCGTGATGACACAATGGAGGCAAAACGGATGGGTGTGCACTTCCCGCCCTTGGAGTTTACAATCTCTTTTCACACTGGCTCCGCACTGGAAATCATTTGCCGAGAGCTTGGAGTCGAGGTGGTCTCGTGATTGGCTGCCATAGGGTCAACAATATCGAGCCGGAAAACGAGCGGCGGGCGCAAAACCGGAATCGTAATTCTCGCATTCACTCGGCGGCGATATGCGCGCCCTTCTCGGCGGCGGAGCGCCTCATCAGGAAGACAAGGAAGACGAGCACCGCGGCCAGCACGGCGGAAACCCAGAACACATCGAAGTATGCCAGCGAGGTCGCTTGTTGCTCGCGGGTCTGGTTTAAGACGCCGAGCGCTAGCTTTTGCGAGAGCGGGGCATCCCCCGTTTGGCCGAGGAAGAAGTTCTGGCCGCGAGTCAACGCATCGCGGACGGCCGGGTTCAAAGGGTCAAGGCGCTCGTTGAGGCGAAGGGCATGAAACTGCTCTCGGCGTTCGAGAACGGTTTGCGCAACGGACGTGCCGACGGAGCCGCCCTCGTTGCGCAGCAGCGCGAGCAAGCCAACGGCCGCGCCGCGAAGTTCCTTGGGAATATATTGGAATGCCGCGACGTTGAGCGGCGCGAAGATCATCGACAGTCCGGCGATGATCACGACGCGGGGCCAGACCACCTGCCACGGGCTGATATTCAGATTGAGCTGCGACATCCAGTAGTTGCCAACGGCAAGCACCGCGAGCCCGACGGCCATCAGGTAGCGCGCATCCACGCCGCGACCGAGCGCAGCGCCAACGACAAACAGGATGATCACCGCGCCGATGCCAGCGGGCGAAAGAACCAGGCCGGACGTCGTGGCGTCGTAGCCGAACAGCGTTTGCAGCAAACCGGGCAGCGATGTCGTGTTGGCGTAGAGCACGCCGAACGCGCAGGCAATGATGATGCAGCAGGCGCGGAAATTTCGATCTTTGAGCGTTTTGAAA
>Ga0182024_10000849_pt1 | contig 79762 bp, 72 predicted proteins | sample P32metaG_FD_120480 | JGI IMG/M metagenome (GOLD analysis project Ga0182024, IMG submission 120480) | Permafrost microbial communities from Stordalen Mire, Sweden - P3-2 metaG (Illumina Assembly) | ecosystem: Environmental > Terrestrial > Soil > Wetlands > Permafrost | place: Sweden: Stordalen...
AATTGGTCCAAATTGACCTGGTCCGGATTGACCTATCGCCTATAATATGGCTTAACCCATGCACCAACAACTCACCGAACGCTCGGTCGATCTCGATCCGCGAGAAACCGCGGAATGGCTCGAGGCTCTCGACCAAATCGTTGAGGAAGCAGGATCCGACCGGGTCAATTTCCTCCTCGACAAGTTAACGGAACGGGCCCGCGACAACGGGGTTACCGTCCCGATCCGCACGACAACAGATTACATCAATACCATCACCGTGGATGAGGAAGTGGCTTATCCGGGAGACCGCGCGCTGGAGCGCCGCATCAAGAGCCTGACCCGTTGGAACGCGATGGCCATGGTGTCGCACCAGAATAAATACGACGACGGAATCGGCGGGCATATCTCGACCTACGCATCGCTGGCGACGCTGCTCGAAGTCGGGTTCAACCATTTCTTCCGCGGCAGCTACGGCGACCAGCCCGGCGATCTTATTTATTTCCAGGGCCACGCGTCGCCTGGGGTCTATGCACGCGCCTTCCTGGAAGGCCGTTTAACCGAAGAGCACCTGAACAACTTCCGTCACGAGCTGCGGGAGGGTCCGGGGCTTTCTTCCTATCCTCACCCCTGGCTGATGAAGGATTTCTGGCAATTTCCGACCGTATCGATGGGGCTCGGGCCGATCAATTCCATTTACCAGGCGCGCTTTATGCGGTATCTCGAGAATCGCGGCCTGATTCCGGCGACGCCCCGCAAAGTCTGGACGTTTCTCGGCGACGGCGAGATGGACGAGCCGGAGTCGACGGGCGCAATCGGTGTGGCCGTGCGGGAGAAGCTCGACAACCTGATCTTCGTCGTCAACTGCAATTTGCAGCGGCTTGACGGACCGGTGCGGGGCAACGGCAAGATCATTCAGGAGTTGGAAGGATTGTTCCGCGGGTCGGGCTGGAACGTGATCAAGTGCATTTGGGGCTGCGATTGGGACCGGCTGCTGCAGAAAGACACTTCGGGACGCCTGGTTCAGCTCATGAACGAATGCCTGGATGGCGACTATCAGTCGTTCAAGGCGAGAGGCGGCGCTTATGTCCGCAAGGAATTCTTCGGCCGCTATCCCGAGACCGCGCAACTCGTCGAGGACATGACCGACGACGAGATCGCGAGTCTGCATCGCGGCGGACACGATGCGCGGAAGGTTTACAACGCCTACAAGGCCGCAATGGAGCACAAGGGCGGACCGACGGTTGTTCTCGCGAAAACCGTAAAAGGCTACGGGCTGGGCAAGTTCGAAGGCCGCAACTCCACGCATCAGCAGAAGAAGCTGAACGAGGAGATGGTCGCTTTGTTCCGCACCCGCTTCGAGATTGCGATTCCGGACGATGCCGCCCGCGATGGCGCGCCGTTTCGTCCGCCGGATTCGAGCCCCGAGATCGCTTATCTGCATGAGCGGCGCCGTGTTCTGGGCGGATATCTTCCCGTGCGCAAGCCGGCTCCTTCGCAGACCAAAGCGCCAGGGCCGGAACTTATCGACGAATTCAGGAACGGTTCGAAAGAGCCGCATCCTTCGAGCACCATGGCGTTCGTCCGCCTGCTGGGCAAGCTGCTGAAGAACCCCGAGATCGGGAAGAGAATCGTACCGATCGTCCCCGATGAAGCGCGGACCTTCGGCATGGAAGCCATGTTCCGATCGCACTCGATTTATGCATCGGGCGGGCAAAACTATAAGCCGGAGGATGCCGACGTCCTCCTTTACTACAAGGAAGCGAAGGACGGGCAAGTCCTCGAAGAAGGCATTACCGAGGGCGGATCGATGGCGGAGTTTACGGCGGCCGGCACGGCGTACGCGAACTACGGGGTCGACATGATTCCGTTCTACATTTATTACTCGATGTTCGGTTTCCAGCGTGTGGGCGATCTGATCTGGGCCTTCGCCGATTCGCGCGGAAAAGGCTTCCTGCTGGGCGGCACCTCGGGACGCACCACGCTCAACGGCGAGGGCTTGCAGCATCAGGACGGCCATTCGCTGCTGCTGGCCAGCACCGTTCCGAGCATCGCCGCGTACGATCCTTGTTTTGCGTACGAGATTGCGGTGATCGTGCGCGACGGCATTCGCCGGATGTTCGAGAATCGCGAGGATCTCTTCTACTACCTCACTCTCTATAACGAAAATTACCCTCATCCGCCGATGCCGGAGGGATCCGAAGAAGGAATTCTGAAGGGGATTTATCGTTTCAGTAAATCCGGGTTGGCGAAGCCGAAAGCGCGGGTGCAGTTGTTCGGCAGCGGCTCGATCCTGACCGAGGCGATCAAGGCTCAAACGATTCTGGGCGAGAAATATAGTGTTGCGGCCGATGTCTGGAGTGTAACGAGCTATAACGAACTGCGCCGCGAGGCGTTGAAAGTGGATCGCTGGAATCGTTTGCATCCGGCGGAACCGGCGAAGGTCCCTTACATTCAGCAGGTGCTGGAAGGGACGGAAGGCCCGATCGTCGCCGCATCCGATTCCATGAAGGCCGTGCAGGATCAGGTTGCGCCGTGGCTGGCGGGACGTTATGTGGCGCTGGGCACGGATGGCTTCGGGCGCAGCGACGACCGCGAACACTTGCGGGCGCATTTTGAAGTCAATGCGGCATCGATCGCCGGCGCGGCATTGTCGAAGCTGGCGCGGGATGGCAAGTTCGATCCGAAGAAGGCGGCGAAGGCGTTGGGAGAGTTGGGGATTAACCCGGAAAAACCGGATTCGGCGACGGCGTAAAATGCCGGCGACAAGATCGCCGGCGGTACATGGAATCAGCCGTGGCCGAGTTTCATCAGCCAGCCGATAGCGAACAGCGCGAACAGAAAGCAGCCGAAGCAATAGGCGCCGTAGTTGAGCCGCTCTTTGTCCGTCTTTTTGGAAGTGATTCCCATTACCACGGACGTGAAGAGCGCGAAAAGAAATGCCGCTTCGAAATTTGACAGATTGATCTTGGGCATTAGTCCTGCTCTCTCTTAGTCTTTCTTGCCGATTGCGATTTCGTAACTGTCAACCATCGCGAGAATATTCAGCAATCCGGCGGTGACCAGAAACTTAGTTCCATAGTCGTGTACCGCGCCGGCCATGTCCGGCGCCGCATAGCCGAACATTGCGGCCGCGAAATAAAACGCGCCCGATGCGAGATCGCAAATGAAACCGCCGTAATTGATCAGTGTGGTGAGGATGTCGCCCCTCTCGGGAGTGAACATCATGCCGCGCATGAACATCCCGAAGAGGAACATGAGTCCGACGGACGCCAGGATTAAGGCTCCGCGCCCTGTCTTCTTCTGGAGGAAATGCCCGCCACCGGGGATTACCCAGGCCGCGAGTACGGGCAAAATCCAGGTACTTATGGGTTTCGATTCTTCCTGGGGCGCCGCTGCCGCTGTTGTTTGAGCTGCCATTATTTGTACCTTCTTATTCTATCGTTCGCCCCATTTGAGCTTTTGCCGGAGCACGTCGAAGAAGGTCTTGTCGGGCGTGCGGATCAGCAAAACGTCGAAATCGGCGATCGAGCACTCCACTGCATCGCCGCCTTCGAGAGGAATTCCGACCTGCCCGTCCACCGTGAGATAGGCATCTTCGTCACTCGCCCTGCTGACGATCCTGATGGGCATCTCGGAGGGAACGATCAGCGGCCGGTTGGTGAGCATGTGCGGGCAGATAGGCGTCAGGCAGATGGCGTTCACGGTGGGGTAAACGATCGGCCCTCCGGCCGAGAGCGAATACGCAGTCGATCCCGTGGGAGTGGAGATGATGAGTCCATCGGCTTTGTATTCGCAGATGAAGCTGTCGCCCGCCCATGCTTCCAGATCCACGATGCGCGCGATGGCTGATTTCGCGATCACGACGTCATTCAGCGCCTGGTATTGCGCGACGACTGCGCCGTCGCGCCGCAGAGATACGTGCAGCATTTTGCGGCGAACAACTTCCTGCACCCCCGTGAGTGCGCGCTCCAACTCGGGGAAAAGATCCTCTATCGCGATCGAAGTCAGGAAACCGAGACCGCCCAGGTTTACGGCCAGCAACGGGATGGCGCGATTGCCCACGGCGCGCGCGGCGGAGAGCAGCGTCCCATCGCCACCCAGCACGACGGCGAGATCGCAGCCTTCCGGAACGTACGCGCGGTCGAGACCCGTGGGTGTGCCAGCGTAATGCGCGGTTTCGTTATCGAGACGCGCGTCGATTCCGCGCTGCGTGAGCCAGCGCAGCAACTCGGGAACGAGCTCCGTCGCGGCCGGCGAGTTCGGTTTTGAAAATATGCCAACCTTTTTGACCACCTTGCTAACGACGGCCATAGAGCAGGAACTCCTTGTTGCCTTCCGCGCCGGTAATGGGGCTTTCCATGATTTGCGTTTCGAATCCTAACTCTTCCGCGCAGGCTCGGACTTTGGCGCAGGCGGCTTCATGTTGGGCCGCGTCGCGCACGATGCCGCCTTTGCCGACTTGTCCTTTACCGACCTCGAATTGCGGCTTCACGAGGACCACGAACGTCCCGGCGCTGACGTTTGGCGTTATGAGTACTCTTACCATTGCAGGCAGAATCAGTGTTGCCGATATGAAACTGACGTCGCAAACCGCGAAGTCGACTGGCTCCCCCAAATCCGTGAGTTCAATATACCGGGCATTGACCCCTTCATGCACGACGACGCTGGGGTCGTTGCGCAATCGCCAGTCGAGTTGGCCCGTCCCGACATCGATCGCGTGAACGCGGGCGGCTCCGGCCTGGAGGAGGCAATCGGTGAATCCGCCGGTTGAAGAGCCGAAGTCGGCGGCGACCAGGCCGGTGACGTCGATTCGGAAATGTTGCAGAGCGCCTTCGAGCTTGAGGCCTCCGCGGCCGACGTAGCGTTGCTTCGCGGTCACTTCAATGCGGGCTTCGGAGGCGACGAGCTGCCCTGCTTTTGCGGCTTTTTGGCCATCGACCAGAACCTCACCGGCCATGATGAGAGCCTGAGCTTTCTCGCGGGAGTCGGCGAGACTGCGGTCCACGATGACGCGGTCCAGGCGCTCCTTTGTACCCCGGGCTTTCACGATTTTCTGTAAACGATGAGGTCGGCGATCTCGTGCAGGCGCTGCGCGCGGGATCCAAAGGGCTGGAGTGCATCGTGCGCGCGAGTACATTCCTCCTGCGCCATGCAGCGCGATTCCTCAAGTCCGTAAACCGCAGGGAAGGTAATTTTTCCCTGTGTGGCGTCCTTGCCTGCAGTCTTGCCGAGAGCTTCGGAAGATTCTTCGACATCCAGAATGTCGTCCACGATTTGAAATGCGAGGCCGACATGCTCGCCGTATTTCGAGAGGGCTTCGATCTGCCCCTTATCGGCTCCCGCGCAGATGCCGCCCATGCGTACGCTGGCCCGCAGCAAAGCCCCGGTTTTAGCGCGATGAATGCTGTCGAGCAACTCCGCGGTTGGCGGCTGCCGCTCGCCTTCGATGTCCGCAACCTGGCCGCCGATCATTCCACCAACGGTTCCGCCGCCGAAGGAAAGCTCTTCCAGAAGCGCGATTTTGGCGACCGCTTCGAGGCCTTCGATCCGGACCAGTGTCTGCATAGCGAGAGTGAACAGAGCATCGCCCGCGAGGATCGCCATGGCTTCGCCGAAGACTTTGTGGCAGGTTGGTTTGCCGCGGCGGTAATCGTCGTTATCGAGAGCGGGAAGATCGTCGTGGATCAACGAATACGTGTGGATCATTTCGAGCGCGCATCCCGCTTCGATGCCGCCCGGAGCTTTGTCCGAAATAGCTGCGGCGCCCTGCAGACACAGGATCGGGCGGATACGCTTACCGCCGGCGAACAGGCTGTAGCGCATGGCGCGGTGAATGGTTTCGGGGGGCGTGGATTCGACCGGGGTGAGACGATCGAGCGCGGCGTCGATGCGTCCTGTTTCCACCGCCAGGAACTCTTTGAGCGTCATTATTTTTCGGGCGTCGTTATCTTTTCGGGTGTCGTTATCTTCTCCGGAAGAAACGGTTCCGGCTGGTACGTGCCCTCTTTGCGGATGAGCATTTCCACGCGCGTTTCCGCGTCTTCGAGTTGCTTGCGGCAGGATTCGCTAAGCTGCATGCCACGCGAGAACAGCTCGAGCGACCGGTCGAGAGGCAAGTCTCCCGATTCCAGTTCTTTGACTACCTTCTCCAACTCGTCGAGAGAGGTTTCGAAGCTGGCGACAGTCTGCGGCGTCTGTTGACCTTCGGCCATCGGACCATTCTAACGTGGCCGTGAACCCGGTTCAGGAGCGTATGCCACACTGTCATTTCATGTTTGGAGCGATTGAGGCTGGTGGCACGAAGTTCGTCTGCGGCGTCGGGACTGGCCCGGAAGATCTCATCACAACGGAGATCCGGACCAGTTCGCCTGAGGCGACGGTTGCCGCGGCCGTGGCTTGGATCATAAAACAATCTGGCGGCCAGCTGAGTGCGGTTGGAATCGGATCGTTCGGGCCGGTGGATCTGAATACCGGATTTATAACTTCGACACCCAAGGCAGCATGGAGGAACTTCGATCTCGTGGGCGCGATTGAGAAAGGACTTGGGGTTCCCGTTTGTCTCGACACCGACGTGAACGCTGCGGTTCTCGGGGAAGCTCGATGGGGCGCGGCGCGGGACGTTTCGAATTGCCTCTATTTGACGATCGGCACCGGAATCGGCGGCGGGGCGATAGTCGGAGGCCAGATCATGCACGGGCTGACCCACCCCGAGATGGGGCACATCCGGATTCCGCACGATATGACGGCGGACTCTTATGCGGGCGCTTGTCCTTATCATGGCGATTGTTTGGAAGGGCTCGCTTCGGGTCCGGCTATTGAGGGGCGTTGGGGGTTGCCCGGACGGGATTTGCCACCCGATCATGCGGCGTGGGTTCTTGAGGCGCGGTATCTGGCGCTGGGAATTGCGAACCTTATTTGCACGCTGTCACCGGAGCGGATTTTGATTGGCGGGGGCGTGATGCGGCAATCGCAGTTGTACGAGATGGTCAGGCGGGAGGTGGGGCGGATTTTGGCGGGGTATGTGGAGAAGCTGCCGGAGATTGGTCGTCCTGGTTTAGGGGAGTTGGCGGGAGTGTTGGGGGCGCTGGCGTTGGCGGAGGAAAAAGATGGATAAGTTCCTCTCGTTTTCGGGCACGCGGCAGGCTGAGATGATTCGCGAGGGATCGGTATCGTCAAGAGAACTGATCGAAGCTCATCTGGCGCGCATCGATGAGGTGAATCCGGTTCTCAATGCCGTAGTTGAGATTTTGCGCGAGTCCGCATTGCGCGAGGCGGAGGCCGTCGACCGGAGGCGCGCGGCGGGTGAACCGATGCGTCCGCTGGAAGGAGTGCCGTTTTCCGTCAAGGATTCGATCGAGGTGGAAGGCACCGCCTGTTCGGCGGGGACGCTCGGATTCCAGCACGCCGCGCGGTCGACCCGCGATGCCACGCTGGTCGCACGGCTGCGCGATGCCGGCGCAATCCCCATCGCGCGCACGAATCTGCCGGACCTTCTGTTCGCTTTTGAAAGCAACAACCTGATTTTCGGGCGCACAAACAATCCTTACGATCACGCGCGCACGTCCGGTGGATCGAGCGGGGGAGAGGCCGCGTTGATTGCGGCGTGCGGATCGCCGTTCGGGCTGGGCAGCGATGCGGCAGGCAGCGTGCGAGTGCCCGCGCATTATTGCGGCATCGCCAGTCTGAAACCGACATCCGGCCGTCTGGCTCGCACGGGTCATGTTCCGGCTGCCGGAGGTTGGCTCGAAATGGTGTGGCAGATCGGGCCGATGGCGCGGCGCGTGGAAGATCTGTGGACCATGATGCCGATCCTGCTGGGTCTGGATGGCCGTGACTGGACGGTGATCCCGATGCCTTATGGAGATCCGGCGCAGGTTCCGCTTCGAGATCTGCGCATCGCCTTTTTTACCGATAACGGAATTGTTCCCGCCGACGCCGATACGAAGGCCGTGGTCGAGGCTGCCGCGAAAGCCCTGGCGAACGAGGTATTGTCGGTCGAAGAGTGCAGGCCACCGGAGATTGAGCGGAGTTACGACCTCGAGATGAAAATGATCGGCCCGGATGGAGGCGGCGGATTGCGCGCGTACCTGAAAGACATTGGAAGTTCACGCACGCATCCGTTGCTGGAAGGGTGGCTTGGAAAGCTGGAGCCATATCGCACCGACTTGGCCGGATTCGCGGAATACTGGGCTGGCCTGGACAGGTTTCGTGAGGGCATGTACAAGTTTGGAAATAGATTCGATGCCGTGCTGTCGCCGGTTTCGAGCCAGCCGGCGGTACCACACGGGACCTCGATCGACGACGCGGTCTTTCGGGGATTCAGTTACACGATGACTTATAACCTGACTGGATGGCCGGCGGCCGTGGTGCGGTGCGGGACGTCGAAGTCCGGATTGCCGATCGGCGTGCAGATTGCGGCCAATCTCTGGCGCGAGGATGTGGCGCTGGCGATTGCGCGGGTTTTAGAAATGAATCCCGAGCAGTACCTCGGCCTGGTTCAGTTTTGATACGGCCTGGAAGTCCGCGGAACCAGCGTGCGTATAGCGCAATTCGCCGCTGAGGCGGACGAACGGGATCTTCACGTCGACACCGCCGCCCAGGACCACTCCGGCATTGGTTCGCCGAATGAGTTCGCCAGCTCCCGCCGTGATTTCCGTCGCCGGCTCCGAAAGGTTCGACAAGTGATCGAACGATATGCCCACTTCCACAAAAGGCTTGACGACCGGCGTTTTGAAACGATATTGCGCGAGGACCGGGAAACTCTACTGAGTACCGGACACGTTGACAGGAGCGATGGAAGTAGCGAAAGGAGCAGGCGCCGATGAGGTCGCGGTGAAGCTGTACGGTCTGTAAAGCGCGTCCACCTCAATCCGGAGGCCAAGAGGCAGATTGACCTGGAACGAAGGGCCAACCGTAAAATTGGTGCTCTTTGAAATGAATGAAAAATTGTTCTGGTTGGTGGCGTTCACCACGTCCGTAAATGGAACGCCCCCGATCACGCCTATGGAAAAAATGGATTGCGCACTGGCCGAAATCGCACAAAATGCCCCAAGCAGGAATAGTCTCTTCATTACTCCAAGTGACGCCGGGCGCGAGTGTGTCGTTCCATTCACTCTCCGATAAGGTGCAACAGAACACTGCGAAGCTGCGGGTCCGAGCGATGTTCGAACACGTAGACTCCCTGCCATATTCCCAACGCGAGACTCCCTTCGCGCACCGGAATCGAGAGGTGGGCAGACGTGAGTGCCGCACGAATATGCGATGGCATGTCGTCACTGCCTTCGGTAGTGTGACGCAACCAGGGCGTGTTTTCGGGGACGAGGCGTTCGAAGAATTCGGTCAGATCGCGGCGAACGTCCGGATCGGCGTTTTCCTGAATGATGAGCGAGGCCGAGGTGTGCTGGATAAAGACGGTCAGCAGTCCGCGCTGAATTTGCTGCGAGCCAATCCATTTGCGAACTTCGCGGGTGATTTCATATAAGCCTTTGGATCGGGTGGCTACCTGCAGTTCACCCTGTGCCTGCTTCACTCGACCGTGACGCTTTTAGCGAGGTTGCGCGGTTGATCCACGTCGCATCCGCGCCTGACGGCGATGTGATAAGCGAGCAGCTGAAGCGGCACGATCTCGAGGATCGGCGCGAGCAGATCCGGCGCGGCGGGTATCTCGATCACGTAGTCCGCGACTTTGCGAACCTCGGTGTCGCCTTCCGTTACGATCGCCAGGACCTTGCCCTCGCGCGCTTTGACTTCCTGAATATTCGAGAGGGTCTTCTCATAGAGCAGCGTGCTTTCAGGGCTGGTGGGATCGTGCGTCGCGAGCACTACCACGGGCAGGTTTTCATCGATGAGCGCGTTCGGCCCGTGTTTCATCTCGCCGGCCGGGTAACCTTCCGCATGGATGTAGGAAATTTCCTTCAGTTTAAGCGCGCCCTCGAGCGCGATGGGGAAATGAATGCCGCGTCCGAGGAAAAGAAAATCGCTCACGCGGAACAGCTTGCGCGCCAGTTCTTCATACTGCTGATCATTGGCCAGAATGGTTTCCAGTTTGCCGGGTATACGTACCAGCTCATGTACGAACGCGCGCGCGCATTCCTCGGTCAAATTTCCGCGCACTTCGGCGAGATAGAGCGCCAGAATGGCGAGCGCGGTGAGCTGGCAGGTGAACGCTTTGGTGGATGCGACACCGATCTCCGGACCGGCGTGAGTGTAGATGGTTCCGGCGGCTTCGCGCGTAATCATGGAGCCGACAACATTGCAGATGGCGAGCGTCTTCGATCCCTTCTGCTTGGCTTCGCGCTGAGCCGCCAGCGTGTCCGCAGTCTCGCCCGATTGCGAGATGACGACCGTCAGCATATTGGACGAAACGATGGGATCGCGATAGCGGAACTCGCTGCCATAATCCACTTCGACGGGAATGCGGGCCAGCTTCTCGATCATGAATTTGCCTGCCAGCGCTGAGTGCCAGCTGGTTCCGCAGGCGATGATCTTGATTTCCCTGAATGCCTGGAATTGCTGGGGCGTGATATCCATCTCATCAAGAAAAATGCGGCCGCTCTCCTGGCCGACGCGTCCGAGCGTGGTATCGCGTATGGCGCGCGGCTGCTCAAAGATTTCCTTGAGCATGAAGTGCTTGTAGCCCCCCTTTTCCGCCATGATCGGGTCCCAGAGAACGTGTTGAACCTGGCGCTTGATGGGGCGGCCGTCGAAATCGCAGAGCTGAACGCCGGCGGGGGTGAGGACCGCCATGTCGCCATCGGCGAGGAAAAACATATCGCGCGTGTGGCTCAGGATGGCGGGTACGTCGGAGGCTACGAAATACTCGCCCTTGCCGAGGCCGACTACGACGGGAGGGCCCTCGCGCGCGGCGACGATTTTGTTCGGGTCCCTTCGGCTGAGGACCGCGAGCGCAAATACTCCCCGGAGTTGTTTGACGGCGCAGCGGACCGCGGTTTCCAGATTGCCTTCGAAATATTTCTCGACCAGGTGCGCGATTACTTCGGTATCGGTTTCGGTGGAGAAGGTATGGCCTTCGCGCTGGAGCTGTTCCTTGAGCGGCAGAAAGTTTTCGACGATGCCGTTGTGGACGACCACGATGTCGCCGGTGCAGTCGCGGTGCGGGTGGGCGTTTTCTTCCGTCGGCCGTCCGTGCGTGGCCCAGCGGGTATGACCGATGCCGTAATTGCCGTCGACAGGGTCGAGACGAAGAACGTCTTCAAGGTTGCGCAGCTTTCCCGACGCGCGGCGGACACCGAGAGTGTCGTCGTCACAGTAGACCGCGAGTCCGGCCGAGTCATAACCGCGATACTCGAGGCGTTTGAGGCCGTCGAGGATGATGGGAACGGCGCGTTGCGCGCCTACATAGCCTACGATTCCGCACATAAGTTCATTGTACGGAATACGCTACTCTGGATGTACGAACCCTGACCCGTCATGACTGACGCTCAACTCATTTCGATTGCGATCACCGTCCTGGCGATTTTCGGAGGGGTGCTGATCAATAACGCCCGTTTAGGCGACGTCCACACCCGCTTGGGTGATGTTAAAGAAGCGTTACGCGCGGAAGCCAAAGCAGACAAGGGTGAAATCGTCAACATGATCGCGGAGTTACGCCGGATCATCGAAGGCAATCACGACACAACGCTGCGAATGCTGGCAGATATCGATCAGAGAGTTACTCGGCTCGAAGCCCGGGGGTAGCGGTCGAAGTGATTACGAGGATTGGGGTGTTATTTGTCGCGATGGGTGCCGCTGCCACGGCGCAGTGGCTCGATTTTCCTACGCCGGGATTGCCGCGAACCGCCGACGGCAAGCCGAATCTGGCAGCCCCCACGCCGCGGACAGCGGACGGCAAGCCCGACCTCTCCGGCCTGTGGATGTTGAACGCCGGACCTGGCCATATCGCGAATATCGCAGCCGATCTGAAATCCGGGGACGTCCAGCCCTGGGCGGATGAGTTGTACAAGCAGCGCTTGGGCAATCTTGGCAAGGACGACCCCTGGACTGCCCAGTGTCTGCCAGCCGGGCCGCGGGAAATCCTCAAAGGCGGCGACGGCCCGGCACGGATCATTCAGACTCCGGGTTTGCTCGTGATCCTTTATGACGATCTTACTTACCGGCAGATTTTCCTCGACGGCCGCTCGCTTCCGAAGGATCCGAATCCGAGCTGGATGGGATATTCGATCGGCCACTGGGACGGCGACGTGCTCGTAGTGGAAAGCACCGGCTTCAACGAGCGCAGCTGGCTGGATATGGGCGGGCATCCGCACACCGAATTTCTGCGCACGATCGAACGGTTCCGGCGAACCAGCTTCGGGCATATCGACCTGCAGGTCACTTTCGACGATTCGAAAGAGTACAAGACGCCATGGACTATTTCGTTCGGCGTGAACCTCGCGCCAGACACGGAGATGCTCGAATTCGTCTGCGCGGAGAACGAAAAAGATCGCGCGCACCTGGTGGGCAGAACTGCTGAGGAGAAAAAGGTTACTGTTTCGCGGGAGACGTTGTCGAGGTATGTCGGCGTCTATGAGACTGTCTCGACGAGTGGGACCGCTATGACGGCACGCACGTTCAACATCACGCTTTCGGGGGATCAGCTGATGATCGAAATCGGCGGCAACGGGAAAATTCCTTTGATTCCGTTGTCCGAAACCAGCTTTTCGCCGCGGCTGTTGGGGACTTATGAGTTCGTTAAGGACGCGCAGGGTGCTTTCACGCGGATGATTGCATATTCGACGGAAGGCGATGTTGTAGCGGTGCGGAAATAACGTGGAGCAGACGATCGGTCTTTGTCGTCTGTGGCCGGACAAGGCAGGCCACGAAAAACGATGGCCTGCCCCACGGGTGGCAGAGAAATCTAATCGAGCATTTCGATGCGGTAGTCCTCGATCACCGGGTTGCTGAGGACGTCGCGCGCGATCGAGTCGAGGTCCTCGCCTGGCTGCATCGTGATTTCGAAATACTTGCCCTGGCGAACGTCCTCAATGCCACGATGGCCGAGTCCGTTCAGGGCGGCGCGAATGGTCTGGCCCTGCGGATCGAGGACCGACGGTTTGAAGGTTACGTAGACTCGGGCTTTCACAAACACCAGTTTAGATAATCAAATGTCGCCGAAAAGGCTGGCCTGCAGATCCACCGTTTTCTCCGGCCGTCGTCTGGATTTTTGCGGCGGCGAGAATCCGCGCATCAGCGAGAGCATTTGCACGTGATGGATATGGATTTCGGCAAGCGCCGTGCATTTCTCGCAACCACCCCTGATAGCGCCGCGCCCATCCATGTAAGGGTCGAACCGGGGGTGTCGCGGACATTTCCCCCGCCATCGCACGCTGCCGATTTTAAGCATCGGTGCTAGTTTACTTTACCGGAGGCGGGGTTGGAATCGCGGGCGCAGACACCCGCTGAACCACTCCTTTGAAAGCCTCGTCGATTGAGACATCGTGAGCGGTCAGGGTCGATCCGATGGATCGCTCGTACTGCACTTTCGCTTTCGCGTAAGCATCGAGGGCCGCGACCTCGGTAGACCGTGCCTGAGCCAGGTAGCTCTGATACTGAATTACGAGGAAGTTTGTCGACAAGCCAACATCGAATTTTTCCTGTTCAATCTCCAGCGACTGCTCCTGCAGTTTTGTCGTCTGAGTTGCAGCTTCATAGGCGGCGCGGGTGCGCTGGAGGGCGATGAGCGCGTCTTCCACTTCGGCCCGGATCTGATTTTCCAACTGCTTCAGCCGGACTTGCGTCTGGCGTACCTGCAGTTCATCGCGGGCGACATCCGCCTGCGCCACGCGATTGCGAATGGGCAGCGTCAGGTTGATGCCCACGCTGTAAGTGGGATACGTACTCTTCAAAATCTGATCGAGGACCGTTCCGTAGTTGCCGCCTACGCCGGGAAACCCGGTGCCTGCGGCCGAACCCGGGTTATATCCGCCGGCGAGCCCAGCCGCCTGATAAGTACCGACCACATCGATCTCGGGCAGTAACTCGTTCTTCGTGCCTTTGAGACTAATTTCCGTATTGGTCAACTGCAGTTTTGCGGCCTGGTATTCGGGGCGGTTGGTGAGCGCCTGCGTCACAATTTCGGCCGGCGTCTGTGTGGGCAAAGGCTCGAGGCCGAGAGTGTCTGTCGGGATGATGCGGGCATCGTGAACCAGCGGATCGTCGCCCCAATTCCGGGCAAGAACGGTTTTCAGAATCAACTCCTGCTGGCGGACGTAACCTTCGGAATTGATCAGGTCCTGCCGCGCGGAAGCTACCTGCGCCTCGGCGCGCGTCGCCTCGATGGGCGCGAGCGTTCCCTGGTCGACCTTATTCTTGTTGTCTTCAAGAAGCCGCTGCGCGGTCGCCAGCGTTTCCTGCTTCACCTTGAGATCCGCATTCAGGCTGACGAGGTCGTCATAAAGGCGGATGAGGCCGGAAACGGTGCTGATGACTTGCTGCTGAAACACGTAGTCGGAAATCTTTTCGCCGTTCTTCGCGATATGGATGAAGCGGCGGTTCAGCTCGCTGCCGAATCCGCGCAGGAGGGGTTGGGTGACAGTCACCCCGAGGGTGGCTTGCGAGTAGGGGTTGAAGAGATTGCGAAAGTAGTTCGTATCCAGATACTGGTTCTGGTAGCCTGCCGCTAGCTGTGTGCCGGGGCCGAATCCCTGATTGTAGCCGAAATTTCCGGTGAAGCTGTTCGATGTGAGGTCGGTCGAATTGGTATTCAGGGTACTCGTCTGCGGGGTGTTGGAACGCTGCCCGAGCAGTTGACCCGAGAGCGTCGGGTCGAACAACGGTATATTCGGGCCGCTCGCAAACGGGAAGGTTCCCGTGACCCCGAGATTGTCCTGCGATTCGGCGATGAGTTGGGTGTCGGTAACGCTCGCCGACACAATCGACTGCGGCGTGGAACCAGTGGCGGCAGTAGTTAACAGCGGACTTCCGCTCGGCCCTCCGATGCCCGCGGGCGTTTCGTTGACGCTCAAAGGCACGCCGCGCAGCGCGCCTCCTCCCTGGGCCCGATAAGTATCGGTCGCGGCCATGCGAAGGCCGTAGCGCTCGAGTTCGAGATCCAGATTGTTTTCGAGCGCGAGGGCTATGGCGTCCTGCAATGAGAGGTAGAGTTGGCCGGCACGGATCAAACTGCCGATCCGGTTGGAGTCGCGCGGATCGGAACCGGATACGGAACCAGGCCGGAACTCCCCGCGAAGAAATCCGGAATTCCAGACGACTTTCGGCGAGCGGTCGCCCGCCGGTTGAGCATTCGGCGTTTGCGCTTTAAGAGGCGCGATCTGCAGGCAACAGAGCGACGCCGCCAGGGCCTGCGCAGGCCAGCGTTTGTTCATTTGTTATTTGCTCCAGGGAGTTTCAGGGATGATCTTAAAGGCGTAAGAATCAATATAAAGGTTAGCTTAATGATATTCTCAGCGGGAGGAAGAGCCGAGCAGCAGCCGCGATTCGAGTTTTTCCCGATGCGATCGGGTCAGTGTGAGCTCGGTGCCGTCGCGCAGGATTACGCGGTAATCGCCGCGGAACCATGGCTGTAATTCCCTGATCCGGTCGAGGTTCACGATCGCCGAGCGATGGACGCGCACGAATCGCGCCGGATCCAGGCGGGATTCCAACTGGCCCATAGTCTCCCGCAACACGTGAGTCTCACTGCCGCAGTGGAGACAGACATAGTTGTCGGAGGCTTCGATCCAGTCGATTTCGCCAGCCTTCACGAAAACCACGCGGCCGCCATTCCGGACGGCGATGCGATCCGGCATCCTGCGGCCATTGGCGAAGTGCTCGATGAGTGCGGCGAGGCGGCCGTCGGGCGATTCCGAACGTTCCCGCATCAGGTGGGTCTTCGCGCGGTGCAGCGATTCCCGGAAGCGCTTCCGGTCAAACGGCTTCAGCAGGTAGTCGAAAGCGTGGACTTCAAAAGCCCGCAGCGCGTATTCGTCGAATGCCGACGTAAAAATGATCAGGGGCCGCGACTCCTGAAGCGCGCGAACTACCTCGAAGCCATCCAATTCCGGCATTTGCACGTCGAGAAAAAGAATGTCCGGACGTTCCCGCGCGAGCGTTCGCACGGCGTCGCTGCCGTTTTCGCATTCGCCCGCGATCTCGCATTCGGGTTCGAATGCGAGGAGTCGCCGGATCCGTTGCCGGGAGAGCCTCTCGTCGTCAACGATCAGAACTTTGAAGCGCCGCATTTTCTCCGCTCTCAACATGCTCGGTGTGCTCCCGGTAGGGCAGGGTAATTCTGACTTCGGCGCCGCCCGTCTGAACGTCGCGCAGGATCAGCGACTGGTTCTCCGCATAGAGCGATTCCAGGCGGCCTCTGGTGATCGCGAGGCCCATTCCGGCCTGACCTGAATGCTTTCCCGATTCGCGCAAACCCGCGCCGTTGTCGACGACCCGGAGCAGCAGCGTGTCGTCGTATCTTTCGGCCGACACGAAAATCCGCCCTGGCGCCGATCGCTTCCCGATCCCATGACGGATGGAATTTTCGACCAGGGGCTGCAGGACCAGACTGGGCACCATCGCTCCCCGCAAATCCGGCGGCACATCGAATTGGACGCTGAGCCGGTTTTCGAAGCGCGTCCGCTCTATTTCCAGATAGAGATCGAGGATTCTGAGTTCCTCGCCGAGCGGCACTTCATGTATCGCGCTGTTGGCGAGGAAGAGACGCAGCAGCTCGCTGAGGCGCGCGATGGTGCGCTCCGCCAGATCCGGGTCCTCGTGCACCAAAGCCGTAATGGTGTGCAGAGTGTTGAAGAGGAAATGCGGGTGCAGCTGCATCTTCAGCGCGCGCAGTTGTGCCTGCGCGAGCTGCGTCTGCAGGTTGGCCGCGTTCACCAGCCCCTGCTGATAGCGCCGATAATAGACGAACGAAAGGTCCAACAGAACGATGACCGAATAGAGGAGCGCCAGGGTATCGAAGTCTTCTTCGATGGAACGGAACAACTTGGGCCACGTGAAACCGTGAAATGGCGACGATGGCGGCATCGTGGTGGCCTCGAATAAGGCCTGGATCATCGAGACCAGCACGGTCATCGCGATGACGTGGACAATCAGATTGCGCGTCCAATGCCGGCGCTCGATGCGGAAATGCCTTCCCAGCCACAGAATCAGTGGAGTGCAAATGGCCCAAAGGTACGCGTAAATAAGGTTGAAATGGAGGCTCTCGATCCACGACAGGGGCGTTTTGGTAAACGCGTACCAATAGTGCGATTGCCATGCCGAGAGCAATCCGTAGGTAGTCCAGATAGCAAACAGAGCGCCCGCCTTGATCGACCTGTCTCGCGAGAACATGAGGCGCATAGGGCGTTTATTTTGATACGTTCGAAGAACGGGAACGTTCCGTTAATATCCGGAATTTTCGAGTCGTTCCACACCCGCCTTCGAGTGGTGCTGCGCGGTTTCTCAGTGGATCTGTCAGGAAACCTGCGAACGCGCCGCCGGGTTTCCAATGGCGCGAGCACGGGCTTCGATGTTCCTGATCTCGCTTTTCGATGCGCCGCGATGTTTCAACACGGCGGCGTATTCGCGCAGCACGGGAGCGAGATCGGGGTGGCCGGCGCCCAGTTTACGCTCATAGCAGCCGATGGCTTCGCGATAGAGCGACTCCGCTTCGTTCCATGCATGCTGCTGCGCTCTGAGAGCGGCCAGATCCCGGATTCCGTCTCCGAGGATCCTTCCGTCCTTGAGGAAACGGCGTTCCGCATCGATTGCGGCGGGCAGTATTTTCTCCGCTTGGGCCGTCTTGTGTTCACGCAAATAGAGAGCCGCCAGGTTAATCTGTGTAAAAACGATCTCCCGGCTGCCGGGGGGAACGTGGCTGTTGAGGATCGACACGGCTTTTTCGCCGTAATCCTCGGCAATTCGAAATCTGCCAAGTCTCATCTCCACTGAAGTGAGTTCCGCAAATACGTTGACAAGCCGAACGCTATTCGAACCGAAGCGGGATTCGATGACAAATCGAGCGCGGCGCAGCAGCATTCCGGCGCGATCGTATTGGCCCTCCACCAGCAGGCCGAGCGCCAAATTGGTGGCATATGCCGCGGTCTCGGGGCTTCCCTCTCCGAGGCTTTCGTCAGCCAGCGTCAGCGCTTGCCGCAGATCCGACTCGGCGGATTTGTAATGGCCGGAACCAATCTCAATCAGCCCCAGGGAGCTGAAAGCGAGAGCCAGCTCCGGCGCATTCGGCGGCGTTAGGGCGCGCAGCCCGGCGATGGCTTCTTCCAGCATCGGCCGTGCGCGATCGGGTTGATCGAGATCGCCGTAAAGACTTCCTGTCCGGCTAAGCACCATGGCGTAGAGTGAAGAGTCCGGGCCGGTGAGTGTCCTTACGAGTTCGAGAGCACGGCTCAGCATCGCTTCCGCGTCGGCAAACCGGTACTGACGGCGATACAACGCACCGAGATTGATCATGGTCACGACGTTGTGCGCAAGATACGGATGCCCCAGCTTTTCCCAGGCTGCCAGGGCCCGCAGATAGCGGCTGCTGGCTTCGTCATCGTTTTCGCGAGCTTCCGCTATGGCCCCCAGTTCGTGTTCGCAAACCGCGATTTTTTGCAGCGGGAACAAAGCCATTGGCTCCGCCGGACATGCCTGCGCGTACGCGGCTTGAGCGGCATCCAGATCCCAGGCAAGGAAAGCCGCGCGTCCCTGGCCGATGAGGCTGTCGAAGTCGGCGGCGGTAACGGTTCCCGCCGAAAGAATGAAAATCGAGAGAAAGACCCGCATGCTGATATGCTGCTGCGCTCTGGTTAACGAAAGGAATCGTTTTGGGGTGAAACCGCAGGAGAAAGTGGCGAAAATTCAACTTACCGGGAGCATGCAGGCTTCTTTGTCGATAAGATGTATGTGTGATTCCTCGCCGGACGCGCCGCATTGCCGCAATAACCGCGGTATTCGCGGTCTTGGCTTTCCTGTCAGTCGTGGCTTTCGGGCAGGTTATTGAATATGAGGCGAACGGGCTCAAATATCAGACGCTCAGCCACAAAGGGTTGACGATTATTGTGACCCGGATGCCCAATCACGTGGCGGGCTTCGGGCTCTTCCAGATATCGATTTCCAATGGCTCGGAGATTTACTGGACGGTGCAGCCCGAGGATTTTTCTTATGTCAAACAGGACTTGTCGTCGACGGCGATCCCGGCGGGACAGGTTGTGGACGTGCTGCTCGACAAGGGATCGCATTCGGACGTCATCAAGCTGGTGACATCGTACGAAAGCCTGCTTTACGGCATTCCGCACATGCGATCGACGAACGGTTACGAGCAGCGGCGGCAGGGCGCGATGACGTACGGGATCAATGCCAAATTGAAGGCCGCGGCAACTGCGTCGGCCATCGCGCTGGCGCAGACGCGGCTGGCTCCAGGGCAATCGACGGACGGCTCGATCTTCATTCCGCTGACGCACGATTTGAAGACGCTGGCGGGCGGACGCCTGGTGTTCAAGGAATACGGCGAGACCTTCGAGTTCAATCCGGATTAGCTGTGGGGCAGGATGCCATCCTGCCCCACATTTGCCCTGCGTGGTAAGTTCGGACCATGGGTAAGTTTCTGCTCGGCTTGGTGACCGGCGCTGTCATTACGGTGCTGATCATCGTGATCGGCGTGTTCGCGGTCGCATCGCTGCGCACGAAACCGGCTTCGATCGCGGACGGTTCCACATTGGTCCTGCACCTTTCCGGCGACGCGCCGGAGACGCCGCCCGTCGATGTTTCCATTCCATTTCTTCAGCCGCGGACGCCGGTGACGGTCGAGAACGTCTGGAGCATGCTGCACCACGCCGCCGCCGATTCGCGGATCAAAGCGGTGGTCTTCGAACCCTCGCGCACGACCGTCGGTTGGGCTAAGATGCAGGAAATCCGGGCCGATCTGGAGCAGTTCCGTAAATCGGGCAAGCCGCTCATCGCGTACCTGAGAGCGGCGTCCCTGCGCGATTACTACATGGCTTCGGCGTGCTCGAAGATCTACATGTCGCCGGTTGACGAGTTGGACCTCAAGGGCGTCGGCCTGGAGCTCATGTACTTCAAGAACACGCTGGACAAACTCGGCGTTCACGTCGACGTCGAGCATGTCGGGAAGTACAAAGACTACGGCGATCAGTTCGAACGTACATCGATGAGCCCCGAGACGAATGAAGTTATGACGAGTCTGGTGGACGAATTCTACGGCGACCTTGTCAATACGATAGCGAAAGGCAGAGGCAAGAGCCCGGCAGCGATACGCGCCACGATCGACGACGGGCCCTTTATTGCGAAACAGGCTAAAGCGAATGGCCTGGTGGACGGTCTCCGCTACGAGGACGAGATTTTCGGCGAGTTGAAAACGACCCTGCACCAGACGGAGCTGAAGAAGACCACCGAGCGCGAATATGTGGAGGCGCCTGACGGTTCCGCGGGCGCGGATCGGATCGCGTTTGTGGTCGGTGAAGGCTCCATTACGCGCGGCGATTCCGCGACCTCCGAACTCTCGGCCGATAACGGCCTCGAATCGGAAGCCTTCGACAAGATGCTCGGCCGCGTCGCGAACGACAAGAGCATAAAAGGGGTGATCGTGCGGATCGACTCGCCCGGAGGAGAGGTGCCGGCGTCGGACGACATGTGGCGCGCCATGAACGATCTCCACAAGAAAAAGCCTGTCGTGATTTCGATGTCGGACGACGCCGCGTCAGGTGGCTACTATATGGCGATGTCGGGCGACACGCTGATCGCCTACCCGGGGACGATTACAGGCTCCATAGGCGTGGTATTTGGCAAGGCGAATCTGCACGGACTTTACGACAAGCTGGGCATCACGAAGGATTCCGTCAGCCGCGGCCGTTTCGCGCGCATCGAGTCGGACTACGGGTCGCTTACGGAAGCGGAACGAGCGAAGCTGCGGGAGGATATCGACTCCGATTACGAGGACTTCGTCGGCAAGGTCGCGGCTGCACGGAAAAAGCCGGCGTCCGCGATTGAGCCGTTGGCCCAGGGGCGGGTCTGGTTGGGCGATCAGGCGAAGGCCAATGGCCTGGTCGACGAACTCGGGGGCCTCGATCGCGCAGTCGAGTTGATCAAGGCGAAGTCCGGCATCCCGGCAGGCAACAAGGTCAGCCTGATTCTCTATCCGGCGAAACGGAGTGTGTTCGACGTGCTATTCCGATCGAACCCGGACGCGGAAGCCGAGGCAATGCTGGCGGGAGTGGGGCTCGGGCCCTTGCGAACTGCCTGGCACGACGCGAGTCTGCGCGTGTGGATGCGCGGTGGCATGCTCCGGATGATGCCGTTTTCGATTCAAATTGAGTAACAGTCCGGCCGCATTTCCCTTGCCTCTTTGGGTTGCGTTGGGGCATATTGAGATCAGACGTCCGAACCCGATGTAAAGAGCACCTAAGTTGGGGTTTCCGCTTCTCCGCTGTCTACCGCGGGGACTCGCGTTCGGTCCGATGGGCGAGAGCATGGCGGAAAACTTCTTCTATTTCACCGATCTTCTGGGCCTGCCGGTCTACGACCTGAAGCATCGGCGCATAGGCCGCGTCCGGGACGCCGCCGTGGTCCCGCTCATTCACCCCGCGCGGATCGATCGCTACCTGGTGGGCGCCGGATCTTCATGGCTCTCGGTCCGTTACGACCAGATTGCCACCATTTCGCTGGACGGCATCCAGCTCAGCAACGAAAAGCTCTATCCGTACCACTCGGACGAGTACATGCTGCGCATCCAGCGCGATCTTCTCGATCAGCAGATCATCGATGTCAACGGCCGGAAAGTCGTGCGCGTCACCGACATCAGTCTCGAAGTAACGCGGGCGGAGCGCGAGTCGCTCATGATCCTCGAAGTGGATGTCGGGGTACGGAGCATACTGCGGCGATTGCTTCAGGGGGTTGTGCCGCGACGCTGGATCCGGCGGTTGCAACGGCCGATTTCCCCCAATTCCATCCGGTGGGAGTTCTGCAACATCGTCGAAGCCGATCCTCTGCGACGGTTGCGGCTCAACATTTCGAACGAAAAGCTGGAGCGGCTGCATCCGGCCGATCTCGCCGACATCGTGGAAGAGTTGGGTCCGGCCGAACGCGAGGCCATCTTCGAGACCATGGACAGCGAAGTGGCGGCGGAAGCGCTGTCGGAAATCGATCCCAAGATGCAGGCGAGCATTCTGGAAGCCCTCGAACCCGAGGTGGCGGCGGACATCGTTGAGGAAATGTCGCCCGATGCGGCGGTTGACGCGCTCTCGGAACTCGAGGATGAGACCACGGCCGAGATCCTCGACGAGATGGAAACGGAGCCTCTATCCGATGTGAAAGAGCTTCTCGAATATCACGAAGGCACGGCGGGCGGCATGATGAATACCGAGGCGATCGTTTTGCCCGAGGACACCTCGCTTGCGACGGCGATGCTCAGTCTGCGCGAGCATGAGGATCTGCTGGAAAACACGCACGTGCTGTTTCTCGCCAACCCGGCCGGGCAGATCACCGCCGCAGTGCCGCTGGCGCGGTTGTTCCTCGCCGACGGCGCGACGCGTTTGCGTGAATTAGCGACGGATCCGCTGATCTCGACTAAAGTGGATGAAAAGCAGAATAAGGTTACGGAGCTCTTCGATAAATACAACCTGCTGGCGTTGCCGGTGGTGGACGACGACGGTTCGCTCGCCGGGGTAATCACGGCGGACGACGTGATTTCGGTATTGAGGCACCGCTAGTAACAACCGACTCCCTGCGGTCGCGGCCCGGTAACAATTGCTGAGCCGTGACCGGAGGGAGTGATCTGGCAGAGAATCGAAATGTTGGATGAAAACGAATTTCATACTCGATCCGAACAAGCGTTGATCTCTCTGCAACGGGCGCTCGAGCGTGCGTCCGACCGGCACGATTTTGAAGTCGACAGCAACGCCGGAGCGCTCTCGATCGAATTCGAGGATCCGCCGGCAAAGTTTGTCGTGAGCCCGAATTCGCCGGTGCGGCAGATCTGGGTTTCAGCACGCGTGCAAAGCTTCAAGCTCGACTGGAACGGCACGTCGGCCGCATTTGAGCTATCCGACGGAAGGACACTTCGCCAATTGATCGCCGATGTCGTCAGCGCACAGCTGGGCGAACGAGTTTCACTGGGTGACTAATGATACAGCCTGTTCCTGGGGCGCCGGGCGAAGGGCATTCTGCAGTCTGCCCAATTGGTCGCTAAAGCCGTGGGCATCCACGCATAACCCTGCATGCCAGGCCGCCGAGGTCTCAGGTGCAGGTTCTTCCAGGGGCGTGAAAAGCCATTTGCCTAAATCAACAAGCCGTTCAAACATATCTATCTCATCGGACGAAATCGTCAAATCTTTAGCCTTTTTATTTACACTGGATTGATGGCATTCCGGGGCGTCGACTACCTGTTAATCGATTCGCAGTTCACCGAGCAGGAGCTCATGGTCCGGCAAACTGCCCGGCAGTTCGTCGATGAGCGAGTGTTGCCGGTAATTCGGGACTGTTTCCGCGAAGGACGATTCCCGCGGGAACTGATCCCCGAAATGGCCGCCTTGGGATTCCTCGGAGCCAATCTCGACGGGTACGGTTGCGCGGGGATGAGCCACGTCGAATACGGGCTCATCATGCAGGAACTGGAGCGCGGCGATTCCGGGCTGCGCAGTTTCGTCTCGGTGCAGGGCGCGCTGGTCATGTACCCCATCCTTCAATATGGATCGGAAGAGCAGAAATCCCACTGGCTCCCGAGCCTGCAGTCCGGGAAGGCGATCGGCTGCTTCGGGTTGACGGAGCCGGGCTTCGGATCGAACCCCGCAGGCATGACGACGCGCGCAGTTCGAAAAGGATCAAGATGGGTGCTGAATGGTGAAAAGACCTGGATTACCAACGGGTCGATGGCCGATGTTGCTATTGTCTGGGCCAGAGCGTTTGTCGATGGCAAAGACGACGGCGTTCGCGGTTTCCTCGTCGAACGCGGCACGCCGGGGTTTTCGACTTCCGATATTCACGGCAAGTGGTCAATGCGGGCGTCGGTGACTTCAATCCTGGCATTCACCGATTGCGAGTTGCCGGATTCCGCCATGCTGCCCGGAGCGAAGGGTCTCAAAGGCCCGCTTTCCTGTCTCTCGCAGGCCCGGCACGGCATCGGCTGGGGCGTGATTGGAGCGGCGATGGATTGCTATGAGACCGCCCGCGCGTACACCGTGATGCGCAAACAATTCGACGACCGCCCGCTGGCGAGCCACCAGCTTGTGCAGGAGAAGCTGGCCTCGATGATTACCGAAATCACCAAGGCGCAACTGCTCGCGCTGCATTGCGGACGGCTCAAGGACGTCGGTAAACTCGACGCCGCGCACATTTCCATGCTCAAGCGGAACAATGCCGCGATGGCGCTCGAATGCGCGCGTCTGAGCCGGGACCTGCTGGGCGCTAACGGGATTACGGACGAGTATCCTATAATGCGACATCTGTGTAATCTCGAAACCGTGAAAACGTATGAAGGCACCGACCACATCCACGCCCTCGTCATCGGAGAGCGAGTCACCGGCGTCGCCGCTTACAGGTAGCGCGAGCCCGCGCGTCCCGGCGCTCCTGTTTGCCGCGACCATTCTGCTCAGCGCGTTTCTGCTGTTTCAAGTGCAGCCGCTGATCGCCAAGCTGATTCTGCCGTGGTTCGGCGGATCGGCCGCGGTGTGGACCAGTTGCATGCTCTTCTTCCAGATGGCGCTGTTGGGCGGTTATGCTTACGCGCACTGGGTGAACGGGCAGGCCGGCCGGAAGCAAACGATCGTCCATCTCGTGCTGCTTGCTCTTAGTTTCCTTTCATTGCCGATTCTGCCCAATCCGGCCTGGAAGCCGCAGGGCGTGGAAGACCCGCTGCTGCGCATTCTCGGGCTCCTCGCCGCGACCGTGGGCCTGCCCTATTTCCTGCTGGCATCGACCAGTCCGCTGCTGCAATCCTGGTACTCGCGGTCGAACGGCGGCGCGATGCCGTACCGGTTTTTTGCCCTGTCGAACGCGGGCTCGATGCTCGGCCTGCTTACTTACCCGGTTTTGATCGAGCCGTACCTGACCGGCGGACAACAGGCCTGGATGTGGTCCATCTCCTATGTGGCCTTTGTTCTTGTTTGCGGTGTCGTCGCGTGGCGATCCCGCGACTCGCATGGCGAGCGTGGCGACAGCGTTGCCGCTCAGGCAGGTGTTCCGCCGAGTTGGCCCGAACGCCTGGTATGGATGGGTCTCGCGGCGTGCGCCTCGGCCCTGCTGCTCGCGGTGACGAACCACCTGACGCAGAATATTGCCGCGATTCCGTTTCTTTGGGTGCTTCCTCTCAGCCTGTATCTGCTGAGCTTTATTCTTTGCTTCGACAGCGACCGCTGGTACTGGCGCTGGCTTTTCATCCGGCTGGGCGCGGTGGCGCTGCCCGCGGTCGCCTATGCGATTTCTACGGAGAGCGATATCTCGGACCTGAAGCTCGCGCTCGCTTTCTTCTGCACAGCGCTGTTTGTGCTTTTCATGGTCTGCCATGGAGAACTGGCGCGAAGGCGTCCGGCGCCCGCGTATCTGACTTCGTTCTACCTGATGGTTTCAGTGGGCGGGGCCATAGGTGGCTTGCTGATCGGCTTCGCGGCGCCCTATTTCCTGAATGGCCTTTATGACCTTCCCATCGTTGTTTCGCTGACTGGCTTCATGCTGGTCTACCTTCTGTGGCTGGAGCGCGGACAGGCTGGGAGCAAGGCTATCGGCGAAGCTTCTTTCCTCAGCGAGCGTTATGACAAAGTGGTCGTTACCGTACTGGCCGTAGCTCTCGTTGGCTACATTGCAGTGCGCCTTGCGGCGGCGAAGTTCGGGCACCCTCAATTTCTGAAAGTGCCCTTCCTGAGTGCGCCCTACGATTCACCGGTGCTGCTCGGCATCGCGGGCCTGATTGCCGCCTACATTTTCTGGCGCGGGCGAGGGGCACTTGGGGGAACGACAGACGACAAATCCCTGAATGAGGGCTTCGTGACCTTCGTCATTGCGGCCGGCCTGGCCATCGGAATCGCCGGATTTCTGGCGCGCGATACATGGAACAACGTCAAAGACTCGCGGTTGCTGGCGCGAAATTTTTATGGAGCGCTGCGAGTTTACGACCAGGAAAGCAGCGGGTCGATGGGTCCGGTTCGCACATTGAGGCACGGCACCATCGACCATGGCGAAGAGTTTCTGTTACCGCAGAATCAGCGATTCGCCACCACCTACTATGCCGTGAACTCGGGAGTGGGCCGGACCATTCAGAAGCTGCAGGTGAGTGGCCCGATCAACGTCGGTGTGATAGGACTGGGGGCGGGAACGATCGCGACTTACGCACGGCCCGTCGACCATTACACGTTTTACGACATCAATCCGCTCGTGCTGCATATAGCGCGCACGGAGTTCCGCTTTCTGCGCCAGTGTATGGCCCCGAATGAGGTTATCCTGGGCGATGCGCGGTTATCGCTGGAGCGCGAACCATCGAAGCAGTTCGACGTACTCGCGGTGGACGCGTTTTCGGGCGATGCGATTCCGGTGCATTTGCTGACAAGACAGGCGTACAAGCTTTACTGGCGTCACCTCAAGCCGGATGGCGTGCTCGCGGTGCACGTGTCGAATAAGTATTTGAACCTCGGCCCGGTGGTCGCGCTGTCGGCGGCGGAGGATGGCAAGCAGGCAATGATGATCAGCAACGAGGCGGATGACGAAAAGGAAGTCGCGGCTTCGGATTGGGTGCTGGTCAGTTCCCGCCCGGGGTTCTTCGAGCAGCCCGAGATCAGGGACGCGGCTGAGAAGATCGACCCAATCCGAGGGTTGCGAACGTGGACTGACGATTACAGTAATTTGTATAAGATCCTGCGATAAGCGTTTGGTTCCGGGTCGATTTGTGCGTGATACAACCAAACGACCAATTGGCGCTGCGCACTTCGATGGTGGGCGTATCCCGAAAGCGGATTGGTTTATGGCCAGAGAATACATCGAGCAGCGGAATGGCGGTTACTTCGTCAAAGATGCCCGCGTTTCTTTGGACTCGGTGGTCTATGCGTTTTTGCGGGGAGAGTCCCCCGAGGGAATCGCTGAATCCTTTCCATCCCTGGGTCTTGAGCAGATCTTTGGCGCTCTGGCTTTCTATATCGCGAATCGGGAAGTCGTGGATCAATACCTCCGGCAGGGCCAGCAGGAGTTCGAGGCGCTGCGGGAACAGGCGCGGCGAAACAATCCGACGCTCTACCGGAAGCTTGCCGCGGCACGTCAAAATACTCATGCACCCAGGGCATGAGGCCGCGATTCCTGGCGGATGCCGATTTAAACCAGAAGATCGCTGTTGGCCTTCGCCGGAGGGAGCCATTCGTCGATTTTTCTGAGCGCCCATGACGGCGGCGTTGTCGGCCTGCCCGACCATGAAGTAATCGCCGTCGCTGCGGAGTCGGATCGCATTCTGGTTTCTCATGACAGGAAGACGATGCCGAGTCACTTCGCGCGATTTCGGGAGACACGATCAAGCCCGGGGATCATTATGGGCCTACGGCGGCAGGACCGCTGGCGCTACCGCATTTTGCTCGCGGCGACAGGTACGCTCACGCTCAACCGCTCATACTCTGCGTTGAGTTCGCAGCCGAACAGCGCAATCGCGGCCAGCATGTACATCCAGATCAGCAGCGCCATGCTGGTACCGACGCTTCCGTACAACACGTTGTAGTTCGTGATGTGGCGGATATACCATCCAAAGACCACGGTGGCCAGCAGCCAAAGAATGGTGGCGAGAATAGCGCCGGGCCAGACGCGGTTCCAGCGCTGTTTCCTGTATGGTCCATAGAAGTATAAGATCGCGGTCAGGCTGGCCGTTGCGGCGAACGCCACGAGGTACCGGACGACGCGCCACAACAGCTCCCACCCGCCGGCGAACGGGTTCAGATCCGGATCGATCTTAATCAACTTCAGGACGGCTGATTCGATTGCGCCACCGAAGAGAATCAGCGACGTCGCCCCGAGAAGTGGGACGAGCGACAGGATCGCCAGCATCATTCCAATCGCGGAGTGCGCCAGCATGGAGCGATTGCGCGGCACCCGGTAAGCGGCGTTGAATCCATCGATCAGGCTCTTGATAACGCTCGAAGCCGCCCACAGCGAGAGAATGACGGCGACGATCAGGACGGTGACGGGCCGGCGCCCCGGAAAATGGAACTGCTGCAGCACTACTTCGTCCGTGCCCGGTGGCAGCACCTCGGCGAGAAAAGACAGAACGTTCTGCTGCACGAACTCCGCCCGCGTCTGCACGAGGACAGTCGCGGCCGTTGCCAGAATGGGAAAAAAAGAAAGCAACGCCGAATACGCCGCGCCCTTCGCGATGGTGAAGAGGCCGTCGTCAAACGACGCGAAAAGCGCCCGCCTCAGCAGGTATAGGAGTTGGCGCATCAGGCGCACCGTTCACAATAGTGTCACAGTTGCCGCATATCAGGCGGGCCGAGAAGATCTTCGCCGCCAGGCCTTGAAAGCCTCAATGAACATCGGCAGCAACGACAAGAATATAACGCCCAAAATGGCTTTCTCGAAGTTCCGGCGGACAATCGGGACCTGGCCCAGCTTGTAGCCGATCGTCATCATGAACGCGATCCAAAGCGTTCCCCCGAACAGGCTGAAGAAAAGAAATCGCGGATACGGCATCTCCGCGACGCCTGAGATGAATGGAGTGCATGTCCGGATGATTGGGATAAATCTCGCGTAGACGATCGCCCGCGCCCCGTACTTCTCATAAAACTTTTTCGTCCGTTTCAGATGGTCCGGATGGAAAAAGCGCGATTTCGGCCGCTTGAAAATACGCGGGCCGGATTGCCTGCCGAGGAAATACCCCACGTTGTCGCCGATAATCGCGGCGCACATGAGGAGACCCGCCAATAAATACAGATTTACGCCGGCTGCGCCACTGGCAAACCCAACGGAAAACAGCAGCGAATCGCCGGGCAGAAAAAATCCGACGAGCAAACCGGTCTCGGCAAAAACGATCCCGAGAAGGCCCGCAATGCCGAGTGGACTGCTCAGCAGAATGCGCGCCAGTTCGAGAAGGCGCTCGGCGTTATACAGCGCCTTCAGGAAGTTCACAATGGCGTGCATGGGGTCGCTTTTGTCGAACTTCCGTCAGCCGCGCGTAGTGTAGCTTTGTACCAAACGAGTGATCGCGTCCTGGTGGATCTTGAGCTTGCCCTGCTCCTGAAGACGCTTCTTCACGCCTTCTTCAAAAATCGTCGTCCGATCCTTTTCCTTCTGCTGCCTGAGCTGATTCCGGATTCCGGCGGTCTGCGCCGGCAACTCGGACAGGTCGGCCGGTATCTGAGCATCGATTTTCGCGACCACCCGACCGCCGGGAACAGAAACCGGACCGATCACAGAACCGACGGGCTTCGTGAATGCGTCCGGAAGCGAACTGACGGAACCGACACCTTCAATGGCCCCGCTGCGGTTCACATCCATCGACGTTTTTGCTTCAAGACCCATCTCTTTGGCCGCTTTGGCCAGATCGCCGCCCAGGGCCTGCGTCCTGGCCGCAAACTCGGCACCCTTCTTGTTGAGAACATCCTGCAGCTTGTCCTGGCTGGCTTTGTTTCGAACGTCGGCTTTCGCCTCATCGAGGGACGCCTGGTGCGCGGGCTGATAGTCCGTTACCGAAGCAACAACAATCTTGTTTCCCGGGAGAACAATCGGCCCGGCGGTCATTTCGCCTTTCCGCAGCGGCGCGATTGCGTCGTTGAGTTCCTTGGAAACTCCAATACCGGGTATCGGATCGCCCGTCTGAATATCTTCCGCCCGGATCACGGTGGTCCCCAGAGCTTCGGCGGCCTTTTCGGGATGCAACGGGTCTTTGTGCAACTCCGCTACCGCCTTGTCGGCCAGGTTTTGCATGTTCGCGGATTGGGCCCGCTGCATATAGTCCGCGGTGATCTGTGGCTTCGCTTCCTCGAACGGCTGCAGGTGGGCTTGTTCATGCTTCTCCACCTGCACGATGTGATAGCCGTACGTGGTCTTCACGAGGCCGCTGGTCTGGCCCGGCTCCAAAGAAAACGCCGCCTTCTCGAATTCCGGAACGGTCTGGCCCTTCACGATCCACCCGAGTTCTCCGCCCTGCACCGCCGATGTAGTGTCCTGCGAGTTGTCTTTAGCGAGCTTCGCGAAATCCCCGCCGGCCTGTAACTGTTTCAGGACTCCCTCGGCCTTTGTTTTCATCGCTGCGTCGTTGGAAGTGTCGGACTTGATCAGGATATGCCGCGCCTGCACCCGCTCCGGCGTCCGGAACTTGTCCTGATTCGCCGCATATTCCTTCCTCAATTCCGCGTCCGACGGCAGTGGCGTGACTATTTTGGCGGGATCGAGCATGATGATGCCCAGGCTGCGCTTCTCCGGCGTCTGGAAAGCGGCTTTGTGGGCATCGTAATACGCCTTGATCTCGGCATCGGTGGGCTCTGCTTCCGACTGGTATTTGGCCGGGGCGAGAAGCACGTAATCGACTCTGACCTTGTCGTTCTTGCGATGAAAGTCGTCGGCAATTTCACGCGGCGAAACCACCACCCCTTCGGTCACGATCTGGCGCAGGCGGTTAACCGCCAGTTGCCGGGTTGTGTCGTCTTTCAGGTCGGCCATCGTGACACCCTGCTGCTGCAGCAAGGCGTTGAGGGTGGCGGCGTCCACCTTGCCGTTCTTGACAATCTCCGCCGGCATGGAATCCATAATTGCGTTCTCCGTCTCGTCGGATGTAACGCGAATTCCCAAGCGGTTGGCCTCGTAAGCCAGGGCGCGGTCGGTAATCATCCCCTGCACAATCTGCGGAACGTAGATGGAGAGCAATTCCGGTGGCAACTGGCGGTTCCGCGTCATGTTTTGGATGACCCGCGACACCTGTTGCGATGTCAGCTCGTCTTTCCCGATGGAAGCCACTACAGTCCGGTCCGCGGGGTTGCCCGTGTCGGTACCCGTCGTGGGGATCAGGTACGTGACCATCGAAAGACCGACCAGCCCAAGAAGGACGCTCAAGGTGATGCGCACAGCCTTGTCGCGGCTGCGAAATAAATCAAACATTACTGGGGATTCTCCTGCTGAAATCGAAAACTCTTATTGTACCGCGAGTTTAGCGCTGATTACAGGTGGCACTCGGCATGGACGGCCCGTACGGCCTTCTCCAGCCCGTCGCGGCGCACCACGATCGAAATGGTCAATTCGCTCGACCCCTGCGCAATGGCGATGATGTTGACTTTCTCGCGGGAAATCGCCGTGAAGATCCGGCCCGCGACGCCCGAGAATCCGCGCATTCCTTCGCCAACCACGGCGAGAAGTCCCACGTTCCGGTCCACCTCGATCCCGCGGACGTAGCCGTGCGCCAGCTCGAGCGCCAGTGCCGCCTCGATCGCCTGTGTAGCGGCCTCCAGCTCGGCGTCGCGAACCAGGAAACAGAAGCTCTGCCGGTAGCTGGAACTCGAGATCGCCAGCACTTCGACATTCGCCCGGTCGAGCGCATCGAGAGAACGCGCCATGATGTGGACGCCGCCCACTCCGGAATTTGCCGGTTCCAGCGATACCAGCGCCACATTCGCCATCGAAGTAACCGCGCGCGCGCCCGTGTTGCCCGCGCCCAATACGGGAACGATGCGGGTACCGGGCTTCTCCGGCGCGAAACTGTTCTTGCTCCAGACGGGAATCTTGCGTTCGACGAGAGGCGCGAGCGTCCGCGGGTGAAGCACTTTTGCGCCCGCGTAGGCGAGTTCCGCCGCTTCACTATAGGTAATCTCGGTCAGGATCTTCGCATCCGGCACCAGGCGCGGATCGGCGGTCATGATGCCGTCCACGTCGGTCCAAATCCAGAGTTCGGCGGCACTCAGGACTGCGGCGAGAATCGAGGCCGAAAAGTCCGAGCCGCCGCGCCCGAGCGTGGTGGGGCGCCCATCGGCGGTAGCCGCGTTGAATCCGGTGACAATGGGGACTCCACCGGTCCGCAGCAGAAGCGTCAGCCGTTCGTTGGCCTTCTTCTCCGTCGCGTCCATCAGCGGCGAGGCGTTGTTGAATACCGCGTCGGTCACAATCAACTCCGCGGCATTCACCACCTCGGCGGGCACGCCGCGCGACTTCAGGTGTTCCGTGACCAGAAGCGCGGAAAGCCGCTCGCCCACCGCCAGTGCCTCATCCACGGCGCGCGGGGGACGATGGCCCAGCATTTGAATTCCGTTCACAATGCGCCGGAAGTCGGAAACGATCTCGTCTATCTTCTCGCGAACGCGCGTCTGTTCAGACGGCGGGACCAGCTCGGCGGCAGCTTCGATATGCCGGTCTTCCAGTTGCCGCAGATTCTGATCGAGGCCCGCCTGGTCTCCGCCCTCGGCGTGCCGGGTCGCGTCGAGCAGAAGGTCGGTGATCCTCGACATCGCGGAGACCACCGCCAGCACCGGCCTGCGGGATGCCTCCGCGGCGATCAGATCGCAAGCCGCCTTCATGCGCTCGGCCGATCCCACGCTCGTGCCGCCGAATTTCATTACCAGCAGCGTACTAGTCATGCCCTTTTCCATTGGAAATTCGCGCCCGCACCAGCTTCAGGATTTCCTCTTCCACCTGTTCCGGAGTGAGGCCGGTCGAATCGAGATAAACGGCATCCGGAGCCTGCATGAGAGGCGACTCCGCGCGTTGCCTGTCGCGCTTGTCGCGCTGCGTAATTTCCTCCGCCATTTTGTCCGGTGGAACGTTGGGCTGCTCTCCCGCGCGCCGCCTCACCCGTTCCAGCGGATCGGCATCCAGAAAAATCTTCACTCGCGCGTCCGGAAAAACGACCGTGCCGATATCGCGCCCCTCCATGACCACGTTGGCCCGATCCGCCATGCGCTTCTGTTTGGCTACCAGCGCCGCCCGGACCGCACCGATCGCGGCTACCCGCGAAGCCGCCGCCGACACTTCCGGGACGCGAATGGCATCGCTCACGTCCTCGCTGTTCAGACGCACTATGCGAAGGGGCAGCAGCTCGATGTCGGCCGCTCGCGCCAGTTGTTCGACACGATGCGCGTCGTCCGGGTCGATATTCTGCCGGATCGCCCACAGGGCTACTGCGCGATACATCGCTCCGCTGTCGATATAAACGTAACCCAGTTTCTCGGCCAGCCTGCGCGCAATCGTACTCTTCCCCGCCCCCGCGGGGCCGTCAATCGCTATTACGTGACCCATGTCAGCTGGTTCGGTTCACTGGGCGCCGGTCAGTCTTTAAGAGCGGCTGCGTTAGGGATCGGTCTGGGAAGAGCGCGGCCGATCCCGGCATATTCGAATCCGGCAGCGCGGGCCTGGTCGGGCTGGAACAGATTGCGGCCGTCGATCAACACCGCTTTATTCATCCGCCTGGCCAATTGTTTCAGACTCAGAGCGGCGAATTCCGGCCATTCCGTGACCAGCACCAGCGCGTCGGCGTGTTCCGCCGCCGACAGCGCGTCGATGCAATAGGTAATTCGCAAATCGGGATACTGTTCGCGGCAAACGTTCATCGCAACAGGATCGTATGCGCGCACCCGTGCCCCCATCTGGATCAGCTTCTCGGCGATTTGCAGGCTGGGCGCGTCGCGCAGATCGTCGGTATTCGGCTTGAACGCCAGCCCCAGTAAAGCGATCGTCCTGCCCTTCAGAATGTAGAGTTTTTCCTGCAGCTTCTGGATCACCACGCTGCGCTGCATTCGATTCACCGCCAGCGAGGCTTCGAGAATTCGCGCCTGATAGCCGTACTCGGCGGCAGTGTGGAGTAGGGAGCTGATGTCCTTCCCGAAGCAGCTTCCGCCCCATCCGATGCCCGCATTCAGGAACCCGCGCCCGATGCGCCAGTCGAGCCCGATTCCCGTCATGACTTCCGTCACCTCCGCGCCGACCCGCTCGCAGATGTTCGCCATCTCGTTGGAGAATCCGATTTTCAGCGCGAGGAAAGCATTGGCCGAGTACTTGATCATTTCAGCGCTGGTGATGGTGGTCGCGACCATCGGAATTTCGCGAACGCCGGATTGCGGTTCGGCCGGCCGGGGAGCAAATGACGGCTCGACGAACTGCTGCTCGATCAACGCTCCGTACAGCTGCCGCATCATCTGCAGAGTGGTGGGGTCGTCGGCTCCGACTACGATACGATCCGGATAAAGCGAGTCGTGGATCGCCGATCCTTCGCGCAGAAACTCGGGGTTGCTGGCGACGCCAAATACGATGGCGTCGGAAAGTTCGGGATGCGATTCGAGAATGCCGTCGCGCACCAGCGCCTCCACCAGGTTTCCCGATCCCACCGGCACCGTGGACTTGTTTACGACTACGCGGAACCGGGATGGGTCCATCGACGCACCGATACCACGAGCCGCACTTTCCAGATACGCGAGATTCGATTCTCCCGAAGGCAGCGGAGGAGTTCCGACCGCTATGAAAATAACGTCGCTCTCGCGCACCGGGGCTTCGAGATCCGTCTCGAAATCGATCCCGCCGCTGTCCCTGGCGAGAACAAGCAACTCGTCCAACCCGGGCTCATAGATGGGCGACTGTCCAAGCCGAAGCTTGGCGATTTTCGACGAATTGGTATCCACGCACGTGACGCGATGCCCCAGATAAGCCAGACATGCGCCCGTGACCGTACCAACGTACCCTGTTCCGATGACCGTAACTCTCATATAGCTCTGGTTCCAAGTTTACTTCGTGGGGCGGGGCTTCGACCCTGCTGCCGGGCTTCCGCCCGGTGCGAAGTGGTCGTAACCCAGCGCCGCCAGAGGCTTTCCCTCCAGCCGAACCGCGCCAGCATTCCCTCGCAAAACCGAACCCAATCGAGTCAACGGCAGGCCCTCGAACCGCTCCGGTACTTTAGTCCCAGCCGAAACAGTGAACAGAAGTTCGTATTCCTCTCCTCCGTGCAGCGCCTGATCGGGGCTGGCCCCCGGGAACCGCGGCGGCGCGACAATTTCCGCCTCAACTCCGGATGCCAGGCAAAGCCGCCGCAAATCGAGCGAGAGGCCATCGCTCAAATCAATCGCCGATGTTGCCCGCATTTTCTCGCGCAGAAAACTGCCGAGCGCCAGGCGCGGCTCCGGAAGCAGGTGCCGCCGAAGCGCTTCGCGCTGGTTCAAATCGAGCCGCGCTTTGCGCTGGTTCGAATCGAGGCGCGCTTTGCCTTTTTTCGTCTCGAGCCCCAGCACCGAACCACCGAGGACACCCGAGACATAGATTCCGTGACCCGGCCGCGCACCATCACGCCGCAGCGCCGTCCCCCGCGGGACCGCTCCACAAACCGTAACATCGCAGGCCAGCGTCTCCCCGTGCGAGAGATCCCCTCCCGCCAGAACCGTTCCGGTCTTCGCCCCGAGATCCAAAATGCCATCGAAGAATTCATCGACCCATTTGGCCCTGGCCCACGGCGGAACGCAAAGCGACACGAGGCAGAATCGTGGCGTGCCGCCCATCGCCGCGATATCGCTCAGGCTGCGAACCAGTGCTTTCCGCCCCGCCACGGCCGCCTTGTGCGTTGCCCGCAGAAAATGCACGCCTTCAATAAACATGTCGCTGGTAAACAAAAGATCGTCGGCCGAACCGCGCGGGCGGTAAATCGCGCAATCGTCTCCAATCCCCAGGACTACGGAAGATCCGGGCTGGCTTCCCAGTGTTGCCGCCACCGCCTCGCGGAGGCGCTCTGTGATTGCTCTTTCGTCGCGCAAATCGAAGTCTAACAGCGGGACGATATGTATCACGACCGATAGTTGAAATCGCATATTTCTCTGTGCGATACTGCGGACGCAGTACACCATACTGCGAAAACGCAGTTCAAAATGGGTGTCCGGATTCGGCAGTCAACAAGAGGAACAAAACGCAAGCTGCGGTGGACGCAGCTTTTTCTTTTTTGGGGCCCTGCCCGGTTTCGGGGACCTTATTCAGGAGAAGGTCTGTGAAAGAAAAAGGTACAGTGAAGTGGTTCAACGCCGCGAAAGGCTACGGCTTTATCCAGCGCTCAACCGGAGACGACGTGTTCGTTCATTTTTCCGCGATCCAGTCGGAGGGATATCGTTCCCTTGATGAGGGTTCGCAGGTGGAATTCGAGGTCAAGCAGGGCCCCAAGGGGCTACAAGCGGAGAACGTCATCCGCGCGTAAAACCTTTTAAACAACTTCCTATTCCATCACGAGCCCCGGGTTTCGGGGCTCGTTCTGTTTTCCACGGTCCTTTTTCGCGCCCGCCCACCAGTGATTCAGCCGGTCGAAGTAAAGGTAAACCACCGGCGTCGTGTACAGCGTCAGCATTTGACTCACAATCAGCCCGCCGATAATCGTGATTCCGAGCGGCCGCCGCAATTCCGATCCGGTGCCCGTCCCCAGCGCCAGCGGAAGTGCGCCGAGCATCGCCGCCATGGTGGTCATCAGGATCGGACGCAGCCGCAGCATACATGCCTCGTAGATGGAATCCCGCGAATTCTTACCTTCGTCCCGCTCGGCGGCCAGCGCGAAATCGATCATCATGATGGCGTTCTTCTTGACGATTCCAATCAGCAGGATGATCCCGATGATCGAGATGATAGTGAGATCGGTATGGGTGAGATATAGTGCCAGCAACGCGCCCACTCCGGCCGAGGGAATTGTAGAGAGAATGGTGACCGGATGAACCAGGCTTTCATACAGAATTCCGAGGACGAGATAAACCGTGATCAGCGCGGCGGCAATCAACAATGGCTCGCTGCTCAGGGAATCCTGATAAGCCTGCGCCGTTCCCGCGAATAAAGTGTGGATTGTTTTGGGAAGACCGATCGTCTGCGCCGCCGCATTGATTTCGTTCACCGCGTCGCCGAGCGAGGCGTTGGCCGCGAGGTTGAAAGAGATCGTCACGGCGGGGAAAAGGCCCTGGTGACCGACGGTCAGCGGAGCCGTCTCCGGTTCATATGACGCCAGGGCGCTCAACGGGACCTGCTGGCCGCCCGGCGCACTTACATAAACTTCGCGCAGGAACTGAGGGTCCTGCCAAAACTGCGGCGCAGCCTCCATCACCACGTGGTATTGGTTCAGCGAGGTGTACATGGTCGACACCTGCCGTTGACCGAAGGCGTCGTAAAGCGTGTTGTCGATCAGTTGTGGGGCAATTTGGAATCGGGCCGCGGTCTTTCTGTCGTAGGTCACCATCGCCTGCAGACCCTGGTTCTGCAGGTCCGTATTCGTATCGGCGATAATGCGGATCGACTTCATCTTCTGCAGCATTTTGGGCGAATAGGTGACAAGGTCCGCTAGATTGTCGCCCTGCATTGTGAACTGATACTCGGCGCTGCTCTGTCTCCCGCCGATGCGGACGTCCTGCGCGGCCTGCAGAATAATATTGGCGCCCGGCACTTTCGAAAGCTTCGGACGCAGGCGCGCGATGATCTGCTGCGCCGTGGCTTTTCTGTCGCTCAGCGGTTTCAGCGAAATGAACATTCGAGCCTGGTTTGCCCCGCCCGTGAAGCCCAGAGCGTCCGCCACTCCGGCATCCGCTTTGATGACACCGATCGTTCTCAGCAGGACCTTGTCCAGGGCCTGGAACGACGTGTCCTGATCGGCGACGATGGAACCATTGATGCGGCCGTTGTCCTGTTCCGGGAAGAAACCCTTTGGCACCTGGATGAACAAATAAATCGTCAGGCCGATAGTGGCAAGAAGGATTGCCAGCGTGATCGCCGCATAGTTCAGAACGGTGTTCAGAGTGCGGCCATAAGTCGCGACGACCCAATCGAAGAACTTTTCGCTGGTGCGGTAGAACCACCCGTGGGCCTGCTGCTCTTTCAGGAGATGAGCGCACATCATGGGCGTGGCTGTCAGCGAAATCACCATCGAGAGAAGAATTGCCACCGAGAGTGTCACCGCGAATTCGCGGAACAGGCGGCCCACGATCCCGCCCATCAACAGGAGCGGAATGAAAACGGCGATCAGCGAAAAACTGATGGTCAGAACGGTGAACCCGATTTCCTGCGCCCCTTTTAATGCGGCCTGAAAAGGCTTCATGCCCTTTTCCAGATAACGCGTGATATTTTCAATGACCACGATCGCATCGTCGACGACAAATCCGGTCGATATCGTCAGGGCCATCAGGGACAGATTGTCGATGCTGTAGCCCAGCAGATACATCACGCCGAAAGTGCCGACCAGCGAGACCGGCACCGCGACGCTCGGAATGAAAGTCGTCCGGAAGTTCCGCAGAAAAAAGAACACCACCAGGATGACGAGAATTACCGAGATGACAAGCGTGCGCTCGACATCGCTTACCGATGCGCGAATGGTGACCGTCTGGTCCATCGCCACCGTAAGGTTGATCGCGCGCGGGATCGCGGATTCCAGTTGCGGCAGAGCGGCGCGGATGCGGTCCACCGTCTGAATGATGTTGGCGCCAGGCTGCCGGAAAACGATCACCAGCACGGCGGGTTGGCTGTCCATGTATCCCGCCTGGCGAAGATCTTCCACCGAATCGACCGCCGTGCCCACGTCGCTTACCCTCACGGCCACTCCATTGCGGTAGGCGATGACCAGCGGTTCGTAGTCGACGGCTTTCGTAATCTGGTCGTTCGCGCCCACTTCCCACATGTTGGGGCCGTCGGTGAAGTGCCCTTTCGGCACATTCGCGTTGGCGCCGCCGAGCACGGTTCGCACGGATTCGAAGCTGATGCCGTATTTGTTCAGCACGTTCGGATTCAGTTCGATCCTGACGCTCGGAAGCGCGCTGCCGCCTACCGAAACCTGCCCGACGCCCGCGATTTGAGACAGCTTTTGCGCCATAACGGTCGAAGCTGCGTCGTACATTTGGCCCTTGGTGAGCACTTTCGAAGTCAGCCCGACGATGAAGATCGGCGAATCGGCGGGATTGACTTTCTTGTAGCTTGGGTTAGCGGGCAGGTTCGTGGGCAGGTAGCCGCGCGCGGCATTGATGGCCGATTCGACGTCGCGCGCGGCCGCGTCGATGTCGCGGTCGAGATTGAACTGAAGCGTGATGCTCGTCGATCCCAGACTGCTCGACGAGGTCATCTCGCTCACCGAAGCGATGTGGCCGAACTGCCTTTCGAGAGGCGTCGCCACCGAGGATGCCATTGTTTCAGGACTGGCGCCGGGCAGCGAGGCCGATACGGAGATGGTCGGAAAATCCACTTGCGGCAGCGGCGATACCGGAAGCAACTGGAAAGCGACCGCCCCGGACAGAGCGATGGCGACGGTGAGCAATGTGGTCGCGGTCGGTTTGCGAATGAACAATTCAGAAACGTTCATCCATCCAAGCTCCATCCATTTCCAACACGGTGGGGCGGGGCTTCGGCCCTGCCGCCGGGCTTCCGCCCGGCGCAACTTTTCACAAAATCCTGTGAGACGATCGCTCCCCTTTGGCCACTACAACCAAAATGAGCAGGTACGAACGGCGCCTCCCGCATTGGGACGTCGTCGGCCAGAGAATATTCGTAACCTTCCGCCTGCGCGGAAGCCTCCCAATCAGCCGCATCTTCCGGCCCGCCAACCTCACAGCCGGACAAGCGTTCCTCGCCATGGATCAACTGCTCGATCGTCCCAAGAGCGGCCCGATGTTTCTCAGTCGACCCGAAATAGCCAAAATGGTAATCCAGTCCCTCCACGACTGCGAACGCCGATTCAAACGTTACGAACTGCATGCGTTCGTCATCATGTCGAATCACGTTCACCTCCTGGTCACACCACACGTGCCTTCGCGGAAATGGCTTGGCCCGCTCAAAGGCTTCACCGGCCACGAAGCCCTCCGCATACTTGGGCTGCATGGTCCGTTCTGGCAGGACGAAAACTACGACCATCTGATCCGCAACGACGAGGAATGCGAACGAGTGAAGCGCTACATCGAATGGAATCCGGTGAAGGCAGGGCTCGCAGTGTTTCCTGAGGAGTTTCCGTTCTCCAGCGCCACGTCGGGCGGAAGCCCAACGGCAGGCCGGAAGGCCTGACCCCACGTTGAATTGAGGGGGGTCAGGCATGGCTCAATTCCGGGCCGCTGTCGGGCAAGGTTTTCTCCGCTTTTTCAGGTTCATGCGAAAAACGTCTGGCCAAGCGATCGAAGAACAAATAAATAACCGGCGTCGTGTAAAGGGTCAGCAGCTGGCTGAGAATCAAGCCGCCCACAATCGAAATTCCCAATGGACGGCGCAGCTCCGACCCGGTACCCGAACCCAGCGCCAGCGGAAGCCCGCCCAGCAGCGCCGCCATCGTCGTCATCATGATCGGGCGAAAGCGAAGCAGCGAGGCCTGATAAATCGAATCCTCCGGCGACATATGTTCCACCCGCTCGGCCTCAAGGGCGAAATCGATCATCATAATCGCGTTCTTCTTGACAATGCCGATCAGCAGCACAATGCCGATCAGCGCAATCACGCTGAAGTCGTTCCCCGTGATGTAGAGAGCAAGCAGCGCGCCCACGCCCGCCGAGGGAAGGCTGGAAAGAATCGTAACCGGATGAATGTAACTTTCGTAGAGCACTCCCAGCACAAGGTAGACCGTCACCAGGGCGGCCAGAATCAAAACGGGCTCGCCCGCGAGCGAGTTCGTGAACGCGGCCGCCGTCCCCTGGAATGCGCCCTGAATGCTCGCCGGCATCGCGAGCCCGTCCTTGACCTTGTTTACGGCGTCGATCGCGTCCCCCAGTGAAGCGTTGGGCGCCAGGTTGAACGAGAGCGTGATCACCGGAAACTGGCCCTGATGGTTGATCGCGATCGGCACCGAGGTCGTCTGTAATCGCGTGAAAGCGCTCAGCGGGACTTGCCCGCCGTTTGGAAATGCGGTTGTCGATTGCGCCGCCCCGAACTGCAGGGGGGACGCCGGCGCGTTTGCCGGAGTCCCGCCCGCGCCGGAGCCCGTGGACGCCGTCGTTGTCCCTGTGGCGGCCGACCCTCCTGAAACCGATCCCCCTCCCGCGCTCGTCATTCCCGAGCGAATATAAAGATCGTTCAGGCTCATCGGCCTCCGGTCGAAGTCCGGCTTCACCTCGAGCACCACGTGATACTGATTCAGCTGCGTAAACATCGTGGAGACCTCGCGCTGGCCGTACGCATCGTAGAGCGTCTCATCGATCATCGACGAAGTAATGCCGAGACGAGAGGCCGTGGCGCGGTCGAAAACCAGCTTGGCCTGAATGCCCTGGGTTTGCTGGTCGCTCGCCACGTCGCTGAGTTCGGGCAGCTTTTGCAATTCCGCCAGCATCTTCGGCGCCCAGGAATTCAATTCGTCCGCGCTCGGGTCTTCCAGCGTGTATTGGAATTGCGTGCGGCTGACGCGGTCGTCGACGCTCAGGTCCTGCACCGGCTGCATGTAGAGCGTGATGCCGGAGATTCCGGCGACATTCTGCTGCAGCCGGCGGATCACATCGCTGGCGCCGATCTTCCGCTGGACGAGCGGCTTGAGGTTGATCTGCACCCGGCCGCTGTTCATGGTCGTATTCGTGCCGTCGATGCCGATGAACGAAGACAGGCTCTCCACGGCCGGGTCCTTCAGAATCACTTTGGTAACGCTCTGCTGGAGGCGCGACATCTCGTTAAACGAAACCGACTGCGAGCCTTCCGTTACGCCCTGAATGACGCCCGTGTCCTGAATGGGAAAAAACCCTTTGGGTATCTCGTAAAACAAAAAAATGGTCAGGGCCAGAGTCGCCACCGCCACCAGCAGCGTGATGGTCTGGAAGCGCAGCACGAACTTCAGCGTTCGGCCGTAAAAGGCGATCACCGCATTGAAGGCGTTTTCCGAGGCGCGGAAAAGACGGCCCTGCGAAGCCTCCGGCGTATGTTTCAGAAGCCGGGCGGACATCATCGGCGTCAGCGTCAGGGAGACAATGGCCGACATCAGAATCGTCACGCTGAGAGTAACGGCGAACTCACGGAAGAGACGGCCCACGATGTCTCCCATGAACAACAACGGGATCAAAACCGCGATCAGCGAGATCGTCAGCGAGATGATGGTAAACCCGATCTGCTCGGCGCCCTTCAGCGCGGCTTCCAGCGGCTTTTCGCCCTTCTCGATGAAGCGGGAAATATTCTCGATCATCACGATGGCGTCGTCCACCACAAAACCGGTCGAAATAGTCAGCGCCATCAGCGAAAGGTTGTCGAGGCTGTAACCGAGCAGATACATGACGCCGAACGTTCCCACCAGCGACAGCGGAACCGCGATGCTCGGAATAATGGTGGCCGAAACGCTGCGCAGAAAAAGAAAAATCACCATCACCACCAGCCCGATGGTGAGCATCAGAGAGAACTCCACGTCCGAGACAGAAGCGCGGATGGTGGTGGTCATATCGGTAAGCGTGCTGACCTGGACTGAGGCGGGCAAAGTGCTGGTGAGCTGAGGCAGCAGCTTCTGAATTTGATCCACCACCGAGATCGTGTTTGCGCCCGGTTGCCGCTGGATATTAACGATCACCGCGGGAACGTCATTCATCCACGCGGCCTGGCGGATATTTTCCACGCTGTCCTGCACATCGGCGACGTCCGTCAGTTTGACGGGAGCGCCGTTCTTGTAGGCGATCACGAGCCCGGCGTAATCCGCGCTCGAAAGCAGCTGGTCGTTGGCGCCGATCTGGTAAGACTGATGCGGGCCGTCGAAGTTCCCCTTCGCCTGATTGACATTGGCGGCCACCAGCGCCGTTCGCAGGTCCTCCAAATTCATGCCGTAGGAGGACAACTGCGCCGGATTCGCCTGAATACGGACCGCGGGCTTCTGGCCCCCGCTGATGCTGACGAGGCCAACGCCAGGCAACTGTGAAATCTTCGGCGCAAGCCGCGTGTCCGCGAGATCCTCCACCTGGGAGAGTGGAATTTCCTTCGAAGTCAGCGCCAGCGTCAGGACCGGCGCATCGGCCGGGTTGGTTTTGGTATAGACCGGAGGAACGGGAAGATCGGCCGGCAGGTAGGTCCCGGAGGCGTTGATCGATTGCTGTACTTCCTGTTCGGCGACATCGATATCGAGACTCAGATTGAACTGCAGCGTGATGACCGAACTGCCGTCGGAGCTGACCGAGGTCATCTGCTGGAGCCCCGGCACCTGCCCGAACTGACGCTCGAGCGGCGCGGTCACAGAAGATGCCATCACGTCCGGACTGGCGCCCGGATAGAACGTCATGATCTGGATGATTGGATAGTCGACTTCCGGCAGCGCCGACACCGGCAATTGCTTATACGCGACAATCCCGGCGAGCAGTATCCCCACCATCAGCAGCGAGGTGGCAACAGGCCGGAGAATAAACGTCCGCGACGGGCTCATTTACCAACACCGGGTTTGCAAGGTAGGGTAGGCGGTTTTGCCTGCCACCCGCGCCGAAGGCAGGCGAAACCGCCGAGCCCACCTCAGGTCTCGTGGTACTGGGCTCATTTAGCCCCGTTCATCGTGGGAGCGACTTTGCTGCCTTCCTGCAATTTATCGACCCCGGTCATCACGACTTTATCTCCGGGCGACAATCCCGAAGCGATCTCGGACTGGTCGCCTTCCGTAGTTCCGATTTTGATATTCCGGACCGTCACGGTATTGTCCGGCTTGATCAGATAAACGTAGGTGTCGTTCGTGTTGCGCTGAATGGCGGCGGAGGGCAGCAGCGTCACACCCGTTTTCTCCTGCTGCAGCAGGCGCGCATTCACGAACTGATTGGGGAAGAGCGAGCGGTTCTCGTTGTCGAATGTCGCTCGAAGTTTCAGCGTACCCGTGGTCTGGTCGATTAAATTATCGACTGTCGAGAGAGTACCGGAGGCGATTTTGTTCTTCCCTTCGCGGTCCCAAGCCTCCACGGTCAGTTTCTGGCCAGCCCGCAGCTTTTGCAGGATGGGCGGAAGCTGATCCTCACCCACCGTGAAAATTACGCTGATGGGCTGAATTTGCGTGATCACGATCATCCCGTTCGTATCGGACGAATGAACGATGTTGCCCGGGTCCACCAGCCGCAAACCGACCACGCCAGTGATTGGCGAAGCGATGTGGCAATAGACGACATTCACCTTTGCGGCGTCCAGCACTCCCTGATCGTTGGTGACGGTGCCTTCATACTGAGCCACCAGGGCGCGCTGCGTGGCGAGTTGTTGTTCCGGAACCGCCTCCTGCGCCACGAGCGTTGTATAGCGGGTCAAGTCCACGCGCGCATTGGCAAGCAACGCTGTGTCGCGAACCAGAGCCCCCTGCGCCTGCACCACCGCCGCCTCGTAAGGCCGCGGATCGATCTCGATCAGCGGATCGCCCTGGTTCACGAGGTCGCCTTCCTTGAAATGGACGGACATCAGTTGCCCGTCGACACGGCTCTTCACCGTAACTGTGTAGATCGGGGTGATCGCGCCCAGACCGGTTACATAGACACCGATATTTCCGGTTTGGGCCTGCGCTGCGACTACAGGTGTCGCCGCGGCCGCGCCGCCTCTACCGCCCTTCCCGTTGGCGGTTTTCTGTGCACCTGCGGCCGAGTGATCCTTCCGATACCAAAGAAACGCCCCCAGCGCCAGGAGCACAATGATCGCCACGTAAATCCATCGCCGGCGGCGAGACGGCGGCTTCTTCACAACCGCGACGTTGGCAGGCGATTCCCCGGGCGGGGCCAGCAGCTGCTGAGGGTGCTCAGGTGCCTCGATCTCAGGCATCGGCTCAGTCATCACGTCTCGCATCCCCAAGAATCAGCAACCTTGGGGCCGTTCGGGGTTTTCGCCAACTTATCATCTGGTGCGGGTAGCGCACCCGGACGTTACTGCGCGATTGTGCGATTACTCACTACTGCACAGGCAAGTTCGGTTCCAAGTAGAGCTTCACGCGGTTGCTCTCCACCCCGTTCATGACCATCCTTAACTCGCTTGCGCCCCGATTCACGATGGCTGGAATCTGCAATTCCACGACATAGTAGCCGATATAACCTGGGGCGAGAACCGCGCGTGTCACTTCGATCGGGCGGCCATCCAGAAATGCCGTGACCGTTCCCGATACAACAGGAGGCGAATCCAATGGCGCCGGGACTCCGGTCGGCCATTCCGGCGTGACCTTGCCGAGCCCGGTAGCCAGAATTTGCACGGTCGAACCGGCGTAAACTGCAAGCTTCGGATCCACCACCAGTCCGCTCGCCGCGTCCAGAATCAGCGGCGCGCCCTCCCCATCGACAAAGATGGCCGGCGCCGTGTCGTTCACCGTAAGCGGCACGTTCCATCGCTCGGCCGCGCCCTGGAGCGAAAGCAAAAAGGTGCCGGTCGCCGCTTCGAACGGCACCTGCAATTGCGAGCTTTGATCCGACGATGCGAGCACCGGGTAGGAAACTCCCTGGTTATTCACCGTATCGACTTTCGCACCCAGCACGCTGATCAGCGACCCCGGCGCGGCCGGACGTTCGGTCAAATCGGCTCCGCTCACGATACGGACGTTGAGCGTGCGATGCGGCGCCGCCGCTTCAAATACGCCGTAGCCATCGAGCGCCACGGTCAATGTGTTGTCGGGGTTCAGCCTGACGTCCCATGCGGGCGAAGGCGGAAGTTCGCGCGCAACGGCTTTCCAATCCGTGGCCGCGCCCCCGGCATCGTTCAAAGACAAACGTCCGGAAAACACGCCGCGATCCGTCGCGGCGTAAACGACTCCGGCTGACCGGTCCGCCGTAATCCCGTGAATCTGACCGGACTGCAGCGAGCCCGTGACTTCGTCCCAGAACAGTCCCCAGTTTACGGTGCGGTAGAGGTGCCCGCCCGCCGCCGCCAGCGCTGCGCCGGGACGATCACCGTCCATCCAGATTCGAGCGATGCTTTCCGTAGCGATGCGGGGAGCTTCGTTCCACGTTGTACCGCTGTCGCGCGAAACCAGCAGTCGCCCGTCGGTGGTTCCGGCGTAGGCCGTTGTCCCGAATAAGGCGGCCGCGCTGACGTTCGCCCCAAAACGCGCGCGCAACTCAGCCTCCGGATCGCTGCCCGCTACAGGAGTCCAAGCCCCTGCCTGCGCTTCCGCCAAAGTGCCGTCGGCAAGCAATGCCGTTCTCCGGTCGATCAACTTTCGAACCAACAGATTCGGTAGATCTTCATTGAGACTTTGCCAGGAAAGGCCGCCATCAAGCGATCGCCACACCCCAAGCCGGTTCGTCGCCGAAATCTCCTGCGGATTCCCCGGCGCTACGGCGAGCGCGGTGAACCCATCCCCAATCACGGACCGGTTGTTGTATCCCGTCAAATTCACCCACGTTCGGCCGCTGTCCTCGGAAGTGTAGACATTCGACGGACCCGCCGCATACATTCGCGCTAGTGCCATCTGAACCTTCGCGCCAGCTTCCGGAAGCGTCGCGGGATTAATGGCCCCGCTGTTCCCGACCGGTGCCGTTGCCTCCGTATTCAACCGCCAATGAACGAAATCGGCCGTCTCGAAAACGCGTGAGGATTCGGTCTCAACGAGTAATCTGCCCATGCCGGTGGCGTACCAGACCGCACTAACGGGGCCGGATGCCGGGCCAGCCAACCCGGCGTTGATGGCTGTTCCCGCCACCCGCGTCCACGGAGCATTTGTCTGTGCAATGGCGCACACCGCTACTTCTGTGGCCAAGGCGAGAATCCGCCCCAGCCTGAGTGCGTTGACCCATCGAAAACGCAATCTTGTACCGCGAGGACACATCGACGTGTCCCAATTCTACCGCATCCAAGCCCACATCCGCGCCGGAAACCACTGATTCGGCGCAAGTTGCTCATTAAAATCTTGTGGGTTTTCAGTTTCCCCTGCACCTGAAGTGCTATTCTGGTGCTGTTTTATGACGCGCGTGCGTTACTATGCCCGATTTGTCTTCGCGCTCACGACGGTGCTTTTGTGCGCCAACTTACAGATGCGCGCTCAGTTAGCCGGACCCGATCTGGACGGGGCAGCGAAATTGATGTCATTCACGGGACAGATTTCCGTCATCCGGGGCAGCAATCTACCGTGGGCATTAAATCTGGGGGACGTAGTCCAGCCTCAGCAAGTAATAGTGACCGGCCCCGACGGATACGGCGTTTTCCAGGTTTCCGATGGCAGCACGTTTGAAGTCTTTCCGAAATCGCGTGTGGTTTTTCGCGAGCAGCGTGGTGACTGGAAAGAGCTTCTTGAAGTCTGGCTGGGCAAGATTAGGGTGACGATTGAGCACCCCGGCGGACTCCCGAATAACAACAAGGTCCGCACTCCCAGCGCCGTCATTTCCGTCCGCGGCACCGTCTTTGATGTCGAAGTAGAAGACGAGGATGGCACCACTCTCGTGTTGGACGAAGAAGGTCAGGTTGAGGTCCGGCATGTTTTGCGTTTGGCCGATCCGCCGAAGGTCCTGGGTCCCGGGGAAATGGTTCGCGTTTACAAGAACGAGCCGATCGCCAAAAAAGTAATTGATAAGGGTGGAATACTTCAGAGGGCCGCCAGGGCTTTGTCCGATGCTCTCTACCAGGAGGCGTTGAATTCCTCGCGCGGCGGCGGCATTGGCCGAACGGTGGGCACAGCGCCGGGCTCTCCCGCAGACCAGAAGAACGGAAATCCGGCTCCGCCACCACCACCTCCGGCGCCACCAGCGCCTCCACCTCCTCCCCCGGCGCATTAGGCAAACATTCCAAAACTTGCGCTGAGGCCCGCTCCGGTGAGAGCCTGAGTTCAAATGCGAATATTCCTTGCGGCGCTCATTTTGTCCTGCGGCGCGATCGCCCAGCAGGCCAACTCTTCGCCGGGCAGTTCTGCGCCGGGCATGACAGACGATGAGGTCGCGGCAATCTTCAACCGTCTTTCGCAGCGCGCGGCGCGTATAGCGCCCATGCTGGAGCAACTTCACCCGAACGATTGGATCGCCAAGGGCGCGCCCGATACTTACCTCGCGCAGTGGAATTCAACACGCGAACAGTTTCGCGCCATTCAGAGTGACATGTCGGCGCTGGCGCAACATCCCGAGCAGCTGACGGAATCGATGAAGGCTCTCTTCCGCGTGCAGTCGACGAACCAGGCGCTTGATTCCCTGATGGGCGGCGCGCGCAAATATCAGAATCCGGCGCTCGCCGATCTTATCGAATCCGTTGCCGCGGAAGCCAATGGCGATACCGACCGTTTCGAAAAGCATCTTGTGGAACTGGCCGACGAAAAAGAACAGCAATTCACGGTAGTCGACCGCGAAGCGCAACGGTGCCGTGCGACTCTGTCCCGTCAGCCCGCCACACCAGCCGGCACGAATCGAAAGTCCCAATGACCATACCCATGACGTTTGTCTGCAGTATCTGCGAAGAACAATCCACCCGCATTTGTGTCCGGTGCACCAAAGACACGTGCTCCAACCATCTCTGCGAAAAATGCGGCGCATGCAGCGACTGCTGCGACTGCGAAATCCGTCTGGAACTGACTGAAGGCCCCCACGATCCGGACGAACCGCGACCGCATCCCATGCCCGATCCGGATCCTGCGCCCGAACCCGATCCAATGCCGAATTAGCGTTGCTTAGTGCCGCTCGAGTATTGCCCCGACTCGTGTCAGGCGGTTATCGATCTCAATGACTTTGCCCGTGAGCGTGTCGAATCGCGCCTCAAGGCTCGTGAACCGGGCGTTCACGCTGGTTTCGAGGCTGGTAATTCGGGCGCTCATGCTCGCTTCGAAGCTGGTAAACCTTGCTTCCATGCTGGTAAATCGTCCACCGATGGAATTCATTTGCAGAACTCCTGCCACCATGCTCACCATAACGGCGAACACTGGCACACCGATCGCAAAATACAACTGAGCGTTCATGCCTGGCTTCAGTATACGGGTTCCTTAAACCGCCGTTCTTGACTCCTTTGGACCGCCGTGTTAGTTTTCGGCTGGGTTGTAGTATTGAAAATAATGTCCAGGATTCTGATTTTTGCCGGATTTGGGTTCGTTTTTGCGTGGGCTGCTCAAGGGCAGATCGTTCCAGCCCAGACCGCGCAACGCGCCGTCCTCGATCGATATTGCGTGACGTGCCACAATCAGAAACTCAAAACCGCCGGCCTCCAGCTCGACAAAATGGATCTCGCGCATGTCGGCGAACAAGCCGAGGCGTGGGAGAAGGTCGTCCGCAAGCTGCGCGCCGGGATGATGCCTCCGCAAGGCCTTCCGCGCCCCACGCCAGCCGCGTATGAAGCTCTGACCGTCGCTCTGGAGAATGAGCTCGACCGCAATGCAGCCGCCAGGCCGAAGCTGGCTGCGCCCGGCGTTCACAGAGTCAACCGAACCGAATATGCGGATGCGATCCACAACCTTCTCGCGCTCGACATCGATCCCGCGGTATACCTGCCCGCCGACGATGCCAGCTACGGCTTCGACAACGTAGCCAGCGGCCTCAACGTGTCGCCTGCCCTGGTCGAGGGCTACGTTACCGCCGCCACTAAAATCAGCCGCCTCGCGCTCGGCCATGAAACCGAACCGGCCCGCAAGGTCTATCACGTCCGCGAAGACTATTCGCAGGAAGATCACGTGGACGGCCTGTCGTTCGGCACACGCGGCGGGATGTTGATCCGTCATTACTTCCCCGCCGACGGCGAATATCTCATCTCATGGATTCCGGTGCGGACCAGCGTCAGCGGACTCTACGGCGGCGACAGCGAAGACGAAAAGCTCGAAGTAACTATCGATGGCGAGCGCGTAAAGTTGTTCAAGCTCGGCACCGACGTTCCGCTGTCCACGAACAAAGACAAGAACGAAGTTCGCGTGACCGTGAAAGCCGGCTCCCGCACGATTGGGCTGGCCTTCATCGCCACCACTTACGTGCCGAATATCGACTTGAACCGCCATTACCGGCGGAGCATCCTCGATGACAACATAATCGACGGCTTCACCTTCACGCCGCAGGTGAGTTCGGTGACCGTCGCCGGCCCCTACAACGCCACGCCCTCTACTGATACTCCGAGCCGCCGGAAAATCTTCACATGCGGGCCCGCCAGTGCCGCGGAAGAATTGCCGTGTGCCCGCAAGATCCTCTCGACACTCGCGCGGCAAGCTTATCGCAGGCCCATTACCGAATCGGATACGGAAACACTGCTCAGCCTCTACCAAGCCGGACGAAATGCGGGAACCTTTGACGATGGCATCGAACGCGCGCTGCAGCTGATCATCGCGCATCCTGAATTCGTCTTCCGCACGGAGGACGCCCCGGCCAACGTCAAGCCCGGCCAGTCCTATCGGGTCAGCGATCTGGAATTGGCATCGCGCCTGTCGTACTTTCTGTGGAGCACGGGCCCGGATGACGAGCTCATGAACCTGGCGGCTCAGAAGAAGCTGCGAAACCCCGGAGTCTTCGAGCAACAAGTGCGCCGCATGGTGTCGGACCCGCGCTCGCGAGAGCTGGTGAAGAACTTCGCCGGTCAGTGGCTGCAACTGCGCACTTTGCAAAGCTCCACCCCGGAGGGCGTAATCTACCCCGACTTCGACGATAATCTGCGTCAGGCTTTCCGCACCGAAACCGAGATGTTCTTCGACAGCATCGTGCGCGAGGACCGGAGCGTGATCGATCTGCTGAATGCCGACTATACGTTCGTCAACGAAAGGCTGGCTGCGCATTACGGGATTCCGAATGTTTATGGAAGCCAGTTCCGCCGCGTGAAGCTGTCCGGCGATCTCGACGTCCGCCGTGGTTTACTCGGCAAAGGCAGTTTCGAGCTGGTGACGTCGGTAGCCGATCGAACTTCGCCCGTCCAGCGTGGCAAGTGGGTGCTGACGAACATTCTGGGCGTTATCCCGCCAGACCCCCCGCCAGGCGTCCCCCAGTTGAAGGAGACCGGAAATGGCGGTGCTCCCGTGGAGCAAACCATGCGGCAGCGCATGGAAGAGCACCGGGCGAACCCGGCCTGCGCGAGTTGCCACAGAATGATGGACCCGATCGGGTTCGCGCTCGAAAATTTCGACGGCGTCGGAACGTGGCGCACGAAGCAGTTGGGCCAGAAGCTCGACGCCTCGGGTCAACTGACCGACGGCACAAAGATCAATGGTGTCGTGGATCTGCGCGAAGCCCTGGTGCGCTACTCGCCGCAATTCGTGCGCACGGTGACGGAGAAGCTTTTAACGTACGCGCTGGGCCGTGGCGTGGAATACGAAGATATGCCTGTCGTGCGCGCCATCGTGCGGGATGCCGCGCGCAACGACTACCGGTTCTCGTCGCTGCTGATGGGCATCGTAAAGAGCGATCCGTTCCAAATGAACCGCAAGCCTGAATCCCCCCAACAGGCCGCCGCCACCCGGTAAGCCCGCCTCCGTCATTCCCCTCACGTACGCCCGGTCGGTATTTGTAGCACTGGCGATCTTGTCGCCGGTGGGTTTAGTTAAGATATAGACTAAGGTCGTCATCAATGTTCATAACCCGGAAGCACATTCCACGGCGCACCATCCTGCGGGGCCTTGGTGTCTCATTAGCCCTGCCCCTGCTGGATTCCATGTTTCCCGCGCTGGAGCCTCTGGCGCGCGCAGCCGCAGCCCCAAAGACCCCGCGCTTCGTCGGCATCTTCAGTCCGCACGGATGGTCCCCCAGCTATTGGGATTTCGCTGCGGCAGGCCCGATCACCGAATTTCCCTTCATCCTGAAACCTCTCGAGAAGTGGCGCGACAACGTGACCGTGATCAGCGGCCTCGACGCCACGTCTTCCTTCCCTCCCCCCGGGACCGCCGGCGGCGATCATTCCCGCAGCGCAGCTGTTCTGAGCGGCGTCCCTCCGAAGAAAACCGTCAGTGAGGATATCTACCTCGGCACGACCATCGACCAGATGATCGCCCAGAAGTACGGGCAGGATACTGCTCTGCCGTCCATCCAGCTCGGGATCGAAGATCAAAGCGCGCTCGCCACATGCCCTTGGGGCTATAGCTGCGCTTATGTTAATTCCATTTCCTGGTCCGGACCCACCAAGCCGCTTCCGCATGAAGCCAATCCTCAGGTAGTCTTCGAGCGGCTGTTTGGAGACGGAAGCACTCAGCAGGAAAGACTCGCGCGCAAGCAAGCCCAAGCCAGTCTTCTCGACGCCGTCACGCACGAAGTCGCCCGGCTCAACAAGACGCTGCCCGGCACCGACCGCACTCGCCTCAACGAATATCTCGAAGACATCCGCGAGATCGAGCGGCGGCTCCAGAACGTCACGAAATCGACCGATCCGTCGCCGGACGCCAAGGTTCCCTACGGCATGCCGGAATCCTTCGAGGAACACATCAAGCTGATGTGGGACCTTCAGGTGCTGGCCTTCAAGGCGGACATCACCCGCGTCTCAACCCTGATGTACGCGCACGACGTCAGCATGCGCAGTTATCCGGAATCCGGAGTAGCGACGGCAAACCATGCAGCGTCGCACCACGGCGGCGTTCCCAAGCGTGCCGAGGACTGGGCGAAGATCAACCGTTTCCACGTCCAATGCCTGCCTTACTTCCTGGAGAAACTCAAATCCACCCCCGACGGCGATGGCAATCTTCTCGACCACACGCTGATTTTGTGGGCCAGCAACATGGGCGATTCGAACCTGCACAGCCACAAAAATGTAGGCCACATGCTGATCGGCGCCGGACATAAAGGCGGCAATCACATCAAGGCCGAAGGCTCGACGGCGAATCTCCTGCTCACAACCCTGCATTTGGCCGGCGTTGAAAAAGAAGCGATAGGCGACAGCACCGCCCCGCTGTCACTCTCATGATCACCGGTTTTAATGTGGGGCGGGCAATCCTGCCTGCAGCCGCCTTTTTAGGCGGCTTCCTCGTCCTCCTGCCCGCCGCCACCACCTCCGAGGTGGCCGACGCCACGGCAAATAACAAACCGGAAACCGTCCGCGCTCTCGTCCTGCGTCACGCGGACGTAAACGCTCCGCAGGCCGACGGCACCACCGCGCTCCACTGGGCTGCCCGTTGGGACAATCTCGAAACCGCCGACCTTCTGATCCATGCTGGCGCCGATCCCAAACCAGCCAATCGCGATGGCGCAACGCCCATGTTCCTCGCCGCCCAGAACGGCAACGCCGCGATGATCGAGAAACTTCTGAAAGCCGGCGCCGACGCCAATGCCCCGGTACTCTCGCACGGCGAGACGGCTCTGATGATGTCCGCGCGAACCGGCAACGTCGCCGCCGTGAAGGTCCTCCTCGACCACGGTGCGCAACCGAACGCAAAAGATACCCTTCGCGGAACTACCGCTGCGATGTGGGCAGCCGAACAAGGCCACGCCAGCGTGATCCAACTGCTTGCCGAACATGGAGCCGATCTCGCCGCACAGTCCGCCAGCATTACACCACTCAGACGTCGCGGCCTCGGATTCGCTCCCCTGACCGCTGCCGGGGCTAAAGCCGGCGGAACCCCAGCCCCCCCGAAGGGCGGCTTGACGGCACTGCTTTTTGCCATTCGCGAGGGCGAAATAGACTGCGTGAAGGTCCTGGTCGCGTCCCATGTGGATGTAAATCAGCCATCCGTCGACAGCAGCAGCCCCCTTCTCGTCGCGGTCCAGAATGGCTACTACGACATTGCATCGTTCCTGATCGATCATGGCGCCAATCCCAACCTCGCCAACTCGAAAGGCTGGACGCCGCTTTATCTCGCTGTAAAGAACCGCAACCCGGAGACGACCGCGCTGCCCGCGCCCAGCACCGATGGCGTTCTCGACATGATCAAGATCCTGCTCGACCATGGCGCGAACCCGAACCTGCGGATCAAGGCAGCCACTGAGGTCCATCAGGGAATGACCGCGCTCTGGTTAAAAGAAGAGGGCGCGACTCCCCTGCTGCGCGCTGCCCTGTGCGGCGATCTCACGGTAGTGAAGTTGCTCATCGCCCACGGTGCCGATTCTCTGATCCCTACGTCCGATCACACGACCCCGCTGATGGTAGCTTCCGGCGTGGGCTGGGCGGACGGCATGCTGCGCGAATATTCCGAGGACCAGACGATCGAGCTCATCAAGCTCCTGCTGAGCCTCGGCGCGGACGTGAACGCCGCCAACGACCATGGCATCACCGCCCTCCACGGCGCTGGTTATAAGGGCGCGAACAAAGCCGTACAGCTGCTGGTGGATCGCGGCGCAAAACTCGACGCTCTCGACAAGGGTGAGGACTACGGCTTCGGTGTCAGCAGCGTCCGGATGACTCCACTGAACTGGGCCGAAGGCGTGCCGATCGGGATGTCATCCGCCATCTACCACACCGATACGGTGGAATTGATGAGCCGCCTGATGACGGAACGCGGCATTCCGGTGGTGAAGAATTCGTTCCACGGCCAGAAGTCCGGCGATTACAACTTCGGCGCTCCGCCCCCGCCGGACAGTTCGAAATAGGGTTATGTTGGCTGCGGTTGCGCCCTGTACCGACGCCGCGTACTTGTCTTTCGTTGGCACGTGAGCCCTGCTCTGCGTGGCCGCCAAACGCCATGGGCGGGAGCTTTAATCGGGGTATGGTATATCGACTTCGGCAAAGCTGCCCGGCGTAGCTGCGTTGACCGCATCGACCACACGCAGGATGTGGGGCCGCACGTGCGGCCATTGCTGCTGGTTGAGCGCGATAACGGCGATTTTTCGATCCGCGAAATTCTGTTGGTAACGCATGTTCCTGTCAGTGGTCAAAAAGAGGTCGAAGCCGGCCTCTTCCGCTGCCGCCAACAATTCGCCGTTCTTGAGTTTGTCCCAGCCCTGCTGAAACGCGGTGCGAACTGTGTGCCCTTCGAGATAAGGACGGATCGGCACTGGTGTCGACTGATCGAAAAGAATCAGCATCTATGGCGCGAGGGCTGGCACTTTATCGAGGCTGCGGGCGGCGAATTCGATCACCGCTTTAACCTGCTCGCGGTCAAGCCCATCAAACCATTCGATAATGTCGTCGATATTGGCGCCTGCTTCGATATTCTCGAAGATCGCTGAAACGGGCATCCGGGTTCCCCGCAGCACCCACGCGCCGCTAACCTTACCCGGTACGCTTTCCACGGCTGAACATTGCGACCAATCGAGACTTGCCATGATCTACGCTCCCTGTTTGAGCATATCCCGTTCCGAGGCTGCTCCGGGGCTCGGATCCGATTGGCCGCCAACGCACATAGACATCGGCCGGAATCTGAACGTTGCCGTAAAGCTTCGGTAGAGCGCAAAGGGCGCGAACGCGACCGGTCTTGCGCGTGTTCCTCAAAAGTTCAAGGCAATCGATCCGCGCCAGTGCTGATGAGAGGCGAGGCACCGGAAACGACTTTCACAATCCGAGGCGATGGTTTGCCAGTCTTCATGAAGCTCTTCCAGTCCGTAATGCAGAGGAACTCCATGGTTCCCCACGTAATCCGAACCGCACTCAGGCTTGAGTTTGGTCCGAGGTTGCTGAAATCTCACTTCCAGCCTCCTGGCTCTTGGGAACAGTTTGAAGTCTTCCTGCCAATAAAGACCACAGCGACAAGCCACTTGGCCTCGAATCGGGCGTATCATTTAAAGCGTGAAGGCCGTCGCACTGTTCTTGCTGATGTGCTCGCCCGGGCCGGCTGATATTCCGTCATGCGGGAATGCTTACAGCAAAGCAGATTACGCCACAGCCATCAAGGAATGCTCACCTCTGGCAAAGGAGGGGAACTCAAAGGCGCAGTTTTACCTCGGCTTCATGTACGCCAACGGCAAGGGCGTGCCCCAGGACTACCAAGAAGCCGTGCGCTGGTACAGGCTGGCCGCCGACCAGGGACAAGTCGACGGTCAGTTCCGTCTTGGCATGATGTACGAGTCAGGCGAGGGTGTGCCGCAGGACTACAAGGAAGCCGCGCGTTTGTACCGTTTGGCGGCGGATCAGGGCGTAGCGAACGCACAGTGCCTTCTCGGCGGGATGTACGAAAAAGGCCAAGGTGTTCCGCAGGACTACGTTCAGGCGCACATGTGGTACAACTTAGCGGGTGCCAGCGGCGTGGCCCAATGCGTCCAATTCCGGGACTACATAGCCAAAATGATGACTCCGACTCAGATAGGCGAAGCCCAGCGGCTGGCGCGAGAGTGGAAACCGACGACGGCGCAGTAAAGTGAAACCCGGTTCAGTGGAGAGAGAGCAAACGCGACCAGTTCGTCTGTTTCTGACGGTGGTTCTCGTGTTCACGCCATCGGCGTTCCCTAAGGGATCGTGCGGGCCGCAGCGCCGCACTTTCTCACTGCCTACGTGAACGGCGAAATCAATAAATGGCGCGCATGAAGGGCGTAGGCAAAAAGGAATCCTGCGAGGCGTGCGGCAAACCGTCTGGCAATTGCATCCATGTTCCCGTGTGCCTGCATTGCTTGGAAAGATTTTCGCGGGACAAGGTGCAGGAGCTGATGCGGGAACTCCAACCTCCGGCTCCTCCAGATCCCCAGCGGGAATGCCCCAATTGCGGGAAGCGGCTAAGGAAGAACGTCAGCCTCGCCTCCCACTTAGGAAACTGTGAAAAGAGACCGCGCCTGATTCAACGCCGGGCAAAACCGCCAGCCACACAGATTTAGCGCGGGTTTCCGGGCCGCCTCCGCCTCCGAAAGCGTGGGAGGCGAAGACGGCTCCGAAACTCTTTTTGGTTTTTAGCGGCGCCGCTTGGAGATCAGCGTCAGGAACAGACAGACGATGAGTCCAAGAACCGACGCTTCGAGCATAAAATCATGCATGAAGGCCTCTTTTTTGTGCTAAACAGGGTGATTAAGTAAAGGTAGGTAGTGCAGGATATGTAAAGCGAGGTTCTAAACGATAATCTACTCCACTGCTGGCAATGGCGATCTGTAAAAATTATGTGTATATTTGCTTCGAATGGCGTCAAACTACAAGCACGTTCACCGCATTTTCCCCTCCGCTGGACTCGCTGTCGATGCTCGAAAGTGTAGCACTATTCGAAGTGGAAATTTCAAGACGCAGACTCCAGCAGGTGTGTTGGAATTTGCGTCATCGAAGACCGGGTTAGGATGGCAGTTGCTCGCGACGAAAGATTCGCCGTCACTGGACGGCGCGTGTGAAGGATGTGGATTGGAGATTCCGGTCTGAAAACCAGAAGAAACGAATGGCACACCTGATCTCGACCACCGTCCGTCTCGAAAACGAGGATGTTCAGGCTCTGCGACGCGCCCGCGCGGATGGCCTTTCCGCCTCGGACCTCCTTCGCAAAGGTCTGCGTGTGGTTGCGTCACGCTACTGTTCGGGGCGTCGGCCGCCCTCTACACTCCTGTTCGAATCCACAAACGCTAAACTCGGCGATGAATCGGAACTCTTTCGGGACCTCGAAATTTGATCCCGGCGGTCATTGCCGACACTGGCGGGCTGCTGCGCGCGCTTGCCAGGACACCGGAAGGCAAGGCCAGTTTCCCGGAACACCAGAAATCCTGCTCGCCGCGTCGGCGGTCATCGTTCCCGGGCTCGTTCTTGCGGAAGCGGATTACTTCCTTCGTGCCGACCGGAGAGTGATGCGCAAATTGATCGCGGAGATCTTCGATCCGGCAACCCGCTACGAATACGAACTGCCGCTCCCCGGCGATATTGCTCGGGCGTTTGAGCTTGACGCCAGATTCGGAGAACTCGATCTGGGATCGTCGACGGAACGGTAGCGGCAATCGCCGAGCGCCGCCGGGTCTACCGCGTTCTGACCACCGACCGGCGCGATTTCGGTGCGATTCGATTGGCCCACGCCTCAACCGCGTGCTGGAGTTGCTGCCTTGACTGGGCGGATTCAACCAGCGCCGAGATGAGGCGCTGGTTGACGGAGCGCGGTATACCGGTGGCGAAGAACTCCTTCCACACCAGAAATTCGGCGATTACAACTTCGGCCCTCCACCGAAATGAAGGAGATGCGGGAAAACATAGGGCCGCTTTACTTTACCTGAACGGGATGTCCACCTCGGCATAACTGCCGGGTGTCGCGGCGTTCACGGCGGCGACTATCGCGTCAAGATGCTCCCGCACAAGCCACCAGGGTGATTGCCCAAGGACAACGATTGAGATTTTCCGGTCGGCCAGGTTCTGCTGATAGCGCACGTTCTTGTCGGTTGTCAGCAACAGATTGAAGCCGGCATCTTCCGCAAGCTTAAGCAGTGCTCCGCTTGAAATTCTTTCCCATTTGAGTTTCCTTGCCTCCGTGACATCATGACTTCCCAGCGATGTGGCAAGGCCTCTTGGCACCCCTTGATCAAAGAGAATGCGCATCGACCGTTTGGGAGGCGGTGGGTTGCTGCGCCAGCGGGGGAGCGTCGAGACTCCGCGCCGCAAATTCAAGTACCACCCGAATCTGCTCCCGCGTTACATCGTACTGCTCGATGATTTCCTCCACGCTCGTACCTAGTTCAAGGTTTTCAAAAACCGTAGCTACGGGCATCCGCGTATCACGAAACACCCATGCTCCGCTGCGTCTGTCCGCCACGCTCTCGACGGCGGGGCATTGTGACCAATCGAGGATTGCTGTTGCCATGATCTGCGCTCCTTCTCTAGGGTACGTCATCGCGGGACGGGGAAAATTGGCTGCCTGGATGCGCTCAAGGGCAGTGCTCGCTCTCACTTCGTCGTCGGGCTGGTCGACGTTCTCTTGTTGTGTCTCGGAGCAGCATCGAGTCCACAAGATTATCGGGGCGTCCGCGTCCACCGCATAAGACCAGAATGTTCGCGTCGACGATTCCGGCTCAACGGACATCGTCGTAGATGTCGCGCCGGTGAAGAGGCCCGATGTCTCCGAGATGCCAAACTGGCAATTCGGGGGCGATACCGGCAACGCGGGCGGTCGCCCCGCGCTCGCTCATGAGCCGTTGCAGCAATGCTTCCACGGAGAAATTCTGGGCCGCAGCTATAGCAGACTCCAACGCGTTTTCATCCCGGAAGCCACGAAGACCGCCGAACGTATCGATCTGTTCTTCGTCTATGGCGTCGACGATTTCGCGTGTGAGAAATTCAGCTCTTGCTGCCCGGTCATTTCGCCAGACGGCGGAACAACTCGGCATGTTCACCGGATGTCTTGCGGATCAGCTTCCTGGCCTTCTCCATGGGCATCGTCCAAACGGGCGGTTTGGTGGGCGGCGACGCTTTGGGCGGCGGCGTGCGAGTGACGATCGTTTCTTTTTCCATGGGGAAACAGCCCTCTTTCAATACTATAGTCGAACGGAATTTTTTCGTTCACAGCCCGCGAAGATATTTCCGAAATTCACCATCCCCAATCCCTGCAACAACCCAGCGCCGGTCCCGTCCCCATTCCCAAGCCGCTTCTACCTGCCTTTTCCTGTCGCTCATGGTAATCAAGAATCGGCAACAAGCCACGAGGTACGTGATGATGATCTCCGACAAACAGCTCGACGCCAACCGCGCCAACGCCGAGACCGATGAAGCGGTCAGGCCTTATCCCCGCAATAGTGAACGAGCGGGAAACACTTCTGGTCAGGGTCCCAAAAACGGAAGAGGGCCGCCAGCGCTCCAGCATGAACGCGCGCCGCCACGGCATCACCGGTCAGGTCACCACCATGACTGACGAGGACCGCGCCGCTCACGACCAACTCACCCAAGCTCTCATGAAAGACCTCGCGCCCGAAGGAGCTATGGAGACCCAACTGGCTCAGCGTATCGCCACCGACAGTTGGCGTCTCAACCATATAAGCGCCATTGCAGACAATCTTTTCGCCCTCGGCCTCCACGAAAACGGCGGCAGGCTCTGCCCCGACGACGATCAGGTGGACGCCGCCCTCACCACGGCGCGCGTCTTCACCCTCGAGTCAAAGCAATTACACCTCCTGACCCTCTACGAACAGCGCATAAACCGCGCCATCCAGAAAAACCTCGCTCTGCTGCAGTCGCTCCAAGCCGCCCGCAAGGCCCAGCGCGAATCGAAGATGAAAGAAGCAGCCGCCCTCCTGAAGCTCAGTGAAATGAAAGGTTTGGAGTATCACCCGGCGAAGGACGGGTTTGAATTTTCGAATGACCAAATCCACGCCGCCATCGACCGCGAACAGCGCCTCCAACGCGCCTCTACAACCGATTTCAGCAAATACAGACGCCGAAACTTTCAAACACGAGCTGCCTGACCGGCCAGGATCGCCAGGGTGATGAACTTGGAGTGATGCCTTTATCGGCGTCCATCCGCGTTTATCGGCGGCCAATTGTTCTAGTGCGTTTAACCACCTTAAATTGCTTATGTAACTTATACTGAACAGCCACCTGGAGCGCCAAAAACACTCCCCCGAAGTCCCGTCAAATCGTATATGCTCTTATTGATCGAGAGTAAAACTCTATGGCCTACACACTGAAAGTAAACGGGCAGTCCACCACGGTTGACGCGCCACCCGATATGCCCCTGCTCTGGGTGCTCCGGGACATGATGAATCTCCGCGGCACGAAGTATGGCTGCGGTATCGGCCAATGCGCCGCGTGCACCGTCCAGCTGAACGGTAAAGCCGCCCGCGCATGCCAGACACCGATTTCAACCGTGGGCAACCAGGCGGTTACCACAATCGAGGGCCTGTCGCTCGACGGCACGCATCCCGTGCAGGTCGCGTGGACGGAGATCGACGTGCCTCAGTGCGGTTACTGCCAGGCGGGCCAGATGATGGCAGCCGCGGCGTTGCTGGCCAAAAAGCCCACCCCCACGGACGCCGATATCGACTCCGCCATGAACGGCAATCTCTGCCGCTGCGGAACCTATCTGCGCATTCGGAAGGCGATCCACAAGGCCGCCACGTTGTCGAAACCCAGCGCGTCTGCCAAAACGGTGCAGACGGCGGCGAGATAAGGAAGATAAGGAATAAGGAGATCCGGAAATGAAGAACATCGATCGTCGTTCCTTTCTCAAAGTAAGTTCGGTTGGCGCTGGCGGCGTCCTGATTGGCCTGTACATCGAGCCGAAAGCTTCAGCGCAGGGCCGTGGCGGTCCTCCACCCCCTCCCCCCGATCCGCACACCTACATCAAGATTGCACCGGATGGCACTGTCACCATCATGGCCAAAAACCCCGAGGTCGGCCAGGGCATCAAGACCATGCTCCCGATGCTCATCGCGGAAGAGCTTGATGTGGACTGGAAGTCGGTGAAGATCGAGCAGACCGATTTCGACGACAAGAAATATTCCGGGCAGATCGCCGGTGGCAGCACCGCGACCCCCACCAACTACATTCCGATGCGTCAGGCCGGAGCCGCTGGCCGAGCCCTGCTCATCACCGCGGCCGCTCAAACTTGGGGCGTGCCGGAGTCCGAGTGCACTACGGCGTCTGGCCGTGTTTATCACAAGACTTCCAACCGGTCGCTCGGCTACGGTGAGCTGGCCTCGAAGATTGCCACGCTGCCCATGCCCGCGTTGAATACGCTCAAGCTCAAGGACCCCGCGGATTTCAAGATCATCGGCGTCAGCCAGACGCAGCGCGAACTGCCGAACATCGTCACCGGCAAACCGATCTTCGCGATCGACGTTGTTGTGCCGGGCATGGGATACGCCGTGTTCGAAAAATGCGGGGTCTTCGGCGGCAAGGTCGTCAGCGCAAACATTGACGAAATCAAGAAACTACCGGGCGTCAGGACGGCTTTCATCGTCACTCGACCGGACATCACCGATGTGGTGCTGCCGGGCGACCCTGGCCTCGAGAACGGCATCGCTATCGTGGCCGACCACTGGTGGGCAGCGCAATCCGCGCGCAAGAAGCTCGTGGTTACGTGGGATGAAGGTCCGCGCGCCAACGGCAGCAGCACTGCGTTTGCGGCGAACGCCGAAGCCATGAGCAAAGCGGCCGCTATGCGGACCATCCGCAAAGACGGCGACCCCGATGCGGCGATGAGCGGCGCAGCCAAGGTGGTCGAGGCCGCGTACTCTTACCCATTCATTTCGCACGCACCGCTGGAGCCGCAGGGTTGCACGGCGAGCTACAAGGACGGAAAGTGCGAGATCTGGACCAACAGCCAGATTCCCGGCAGCGGCCGTCGGCTTGCTTCGCAGGTTTTGGGCATTCCCGAAAGCGATATCACACAGCACATGGTCCGCGGCGGCGGCGGCTTCGGCCGGCGCCTGACTAACGACTACGTGGCCGAAGCAGCTTACATTTCGAAGGAAGCCGGCATGCCGGTGAAGCTGCTCTGGTCCCGCGAAGACGATATGGCGCACGATTATTATCGTCCCGGCGGTTTCCAGTTCCTCAAGGCCGGCGTCGACGCCAACGGCAAGATCGTGGCCTGGCACAATCACTTCGTCACTTACGGCGACAAAGACAAGCTGATTGCGAATGGCGGCGGGATCGTTTCAGCCGGAGCCATGGGCGTGACGGAGTTTCCGCAGCGGTTTGTTCCGAACTATCATCTGGAAGCCTCGGTGCAGCCGCTGGGCATCCGGACCGGTTCGCTTCGCGCGCCCAGCAGCAACGCTTTCGCGTTCGTGATCCAGTCGTTCATCGATGAATTGGCGCATGCCGCGGGTAAGGACCCAGTCGAATTCCGGCTGGCATTGCTCGATTCCGCGACTCCCCCACCGGCAGCCGCTCCGGGCGGTTTTGCGCAGCCTGGACTGAATGCCGAGCGCATGAAGGGCGTGGTCAAGTTGGTGGCCGATAAATCCGGCTGGGGCAAAACCAAACTGCCGAAGGGCACCGCGATGGGCGTCGCTTTCCATTACAGCCATCTGGGATACTTCGCCGAAGTTGCCGAAGTCAAAGTTGACGCGGCTAACAAGGTGAAGATCAACAAGATCTGGGTAGCAGCCGATGTAGGTAGCCAGATCGTCAATCCCAGCGCCGCGGAGAACATCATTCAGGGCGGCATCATCGACGGCTTGAGCGAGTTGATGGATCAGGAGATCACGGTCGAAAAGGGCCGTGTCGTCCAGACCAACTTCCACCAGCACAAGATGGTTCGCCTCACCCAGGCTCCGCCGGAAATCGAAGTGATCTATTTGAAGACCAACAACCCGCCAACAGGTCTGGGCGAACCGGCCATGCCGCCTGTTCTTCCGGCCGTTGCCAACGCCATCTTCACGGCTTCGGGCAAGCGGGTGCGCCAGCTTCCGATCGCCAAGTCCGGCTTCAGCTGGGCGTAAGAACTGTTGACAGAAAGACCGCTCCCTGTGGTCACGGCTCTGTAGAATCGTTATGTTACTGAGCCGTGACCATAGGGAGCGGTTTTTTATGCGCGCCTTCGTGATCGCTCTTCTCCTAATGCCTTTCACGCTCAAGGCACAAGACGAGCGCCGCGTTGTCTCCCCAAACGGACAATTCGAGTTCCGGCTGTTCGTGGCTCAACCGGAAGGCGCGCTCTGGGGCCGTATTGGCTATCAGGTCTTTACCGGAGGGAAACCCCTGATCGCGACTTCCTGGATGGGCTTGGACATCCGCGATCAGGAGCCATTCCTCGGCGAAAATCCCGGCTTCATGTCGTCGGAGATTGGCTCGGGCGACCACTACAAGTCCCTCCTCGCTCACTACATGCAGAACGGCTCCCTCGGCCGCCGCCTCGACGTGGAAGTCCGCGCGTACGATGACGGCGTCGCGTTCCGCTACCTCATCCCGAGATCGACGCCGCTGGAAGACATCCTCATCCGCGACGAAGCCACTGAGTTCAACTTCGCGCAGCCCGCCGCTCTCAGCCATCTCGATAAAAAGCCAGATTTCGATCTGCCCTTCATAATCGAGCAGCCCGGCATCGGCTGGGTCGCCATCACCGATGCGGGACTCGAATCACGATCCCCAAAGTATCCGCGAACGTATCTGGTCCGTACTGAATCCGGCATGCTCACCAATCTGGCGCGAAGCAAAACCGAACCCACGGTGGCGTACTCCGGTACTACGCCGCTCATTTGGCCGTGGCGTGTCCTAATCGTCGGCGCGGACCAGGCGCGTCTGACGCAGTCTGCGACCCTCAGGGACCTGAATCGCGGAGTGCCGGAACGCGGTTCACAGCCGTAAATATTTTTCTCGCGCTGATATCAAAAGACTTATCGGCCGAAGTGTATGATCACTGGATTTCTCTGCGCTAGAGTTCAATCGGGAGCCGCACGACGGCGCTACCGGAAAGGACACTCCACGGAAAATATCATGCGGATAAATGAAACCGGATCAATGCAGAGTAACATTGCACCATCGAAAACGGTCTGTTATTATCTAGCAGGCAAGAAGATCGGGTTCCCGCCTCTTGAACTGCCATTTAAACCAATTTTCAACCACGGAGTAAACGTAACTAACTGAATGAGCTTTACTGTGTTTTTGGGTAATTTACCCATATGGGTCACCGCTGACGACATCAAGCAATGGCTGTCGGCGGAAGACCTTGTCGCGGATTCTGTTAAGGTCATCCGGAACCACGAGACGCAAGAATCCAAAGGATTCGCGTTTATCGAGGCGCCCACATCGGACGAGATGCAGGCGATTATCCGGCGATTCGATCGAGCCCCCCTGGAAGACAAAGTTCTTCGAGCCAACCCCGCGCAGCCCTCCAAGGGAACTCCTGCACCGGTGGTCAAAGGCCCGGGTGCCGCTGGAGCCGCCGTCAAACCGGAACAACGAAGCAACGGGCAGCGAACCAACGGCAACAGCGCCGCTGCCACCAACCGGCCTGTGGAACGCCGCCCCACCAGAAAGCGCGAACAGGAACCGAAGAGCGCCTTTGCTACCGAGTTAGCCAAGGTTCTCTAAAGATTCAAAGCACACCTGTGATCGGCACACCACAGGGCAGATACCGTTGCAGATTATTTTTCAATAACTTACCTCTCGGCAGACGGCGTGCCACTGGCTCCCCAATGCCGTCCCCCAAACGCTTCCTCGTTCCCGGTCTGCTGCTCAGTTCAGTCATGAGCTTGGCCGCCGGCCAGGAGTTCCTGCGCGAGGTCGCCGAGACCAATGTCAATCGGCAGTACATGATTGAGAGTGTTTCCGTTGCCGGTGTCGAAGTAGATCAGTTGGCGCCTTCGAAACTTCCCCGGACCCTGCGTCAGCGCCTGAAGAGTCTCGTGGGCGAGCGATGCGACGTCGCAATGCTGGAAGATCTTTCAGCGGAGATCCGCCGCAAGTTGCGCTTTCTGACGGTTACCGAGCATCTCTCCAAAGGCAGCGCGCCGGACCGCATCAGGGTGAATTTCGAAGTCGTTCGCCGGGATCTGGCGTTCGATGTCTCCCTGCCGAAGTTCCTCTACGACTCGCAACAAGGCTTCACCGGCGAGTTGGATGCCGGCACGCGCTTCAGGCAGAACGATTTCACCTTCGGGGTAGTCAGCAATGGCGACGACCTCACCGAGCGATTTACGGGCATTACAGCCCGCTTCGACAGTGCGGGATTTGGATACATAGATGGTTCCGACCGGATCCGCCTCGGCGTCGCCTTCGAGGACTATCACGAGCAATGGAACGAAGCTACGGTCGCCGCGCTTCCCGGAAGCGACCTCGATCTCTACCGGTCGCGCTGGAATGTAGCTCCGCAGCTCACGTTCACCATCGCCCGTCCGCTTACCGTGGCCGTTGGTACAAGCTTCGAGGAAACGGAATCCGAAGCGCCGAACGCTGGAAGACAGTCCGCCAACGCCGCCACTTTGGACGTGCATTACGGGCATAAAATCGAGGGAGACCGCCTTCAACAGCAGGTCGAAGGAAAGTACAGCCTCCGGGTGGCGACCCGGGCCCTGGGTTCCACATACGCTTATGCTCGTCACCTGGTCTCAATGAAGTATGAAGCCAAATTCGGGAAGCACACAATTTCGGATGAGTTCTCCGGAGGCGCGATTGCCGGCCAGGCGCCGATGTTCGATCGCTTTGTCCTCGGCAGCAGTTCCACGCTGCGCGGATGGAACCGCTTCGACATCGACCCGCTGGGGGGGACCCGGGTCGTCCACAACGAAATGACGTACGGCTATCGCGTCGGGGAGGGCACTGTGGAGGGTTTCTACGATGCCGGTGCCGTTTGGCAGCCGGGGCAGTTTGATCGAGCCCCCGCGACACTGCGGCACTCGCTCGGCGCCGGATACAAACAAGGTATCTTTGTAGTAGCCATGGCATTTCCGGTTCGGAACGGGCGAATCGAATCCGTGTTCATGGCGGGCATGAACTATTGAAGACGAGGATCCCGATCGCCGCCCTTTTACTCTGCGCATTTGGCGCTGTTTCGAGCGCGTCGGAGGATCTTGTCGTGTTTCTGGACGGCGACTACCTTCGCGTCTCCCTGCCTCATATCGATTTTTTGAAAGGTAAACCGATAGAGCGCCTTAAGGATGGCGCTTCGGTTGCCTTCATCGGCCAGGTGACAATCACCACTTCACCGAATTCGATCAGCCCGATCGCAAGATCGGTGGCGCGGTTTGCTCTCAGCTACGACATCTGGGAGGAGCGCTTTTCGGTCACGAAAATCGGCCAATCGCCCGAATCCCGGCGCTCCGCTTCTCATCTCTCCGCCCAAGCCACTGAAAACTGGTGTCTCGACAACCTGGTTATCGACCGTTCGCAGATACCGCTGGACAAGCAGTTCTACGTCCAGCTCGACCTCCGCGCCGAAGATCCGAGAGACCAACTGGGAATCATCGGCGATCCCGGCATCAACCTGACACGCCTGATAGAAATGTTCGGGCGCGCCCCGCGCAGCCCGCAGGAGCGATGGTTGTTTAACAGCGGCCCATTCCGCCTGAACGACCTGAAAAAGACCGAAGTGCGGGGGATCCGGGGGTGAGTCTGCGCACGCGGCTCGCGCTGGTTTTCATCGCCGCGACGCTGATACCGCTCGGGGCGACCGTTTGGCTGACGACCCTGCTGCTCAATCAGAGCCTGCGGGTGTCACCCGTCAATCAGCTATCGGATCTCTCCCGCTCACTGGAGACAACGGGAAAAGAGTATTACCAACTGGCGAAGGTTCAGTTGAAAGCGGATGCGCTCGCCGGGCGTTTGGCGCCGGTTTCCGTGCCCGATGCGAACGAGCTTCTCTCCAGTGAAGACAACGAGGGTTTCGCGCTCACCGGGGATGGTGGCAGCGAACTGCTCTACCTTGTCAGAACGCCGCAGGGAGTCACCGTTTGGGTGCGGCGCCTCGACATCCGCATGCAGGATCTTCAACGGCAGTATGGCGAGGCCCGGCGGACCGTGACTGCGCTCGGCATTCTGCGCCGCGGATCTTTCCCGGCGTGGGCGCTTCTCGCCGCTTCCATCTGGCTGGTGGCGCTGACTCTCGTCTGGCTGGTCGCAACGCGCTTCAGCCGCCCCATCGTCAAATTGACTGAGGCGTTAAAGAGCCTGGCCGATGGAGATTTCCGCATCCGCGTCCCCAACGAGCGAACCGATGAAATCGGCCTCGCCACGGAGGCTTTCAATCGGACGGCGGCCCAGTTGGAGCATAGCCGCGACCGCTTGGTCAGCCTCACGCAGCTCGCCAGCTGGCAGGTGCTGGCGCGCAAGACCGCGCATGAAGTCAAGAATTCGCTCACGCCGATCCGGCTCACCGTGGAAGAGATGGTGGCGCGAGCGCATAATCCCGACCGCGCGTTCCTCGAGCAAGCCGCTGGAATCGTGGTGGACGAGATCGAGTCTCTGGAACGCCGCATTCGGGCATTCTCCGAGTTCTCTTCCGAACCACCCATCTGTCCCGAGCAACTCGATGTTCACGCCATCGTGGAAGAACGGATTGCCTTCCTGAAGTCGGCGCATCCCGAGGTTCAATACGCGGTTCAGGCGGCCGCCAACACGCCCAGTGCGCTCGCGGATCAGGATCTGGTGAAAGGCATTCTGGTGAACCTGCTCGAGAACGCCGCCGAAGCCGCCGGCGACGGCGGGCAAATCCTGGCGCGAGTCTGTCCTCTGGAAGACCGGATCGCCATTGAGGTGCACGATTCCGGGCCGGGCCTGAGCGATCTCGCCCGCAAATCGCTCTTCCAGCCCACGATCTCATTCAAGAAACGGGGCATGGGTCTCGGACTCTCCATCGCGCGCAAGAGCGCATTGCTCACAGGCGGCGACATCCTGCTGATTGCCGGAGAACTGGGCGGTGCGGGATTCCGCGTTCTTCTTCCCAAGGGCAGCGCGTAGAAATCAACCAGATGGCATCCCGGCGCATTCTGGTCATCGACGACGAAGAGAATATCGGTCGGTCGCTGCGGATGATTCTGGAGCGCGAGGGTTATCAGGTGAATGCCGTCGGCTCGGCCGCCGACATGCGGGCCTTTCCTGAAAAAGCCCGCATCGATCTGTTTCTGATGGACGTGCGGCTGCCGGATGCAAGTGGTATCGATCTGCTCCGCGAGCTTCAAGCCAACGAGATCGCCGCGCCGGTCATCATGATTTCCGGCCACGCCACGATAGCCGACGCCGTGGAAGCCACTCGCGCCGGGGCCTTCGACTTCCTGGAAAAGCCGCTGGGCCGGGACCGCGTGATGGTCGCCGTTAAGAATGCGCTCGAACAGGGGAGTCTCAAGTTGGAAAACCGGCGGCTCCGCGAGGCCGTTGGTCCGGGCACTAAAATGATCGGGGCGAGTCCGGCGTTCACACGTGCTCTGGAGCAGGCGGGGATGGCGGCGCGATCCGACGCGCGTGTTCTGCTGGTCGGCGAGTCGGGTACGGGCAAAGAGTTGCTGGCCGCCCACATCCACGGCGCAAGTCCTTTCGCGACCGGACCGTTCGTGAAAGTGAATTGCGCGGCGATTCCCGGCGAGTTGATCGAAAGCGAGCTTTTCGGCCACGAGAAGGGCTCTTTCACCGGCGCGACTTCGATGCGCCGCGGCAAGTTCGAACTGGCCGATGGCGGCACGCTTTTCCTCGATGAGATCGGCGATTTGCACGCGAATTCCCAAGCCAAGTTGCTTCGTGTTTTGCAGGAAGGCGAATTCCATCGCGTCGGCGGAGAGCAGTCGATTCGCGTGACCGTGCGGGTAGTCTCGGCGACGAACCGCGATCTTTCGGCGATGGTGTCACAGGGCAAGTTTCGCGAAGACCTCTACTATCGCGTCAGCGTGGTGCCGATCCGCGTGCCGGCTTTGCGCGAGCGCCCGCAGGACATCCGGCCGATGGCCGAATATTTCCTCGAAGATTTCTGCGTGCGCAATGGTTTTCGCAGGAAGACGTTTCATGCCGAAGTTTGGGACGCGTTTGAATCCTGCAAGTGGCCGGGTAATGCAAGAGAGCTGCGCAATGCCGTGGAACGGATGGCGATCCTTTCGCACGACGATATGCTGACAGCCGCCGCGATCCCGCTGGAGCTCAGGATGCCGCAACGGGACAACGGCGCAAGATCGAGCGTGCAGGAAGCGCGCGAATCGGCCGAGCGCGAACATGTACTGCGGGCGCTCGAGGAAGCGGGCTGGAACGTATCGAGCGCGGCGCGCGCCCTGGGGATGGAGCGGACCAATCTGCATAAGCGCATCCGTGCGCTTGGCCTGGCGCGCGGTAAGTGATCCGGACACATTGATCAGATCATTGAAGCCGGAGTTGATGGATTCGCCGGATGTGAAAGGTCCGGTGCTCGACAAGTTCCATCGCGACCTTAATTTCGTTAACAAGTGCCTGGGGACGTTTCCCACGATCGAGCGGTTTATCCGCAATGACGATAAACCTGTGCGGCGAATTATCGATATCGGATGCGGCGGAGGTGCGCTGCTGGAATATCTTCAGCGGCGATTGGGCGTGGAAGTGGCCGGCATCGACAAGAAGCCTCCTGGGAAAGCAAACGTTCCGATCATTGGTGCCGACGCAGTGACCGAGCGATTGCCCGACGCGGATATTGCGGTCTGTTCACTCCTTACTCACCATTTGACGCCGGAAGAGATTGTCGCCCTGATTCGGAACGTGAGCCGGTCGTGCCGCCGGTTCATCATCCAGGATCTGATTCGGCATCCGCTGCCGATGGTGCTGTTTACGGTATTCCTCTGCCCGTTGATCGGACGCGAAGCCGCAGTGGACGGAAGGCAATCGATTCGGCGCGCGTACACGCCGCCGGAGTTTCAGGAAATCGTGCGAGAGGCGATTGCGGGAACGGACACGACGTTCACAACGGACGTTTCACCGTTCCTCTCGCGCCAAATTATCGATATCCGCTACAGGTAACGCCGGCGATCTTGTCGCCGGTGGGGTTATATAAAAGAGCCAGCGGTACATACACGGTAATGCGACTGATCATTCTGGTTGCGATCCTGGTTACCGTCCATACGCTGACCAACGGCCAGTATGGATTTCACCGCGACGAGCTGGCCACGATCGACGACGCGCGCCATTTGGCGTGGGGTTACATTGCATATCCGCCCCTGACGCCGTTTATCGCGCGCGTAGCACTGGAGTTGTTCGGGCCTTCGCTCGCCGGACTGCGTTTCTTCGCCGCGTTGGCCCAGGGGCTGTCGGTCATCCTGGCTGGTTTGATGGCACGCGAGCTGGGCGGCGCGCGCCCGGCGCAACTGGTGGCTGCGATGTCTGTCGCGATTGCGCCCTTGTCAATCGGCGCGGGGGAGTTGTTCCAATACGTATCGTTTGATTACTTGTGGTGGGTGGTAACGGCGTGGATGATGATTCGCCTGCTCAAGTCCGAAGACCCACGTTGGTGGGTGGGCATAGGCGCCGCCGTCGGAATGGGGCTGATGACGAAATACACGATGGGAGTTCTTGTGATCGCGATCGCCGGAGGGCTCCTGTTGACGCCAGCCCGCCGCTTATTCAAGAGCCGATGGCTTTTGGCCGGCATTGCGATCTCAGTCGTGATCTTTCTGCCGAATGCGCTGTGGCAACTTCAGCATCATCTGATCTCGCTCGATTTCCTGCGTTCGATCCACGCACGCGATGTTCGCATCGGACGGACCAACGGGTTTCTGCTGAATCAGTTCTTCGTGCCCGCCTGTTTTCTCACGGTGCCACTCTGGATAGGGGGCCTTTATTACTATTTCTTCTCCGAAGATGGCAGGCGGTACCGGCCGATCGGATGGATGTTTGTCATCAGCCTCGTGGTGTTTTTTGTTGCGCAGGCTCGCGATTATTACATGGCTCCGGCGTACCCGATGCTTCTTGCGGCAGGCGCTGTTGCGATCTCATCGCGATCCCGGTTGGCGCGGGGTCTGATATGGGCCGGGCTGGCGATTGGAGGCGCGCTTGGCATATTGCTGCTTCCGATTGCGCCGGTGAATTCATTTCGGTGGAATACGGTCACCAGTAAGATTGACGATCTTCGCGAGGAAATTGGCTGGCCGGAGCTGGTCGACAATGTCGCCGCGATCCGTGATTCGCTGCCGGCCGGAGAACGGGCGGGAACGGGCATACTGACCGGAAACTATGGGGAGGCTGGCGCAATTGATCTCTATGGCCCCGCCCACGGTCTCCCGGCGGCCATCAGCGGAATCAATTCCTACTGGCTGCGAGGTTACGGCGACCCGCCACCGCGGACGCTCATCGTGCTGGGCCTGCCGCGCGAGGCGCTGGAACGGGATTTTGAGTCGTGTGAATTGGCCGGGCAGATCGCGAACCGCTATGGCGTGATGAATGAGGAGACGACGGACCATCGGGACATCTTCGTCTGCCGAGGATTGCGGATGCCGTGGCCCGCTTTCTGGACGAAGTCCGGGCGCTTCGGTTAAGCCCACTAAACTAATAATCGATGATCAACGACGCTGCTGTTGTGATTCTTGCCGCGGGGCAAGGTACGCGCATGAAGTCCCGAATGGCCAAGGTGCTGCATCGGGCCGGGGGCAAACCGCTGGTGCGGCATGCCATCGATGCCGCTCTCCAGATGGCGCCGCCCGAGCGCGTGTTCGTGGTGGTGGGGTATCAGGCAGAGGAAGTAAGCGCCGAGGTCGAGGCGGCCGGCGTTCAATCCATTCGTCAGACTGAACAGTTGGGCACGGGGCACGCCGTGATGTGCGGTGAAGAGAAGCTGGCCGGACTCGGAGGCAGCCTGGTTGTCTTCGTTGGCGATTGCCCGCTAATTCGCCCGGGTACCCTTGAAGAACTGGTGGAAACGCAGCGGACAAGCCACGCGGCGGCGACCGTGATTACGACCGAGGTGGAAGAACCCACAGGATATGGCCGCATCATTCGCGGGACAGGTAGCAGCGTTCTGGAGATCGTCGAACATAAGGCCGCGACACCCGAGCAGCTTACAGTGCGCGAGATCAATTCAGGCATTCTCTGCTTTGACGCCGATTCGCTGTGGCGGCACATCCATGAGCTTCGGCCGGATAATCCGGCTCACGAATACTATCTGACCGATATGGTGGCGATCCTGATTCGCGCCGGCTCGCGCGTGACTGCACTGAAGATTCCGCAGTCGAACGAACTGCTGGGCATCAATAACCGCGTGGAGCTCGCGGAGGCGGATCGGATACTGCGCGCGCGCAAGGTTCACCAGTTGATGCTGGACGGCGTGACGATTGAAAAGCCCGAGACAGTCACAATCGACGTGGATGTGAAGATCGGGATCGACACAGTGATCTACCCGTTCACGCAGATTACCGGCGAATCGACGATAGGCGACAATTGCCGGATTGGCGCTTCTTCGATCGTTTACAACTCGGTGCTGGGAGACGGCGTGGAGGTGTTTCCGTTCTCGATGGTTTCCGAGTCCAGTCTGGATGCGCACTCCCACGTTGGGCCGTTTGCCCGGTTGCGCATGGGCGCTCATCTCGCCGAGCGGGCGCATGTGGGGAATTTCGTCGAACTGAAGAAGACCGAAATGGGCGCGGGATCGAAATCGATGCATCTGGCTTATCTGGGGGACTCAACCATCGGGGACAAGGTCAACATCGGCGCCGGCACGATTACTTGTAACTACGACGGACAGAAGAAGCATCAAACGGTCATTGGCGGCGGGGCTTTTGTGGGAAGCAATTCTACTCTGATCGCGCCGGTCGAGATCGGGGAAGGGGCGTATATCGCGGCCGGCAGCGTGATCAACCAGCAGGTGCCGGCGAAGTCGCTGGCGGTGGGGCGATCGCGCCAGGTGAACAAAGAAGGCTGGAAGCGGCGGATCTGAAAACAGTGTCGAGATGAGTCTCGACACGGCTCGCAGGAGTGCGCGCGCCACGTTTACAGACGGTTGATGAGGCTTGCGACATAGCCCGCGCCGAAGCCGTTATCGATATTCACCACCGTCACATTGCTCGCGCAACTGTTCAGCATCCCAAGCAGCGCCGCGAGGCCGTTGAAGCTGGCGCCGTAGCCCACACTCGTCGGTACTGCGATTACGGGGACAGACACCATGCCGCCGACCACACTGGGCAACGCGCCTTCCATGCCCGCGCAGACTACCACCACGCGGGCTGCGGAAAGGCGCTCGCTGTTGCCGATCAAGCGGTGAATTCCGGCGACGCCGATGTCGTAAATCGAATCGACTTCATTCCCCATCACCTCCGCCGTCACCTGCGCCTCTTCCGCCACGGGGATGTCGCTGGTTCCGGCACACACCACGGCGATTTTGCCCTTGCCGTGAACCGTGCGATTCCGCCAGAATCGAATCGCGCCCGACATCGGAAAATGTTCGCCGCCGGGGAAATCCCTCAAGACACGCTGGGCCGTCTCCGGATTTGTCCGCGTGATCAACAGGTTCTCGGCGTGCTCCAGCAGTCTACCGGCGATGGCAATCACATGGTCGGCCGTCTTACCCAACCCGAAAATAACCTCAGGAATGCCGTGGCGAAGCGCGCGATGGTGATCGATGTTGGCGAATCCCAAGTCTTCGAACGGCATGTGCCGAAGGCGATGAAGCGCCGAGTCGATATCCGAAGCCCCGCTGCGCACCTCCTGGAGGAGGGCCCTGAGTCGATCTTCCGTCATGCTTCTTCCGTCATACCTGGAGCATCCGATAAGATGGTAGCTTCCTCGCTTCTATGTTTTTGAAACGTCTGCGGTTGACGCTCGACATGATCAAGTTCGAGCACTCGGTTTTCGCGCTCCCCTTCGCGCTCACCGGGGCGTTGCTGGCGTTTCGGGAGAGCGGATTCAATTCCAACGGCGCGTGGTGGACCGTGCTCTGGATCGTCGTCGCGATGGTGGGAGCGCGTTCGGCCGCGATGGCGTTCAACCGCCTTGTGGACGCCGAAATCGATGCGCAAAATCCGCGAACGAAGATCCGCCATATTCCGGCGGGCTTGCTTTCACGAACCTTCTGCTGGGGGTTCACAATAGCTTCGAGCGCGCTCTTTCTGCTCGCCGCGTGGGAACTGAATTCGCTCTGTTTCCGTTTCGCGCCGATTGCGCTGGCTGTGGTTTTCGCTTATTCGTTCACCAAGCGGTTCACACACCTCTCGCACATTGTGCTGGGATTCGCGCTGGGCATCGCGCCCGCCGCCGCATGGATCGCCGTGCGCGGCTCGCTCGATCCGCGCATTCTCTGGCTCACCGCCGCCGTGACGTTCTGGACCGCTGGTTTCGACATCATCTATTCCTGCCAGGACTACGAGTTCGATTGCGATCTCCAGCTTTACAGCGTGCCGCGGCTCGTCGGGATCGGCAAGGCGCTCATGATGGCGCGAGTCCTCCACGTCCTGATGATCGTTTCGCTGCTGATGCTGGTTTGGCAGCTTCAGCTGGGGGCCCTGAGCATTGCCGGCATCGCCGCCATCGCAGGCCTGCTGATCTACGAACACGGCATAGTCAAAGCGGACGACCTTTCGCGCGTTAATGCGGCCTTCTTCACCATGAATGGCTGGGTCAGCGTGCTATTCTTCGTCTTTTGGGCGACTGACATCCTGCTGAACCATCAACACGTTTAAATGCAAGTCACTTTTGAAGATCGACGGCTCGAAGGCATCCGCGAGAAGGTGGAGGCTGGCGAACGGCTGTCTTACGACGACGGCGTTGCCCTCTACCGGTCCAACGATCTGCTGGCTCTCGGCTACATGGCGAACACCGTGCGCGAGCGCCTGCACGGCGACGTGACTTACTTCAACGTGAATCGCCACATCAACCCGACCGACGTCTGCGTGGCGAGTTGCCGGCTATGCGCCTTCGGCAAACAGAAACGCGATCCTACCTCATACACGATGTCTCTTGAACAGGTCTGGGACGTCGCGGGCAAGGGTTGGAGCGAGGCCATCACCGAATTCCATATCGTCGGAGGACTGCATCCGGAGCTCAATCTCGAATGGTTCTGCCAGATGCTTCGCGGCTTGAAGGAGCGTTTTCCGCAGATTCACCTGAAAGCGTTCACGATGGTGGAGATCGGATACTTCGCGCGCCGCGAGAAGATATCGGTTCGCGAAGTGCTCGTGCGATTGCGCGATGCCGGGATGGATTCGCTGCCCGGCGGCGGCGCCGAAGTCTTCAGCGAGCGCGTCCGGCGCATCATCTGCGATCACAAGCTGACCGGCGACGAGTGGCTGGAAACGGCGCGCACCGCGCACGATCTCGGGCTGCATTCCAACTGCACCATGCTCTACGGCCACATCGAGAACGATGAGGACCGGGTCGATCATCTCGTGCGCCTGCGCGCGCTGCAGGACGAGACGAACGGCTTCGTCACCTTCATTCCGCTGGCGTTTCATCCGGATAACACGGCGCTTTCGCACATTCCGAAGACGACCGGCTTCGACGATCTCAAGAACATCGCGATCGCGCGATTGATGCTGGACAACATTCCGCACATCAAGGCGTACTGGATCATGATGACCCCGAAGGTGGCGCAGGTGGCGCTGCGATTCGGCTCCAACGACATCGACGGCACGGTGGTCGAGGAGAAGATCTATCACGAAGCCGGCGCGACTACATCGCAATCGATGCGGCGCGGCGAACTGCTGCGGCTGATCAAGCTGGCCGGACGGACGCCGGTGGAACGGGATACGCTGTACCGGCCGGTGCAGCGCACGGAGAACGCGTTTACGGTGCTGGTTTAGCCATTTTGCGGGAACGCCGCCAATCTGAACGACCTGAGAATTCCGCCAGGGAACCGGCTTGAGAAACTGGCGGGCGTCGGCAACACGTCCGAGTTCTGAATGAATCTCCAGTCCTCCTACGACTTGAAGATGGAGCGCGAGAGATTGCCGGAGATAAGGCGGCAAGTGCGTGTACTGAGCCACTAAACTTTTGGTGGCATTTCGGCCTCCGGTCCTGGTTTGGATTCTGATTTGCTACTAATCAGATTTCCACCGTCATTTGCCGGGTATCCAGCGCCTAACCGCAGTTAACGACGTACTCATAAACTCGGAATTGGGTGGCCTTGGCATCTGGCGTAAATGTCAGAAGAGACAAAGCACGACCCTCGACTGTGCTGGTATCTAAAAGAAGAACGGGGTAAGCGAATCCTGGTAGCTCAAACATATTTAGTGGCCTGTAAAGTCCGCTGGCAGCATACGTATATCTTGGAATCCCGCAGCCGTCACAGGGTTGACCCGAATCGAGATCGCGCGTGAGCTCATGTGCAACGATTACTCCACCATTTCTGTGCAGAACTATTGCTTCCTGGCTAAGCAGACCTGTTTTCACGTTGTAAAGCTTGTGAAATGAGTAAAAGAATGATTGAGGGCGGACGCCGATCGCTTCGTCTCGACGAAGCCCTCCGTGGTTCGGCCATCCCAGAAGTCTGTTGACTCTTACCGTTTGCAGTCCATCAAGCGGTATCGTCACGAGGCCAAAGTGCGCCTCCCCCTGTATCTTTTTTGTGGTGTAAAGAGCTCTCTCAGGATCAGTCTCGCCACCCACGTCAAAGGCTGTTAGGTGATCCGTGTCCTCGATTTCGCAAGCTACCCGGTACGTTTCCCGGAGTCTCTTTAATTCGCTCCCTGAGACGAGCTCCTTCTTCCGGCCGGAGGAGGGCATCCCGACTGGAGCAAACAGGTTCACCTCCTCAGCGGCGTCCTCTTGTGCCAGGAAACCATGCGTCGGACTGAACCATCCCATCCGGGGCAATTCACCAATTCGCGCTTCGAAGACACTTTCGATGTACCCTTCAGGCGAGCGTTCCGGCAGTTGTGCGAGACTGCTCGGGACAAAGAAGAGCATGGCGCAGAGGAACATCGAAACGTGAACGAACCAGCGGCTTGCAGGCACTCTAAGTAGTTTACGCCGGCATGGGGATGGGAGGAGGCTGACAGGACGTCCCGTTTTCATCATCAAATTTCAAGGGTTCCCGTGCTGTCGCCGAGCTTTTCCATGTGTATACCGGACTTCTCCAGCACGCTCAGCAGCATGTTCGACATCGGCGTGCGCTCCGGATATTTCAGGTGCCGGCCGCCCTGCAATTTGCCCGATCCGCCGCCGATCAGCAGCAGAGGCAGCGGGAAATGGTTGTGCTCGTTCGGATTGCTCATCGAACTGCCGTAGAGAATCATCGAGTGATCGAGCAGCGTTCCATCGCCATCCGGCGTGGCCTTCAGCTTCGCGATGAAGTAAGCGAGAAGGGTCACGTGATAGTTATTGATCTTCGCCAGCTTCGCGATGGTCGCGGGATTGTTGCCGTGATGCGAAGTCGCGTGGTGCGGCTCGGGAACGCCGATCTGCGGGAAAGTCCGCTGGCTCAGATCGCGCGCCAGCATGAAGGTCGAAATGCGCGTGATATCCGCCTGATACGCCAAGGCCTGCAAGTCGAACATGAGCTTGGCATGTTCGTCGAACGATTCCGGCACGCCGATCGGAGTCTCCGGCACCGCAAGGTTGTTCGACGCCTGCTTCTCCGCTTTCTGAATCCGGCGCTCGATCTCGCGGATGTTATCGAGATACTCGCTGACTCGCAGCCGGTCGCGCGCACCGAGCCCCTTCTCCAGATGACTCGTCTCCTTCGTCACCGAATCCAGAATGCTCCGGTCTTCCTGCTTATGCGCCAGCCTCTCAGCCGCACTGCTGCCATCGCCGAACAGCCGTTCGAAAACGATGCGCGGATTGATCTCCATCGGCAGCGGCGTGCCGGGCGACTTCCACGCAATCGAGTTCATGTAAGCGCAACTGTAGGCCACATCGCACACGCCAACCAGACCTGTGTCCTCGATACCCAATTCGAGCGACGGCAGCGGCGTGTCCTGACCGATCTTTTCCGCCGCTATCTGGTCGATGGTCATACCGGCGTGAATGTCTTCGCCTTCGGTCCGCTTCGGATGAACGCCGCTCAGATAGGAAGGAGCGCTGCGAGCGTGGTCGCCGCCGCCATCGCCCTGCGATTCCGCCGCTTTGTTGGCGAGGCCGCTGATAATCGTCAGGCGGTCCCGGAATGGCTCGAGCGGGCTGAGGATCGGAGTGAACTCGAATCCCACGCCTTCCGCAGACGGAGTGAACTTGTCCATCACGGCGCCGTGCGGAACGTAGATGAATCCCAGGCGGCTCTTCGGATTCGCGGCGGTTGCGGCCAGTGCCGTCATGGAAGGAATCATCGAATCGAGCAGAGGCAGAGCAATAGATGCGCCCATCATGCCGCGCAGGAACGTGCGGCGGGGTAGGTGTTTTTTAGTTATGTAGGACATTATTCCTCTCCTCGGCATTTCGTTGCCGCTCCCTCACGGTCACGGTTCGGAACTGTCGTGTCGTGGCGGGCGTTAATGAACTGTGACCGTCAGGGAGCGGCACGCGATGGCCCATTAGTCGCCTCGCTCCTGCGACCTTCGCATTTGAAACGGGGTACTCTTCACTACGCCCATTATGAGCGACGAAAAACGATAGTCGTTGCGTGCGGCTTCGTGGACAATCGCGCGAATCGCGGGCATGTCGTAGTATTCCACGCCGCGGCCGAGCGCGTAGGTCATCAGCTTCTCAGTCATGGTCCCGACAAACACATTGGGACGGCTCAGCAGCGCGTTGCGAAGATCCACGGGGCCGTTGACCTTGGTGCCATCGGCCAGCACTCCTGTCGCATCGATCGGGCTTCCGTCTTCGCCCAGAGTTCGCCACGCGCCCACGGCGTCAAAATTGTCGAGCGCAAATCCGAGGGGATCCAACACCTTGTGGCATCCGGCGCACGACGGATTCGCGCGATGCTGCTCCATGCGCTCACGCACCGTCAGCGGCTTACCGCCAGTCGTATTTTCTTTCAGCGGCGGAACACCGGCAGGCGGCGGATTCGGTGGCGTCCCCATGATGTTTTCGAGCAGCCACTTGCCGCGCTGCACGGGAGATGTCCGGGTCGCCACCGACGTGACGATCAACAGGCTGCCCTGTCCCAGGAGCCCTCGCCGCGCGTCGTCGGTCACGGTCACGCGCCGGAACTGGCTTCCATAAATATTGGGAATTCCGTAGTGCCGGGCCAAGCGGTCGTTGACAAAAGTGTAGCTCGCGTTCAGGAGATCGAGCACGTTGTGATCCTCGTGCATGATGCTGCCGAAGAACAACTCAGTCTCAGTTTTGAAAGCCTGCCGCAGATTGTCGTCGAAGTTGGGAAACGACTCCAGATCCGGCGCGACTCCGCGCAGATTGCGCAGATAAAGCCATTGTCCGGCGAAATTGTCCACCAACGCCTGCGAGCGGGAATCGGCCAGCATGCGGCGGACCTGCTGCTCCAGTACCGCGGGATTCTTCAGCTTGCCCTGGGCCGCCAAGTGGATCAGTTCATCGTCTGGAATACTGCTCCAAAGGAAGAATGAAAGCCGCGATGCAAGGTCCAAATCGCTGATGCGATAGTTCGTGTCGGGGCCGACATTCGCCGGATCGCGCTCGAAGCGAAACACGAATTGCGGACTGGCCAGCATGCGCCGCAAGGCCATCTCAATGCCATTCTCGAAGGTGCCTTTATTCCGGCCCTCCTGATGGAAGCCGAGCAGCGTCTCGAGATCGGAATCGTTCACCGGTTCGCGGTAAGCGTGCGCGGCCAGAGCGGAAATAATTTTCCGTGCGCAAGGGATCTCTTCGTTCGTTGCGTTCGGATGGCAGGTGAAAATCTTCCGCCGGCTGGGCGTATCCCCCGAGCCTTTGGCTTCGAACGGCCCGCCAATACTGACGCTGAGCACATGCGGCAGTCCCTTGGGATCGCTCGGATCGAACGTGCTTCTCTCGAACGGCTCGACCAAATCTTCCACGGGCGCCAGCGTCTTCTTCAGGAACGCCACCGTGACCGTCTGCGGACCAGCCTTGATGAACAGACGCGCTTCGAGACTGTCGGGCGGTTGCGACATGCTGAGTTTTGTCGCCGCTGCGGGATCGAACCCTTCGCTGGCGACCTTGACGT